>Ga0210380_10000637_pt1 | contig 15250 bp, 13 predicted proteins | sample PLM4_5_coexredo_FD_155476 | JGI IMG/M metagenome (GOLD analysis project Ga0210380, IMG submission 155476) | Groundwater sediment microbial communities from an aquifer in East River, Colorado, USA - PLM4_5_coex redo | ecosystem: Environmental > Terrestrial > Soil > Riparian zone | place: USA... | reverse complement strand
CGTGCTCGACGCGGATTCGTTCCTGATGAAGGGTGAAGTCCTCGATCCGTACACGGTCTGGTGCGGCAACCCCGCCAAGCTCTATCGCCGCAATCTGCCGGCCGACCGAGTTGCAACGAACGCTCCAGCGCCATCGCAGGAGATGACGGACTGTTTCGTGCCGAAGGTGGCAGCAGAATAGCGCGACGATTGACTCGATGAAGCGCTGTTGGTGTTGGTCGTTGCGTGAACGGTCGTCGGCTCGGATGATGTGACGCAAGCGGCAATCGTTTCAGACCACATGATTGCGGTCGGGACAGGCTTGCGGCGAACCGTCCTGGACACCGCGACGCGCGGAAATCCTAAAGCTCCGCGACTCGTGTCTGATCGCGCTCATCAGCCGGCAGGGTCCTTGCCAGCTGATCGGGCGGATTGGCGCTTCGGCGGGTCGGCGCAAACCGATTGGCGTACGACATGGCCCGCTTTTCGAACCCATGCCAGGTTCCATAGCCCAGCGCGGTCGTCATCAGAAAGGCGGCGAGCATGGATAGCCAGAACGGCTCGATAAGCAGCATCGAAAATTGCTGAACCGGCCAAGCCAGGACATACATTCCGTACGACGCATCGCCTCCCTTCGAAAACCATGCCATGGCCGTGGAGCTGCCGAGGCCGATGGTGGCCGCAGCAACTGCGAGCGACTGAAACATGGTGTCGGTCGGCACCAGATTGCGAATGACAAAAATCCCTATCAGTCCGATGACCCCGACCGCGAGAGCGTGCCTTCCGACATGTGGCCAGAAGACGGCCAGCACGGCTCCGGATAGAAAAAACGAGCCCAGTCTGAAGAGCTCGAGGCTCTCCAGGTGGCCGATTTCGAATTCACCCAGACTCGGTGTGGCACTCCAGGCGATGCCGAGGAGGAGAGCGCCCAGAACGATGCCGGTGTTTCTCCATCGCCCGCCCAGGAAGAACATCAGTGCAAGCACGACGTAGAGCCAAAGCTCGTATGGAAGGCTCCAGAGCGGCTCATTGATTGCTGGCCGCACTGTATCTGTGAATACGCCAGGTATGGCGTAGGTTACGCCACGCAGAAACATCTGCAGATTTTCAGCGACATATTCGGCGTGCGACCAGAGATGGGAATAGTTGCCGTACCAGAAAAAGGTCGCGGCTGAAGTCGCAACGAGCACGAAAGCAAGATTTGGAAATATTCGAAGGAACCTGGCAGCGACGAAACGAGCCCAACTGGTCGATTTCTGCAGCGACCGGCAGATCAGGAAACCGCTGAGACAAAAGAAGACCTCGACGGCGAGTTCTCCGAAGTCCTCGCCGTAGCCCGGAACCGGCGGCTCCGGACGTCCCGCCAGGTCAAAATGATGGCTGAACAGAACGGCGGACGCGGCACAGAAACGGACGAAGTCGTAACTGTTCTCGCGGCGTGAATCCACCGGCCGGCAATCCTGGACCCATGTCTCCGCAGTGTGAACCACCTCACCTTCGTCCGCAAGTCGCGATGCTATCAGGGTGCGTCCCACAGACGGAGGGTGTCTTGGAAAAGCGCGACATTGTAGAGAAATGGTCTCCGCAAGACTGGCGTGAATTCGATCGCTGGATCAAGGCCAATGCCATCGTCGGTTCGCTCCTTGCCGCCGGACTTTTCGCCATGGCCGTGGCCAGCGTGCCGTCTGCGGGACCGGCTGACACTGCGGCCGCCGGCCATTCGAGCGGCACCGAGCTGACGACTGCATCGTCGCGATGAGCGGTTATGCCTGAGCGATGAGCTCACCGCATTGCACCTAATACACTGCCGCGAATCAAGCGCAGACGACCATCATCCAAGCGTACGCATGAACATCGCCCCGAGGTCGGGTCTAGGAAGCGATCATCCTCGCTGATCCTGTGCCGGCGGGAGCTGTACCCGCGACGTCCGCCACGATGCGCTTGAGCTCCGGCAGGCAGGAGCCGCAATTGGTGCCGGCGCGCAGGGCCGCCCCGATGCCCTCGACGCTGATCGCCGCGCCCGTTTGAATCGCGTCGCGGATGGCGGTCAATCCCACGCCGAAGCAGGCGCAGACGATCGGCCCGGCGCTGGCAAGACCGTCGGCCGAACGTCCGGACAGGAGCACGCGCCGCGCCGCCTCGTTGAGCATCCCGGTTTCGAACAGCGCCTTTACGGCGTCCCATTGCGGCGCCGTCGCGGCGGGACCGATAAACAGGCAGCCCTCGAGCCTTCCGGCGATGAACGCCGCCGCGCGGTAGGCGCCGCGCCGGTCGTCGCTGAGTTCGGCGAGCTCGGCGTCGTCGCCGAACATGGCGTGCGCGCGCTCGCGCCAGGTCGCGGGGCCGTCGTTGCTGGCGAGCAGCAGGCCCGTTGCCTGCGCCAGCGCGACGCGGGCCCACCAGGTGCCGTCGGGCAAGGCGAGGGGGCGGCGCGTGAGCGCAAAGCCGCGGAACGCGAATGTGACCGGCGCGATCGCAGCCGGCGTGGCCTTGGCGTCGGGCTGGCCGGAATAGCGGTCGGTCTCCGGCATCACCAGGTCGCCGATGCGCGCGGCCGAAGCGGTCGCATCGCTCCAGTGAATGGGTACAAAAAGCGATCCGCGCCGTTGTGCCGCGCTGACGCTCACCTTGAGCACGCACGAACCCCAGCGGGTCGTGACCTGCGCGAAGGCGCCGTCGACGAGGTTCTTCGCCTTGGCGTCGGCAGGGTGCACCTCGACGAACGGTTCGGGCGCATGCGCGCCGAGCCGCGGGCTCAGGCCGGAGCGGGTCATCGTGTGCCACTGGTCGCGCACGCGCCCGGTATTGAGGCGAAACGGGAAGTCCTTGCCGGCCGGCGCGCTCGGCGCCGGCGGGTCGGGCGCGATGAAGCGGGCCTTGCGGTCCTGCGTGTAGAAGCCGCCCTCGGCGAAGAAGCGATGGTCCGGCTGGCGCGCGTGCCGCGGCTCGCCGGCGGGCAGCGGCCATTGCACGGGATCGAGCGCAGCAAATGCGTCGTCGCCGATGTCGGCGAGCCCGCCGAGATCGAAGGCGCGGCGGCCGCCGTTCTCGAACGAGGAGAGCGCGGCATGCTCGCGGAAAATGTCGGCGGCGGATCGGTAGGGAAACGCCGGGGCGAAACCCATGCGGCGCGCGACCTGCGTCACCATCCACCAATCGGGCTTCGCCTCGCCCGGCGGCGGCAGGAACGCGCGCTGGCGCGATATCCGCCGCTCGGAATTGGTCACGGTGCCATCCTTCTCGCCCCAGGCCGCGGCTGGAAGCAGAACGTGTGCGCCGGCCGCGACGGTGTCGTTTGCCGCGACGTTGTCGGAAACGACGAACAGGTCGAGCCGGCCGAGCGCCTCGCGCACCTGGCGCGCGCGTGGAAGCGAGACCGCGGGGTTGGTCGCCATCACCCACAGCGCCTTGATCTTGCCGCGGGCGATGGCGTCGAACAGCTGCACCGCCTTGAGCCCTTCGCGGGTCGCGACCCGCGGCGCCTGCCAGAAGCGGCCGACGCGGTCGATGTCGTCGGCGGTGAAGCCCATGTGGGCGGCGAGCTGGTTGGCGAGCCCGCCGACCTCGCGCCCGCCCATGGCGTTGGGCTGGCCGGTCAGCGAAAACGGCCCTTGCCCGCGGCGGCCGATGCGGCCGGTCGCGAGATGGCAGTTGATGATGGCGTTGACCTTGTCGGTGCCCTGCGAGGATTGGTTCACGCCCTGCGAGAAGCAGGTGACGGCGTTAGGAATGGTGTGGAAGAGCTCGAAGAACCGCGCGACGTCGGCTGGCGGCAAGCCGGCGAGGCGTGCGGTCGCGGCGAGGTCGGGCGCAATCGCGCGCGCGCGCGCCAGCGCGTTCTCGAAGCCGTCGGTGTGGGCGTCGATGTAGCGGTAGTCGAGCGCGCACAGGTTGGCGAGATGCACGAGCAGCCCGCAGAACAGCGCGGTGTCCTTCCCCGGCGCGATCGGAAGAAACAGGTCGGCATCCTCCGCGGTGGCGGTGCGGCGCGGATCGATCACCACAATCCTGGCGCCGCGCTCGCGCCTGTTCTTGACCATGCGCTGGAACAGCACCGGGTGACACCACGCGGCGTTCGAGCCGACGAGCACGATCAGGTCGGCGGCGTCGAGATCCTCGTAGCTGCCGGGCACGGTGTCGGCGCCGAAGGCGCGCTTGTGGCCGGCGACCGAGGAGGCCATGCACAGCCGCGAATTGGTGTCGACATTGCCCGAGCCGATGAAGCCCTTCATCAGCTTGTTGGCGACGTAATAGTCCTCGGTCAGGAGCTGGCCGGAGAGGTAAAACGCGACCGCGTCGGGCCCGTCGCGCTTGATGACGCGTTGAAAGCCGTCGGCGACGCGGTCGAGCGCGACCGACCAGTCGACGCGCGCGAGGCTGCCGTCGAACTGCCGCAACATGGGATGCAGCACGCGTTGGTCGAGCCCCAGCGTCTCGCCGAGCGCCGAGCCCTTGGAGCAGATGCGGCCGAAATTGGCGGGATGGTGCGGATCGCCGGCGACGACGGCGCCGCCGTAGCCGTCAGGCTGCGCCAGCACGCCGCAACCCACGCCGCAATACGGGCAGGTGGTGCGCACCGCCGGCGGCTGCGGTGAGGGCGCGTTCACGCCGCCGTGCGCGTCGCGAGCGCGCGCCCGAACACGAGATCGTCGCGCAGGCGCGCGACGGGCGAGCCGGTGCGAATGAGATCGAGATACCAGAGGCCATCGGCGGTATCGCCGAACAGCACCGCACCGACGAGGCGACCCTGCGCGATGACCAGCTTCTTGTAGACGCCGGCGGCGGGATCGCTGAGCACGATCTCCTCCGCCTCGGCCGTGGCGCCGAGGAAGTCGCCGGCGGAGAACACGTTGACGCCGGAGACCTTGAGGTTGGTGGCGAGCACGCTGCCGGGATAGCTCGCGCGCTCGCCGGCGAGCCGCCGCGCCAGAAGTTGCGCCTGCTCGTAGGCGGGCTCCACCAGGCCGTAGCAGCAGCCGCGATGTTCGGCGCATTCGCCGATGGCGTGGACGCCGGCGGCGTTGGTTTCGAGATGGTCGTCGACCACGATCCCGCGCCCGACCTCGAGGCCGGCCGTACGCGCCAGCGCGGCGTTGGCGCGGATGCCGACGGCGACCACGACGGCGTCGGCGGCAATGGTGGTGCCATCGCGCAGCTCCACCCCCTCGACCTTGCCATTGCCGGCGATGCGCGTGGTTTGCGCCTGCAGGCGCACGGCGATGCCCCTGGCCTCGACGGCGCGCTGGAGCATGAGCGCGGCGCGGTGATCGAGCTGGCGCTCCATCAGCCGGTCCATGAGATGGAGGAGGGTGACGCGGGCGCCGGCCTTGGCGAGGCCGTAGGCGGCTTCGAGGCCGAGCAGCCCGCCCCCGATCACCACCACCCGGGTGCCGGCGGCCTTGGCCGCGGCGATGGCGTTGACGTCGTCGACGTCACGGAAGGTGAGCACGCCCGGCAGATCCATCCCGGGAATGTCCGGCTTGATCGGCTGCGAGCCGGTGGCGAATACGAGCTTGGAGAACGACAGCCGGGTGCCGCCCGCAAGCGTCACGTTGCGCGCGGCCGCGTCGACCGCGGTCGCACGCACGCCGTAGCGCAGGGTCACGCCGCGATCGCGCCACCAGCGCGCCGGCCTGAGCTCGATGTCGTCGAAGCCGACCTCGTCGGCCAGGAGCGCGGACAGCAGCACGCGGTTGTAGGCGAGCCGGGGCTCCTCGCCGATGACGGCGATGGCATAGCGGCCGAGCGCGCGCCGCGCGAGCTCGTCGACTAAACGCGCCGCGGCCATGCCGTTGCCGATCACGATGAGGGGCTCGCTCATCGGGTGGGTTCCTCGTGCTCTCGGACTGCGCGGCGGTGCGCCCGGCGCCCCGCGCTCGTGCGAGGGGGCGGCGGCTGAACGGATTCGCCATCGTCGTTGACGGCGCCGTACCGTCCTCCACTTCAAGGAGCGTGCCACCTGGGCTCCGGCGGTTTATTGCTGCGACTGCAGGGGGTTAGGCAATGCGGCAGGTCGAGTGAGAGTGGCCGAAACAGGCGTTTTGCCCATTCCGTACGCGCTCCGCCTACGGCTTATGCAAACGCGCGGGCATGACTCGGGAACGGCAGCCTGACCGAGCCGTTTCGCAACTTCGCCGCTTCACACGATTCGACCTAGCCGGTCGGCGCCTTCCGGAACAGCTGCGCAAACGTCTCCAGTTCCCCGACGCCCAGATCGGATACGGCCCAATAGCTGACGCCGTTCTCACGCCAGCTCACCACATTGTATCCATTGGTCGAGCGGCGCGCGGCCGGGCCGCGGCCCTCGTCCGGAATTGCCGACAGACTGATGATGTGGAGACGGCGACCATACACCAACGTGGGAACTGGCGTGTTGTCGATGACATCCACGCGCGCGCCGATCAGAGGGAATCCCTCCTGCGCAAGATCGACGACGCGGGGTGCCTGCGGGATGCGACCATTGAACCACGGCTTCACCGTGTGCCGCTCGGAGGAGTTCATGTCGGTCGGACGCGGTGCCATGAGCCCGCGCATGTGACCGTCCAAGACGGCTGCCGCCGTTCGATCGCCGGCCGCCGGGCGCAGAACCGCCCAGGTCGATCCGCCACCGAGCACGAAGGCGATTGCGATCGAGGCGGCCAGCGCCTGCCACGATGGACGCGTCCATCGGCGCCTCATCCCCGGCAGCTTCGAATCCGCGACCGCAAATGAGGCGGGAGTGTTCGCGGCGGCAGATGTTCGCGCAGAGCCTGACGCAAGGCTCTGGTTTGTTCGAGCTCGGCGGCAAGCGCGGGGCTGGCAGCGATCTTGCGACCGACCACAATCGCATGAGCCGGATCGAGCTCGCCGTCCAGATACGCATGGACCAGCTGAGAGTCGTCATCGGGGACGCGCGTGCTGTCGTTGGTCATGCGTCGTTCGTCCTGACAGCACCAATGATGCGACGCCGGGCGCGCGCCAGGCGCGACATCACCGTGCCGACGGGCAGCGTCGTAACCTCGGCAATCTCACGATACTCAAGCCCCTGGAGGTCGCGCAATATCAGCACTTCGCGAAACGCGAGCGGCAGTGCTGCGATTGCAGCCTCGAGACGGCGCACATCCAGCTTCGCCAGCAGCGCCGTCTCCGGAGTGGATGTGACCGTGGCGGACCATCCTCCGATACATTGCTCCGTCAAACGCTCCTCGCCGAGAAAGTCTTCAACGGCAACGATCTCCGACGGGCGATTCTTGGCGAGCCACGAATAGGCCGTATGGCGGACGATGGTCAGCACCCACGCCCGGGCATTGACGCCGGCGAAGCTGCCGATGGCACGAAAGGCGCGGAGGCAGGCTTCCTGCACCACATCCTCCGCATCGGTTCGGTTGCCTGTGAGCCACGACGCGACCGCAAAGGCTTCCGAGAGATGGGGCACCACGATACCGGCAAACTGTTTCCTGTTTTCCTCGTCGCTCAAGCCAACCCCCATAGACTCAAGTTCGGCCAGGTTTATTCCCCATGCCTGAAAAATAAAAAATTCCCGTTTCGGGAATTTTTGATTCGATTTCGAGTCTCCTGCGCGACCGTACCGCGCACGCCGACGCGCAGGTGTGAAGTGGTTCACGTTCTCATCGGCACTCTGCGATCCCGAGATCCGCTCGGCGCCGCGCGACAACAGGGGGTGGGATGTCACGGGCCGAAAATTATTTCGGGCACCTTAGTGCAAGCGCGCTCCCTGCGCGCGACCCCAGGATACCTCCGCAGACAAAAAGCACTCGGCTGGGTGAGGCCGGCTCGTTGAAGCCCGACGGAGAGGTGGCATGGGAAAAAGTGACGCCGCACTGAACTACAAGTCCATGTCTCCGGAGGATCGGCGCAGTTTCGATCGCTGGCTCAGGGCGAACGCCATCTTCGGCCTGATCTTAGCCGCGGGCGTCGTTGCCATGGCTTTCGCGGGATCCAGGACTGTGGGATCGCGCGACGCGACCATGGCGGACAACAGGGACGCTTCCGATGTTGCTGCGGCTGCCGCACGCAATCGGCAAACCGGGATGCCGTCGACCGACTAGCCCCCATCCGACCAAGAGAGATGTCGAGATGATGCCGGGGCCCCTCGGGCTTCGCACTTTCCATACAGGAGGATCGGTTCTTGCGGTCTTGGTGCTATCTCGCGGTAGGTCGAGTGCGACCCGTCGTGCTGGCAATCGTCTTGGCGGTCCCGTGCGCCGCGACGGCGAAGCAGGACCGGCTTGAGTCCGCTTGTCACAGCCTCTTGCACCGTTACGTCCTCGACTGCGGGTGCACGGCCAAGTTCCTCGAGGACCACTTCGGCACCGAGCAGGCTGACATCCTGCTGAAGCTGTGGGTCTACGGGGCGAACGGTGACAATCGAAGCGACGTACTCGATCTCTACCTGCAGCATGGTGCGAACAAGATCAACGAGGCCGTGATGGAGTTTCACCGGCACCGCGATCAGCTGCGTGCCTACTGCGTGCAGGGAGAGGGCCCGATGATCGCCGACTAGGATGCTGTGGCTGTGCGCGCTTGTTCACTTATTTCAGCGGCAAGACAGGGCGCGGCAATCACACCGCCGGATGATGGATCGTCGCGGCAGCGTGGGTGAAGCTGCGTCGGCCGCGCTTGTAGCCGAACAGCGGTCGCGCGAGCTCGGCCACCGCCATCGCCGGATCGCGGCTGTCGATGACCACGAGGTCGGCGGGATGACCGACTGCGATGCCGTAGTCGGCGGCATTCATGAGCCGCGCCGGCAGCGTGGTGACCATGTCGAAGCAGGCGCGCATGTCGTCGCCGCGGCCGAGCTGCGCGATATTGGCATAGAGGTTCGCCATGCGGATGAGCGAGCAGTCGCCGAACGGCGTGAACGGGTTGAGCACGTTGTTGGTCGCGAGCGAGCAGGTCACGCCATGAGTCAGCAGCCGATGCGCGGGCGCGACACCGCGCGGCACGTGATGCTGGTGCTCGCGCCCCATCAGGAACAGGTCGGTCGCCGGCAGCACCGTGACGGCGACCCCGGCGTCGGCCAGCTGGGCGGCGATCTTGTCGAGGCGGGAATGATCGATGGTGGAGAGTTTGGTGACATGGCCGATCGCCACCCGGCCGCCCCAGCGGTGGGCGTCGGTCTGGCGGCACACCTCGTCGAGGTGCATCCATGAAGGGTCGAGATCGAAATCCAGATGAAAGTCGATGTCGAGATCGAAGCGGCGCGCGATGGCAAAGATGCGCGCAGTCTGCGCCGCCGGATCGGTGTCGGTGTAGGGGCAGCCGCCGATGACGTCGGCCCCTTGCTCGCAGGCCTCGACCAGCAGTTCCTCGGTGCCCGGATCGTTGGTCAGGCCTTCCTGCGGGAATACGCAGATCTCGAGGTCGAGCGCCCAGGCGTAATCGCGCTTGAGGGCGCGTACGGCGTGAAAGCCGTTGAGCCCCACGCGCGGGTCGGCCTCGACATGGGTGCGCATGCGCGTCGTGCCCTGGATGATGGCTTTCTCCAGGGTGCGTTGCGCGCGCGCATGGATGTCGGCCTCGGTGAAGGCGCGCTTGGCCGCGGCCACCGTTTCGATCGCTTCCTCGAGCGTCCCGCGCTCGCAATTGCAGCGCTCCAGAATGCAGGACTTGTCGAGATGGATGTGGGTCTCGACAAAGCCGGCGATCGCCAGCCGGCCGTCGAGCTGTTCCTCCGCCGCGTCGGCGTCGATGCGGGCGGCGATGTCGACGATGCGGCCCGCGCTGACGCCGATGTCGACCAGCGCCGGGTCGCTTCCGGTCAGCCGGCCCTGACGCAGGATGAGATCGAGCGACATGGCGTGGGACCGCTATTGCGCCGCCTCGGTGCGGCCGAGATACGCCGCCTCGAGCTCGGGGTCGTCGGCCAGTCCCGTCGCGTTGTCCGAGCGCACGATCTTCCCCAATTCCAGCACATAGCCGCGGTCGGCGACGGTGAGCGCCAGGGCCGCCATCTGATCGACCAGCAGAATCGTGACGCCTTCATCGCGCAAGCCGGCGAGGATGTCGAACAGCTCGTTGATCATCGCCGGTGCGAGGCCGAGCGAGGGCTCGTCGAGCAGCAGGATGCGCGGCTTGGCCATCAATCCACGCGCGATCGCCAGCATCTGCTGCTCGCCGCCGGAGAGGAGCCCGGCGCGGATCGTGAGCCGCTCCTTCAAGCGCGGAAAGCGTTCTAGCAACCCCGCGATCTCGTCGTCGCGGTCGGCGTCCTTGCGGCTGTGCGCGCCGAGCACGAGGTTGTCGAACACGCTGAGCTCGGGGAAGACTTGCCGGCCCTCCGGCACGAGCGCCAGTCCGCGCCGCGCGATCTGGTGGGTCTCGAGCTCGTTGATCGGGACGTTGTCGAGGACGATGGCGCCGTCGACCGGGCGCAGCAGTCCCGAGATCGCGCGCATGGTGGTCGACTTGCCGGCGCCGTTCGAGCCGATGATGGTCACCATCTCCCCCGGGCGCACGTCGAGGCTTACATTGTCGAGGACGGGCGCGGCGCCATAGCCGGCGGTGAGCTTGACGGTGGTCAGCACCGCGTCATGCGCGCCGCTCCACGGCGTGGCGCGCGGGCGTGCGCGCATTTCGCCGCCGCCGAGATAGGCCTTGAGCACCCTGGGGTCGTGGCGGACCTCGATCGGTGATCCGGCAGCGATGCGCACGCCGGCATCGAGCACGATCACAGCGTCCGAGATGCCCATCACCAGCAGCATGTCGTGCTCGACCAGGATGACGGCGATGCCGAGATCGGCGATGCGACGGATGAGCCGGCTCAAGGCGTCCTTGTCGGAGCGCATCAGGCCGGCGGCGGGCTCGTCGAGCAGCAGCACGCGCGGACGCATGGCCAGCGCACGTGCTATCTCGACCAGCCGGCGATCGACGTGCGGGAGGTCGCCCGCCGGCGTCGACAGCGATCCGTGATAGCCGACGAAGGCAAGCAGCGCCTCGGCGGCGTCGCGATCGCCGCGCGATGCGGCGTCTGCCGCCATGCTGCCGAGCCGGCCGCGCCGCAACGCGATCAGCACGTTGTCGACGATGCTCATGGTGGCGAACAGCTTGGTGGTCTGATAGGTGCGCGCGATGCCGGCGCGCGCCACCTTCCAGGCCGCGCGGCCGGCCAGCTCACGCTCGCCGAGCCGGATGCTGCCGCTGTCGGGGCGGTAGAACCCGCCGATCAGGTTGAGCACGGTGGTCTTGCCGGCGCCGTTGGGGCCGATCACGCTCGTCACCTTGCCGGGCGGAGCGGTAAAGGTGACGGCGGTCGCCGCCTTGATGCCGCCGAAGGTGATGCCGAGGTCGCGCACCTCGAGTGCGCCGGGTGCAACTGCGGGCGTGAGGAACGCGCCGACATCGAATGGAGTCGAAACGGCCATCGCCGAATCCCGGCGTGGCCACAGGCGCGCCAGCAGGCCGAGCACGCCCTCTGGCGCAACCCACAGGATCACCAGCAGCGCGGCGCCGAAAAAGAGCAGCCGATATTCCGCGAGGCTGGAAAGGAGCTCGGGCAGAACGACGCTCACCAACGCCCCGACCACCGGGCCGAAGGTCCAGCCCGCGCCACCGACGATGACGGCGAACAGGAACAGGATCGACTGCGAGAACGGAAACGAATCCGGTGCCACGAACATCAGCAGCGGCGCGAAGATCCCTCCCGCGAGGCCTGTGAAAACAGCGGAGAGGGAAAATGCCGCGGTCTTGACGATCACCGGATTGAGGCCGATCGAGCGTGCGGCGGGTTCGGCGTCGCGCACCGCCACCATCGCCATGCCCCAGCCGCTGCGGGCGAGGCGGTGGAATGCGTAGAGCGATGCGCCCGCGAGCACGACCGCAAGCATCGCCATTTCCCGCTCGGAAAAGATCAGTGCGCCGATCGACGGCGGCGGGATGCCCATGAGGCCGTTTGAGCCACCCGTCAGGGTGCGCCACTCGATCGTGCCGTGCTGCACGATGAAAGCAAAAGCGATCGTGACCATGGCGAGATAGGGGCCGGTGACGCGCAGAGCGGGCAGCGCGAGCACGAAGCCCACGATGCCGGCGACGGCGCCCGCGAGCGGCAACGCGATCCAGAAGTCGACGCCCTTGAGCGTGAGGATGGCGACCGTGTAGGCGCCGATCGCGTAGAAACCGACATGCCCGAGCGACACCTGCCCGGTCAGTCCGAGCAGAATATTGAGCCCGACGCCGACGACCGCGGTCAGGGCCACGAGCGCGAGGACGAACGGCGTGTAACCATCGGACTTCGCCGCCAGCAGCAGGGCAGCGGCGGTCAGCACGACGATGGCCAGCGGCACAACGTGGCGTCCGGCGTCGATCCGCATTGTCAGACCTTGTTCACGGCCGCGCGCCCCATGAGCCCGTTGGGCATGAAGGCGAGGGCGAGAATGACGACGCTGAACACGACGATCTGGGTATAGACGGAGCCGAGGTAGGCGGTGACCATCGCCTCGATCAATCCGTAGGCGAGGCCGGCGAGCATCACGCCCGAGGCCGACGTGATGCCGCCGAGGATCGCGACCGCGAACGCCTTGATGCCGAACAGCGTGCCCATGTCGGAATGCACGCTGAACAGCGGCGCGATCAAGAGGCCCGCCAGCCCGGCGAGCGCGGTGGAGATCATGAACGATACGGTGACCGCGAGCCGGACGTTGATGCCCATCAGCTTGGCCGCGTCGGGGTTCTGCACCACCGCGAGCAGGGCCTTGCCCAGGCGGGTACGGGAGAACACCACTTGCAGCAGGATCGCTATCGCGATCCCCGCCACCGGGATGACGAGCTGCAGCGGATAGACGCCGGCGCCGAAAATCTGCACCGGCTTGGTCGCGAGCACGGAGGGAAAGCCGCGCGGTTCCTTGCCGAAAGTGAAGAGCACCAGGTTGTCGAGCACGATGCCGCCCGCCACCGTGGCCATCAGCCACGCGTTCGAGCCGCGCTCGGCAAACGGACGCACCAGGGTGCGCTCGATCACGGCGCCGGCCAGCGCGCAGGCGGCGAGCGCGGTCATGGCCGCCAACGGCAGCGGCCAGCCCAAGGTGACGGCGAACGTGTAGCCCAGCACGGCGCCCAGCATCATGGCCGAGCCCTGGGAGAAGTTGACCGTATTGGAGACCACGTAGGTGACGTGAAAGCCGAGTGCGATCAGGCCGTACATGCTGCCGAGGCCGAGACCGGAGATGACAGCCGAGGTCAGCAGCATGTCAGTGCGCTCGCATGAAGCCGAAAGGGCAGCGACGATATTCGCCGCTGCCCCTTCATGACGGCAGAGGCGTCAGTTCGTCAGCGGAAGGATCTCATCGCCTTTGAAGTAGGTGAAGAGATAATCCGACGCAGCCAGAGCATCCTGGTTCGTGGGCGTGAACGGCTTCTGGTAAGTCTTGATCAGCCCCTCGTACTTGTCGATTCCGTAAAATCCCTCGCGGACCTTCGGGCCTTCGGTCGAGCCGGCCTTGGCAATCGCGAGCGCGGTCAGATGCATCGCGTCATAGGCGTTGGCAATGCCGACTGCCGGGGTGACATCGGCCAGCGACTTGATCTCGGGATATTTCTTCTTCAACGCGTCCAGCAGCGCCGTCGCCTTTGGGCTGGAATTGCCGGAGAAGCTGAAAGTCTGGATGAAATGCACCTTGGCCGCGCTCGGTCCTGCGAGCTCGGTGAAACGTCCGCCCGACGGGCCCCAATGGGAGACGATCGGAACGTCCCAGCCCATGCGGTCGAGCGACTTCACCACCTGCGCCGATGGCGCCACGTTGGCCACCAGCAGGAGCACGTCGCTGCCAGCCTGCTTGAGGCGGCTCAACTGCGGGACGACGTCGACATCGTTGGTCTCGAATTTTTCAATGCCGACATAGGGCAGGTTCTTGGCTGCGAGCGCCGCCTTGAGACCCTTCTCGTTGGATTCGCCCCACGGATTGTTGATCAGGATCAGTCCCGGTTTCTTGGCGCCGTACTTCTTGATCGCATAGTCGACCAGGGCAACGTCGACGAGGTCATCGACCGCCGACACCCGGAACACATAGTTCTCGGCCGCGCCGTTCTGGGTGATCGGCGTGCCGGCCGCCCAGACGCCCATGAACGGCACCTTGGCCTGGTTGGCGAACGGCACGATCGCGATCGAGACCGGGGTATCAAGGCCGCCGAACAATGCCGCGACTTTCTCGCGCTGCACCAGCTCACGCGCGGCGAGCACGCCCTTGGCGGGATTGCTCTCGTCGTCGCGGACGAGCAACTCGACCTTCTTGCCAAGCACACCGCCCTTGGCGTTGATCTCGTCGATGGCGAGCGAGAGCCCGCGCACGATCGCCTCGCCCGACTTGGCGGACTGGCCGGACATGGCGGCGACAAGGCCGAGCTTCACTGTTTCCTGGGCGTGGACCGGAGCGGCGGCGAAAAGCGTCATCAGGCCAAGTGCCGCAAGCGCTCGCGCGAAGGGCTTTCTGAGGGACATGGGAAACCTCTCCGTCAATGGGCGATGCCTTGAAACAGGCAAGCCGCGTGCCAAACCGTATCCACTGAATCGGCGATAAAATCCCCAGTTTGCCGGTGTCGAACGCTTATCCAAGAGGCAATATTGGCAGCGAGCCGCCGCTATTGTATGCAGTATTGTATACGATATCATAGCGGATCGCATGCTCTTTCTGGTCCGGATTGTGCATAGTGAGCGGCGATCATCATCCTGGAGACGGTATCATGCCAAACGCCCGCGCGAGCGCTGTCGCAACCATCGGCGAAACCCCCGATGCGGCCGGGGTCGTAAAGGCCTTCCTGCACGCGTCGATGGTGCCCGATCCCCAGACCGCCGCGCTCTACATCGCCGACGATCTCGCCATCACCTTCACCGGCGGCCGCAAATATCGCCATCCGCGCGAGACCACGGCGTTCAACGCCAAGCGCTACAAGTGGGTGAAGAAGAAAATGGAGCGCACCGACGTGGTGGCGGGCGAGGGCGAGACCATCGTCTACAATCTCGGCACGCTCTACGGCGAATGGCCGGACGGAACACCCTTCGAAGGAAACCGCTACGTCGACCGCTTCGTCGTCCGCGACGGCAAGATCGTACAAATGGACGTATGGAACGACAGTGCCGAGCGGCTCCTGACCAAGGCGGGGATCGAGGCTTAGTTTTCTGTCGCCTTCGGACCTGACCCCGATTCGGAGAGGACACGGGGTTCGCGTCGATGCCGAGTGAGCGGCCTACCGCTTGACGCGCGCGCGCGGGTGTCGGCGCGAGCTCGCCGGAGCATCGTCAGCGTAACGCGCCAGAATGGTCTTGATGTCGTAGTCGCGC
>Ga0210380_10000636_pt1 | contig 15273 bp, 15 predicted proteins | sample PLM4_5_coexredo_FD_155476 | JGI IMG/M metagenome (GOLD analysis project Ga0210380, IMG submission 155476) | Groundwater sediment microbial communities from an aquifer in East River, Colorado, USA - PLM4_5_coex redo | ecosystem: Environmental > Terrestrial > Soil > Riparian zone | place: USA... | reverse complement strand
CTCGAGGTAGTCGATGCGCCCGAAGACGCGGACATCGCCGACAATCGACGCGCTCTCCCGCAGCAACGGCGGCACGACGATACGACCCTGACTGTCGAGCTCGCTGCCCTGGCCAAAGTAGTTGACCCGGTCGAGAAACTTGAGCCGGGCGGGGTGGCTGGCCGGCATTTTCGACAGCCGCTGCTCGATCTCGAGCCAGACCGACAGTGGGTAAATCCGCACGGATTCGCCAGTTACGCTGGTAACGAAGACGTCTGGGCCGTGCTGGTCCTTGATACCGCCACGAAAGAGCGTGGGGATCTTCAGCCGACCTTTGTCGTCGATTCGCGTCTGGGCGCTGCCCCGTAGGCCTAGTTGGTCCACTTTCGTCCACAAAAATCCACTCGGATAGTAGAGCCGGTGACTATGCCTGTCAACGGCAAATAGTTCAGAAACCTTGGCTTACGTTAAATTTTCGCCTGTGCTCAGACGGCCCTGTAGCGGCAGGCACGAGCCCTCTCCTCCAGCCTGCAGGCGAAGATCTCGGTGTAGGCTGGGCCTCCATGCTTCGCGCGGCGCTGATCGGACTTCCTTCGAGCGGAAAAACCACCCTCTTTCAGCTCATGACGAGCATTCACGACACCCCGCGCGGGCGCGGGGACGTGAACATCGGCATCTCGAAGGTGCCCGACTCGCGGCTCGACGTCCTCACGTCGATGTTCAACCCACGCAAACGTGTGCCCGCCACGGTCGAGTTCACCGACATCGCCGCGCCGGCCAAGAGCGCCGCGCAGGCCCTGGTCGATGTCGCGGGGTACAGGAACGCCGACGCGCTCGTGCACGTCGTGCGCGCCTTTCGGGATCCGTCGGTCGCGCATCCGTCGGGCGCGATTGATCCGGGGCGCGACGCGCAGTCGATGGAAGACGAGTTGATCCTGGCCGACCTCGGTGTGGCCGAACGCCGCCTCGAGCGCATCGAGAAGGACTTGAAGAAGGGGCGCACCACCGAGCTCGATCATGAGCGCGAGCTCGTGCAGCGCTGCACGGTCGCACTCGAGGGCGGCACGCCGCTGCGTGCGCTGCAGCTCGCCGGCGACGATCTGAAACGGCTCCGCGGCTTCCAGTTCCTCTCGGCCAAGCCGCTGTTGCTGGTGATCAACCTCGACGAGGGCGACGTCTCGAGCGTGGGCGCGGATCTCGCGCGCGCGGCTGCGCAGACCGGGTTGAGCGGCTTCCTCGCGCACGCCTCGACGCGCGCAATCGCGCTCTGCACGAAGATCGAACTCGAGATCTCGCAGCTCGAGGGGGCCGACGCACAGGCGTTCCTCTCCGATCTGGGCCTCGCCGAGTCTGGACTCGATCGCGTGATCCGCACGAGCTACGACCTGCTCGGCTACATTTCCTTTTTCACGGTCGGTGAGGACGAGTGTCGCGCGTGGTCGATCGCGCGGGGCACTCCAGCCCAGCTTGCCGCTGGCGAGATTCACAGCGACATCCAGCGCGGATTCATCCGCGCCGAAGTCGTCGCGTACGAGGCGCTCGCCGCCCGGGGCACGATGGCGGCGTGTCGCGAGCACGGCGAGGTCCGTCTCGAAGGCAAGGAATACGTCGTGCAGGACGGCGATATCATCAATTTTCGCCACGCGACCTAGTGACACCGCTCCGCATTCTGATCCTGGAAGCGCAGGTGCCGTTCGTGCACGGCGGCGCGGAAATTCTCGTGCGCGAGCTCGCCGCGACGCTCGGCGCGCATGGGCACGACGTGCAGATCGTGTCGGTGCCGTTCACGGACCATCCGAAGGACGAGATCTTCGCCGGTGCCGAAGCGTGGCGCCGCCTCGACGTGACGCGCGTGGGCGGCCGCGACGTCGATCTCGTCATCGCGACCAAGTTCCCGACCTACTTCGCGCGGCACCCGCGAAAGGTCCTGTGGCTGGTGCACCAGTACCGCGCTGCGTACGAACTCTGCGGCACGCGATTCAGCGATTTCTCGCACTCGCCACGCGACGTGGCGCTGCGCGCCCGGCTCATCGCGGCCGACACCCGGATGCTGGGTGAATGCATCGGCCGTTTCACGATTGCGCAGACGGTCTCCGATCGACTGGCCCAGTACAACGGCCTCGACTCGGAGGCGCTCTACAGCCCGCCGAAGCTCGCCGGTCGCCTGCGCGCGGGGCCGTACGGCGACTACGTGCTCACGGTGACGCGCCTGGAACACGTCAAGCGGGTGGACCTCGCCATTGATGCGTTCGCGGGCGAGCGTTCCAGCACGCGCCTCGTGATTGCGGGTGACGGCTCGGCCCGCCAGTCGCTGCGGGATCGCATCGAGCAGCGCGGCCTGCAGGATCGGGTCACGTTGCTCGGGCGCGTGGACGACAGCCAGCTCGTCGAGCTCTATGCGAATTGCCGGGCGGTGCTGTTCGCGCCCTACCAGGAGGACTACGGATACGTCACCCTCGAGGCGTTCCTGTGCCGCAAGCCGGTGATCACGGCGCGCGATTCCGGAGGTCCGCTGGAATTCGTGCGCGACGGCGTCACCGGGTTGATCTGCGACCCGACGCCCGAGGGGCTGAGGGAAGCGGTCGATCGATTCGGGTCGGACCGCGCGTTCGCCGAGGAGCTCGGCCGGCAGGCGTACGACGTGGCGAGCGACATCAGTTGGAATCGCGTGGCCGAGCGCCTGGTGGCCGCGTCGCGCATCCACGCGCCGCTGGGTACGCCGGCGTGACCGCGATCGTTCGCACACCCTTGCGCGTGCTCGTGGCCGGCGCCACGGCCGGCCCCGACGACGGCACGCCGGGCGCGCTCACCGACGCGCTCGTCGCGCATCTGCGGCGGCGAGGCCACGACGCCGAGAGCATCGGGCTTCCCCTCGGCGCCGGGAACACCCGACGCCTGAACGATGCCTGCGCGTGGCGCCTGCTCAACCTGTCGAGCAGCAATGCGTGCCGCATCGACCTGGTCATCGCCACGGGGTTTCCCGCGTGGTGCGTGCGTCACCCGCGAAAGGTGGCCTGGATCGCGCACGAGGGCGCGTTGGCCCCGGACGACTGGAACGACGGCGGCGCGGGCACGGTTGCCGACGCCGAGCGCCGGCAACGCCTCGTCCAGCTCGACACGCGCGCCCTGACAGAGTGCTCTCGCGTGTTCGCCGGTGGAGTACTCACCGCCGAGCGACTCAGGCGCTGGAGTGGCATCGAAGCGAGTCTGCTGGCACCGCCCCCACATGAGGCCGATCATGCCGCCGGCGGACGCGCTGGCGATCAGTCCCGCGTCTGGGACAGCATCATCGAACAGTTACTTGGCTGATCCCTCCAGCGTGTCAATCGTGATGCCCGCGATGAACGAGGCCGCCTCCGTCGGCGGGGTCGTGGCGCGGCTGCGCGCCGACGCGGCGTGGCGCGAGATCCTCGTCGTTGACGACGGTTCGTCCGACGAGACCGCCGCACGCGCCGAAGCGGCGGGCGCCACGGTGATTCGCCATCCGTACAACAAGGGCAACGGCGCCGCGGTCAAGAGCGGCATCCGTCGAGCCACCGGCGAGTTCGTGCTCGTGATGGACGCCGACGGCCAGCATCCGCCCGAGGACGCGAGACGAATCGTCGCGCGGCTCGGCGATTACGACCTCGTCGTCGGCGCCCGCGCCTCGGCGACGCAGGCGACCGCGGCGCGGGGGGCCGGCAACGCCTTGCTCAATGGCCTCGCCAGCTATCTGACGGGCCGGCCGATTCCCGACCTCACGTCCGGCTTCCGCGGCGCGCGAACGGCATGTCTCCGCGAATTCATCCACCTGCTGCCGAACGGCTTCTCGACGCCAACGACGACGACGCTGGCCTTCATCAAGGCCGGCTACAACGTGGCCTTCGAGCCCGTCGAGGCGCGGCAGCGTGAGGGTCGCTCGAAGATCCGGTTCGCCCGCGACGGCGCGAGGTTCATGCTCATTCTCTTGAAGATCGTCACCCTGTTCAGCCCGCTGCGGATCTTCCTGCCTATCAGCGTGTGCACGTTCGCGATCGGGGCGGCCTACGGACTCTGGAACCTGGCCATGACGGCTAAGATCCCGAACGGCGCAGTGATCCTCATCCTCTTTGCCGCGCTCGTCTTTCTCGTCGGCCTCGTGTCCGAGCAGATCGCGTCGCTGCGATTCGAGCGACCCAGGTCGTAGCATGCGTCCGCTTGTGATCGTTCCAACCTTCAACGAGCGCGACAACCTGCCGACGCTGCTCGAACGCGTGCTACGTCACGACGGCCTGCGCGTGCTCGTGGTCGATGACGCGTCCCCCGATGGCACCGGCCGCATCGCCGACGAATGGGCCGCCGCCAACCGCGCGCGGGTCCAGGTGCTGCATCGAAGCGGGGCGCGCGGGCTGGGCCTGTCCTACGTCGACGGAATGTATCTGGCGCTCCGTACCGACGCCACGCATATCTGCCAGATGGACGCCGACCTGTCGCACGATCCCGACGACCTGCCGCGGCTGATCGCCGCCACCGCAGACGCCGACGTTGCCATCGGGTCGCGCTACGTGCCAGGCGGGCGCATCGAGAACTGGGCCGCACACCGCCGGATGCTGAGCGCCTTCGCGAACTGGTACATCCGATCCGTCACGGGACTCACGATCCGCGACTGCACCGGCGGGTTCCGCTGCTGGCGGCGCGAGGTGCTGGAGCGACTGCCGCTCGGCACGCTCCGATCCGAAAACTATTCCTTCATCGTCGAGCTCACGTGGGAGGCGAACCGCGCGGGCTACCGGTGCAGCGAAGTACCCATCACGTTCGTCGAGCGACGCAAGGGCGCGTCAAAGCTCTCGGGCCGGGTTCTCCTCGAATCGGCCGTCTTGCCGTGGCGCCTCGCGGCGAAGGGAAAATAGCCGGTCCGTTCCTTGCCGGCCGCGTGCTCCCGTGGTACGGTTAGCGCCTCGATGCCAGACCCAGGTTCGACCCGTCCGGTCGGGCTCAGCATGTTCTTCCCGGCCTACAACGACGGTGGCACCATTGCGAGCCTCGTGATCCTCGCGGTGCAGGTCGCGGGCCGGCTGACGCCCGATTTCGAGGTCATCGTCGTCAACGACGGGAGCGCCGACGCCACGAGAGAGATCCTCGAGGAACTGGCGCGCGCCTACCCGCAGGTGCGGGTCATTCACCACCCGCGCAACCGGGGATACGGCGCCGCCCTGCGGACGGGTTTCGCGGCCGCTACCAAGGATCTCATCGCGTATACCGACGGTGATGCCCAGTACGATCCCGCCGAGCTCCCCGTGCTCTGGAACAGGCTGACCCCGGACGCCGACGTGGTGAACGGCTACAAGATCAGCCGCTCGGATCCGTTACACCGCATCGTCATCGGACGCGTGTATCACCACATCGTGAAGGTGCTTTTTCGCCTCCGCGTCCGCGACGTCGACTGCGACTTCCGCCTCATCCGCCGCGAGGTCTTCGATCGGGTCAAGCTCGAGAAAGACACGGGCGTCATCTGTCTCGAAATGTGCGGAAGATTCAGGACGCGGGCTTTCGTATCGTCGAGGTACCGGTGCACCATTACCACCGGCTCCACGGCCGCTCGCAGTTCTTCAATTTCCGGCGGGTGTTCTGGACGTGTGTGGACGTGTTGAAGCTGTGGCTGCATCTCGTGGTCCTGGGGCACGGCCGCACGAGCGCACCGGTGCTCTTCAAGAACCCGACGATCAGCGGCGCCCTTCCGCCAGATTCCAGCAAACCGTGAGGGCCCTCATCACCGGGGGCGCCGGCTTCGTCGGATCGCACCTTGCCGACCGCCTGCTCGCCGACGGGCACGAGGTCGCCGTGCTCGACAACCTCGCGACCGGTTCGATCGGCAACATCGCCCATCTCAAGGGTCGCGCCGGCTTCTCGTACGCCATCGATTCGATCACCAACGAATCGCTGCTCGCCGAGCTCATCGACGGCTGCGACGTGGTGTTTCACCTCGCGGCAGCGGTGGGCGTGAAGCTGATCGTCGAGCAGCCGGTGCACACGATCGAAACCAACGTCCACGGCACCGAAGTCGTTCTGAAGCACGCGAACAAGAAGAAGCGCCTGGTCTTCATCGCCTCGACGTCCGAGGTGTACGGCAAGAGCACCGACGTGCCGTTCCGCGAGAGCGCCGACCTCGTGCTGGGCCCGAGCGTCAAGCATCGCTGGGCGTACGCATGCAGCAAGCTCATCGATGAATTCCTCGCCCTCGCGTACTGGAAAGAGAAGAAGCTGCCGGTCGTAATCGTGCGGCTGTTCAACACCGTTGGGCCGCGGCAGACCGGTCAATACGGGATGGTGTTGCCGACGTTCGTCCGGCAGGCGCTGACAGGTCAGCCGATCACGGTCTTCGGCGATGGCACGCAGTCGCGCAGCTTCACGTACGTGGGCGACGTTGTCGAGGCGTTCATGCGTCTCGCGCACGAGCCGCGGGCCATCGGACAGGTCTTCAATGTGGGCAATATGGGCGAGGTCACCATCGCCGAGCTGGCCGAGCGGGTCAAGCAGGTGGCGGGTAGCCACTCCCCGATTCACTTCATCCCCTACGACCAGGCCTACGAGGCCGGCTTCGAAGACATGCCCAGACGCGTGCCCGACATCGCGCGAATCCGGGATCTGGTGGGGTACGAGCCGCAGGTGCCTCTCGAAGAGATCATCCAGCGGGTCGTCCAGCACATGCGTGCAGATTAGCGCACGGGGGGTAAGATGAAGGGTCCCGTGCTGGTTCGCTCCATCGCCGTCGCCGCCGTCGTTCTGGCCAGTTCGTCGCTCGCGTTCGCGCAGCAGCCCATGCGCCTCGCGATCACCGACGGCCGGGTGACCCTGCACGTCCAGAACGTGCCCGTGCGGACGATCCTTGCGGAGTGGGCGCGACAGGGCGGCACCACGATCGTCAACGGCGACCGCGTTGCCGGGTCGGCGCTGACCCTCGATCTCGAAGACATGCCCGAGCGCCAGGCGCTCAACATCATCCTGCGCGGCGTGAGCGGCTACCTCCTGGCCGCGAGAGAGCCCGGACGCGCAGGCGCGTCGATGTTCGATCGCCTCATCATCCTCCCCACGAGCGTGGCACCGCGCGCGCCTCAAGGGCCGGCGCCGGTTGTCCGCAGCGTCTCGCCCACAAACGCGCCGCTCCCGTCGCTTGTCCGCCCCGACGGTCAGGACCTCAACGCGGACCGCGACCCCGCGACCGACGTCGGTGACGGTCCACGTCCCGCAGCGCCGACGCGTCAGGTGGTCGCTCCCCCCGGGCTGCCGACGCTTCCGTCCGCGACGCTGGACACGCCTGACGACGCACCGGCGACTGCGGCACCCGCGCCGCCCGTGGTGGTCGGGACGCCTGCCAATCCGTTCGGCGTACCGCCCGGCTCGTCGTTGCGGCCGGGAGTGATCGGCACTCCACCGCCGCCGGCGCCGGCGCCTCGAGAGACGCCCCAGAACTAGCCCGCGCACCGGGCACCGCTCCTGATGCCTACGCTGCTCCGAGACCAGGTCAATGCTGATATCGCGTCCGCCATGAAGGCGAAAGATGCCGCGCGCCTCTCGGCGCTGCGAATGCTGAAGGCCGCGATCATGAACAAGGGGATCGAGAAGGGTCACGACCTCGACGACCAGGAGGTGCTGCAGGTGGTGTCGTCGCTCGTCAAGCAGCGCCGCGACTCGATCGAGCAGTTCTCGAAGGCGGGGCGAACCGATCTCGTCGAGAAGGAAACATCCGAGATCGTCGTCCTCGAACGCTACCAGCCGCCGGCCGCCTCTGCCGAGGAGATCGACGCGGCGGTCGCCGCCGCGATCGCCGAAACGGGGGCGGCGTCTCCCAAGGACATGGGCAAGGTGATGAAGGCGGTCATGCCGCGGCTCGCCGGCAAGACGGCGGAGGGCCGCGCGGTAAGTGAGGCCGTGCGCCGCAGGCTTGGCGCCTAGTTCTTCGCCCTCCGAAACCGCACTCGCGCGCACGGCCGCCGCGGCGGGCGCCGCCACCATGGCCAGCCGGCTGCTCGCTCTTGTTCGCGACCAGATCCTCGCCTCGATGTTCGGCGCCGGCAACGCCATGGACGCGTTCAACGTCGCGTTCCGCATCCCCAACCTCGTACGAGACCTGTTTGCCGAAGGCGCCATGAGCGCCGCGTTCGTGCCCGCATTTCTGCGACAGCTCGCGACGGGCGGCCGCGAATCGGCGTGGCGGCTGGGAAGCAACGTCATCAACGCGCTGCTGATCGTGACCGGGGTTGTGGTGGTCCTGGGCGTGCTGTTCGCCACACCGCTGGTCGGCGCGTTCGCCGCCGACTACGCCCGCGTCCCTGGCAAGCTCGAGCTGACGGTGTCGCTGACGCGACTCATGCTCCCCTTCCTGACGCTGGTCGCGGTAGCGGCGGCGCTGATGGGGATGCTCAATTCCCTGCAGCACTTCTTCGTTCCGGCCCTCGCGCCCGCGATGTTCAACATCGCCACCATCGTCTGCGCCCTGACCCTCGTGCCCGTCGTCGAACGTGCCGGGTGGCCCGCGATCACGGCGGTGGCGATCGGCACGCTGGTTGGCGGACTCGCCCAAGTTTCGATGCAGTGGCCGGCGCTCCGCCGCCTCGGCTTCCGCTACGAGACGTACCTCGACTGGAAGGCCGACGGCCTGCACCGCATGCTGCTGATGATGGGGCCCGGAACGATCGGCCTCGCGGCGACGCAGGTGAACATCTTCGTGGCCACGGTGCTGGCGACGGGCGAGGGCACGGGCGCGGTGTCGTGGCTGAACTACGCGTTCAGGCTGATAAATCTGCCAGCGGGACTATTCGGCGTGTCCATCGCGACGGCGACGCTGCCGGCCGTGTCGCGGCATGCCGCCCGCAACGACACGTCTGCGGTTCGGGGCACTCTCGCCGACGGCCTGTCGCTCATGATGGTGCTAAACGTGCCGGCGACGATCGGGCTGACCGTACTGGCCTCGCCCATCATCCGAGTCCTCTTCGAGCGGCGGGCGTTTCTGCCGTCCGATACGGCGGCGACCGCAGCAGCGCTCCAGTTCTATGCGATCGGGCTCGTGGGCTATTCAATCGTGCGCATTGCGTCACCGGCCTTCTACGCGCTCGGCGACAGCCGGACGCCGGTGGCGATCAGCGTCGCGGCCGTGGTCGTGAACGCCGTGATGAACCTCGCGCTCGTGCGCGTGCTCGGCTACCGGGGGCTCGCGCTCGGCACGTCGATCGCCGCGCTCTTCAACGCTGGTGCCCTCCTGTGGGTGCTGCACCGGCGGCTCGACGGGCTCGAAGGACGCCGGGTGACCGGCGTGTTCGTTCGAATCCTCGTCGCGTCGATCGTGATGGGTGCCGCGGCGTGGGCGATGGACCAGATGCTCCCGGCGATCTTTCCCGGGGCGGCGGCCGTCACACAAACGGCGCGCCTGCTCGTCACCATCGGCTCAGCGATTGCCGTGCTGGCGGTATCGGCGTACGTCCTGAACATTCGCGAGGTTCGTCAGGTCGTCGCGCTCGCCGCACGGCGCGGCGACGCCAGCCCGCACGACACGCCGCCTACGGCGCCATAAGAGTTGCCCATTCGCACTCGATTGACGCAGACTGACAGGCATGCGATCCCGGTATCCCTCGCCGTCTGGCGTCATGCAGTCCTTCGGGCCCGGGCCCCTAACGCCTGCGGTCAAGGCGATCGTCATCGCAAACGTGGCTGTGTTCGTCGTCACTTACCTGGTACCCGCGCTCGAGGTGCCGCTCTGGCTCAACCCGCAGGACGTCATGCACGCCGAGGCCTGGCGGCTGGTCACCTACATGTTCGTCCACGGGGGGTTCTTCCACCTTCTGTTCAACATGCTGGCGATCTGGATGTTCGGTGTCGAGCTGGAACGGATGTGGGGCACACGATACTTCGCGACCTACTACTTCGTGTGCGGGATCGCCGCCGCGCTCACGACCGTGCTGCTGTCGTTCGTGCCGTACCTGGGACTCGATCAGCTGTATTTCTCGAGCACCGTGGGCGCGTCGGGCGCGACGCTGGGCCTTCTGCTCGCCTACGCGATGTACTTTCCCGACCGGCCGATCTACATGTATCTGGTGTTTCCGATTCCGGCGAAGTACTTCGTGATGATCATCGGCGCGATATCACTGCTCTCAGCCGCTGGTGGTCCCGGCGGCGGCGTGGCGCACGTTACGCACCTGGGCGGGCTCGCCGGCGGCTATCTCTTCCTGAAGCGCGGCCGCTTCCACCCGATTGCCGAGCTGAAATATCAGTACCTCCGGTGGCGAAGCCACCGGCTGCGACGTCGATTCGACGTGCATACCGGCGGTCGCGCCGACCGCATTCACTGATCGAGGGCCGGCGAAGTCTCCTCGTCCGCGACCCCGAGCCACTCGGTACGAATCGGGCTGAACACGTCGAGCTCGAGCGTGTCTTCGAGCGCTTCCGACTGGTGCGGCACGCCCGACGGGATGTGCAGCACTTCGCCTTCGCGCACGATGAGCTCTTCGCCGTTGATGCGAAAGCGCAGGGCTCCTTGCAGGATGTAGGTCATCTGCTCGCTCTCGTGCGCATGGATGGGTACGAGCGCGCCGCGCTTGAGATAGATCTGCGCGAGCATCTCACGCTCGCCGGTGACGATCTTGCGCGAGATCATCTCGGTAACCTTCTCGAGCGCGATCTCGTCCCAGCGATGGATGTGTACGTGACGGGCCATGCGACAGCGGCACGAGTGTGACATAATTTTTCGGCCATGCAGGGGTCGACCCTCGCCAACGGCGCGGCGACATCGCGGAAGGCCCAGCACGAGGGGCTGAGCCGCGACGAGTTGCTGTCGGCGTACCGGCTGATGCTGCTGTCGCGTCGGATCGACGACAAGGAAATCCAGCTCAAGAATCAGAGCCAGGCCTTCTTCCAGATCAGCGGGGCAGGCCACGAAGCGGCGCTCGTCGCCGCGGGCCGCCAGCTGCGGGCCGGGTACGACTGGTTCCTAACCTACTATCGAGACCGCGCCCTGGCGCTCACGCTGGGCATTTCCCCGCTGGAGATGTTTCTGGGATCGGTCGGCGCGAGCGACGACCGCGCCTCGGGCGGACGACAGATGCCGTCGCACTGGTCGAGCCCCCGGCTCAACATTCCGTCGGCGAGCAGCGCCGTCGCCACGCAGTGCCTGCATGGCATCGGCGTCGCCGAGGCGGGACGCCTGTACGAGCACCTCGAAGCCATCCCGGGACGCCTCTCGAAGTTTCATGCCGACGAGGTCACGCTCATCACGATCGGCGAGGGTTCGACCAGCGAAGGCGAGTTCTGGGAATCGCTGAGTACAGCCTGCGTCCGCATGCTGCCGGTGCTCTATCTCATCGAGGACAACGGCTACGCCATCTCGACGCCAGTGGAAGTGCAGACGCCGGGCGCTGATCTCTCTCGCCTCGTCGAGCACTTTCCGGGACTGCGCGTCTGGCGGTGCGACGGCACCGACTACGTGGCCAGTCACCGGACACTCGGAGAGGCCGTGGCCCACGTGCGGGCGCGCAACGGACCGGCGCTCGTGCATGCCCGGGTCGTCCGCCTCTACTCACACTCGCTCTCCGACGACGAGAAGCTCTACAAGACGCCCGAGGAACGAGAGTCCGAGGCCCACTGGGACCCTGTGCTCCGACTGCGGCAACTGCTGCTCACCGAGGATCTGGCCACCGAGGACGAGCTCACCGGGCTGGCCGCCGAGATCGACCGCGAGGTCAACGAGGCGGCCGACCGCGCGCTCGCGGCGGCGAAACCGCTGCCGGAAACCGCGACGCGTTTCGTGTTCTCGCCAACGGTCGATCCCACCTCGCCGGTGTTTGCCACCGAGGCATCCCCGCAGGGACAGCCCGACACGATGGTGGCGGCAATCAACACCACGCTGCGCGACGAGATGGCGCGCGACGCCCGCATCGTCGTGTTCGGCCAGGACGTGGGAGACGTCAGCCGCGAGGCGGCACTTGGCAAGGTGCAGGGCAAGGGCGGCGTCTTCAAGGTCACGCACGGGCTCCAGAAGATGTTCGGCAGCGAGCGCGTGTTCAATTCGCCGCTCGCCGAGGCGAACATCATCGGGCGCGCGGTCGGGATGGCGCTGCGCGGGCTGAAGCCGGTCGTCGAGATCCAGTTCTTCGACTACATCTGGCCCGGGTACATGCAGATCCGCGACGAGCTCTCCATGATGCGCTGGCGATCGAACAACGTCTGGAGTTGTCCGATCGTCATACGCGTCGCCGTCGGGGGCTACTTGCGCGGCGGGGGGCCGTACCACAGCCAATCAGCGGTTGGCCTCTTCGCCCAGTGCCCGGGCCTCCGAGTCGTCTTTCCGTCGAACGCGCGCGACGCCGCAGGCCTGCTGCGCACGGCGATTCGGTGCGACGACCCGGTGCTGTTTCTCGAGCACAAGCACCTCTACCGGCAGACCTACAACAAGGCCGAGTACCCAGGGGCGGGATACATGGTGCCCTTCGGCCGGGCGTCGGTCGCGCGCGAGGGTACCGACCTCGTCATCTTCACGTGGGGCGCGCTCGTGCAGCGATCGTTGCTGGCGGCGCAGCAGGCCGAGAAGGATGGCCTCAGCGTCGCCGTCGTGGACCTGCGCACGATCGTGCCCGTTGACTGGGAGACGATCGAGGCGTACACGCGGAAGACGAACCGAGTCATCGTCGCGCACGAAGACCAGCTCACCGGCGGATTCGGCGGCGAAATCGCCGCACGTATCGGCCAGCAGTGGTTCGACCAGCTCGACGCCCCGGTGACGCGGGTCGCGGCGCTCGACTGTCACGTCGGGTACGCGCCGTCGCTCGAGGAAGCCACCCTTCCCGGATCCGCCGACCTGTTGAAGGCCATTCGCGCAGTTGCGGCGTACTAGCACGACCATCGCCGTCCTGCTCGCCCTCGGTGCGCACTCCCGCGCCGCCATCCAGGTAGACGTGCTGCGTTCCGTCGGCGGCCTGCCCGCCCACGTCGCGGGGCTGTTCGACGAGGCCGCCGCCTTCGAGCAAGCCGCCAGCGGGTACTACTTCGTCTTCGATCGACGCGGACACGCGGTCTACATGGTCGACCCAGAGCGCACGTCGGCGAAGAAAGTCGTCGAGGTGGGACAGGAGGAGGGCCGCATCATCCAGCCGGCGGGGTTCGCGCTCGCAGCGAATGGCTCGTTCGTGGTCGCCGACGTCCCTCGCGGGCAGGAACGGATCCAGATCTTCGGCCCCGCCGCCCTCCGCACCGGAGGCTTTTTCATCGCCGGACGCGCGGTGCCGCAGTTGATCCTCGGCAACGCGGCGATCACGGGCATTTCCTCACTGCAGTATTCGGGGGCGTCGGTGTTTCTCAGCGAACCCGCCCGCGACGGGCTGATCACCGAGTATTCCGTTGCGGGCATTCCCCAACGCACGATCGGGCGCCTGCGCGAGACCGGATACGAGCGCGAGCGCGACCTGCACCTGGCCATGAACGCCGGGCTACCGCTCGTCGATCCCACCGGCGGCTTCTATTTCGTGTTCCTCGCCGGGAAACCGACGTTCCGCAAGTTCGACGCGGCGGGCAGGCTCCTGTTCGAGCGCCACATCGAGGGACGGGAAATCGACGACGTGCTCGCGGCCCAGCCGACGCGGTGGCCTACGCGGCGCGTCGAGGACCGCGAGGTGCCGTTCGTACAGCCGCTCGTCCGCGCGGCGGCGGTCGATGCACAGGGTCAGCTCTGGATTTCGCTGACCGTGCCCTACACCTACGTGTACGACGTGGACGGCGACAAAGCGCGGACCGTGCAGTTCAGCGCGGCGGGCATCATCAGTCCGACGAGCCTGTTCTTCACTCGGTCGGGACGGATTCTGGTCACCCCGGGGTGCTACGAATTCGACCCGGCTCGAACGCGATAGCTCGCACCGAAACATTCGATGAGCCTCGGAACGGTACTAACGGCGTCGCACCTGACGCGACGATTCGAATCCCGCGTCGCGGTCGATGACGTCTCCTTCGAGCTCGTGCCCGGAGAGGTGTTTGCCCTGCTCGGCCCCAACGGCGCCGGAAAGACCACGACGCTGCGAATGCTGGGCGGGCTCATCGCGCCAACGTCGGGCGAGGTGCGCATCGGCGACGAAGTGGTGTCGAGCCGCACCGCGCCGCGTCTCCGCCAGCGCGTCGGCTTCCTGACCGAAGCGCCAGGCCTCTGGGACCGGCTCACCGTCGGCCGCAATCTCTTCGTCTACGCCCGGCTGTACGACCTGCCGAATCCCTCGCGGAGCGTAGACGAGGCGCTCGATCTCTTCGACCTGCGACCTCGACGGGACGAGCGCGCGGCCGTGCTGTCGAAGGGCCTCAAGCAGCGCGTGGCGCTGGCGCGCGCGCTCCTCCACAACCCCGACGTCGTCCTGCTCGACGAGCCGACCGCCGGCCTCGACCCCGAGAGCGCGCGCGAGGTCCGAGATCTCATCCTTCGCCTCCGCGACGAACGGCGCACGGTGTTGATCTCGACGCACAACCTCGACGAGGTGCAGCGGATCGCCAACCGGGTGGCCGTCCTGCGCCGGCGCCTGCTGGCGCTCGATTCACCGGGCGCGCTGCGGGCCAGCCTGTTCGGGGCTCGCGTAGTGGTCACGCTGGCCCAGCCAGCCGAGTCGTTTGTGGCACCGCTGCACGCGTCTTTTGACGATGTGGTCGTGTCGGGACGCACGGTGTCGATCGGCGTCAGCGACGTGGAGACTCACGCTCCGGCCATCGTGCGCACGCTGGTGCACGGCGGTGCCGACGTGGTGGCGGTGACCGCGGCGGATCCGCCGCTCGAGGACGTCTACCTGCGCCTGGTCGACGGAGACGATGCATGAGGCGTCAGAGACGACGGCGCATCGGTGCGTTGCTGGCGAAAGAGATCGAGGATTTCCGCGGCAGCCCGGGCCTGTTCCTACCGGCCGTGATCACCGGCCTGATTGCGATCATGCTGCCGTTCGTCGTCGCGATCGCCATCCCGGCGCTCTCGGGTGAAGCGCTCGCCGACTCGAGCGATTTTCGCGTGGCGATCGAGATGTACCGCGAGCAGCCGGCCACTCGCGCCCTCACCCCCGAGGGCGCCATCCAGGCGTACCTGTTTCAGCGCTTCCTGATCCTGCTCGTCCTCGCGCCGGTCGCCGGCGCCATGGCAGTCGCCGCCCACGCCGTCGTGGGCGAAAAACAGGCGCGCACGCTCGAACCGCTGCTGGCCACGCCGCTGACGACGTTCGAACTGCTCGCGGCGAAGGTGCTCGGGGCGCTGCTCCCAGGCCTGGCACTGGTGACGGTGGGTTTCGCACTGTATCTGGGCGGGGTTGCGGTGGCGGCGGCGCCTGGCGT
>Ga0210380_10000635_pt1 | contig 15286 bp, 10 predicted proteins | sample PLM4_5_coexredo_FD_155476 | JGI IMG/M metagenome (GOLD analysis project Ga0210380, IMG submission 155476) | Groundwater sediment microbial communities from an aquifer in East River, Colorado, USA - PLM4_5_coex redo | ecosystem: Environmental > Terrestrial > Soil > Riparian zone | place: USA... | reverse complement strand
GAGCAGGCTGTTGTGCGTGCCGCCGCCCAGCAGCCAGACGCCCTCGGCCAGCCGCTGGCTCTCCACCCTGGCCGGCGCCATCGTCGCCGTACGGACCACCTCGGGCACCGGCAGGATCGCGACCGGCGCGTTGGGCTTCACACTGGTGACGCGGTACTCGTAGTAGTTGTGCGCCACGTTCAACCGGGGATCGGCCTGGTGCGTGTGGAGCAGCATGGGGAACTTGACGCCGCCGAAGTCCTTGTACTGCGTGTAGCGCATCTCGTAGTCCATGTCGCCATAGACCGGGTTGGGAATCCACGTGCCGACGAGCTCGACGAGGTTCTCGTCGTTGATCGTCCCGTTGATTTTGTACTTCCCGAGGAACGTGAACGACACGATGGTCACCGTGCGTCCGAACTGCGAGAGGCCGAAGTCTGAGGCGCCGACGAGCGCGAGTCGAATCGCCGTGGCGTCGGTGGCGGCCAGCGCCGCCTTGAGGAACCCGTGCGGCGTGATGGCCAGCTCGAGCTGCCGGAGTTCGCCGACGGGGATGCCGTCGAGGTACGGACGCGTCAGCGGTACCGGCGTGTTGTTGCGGATGTCCCAGGCGTAGGCGCCGCTCACGACCGACGTGACGTGCTCCTCGGCGATCGGCGTACGGCCGAAGGTGGCGAAGCGGCCCTGGCGCCGCGTGTAGTCTTCGCGAGACCACTTGGCGTCGAAATCGATGGCGCGCGTGTAGTCGGCCACCTCAAACTGCGGCCAGCTGATGTCGAGCGAGTACTGCTGTCCGATGAGCGATGACGAGCCCGATCCGGCGATCTCGATGGTTTTCAGCGTGTCGCCGCCCATCGCCTTGAGCGAGGCCTCGAGGGCCGGACGCGCGGGCACCTGTTGCGCGCGGGCGGTTCCCGCCGACAGGGTGGCGATTGTTCCGAGAACGAGCAGCCGTCGCACCATCGCGTTCCTCCTCATGGCAGCTGTTCTGCTGCACGCCCATTGGCGCGCGTGGAAGTCTGCCACGCGTGGGCGCATCTCACAACGAGTTGTATGCTCTTAGAATTCAGGGGTGACAGTGGATCTGCTGAGGCGGCTCGGCATCGCTCACCCGATCGTGCAGGCGCCCATGGCCGGCGGCGCCGATACGCCGGCGCTCGTCGCGGCCGTGTCGGAGGCCGGCGGGCTCGGTTCCATCGGCGCGGCGTACCTCACACCTGAGCAGATTGCGGCCGCATGCGCGGCCATTCGGGCAAAGACACAACGGCCGTTCGGGATTAACCTGTTCGTGCCGCTGCCCGACCCAGTGGCAGACGACATGCGGGCCGCCGTGGCGCAGGTGGCGCCGTTTTTCGGAGAGCTCGGGTTGCCGGCCCCGGAGTCGCCGTCGCACCCGGCGTGGAACTTCGAGGCGCAGGTCGCGGTGGCACTCGGATGTGGCGCGTCGGTCGTGAGCTTCACGTTCGGCCTGTTTCCACCGGCAGCGCGCGACGCGGTGAAGGCACGCGGCCTCACCCTCGTGGGCACCGCAACCACCGTCAACGAGGCCATCGCGCTCGAGCGCGCGGGGGTGGACGCGATTGTGACGCAGGGAAGCGAAGCGGGCGCTCATCGCGGCACCGACGCCTCAGGACTCGATCCGGGTCCTTTCGACGCAGCGATGATCGGGACGCTCGCGCTAGTGCCCCAGGTCGTTGACGCGGTGCGCGTGCCCGTGATCGCCGCCGGCGGCATCATGGACGGGCGGGGGATTGCGGCGGTGCTGGCGTTGGGCGCCGACGCCGCGCAGCTCGGCACCGCGTTTCTCACCTGCGACGAGGCCGGCATTTCGGAGGCGTACAAACGGGCCATCTTCGACGCTCGCGAAGACGACACGCGCGTCACGTACGCCTTCACCGGTCGGCCCGCGCGCGGCATCGTCAATCGCTTCATGAACGAGGTCGAAGCGGCCGCTGCGCGCGATGCGCTCGTTGTGCTGCCGTTCCCACTGCAGCACACGTTGACCCGGCCATTGCGCGTGGCGGCAGCGAAGGCCGGCCGGCCCGAGTTTCTCTCGCTGTGGGCTGGACAGGGCCTGCGGCTGGCACGGCGGGGATCGGCTGCGGCGCTCATGGCCGCGCTGGTCGAGGAGACGGACGTTGCTATTCGACGACTTCAGTCGCGCTGACATTCCGACGACGGGCGCCACGATCGCGTGCGTTCGCGGCGGCAGCGGCCCACCGCTGCTCCTGTTGCACGGCTATCCCCAGACACACGTGATGTGGCACAAGGTGGCGCCGCTGCTCGTGGATCGATTCACCATCGTCGCGACCGACCTGCGCGGGTACGGCGACAGCAGCAAGCCGCCGGGAGGCACCGATCACGCGGCCTATTCCAAGCGGGCGATGGCGCAGGATCAGGTCGAGGTGATGTCGCACCTTGGGTTCGAGACATTCGCCGTGGCCGGACACGATCGCGGCGGCCGCGTCGCGCACCGCATGGCGCTCGATCATCCCGGCCGCGTCTCCAAGCTCGCCGTGCTCGACATCGTCCCCACGCACCGGCTCTACGCCGACTCCACGCGCGCGTTCGCCACGGCGTACTTCTGGTGGTACTTCCTCATCCAGCCGGCGCCGCTGCCCGAGACGATGATCGGGGGCAACGTGCGATTCTGGCTCGAGGAGAAATTCGGCAAGGCCGCGCCCGGCGCGATTGCGCCCGAGGCGTTTACCGAGTACCTGCGCTGCTACAGCAACCCCGCGACGATTCACGCAAGCTGCGAGGACTACCGCGCCGCTGCGTCGATCGATCTGGTGCACGACGAGGAAGACATGCACAAGAACATCGAGTGCCCGGTGCTGGCGCTGTGGGGCGAGCGTGCCCCGATGCATCGGCTGTACGACGTGGCGGCCACGTGGCGCGAGCGCGCGACGAACGTGACGGGCAAGGGGCTGCCGGGGACGCACTACTTCGCGGAAGAGATTCCCGAGATGGTGACCGCCGAGATGCGGACGTTCTTCGGTACCTGACCGCCCCCTCAACCCCTCGCGCCGACATCGGAACCTCCGCCGCGCGTCGCACCGCCATGTATCACAGCGACGCCTGAGGCGGGGATGGTGCGGGCGTGAGGCCGTGGCGACGCATGACCTCGGCCATCCGCGCACGGTCCGGCGGCCCGCCGGCCGCCGCCTTCATCACGTCGGCCACGTCGTGAAAATACTGCGGACCGATTGCGGCTGGCGTGATCACGCAGAGCGCCTTCGCGTCATGGCTCCCGTTGTTGTCGAACCGGTGAACGGCGCCGCGCGGGATGCAGAGCGCCTGTCCCGGTCCGACGTCGACGGGCTTGCCGTCCACGGTCCATGTCAACACGCCCATGAGGCCGTAGATCGTCTCTTCGTAGTGGTCGTGGCTATGCGCGGGAGCGGTGAGGCGTTGTGCCGCCGGGACCGTCACCTCGAACGCCGCGACGCTGCCGTTCGAGTGGTCTCCGGTGAGCAGGAAGCGCACCGCGAGCGGTCCGAGTCCGATGGTTTCGTCCGATGGATTGACGTGGAAGTCGATCGATGACGGTGTCATGGGTGTCTCCTCCTGTAGTAAACTTAATTGACTAGTCACGATAGTAAATAGAATTTACCAATATGTCAAGACGCCCGTCTCCGCCCGTCTCACAGGTCAAGACCAAGGACATGCTCATCGGCGCACTGCTGCGCGTGCCGGGGCAGGCCGTTCAGCGCCGGATCATCAAGGAGCTCAACGCCGCCGGGTTCGAGGATCTCGGGGTGGCACACATGCCGGTGCTGCAGTTCCCGGGCCCCGACGGCGTCCGCCCCGGCATCCTCGCCGAGCGCGCCGGGATGAGCAAGCAGGCGATGAACCAGCTGCTCAGGAGCCTTGAACACGGCGGCTATATCGTTCGGTCCGACGCCCCCGACCACGGCCGCGCACGGATCGTCCGCTTCACCAAACGCGGACACGCCGTCTATGCGGCGATTCTCGACATCCTTCGCGACATCGAACGGGAGTGGAGCGCCGAGCTCGGGGCCACGCGGTTTGCCCAGCTCAAGGCGCTGCTGTTGCGGGTCTGGGACAGCCCGCTGGCGCGCTAGCCAGAGGAGATGCTGACTGCCGATTTACTTCACCCACCCGATATCCTCGTACTTCCAGCTCGCAAAGCCGAACGCGCCGAAGTTCGCCAGCGTCTTCTTGGCGACGACGAGCTCGGGCCGCTGGTAGAGGGTCAGCGAGTGCACTTCCTGCCAGATGAGGCCGTCGATGCGGTTGGCAATCTCGGTGGCCTTGGTGCGGTCGAGTTCCTGGAAGGCCTGCTGGAAGAGCTGGTCGATCTCGTCGGACCCCACTCGCGCATAGTTCTGCTGCACTTCGAGTTCGCCCCTGGCGTTACGCACCGGCTTGACGTAAAGCGACTTCGACGCGCTGATGGGGTAGGGCGTGCCGATCCATGAGAAGACGGTGAAGTCGAACTGGCCCGGCGTGACGTACTTGGAGAACAGATCGGGCGTTGGGACGGTGTTGATCGTCAGCGTCGCGCCAACCTGCGCCAGCATGTTCTGAATGAGTTCGGATTCCTGGCGTGAAGTGGCCACCCCCGCCGGAATCGTGCAGATGATCTCCAGCGGCTTGCCGCCCTTCATCCGGGACGTGCCATTCAGCGTCCAGCCGGCTTCGTCCAGCAGTTGTCGCGCGCGCGCGGGGTTGTACTTGCCGACGTCGCCCGAGTTGTCCTGATAGCCGGCCTGATTGGCCATGAAAATGTGGTTATTGAGGGGCCGCGGATCGATACCGAGCGGGCCGAGCAGCGCTTTCGCGATCGCCGTGCGGTCGATGGCCATCGCCAGCGCCTGACGCACTTTCACGTCCTGCAGGATCGCGCCCGTGCCGTTGACGGTCAGGTGGCGGAAATTCGGCCCGCCCGCCACCCGTACCTCGGCGGCGTCGATGGTCCGCGCGCGCGCGTACTTGTTGGCATCGGGGCCCACGTCCATCGCGTCGATCTCGCCGTTGGCCAGCGCGTCAATCTGCGCGTCGGGCTCAATCATCCGGTAGACGATGGAATCGAGCTTGGCGCGGTCGCCCCACCATTTCTCGTTGCGGACGAGCGTCACCGTCTTGGAGGTGCGATCGAGGGAGCCGAACCTGAACGGCCCCGCGGTCACGAGCGGCTGGGCCTTCCATCCGTCGTTGAAGATGGCCGGGTTCTTGTTGGTGGCCGAGGGGTAGATCGGATCGAAGATGGCGGGCCAGTCGGCGTACTTGTGCTTGAAGGTGACGATCACTTCACGATCGTCTTTACCTCGCTGCACGTTCTCGATGTCTTCGTAGCCGTTGGCCGAGGAGATCTGGTAGCGCTTGTCGCTGCCGTTGTTGGCCTTCCACTGCCAGTGGAAGTCTTCCCACGTCAGCGGCGTGCCGTCGTCCCATGCCGCCTTCGGGTTGATCTGATACGTCACGACCTGCTTCGGCTCCGGCGTCATTGTCGGCGCCGCGGCCAGATAGTCGTCGTTCCAGAGCGGCGTCCCGACCGCATCGGTGTGGAAGGCGGCGGGCATCAGCGCCGACATGATTTCGGCGGTGTCTTTTTCCGTCCCGTCGAGCTGCGCGCGATTGAAGTTGCTGGGCAGGGCGCTGATCGGCCACGTGAACTTGCCGCCGTCCTGCATCTGATCCCGGGGCCGTGGATTGACCTGGTTCTTGTCGGCCACGGCGGGTGCGGCCGTCGTGGCGGCCGGCGCCGGGTCCTCACGTCCGCACCCCTGGGACGCGAGCGTCGCAACCATCAACAGCGCGGGAACACAGACCAACCGTTTTGACATCATCGAGCCTCCACTGGCCCGACGAGCTTACAACACCGATCGCGGCTCGGCGTAGTGACAGGCGTCGAGATGATCGGCTCCGCCCGTGCGCGGCGCCAGATCGGGCGACTGCTCGAGACAGCGCTGCCGTCGAGGTTCGTCGAGTTCGGCGAACAGCTGGCAACGCGTACGGAACCGGCAGCCGGATGGCGGATCCGACGGACTCGGCAGATCGCCTTGCAGCACGATGCGCCGGCGTCGCCGTTCCTTTTTCGGGTCGGGCAACGGCACGGCCGAGAGGAGCGCCTGCGTGTAGGGATGCGCCGGCCGATCGAACACGTCGTCTACGTTCCCGATCTCCACGATACGGCCCAGATACATGACCGCGACGCGGTTGGCGATGTGCCGGACGACGGAGAGGTCGTGGGCGACGAAGAGATACGAGAGGCCGAGGTCGGCCTTCAGGCGTTCGAGCAGGTTAATCACACCCGCACGAATCGACACGTCGAGCGCCGAGACGGGCTCGTCGAGCACGAGCACCTTCGGCCGCAGAGCCAGCGCGCGCGCGATGCCGATACGCTGTCGCTGTCCGCCCGAGAAGGCCTGCGGATAGCGGTTGGCGTGCTCGGGCGCGAGGCCGACCAGGCCTAGCAGTTCGCGGATGCGCGCGGTACGCTCCGGCGCCGGCACGGCATGCGTGCGCAGCGGTTCGTCGAGAATGTCGCCGATGGGCATGCGCGGGTCGAGCGACGCCATGGGATCCTGGAACACCACCTGCAGGTCGCGGCGGATGGCGAAGCGTTCGGCGTCGGTGAGCGAGGCAGTCGCCTTGCCCAGCACAGCGATCGTGCCCGCCATCGGGCGGACGAGATTGAGGATCTCCATGATGGCGGTCGTCTTGCCGCAGCCCGACTCGCCGACCAGGCCCAGCGTTTCGCCTTCACGGATGTCGAACGAGATGCCGTCCACGGCGTGCACCGTTCCCGTGCGCCGACGCAGGATGGTGCCTTTCATCAAAGGGAATTCCTTGACGAGGTCGCGCACTTCGAGCACGACGGCACGCGCCTCGCGCGGCACGCGGTCGGCGGGGTTGGCCGGAAGATCGGGCAGCGCGAATACGTCGGCGCTCTTCAGGTTCCGCGCTTCAATTTCGCCGCTGCGATGGCACGCTGCGGCATGCGCTTCGCCCGAACCGGTCATCGGCACGAGCGCGGGCTCGTCCTCGATGCACGCCTGCACCCGCATCGGGCAACGTGGTGCGAACGGACACCCCGGTGGAAGGCTGACGAGCGAGGGCGGCGTGCCTTCGATCGGCGTCAGCGGACGGTGGCCCTGGGCGTCGGGCCGCGGAATCGAACCGAGCAGCCCCAGCGTGTAGGGCATCCGCGGCATGTAGAAGACGTCATCGACCGCGCCGGTCTCGACGATGCGTCCGGCGTACATCACGGCGACACGATCGGCAAAGCCGGCGATCACGCCGAGGTCGTGGGTGACCAGGATGACGGCAGCGCCGGTGATCTCTCGCGCCTTCTGCAGGACGTCGAGGATCTGCGCCTGAATCGTCACGTCGAGTGCCGTCGTCGGCTCGTCCGCGATGATCAGGTCTGGATCGTTCGCGATGGCCATCGCGATCATCACGCGCTGCCGCATGCCGCCCGAGAACTCGTGCGGGAAGGCCGTCGCCCGCTGACGTGGGTTCGGAATGCCCACGAGCGCGAGCAGCTCGATCGCCCGCGTCTGCGCCGCCTGCGTGCTCATCCCGTCGTCTGCGTGGACGAGGAGGGCTTCGGCAATCTGATCGCCCACGGTGTAGACCGGGGTGAGGGCCGACAGCGGGTCCTGGAAGATCATCGAGATGTTCTTTCCTCGAATCTTCGACAGGTCGCGGTCCGACTGTCCGGTCAGCGGCGTGCCGCGAAAGCGGATGGCGCCGGCCACCGTGGCGTTCGGAGGTAGCAGGTTCATCACCGCAAGCGACGAGACGGTCTTGCCCGATCCCGATTCGCCGACGATGCCGAGCACTTCCCCCGCGGAGATCTGATACGACACGCCGCGGACCGCGCGCACGGCGCCCGCCTCGCTGCCGAAGGTCACCGTCAGGTCGTCCACCTCGAGCAGGGGAGGCGCAGACATGACGTGCGGCATCGTCACGAGCGGATACCGACGCCGGCGTTGGGATCGAGGGCGTCGCGCAGGCCGTCGCCGACGACGTTGATGGCGAGCACGAGCGCCACCAGGAAGCCAGCGGGGAAATAGAACTCCCACGGATAGGTGAGCGCGGCGCCGGCGTAGTCGCCGATAAGCGTGCCCAGCGAGACGTCCGGTGGCTGCACGCCGAAGCCGAAAAACGACAGCCCGACCTCGGCGAGGATCAGCGAGCTCACGTTGATCGTGGCATCGATGATGAGCAGCGACGCCATGTTCGGCAGGATGTGGCGAAAGATGATCGTCCGCCCGGGCACGCCCATGAAGCGCGCGGCGTGCACGAAATCACGCTCCTTGAGCGACAGCGTCATCCCACGGACGATGCGGGCCGTGATCATCCACTGGAAGGCAGCCAGCAAGAGGACGAAGACCAGCCAGCTCTGGCCCCGGAACGACGGCGAGAGGATGGCGATGATGAGAAATCCCGGAAGCACCAGCAGGAGATCGACGAGGCAGAGCAATGCGGTGCTCAGGACGCCGCCGAAGTAGCCGGCGAAGGCGCCGATGACCGCGGCCAGGGTGGTCGAGATCAACGCCCCGAGGAGGCCGATGACGAGCGACTTCTGCATGCCGCGCATCGTCAGCGCAAACATGTCGAAACCGTTCTGGGTCGTGCCGAACCAATGGGCGGCCGAGGGGGGCGAGAGAAAGGCGCTGGTATCGAGCTGGTCGTAACGCCAGATCGAGATCTGGGGGCTCAGATATGCGGCGACGAAGAGCAGCGCGACCGTCGCGAGGCCGACCATGGCGAGCCGCCGGCGCAGGAACCGGCGCCAGACGAGGCGGCCACGCGATAGCGCGGCGTCGGCGTCGGGGGCGGCGGCCGGCTGCGCGTCACGCACCGGCACTTTCTCGGTCGGGTCGGCCATGCAGCGGGTCAGACTCGCACACGCGGGTCGAGGGCGGCGTAGGCGAGGTCGGACAGGAATCCGGCGATGAGCACCAGCACGGCAACAAACAGCGTGACGCCGGCCACGGAGTTCACGTCGCTCTTCGTCACCGCATCGACGAAGTACTCGCCCATGCCGTGCCAGCCGAAGATCCGTTCGGTGAACGTCGCGCCGACGAACAGCAGCGCGAACTCGTAGGCGAAGAACGTCGCCATGGGAATGAGCGCCGTGCGCAAGCCGTGCACGATGAGGGCGCGCCCGCGGGGTAGCCCCTTTGCCTGCGCCGTCCGCAGGAAGTCGCTGCCGAGGACGTCGAGCATCGCGTTGCGCTGATACCGCCCGTAAAACGCCACGGCGATCACAATAAGCACGAGCGAGGGGAGTACCACGTGGGCGGCGCGGTTGGTGAGTCCGACGAGCGACCACGGGTCGAGGCCCGGCGTCATCTCGCCCGTCGTGTACAGCAGTTTCGTTTCGCCAGTGAAGCCGAGGCCGTTGTTGAGGCCGATCCCCGCGTTCTTGAGGAGCACGGCCAGCACGACGACCGGCGTGGAGAGGGCGACGAAGGAAAAGACCGACAGCACGTGGTCGACCGGCCGGTATTGCTTCACCGCGCCGTACGCGCCGGCGGCCACGCCGAGAATGGTCCCGACGATCGAGCCAATGAGGACCAGCCGCAGGCTCACCCACATTCTTCGCGAGATCTCGTCGTTGACCGGCATGCCCTCGATCGTGAGGCCCAGGTCGCCCTGCGTGAGGCCTCTCGTCCAGAAACCGAACCGCCGCGCGACCGGCGTCTTGTCGTTCATGTTCACCGCGTCGAGCGCAGCATCCACCACCGCTTCGGGCGGCGGCGGGTTACGTCCCTCGTAGCGAGCCCGGGGATTGAGCTGCGTCGCGGCGAGCAGGTAGGCCACCGACGTGGATACGGCGACCAGCAGCACGAGGTAGAGCAATCTTCTGAGAAGGAATCTGACCATGAAGGAGCGTGGGCGGATCTTAGCAGGCTCAGGGCTCGCGGCTCAGGGCTCAAGGTCTTCGGGCCAGTGTCCTAAGGGATAAACCGTGAGCCTGTTAGGATCTCGCCATGTCTCGACTCCGGCCGCTGGCGTTCGTCGCGGGCGCGGCCGCATACGCGGCGCCGGTTCTCATGCTCGCGTCGGATGTGGCACTCATCACCTACCGGTCCGTGCCCGGCATAGCACTCCAGCGAATCGCTCTGACGCTCTTCGTGCCGGCGATCGGCGGAGTGCTGATGCTCGCGCACGACCGCTCGAGGTGGCAGAGGGGCGCCGGGGCTGCACTGGCCGCACTCGGGGCTGCGGCGATCGCCCTGGCCCCGGCCACGCTGGTCATGCCGACGCGCCCGCCAGCCGTGCTGTTTCCCCTCGGACTGCTGATTCTCTCGTCTGCGATGATCGGTTCGTCGGTCTCACGGCGTGTCGCCGCCCTCGTGGCAGCGGGCGCGCTCTTGTTTCCGCTGGCGCACATCTCGGGTGTGGCGGCCGCGCTCGTGAGCGGTGACGTCATCCTGCTCGTCGCGTTCTGGTCGCTCGCCCCGCGCGTGATGAGCCGCTCCAACCGCTAGAGTCCGCAGCGACAGCGCGTCTGCCCAGGGCAGGATTCACACCGAACTATATCTGCCTCTCACGAGACAACCACCGCACGTACGAGGAACGTCATCGGGACGGAATTGCGCGGTGTTGCCTAGCTGTCAGCTCATGCACCGGCACGCGGCCGCACGGAAATTCCAGTCACGCCCTCGTCATCAAACGCCGCGCGTCGTACCGGGTACCGCCCTTGCCGTCCGTCATTGCGAGACATCCCTGGTTCGTCGTCAGCGCTCTATTGAGCAAGGGAGTAGGACGTGAGAATGAGCACCGGACGCAGCGTCACCTTCATAGTCGCCATCGCCGCCATGGTCGGAAGCTCCGGATTCCTGCTCAGGGCCGAGCCTCCGCAGGCGGTAGGCACGTGGGCATCGATGGGCACGATTGCGGACAGCCGCACGGGCGCCGCGTCGGTCGCGCTTCCCGACGGGCGCACGCTCGTTGTCGGCGGAACGCGGGCCGATGGCAGCGTCACCGGCTCGATCGCGATTCTCGATCCGTCTGACAACTCCATGTCGGCGGTGGGAGAGCTCACCACCGCGCGCGCTGGTCACACGGCGACGCTCCTTGCCGACGGCCGCGTGCTGGTGGCCGGTGGCAGCGCGGGCGGCCTCATCCTCAACGACCTCGAGATCGTCGACGTGGGCACCGGAACCTCCACTCCGGTTGGTCTGCTCACCGATCCGCGCACGGGCCATGCCGCCGCACGTCTCGCCGATGGTAAGGTGCTCATCGTCGGCGGCGCAACGATTGACGGCCTCGTGCTGGACACCGCGGAGCTCTTCGACCCCGAGACCTTTGGCATGACGCCGGCGACCTTCCCCATGTCGACACCCCGTGTCGGCGCGACGGCCACCGAACTGATCGACCATCGCGTATTGATCGTCGGCGGCAGCAACGGGATGCAGGACCTGGCGTCGGCCGAGATTTTCGAGCCGTGGTCGCAGCTGTTCCAGGTGACCGACACGCAGTTGAGCGTCGCAAGGAGTGGCCATGCCGCCGTGCTCCTGCCAAACAACAACAGCGTGCTGATTGCCGGCGGCATCTCGGCGGGCGTGCCCGTGACGACGACCGATCTGTTCCTGACCGCGGAGTTCCCGGATCCGTATTCGTACGGCATGGGCCGTTTCGGGGCAGCCGCGCCGATAGCCATCACGCGCTCTGGCGCGATTGGCGGCCCCGCGACCGAGGGCTATGCCTTCGTGACGGGCGGCGGCTCGTCGGAAGCCGAGCGGTACCGTTTCGCCACCGTGAAGACCGACAAGGACGACTACGCACCGGGTCAGCCGGCCCTCATCACCGGGTCGGGCTGGGAGCCGAACTCGGAAGTGACGCTCGTGTTCCAGGAGGATCCGGCGGTTCACGACGACTACCTGCTGCATGTGCCGACCGATGGTGATGGGAATTTCTCGCTGGACACCTGGTCGCCGGAGCGGCATGACCTGGGCGTTCGCTTCTACCTGACCGTCAAGGATTCGACGTCGCGGGCGCAGATCACGTTTACGGATGCCGAGGGCACCGCGACAAGCCTCAATGCGATTACGTCCCCTCTCACCGCCGGCCAGTTGTCAGTGGCGTTCTCGGGGACGGTCACGGGCACCAGTAACCAGCCGGGGACCACGCCGGTCCATCTTGAGTACAAGCTGCTCTCGGGGGGAAACCCCCAATGCACCGGTGGCTTCACGCCATTTCCCAGCGTGAACTTGGGAAGCGGCAGCGGTAATGCGAGGAACTTCAGCGGGACGTTCACCGCGCCGGCCGGCGGGACGTATTTCTTCAGAGCGACGTTCGAAGCCGTATCAGGACAGAACGGCTTCCAGAGTTCGTCCAGTGACTGTCAGACGATCACAGTCAACGCCGTTGCGAAGACGACGCCAACGATCACCTTTGATGCAGCGCCGACACCTACGTTCGGCGGCGGCAACTTCACAGTGAACGCGACGACGACCAACACGGACAGCACGGCGCTGACCTACAGCTACGTCAGCGGTCCTTGTTCGTTTGTGAGCGGATCGACGTTCAGCTCCACAGGCGCCGGCACGTGTGTCGTGAAGGCTGATGGTGCCGAGACGGCCAACTTCAACGCCGCGTCAGCGACGCAGGACGTGACGATCGACAAGGCGAGCCAGGCGATCACGTTTGGACCGCTCGCAGACAAGACGTACGGAGACCCGGACTTCAGCGTGAGCGCGACGGGCGGCGCCTCGGGCGAGCCGGTGACCTTCGCGGCCGTGGGCAACTGCACGGTGGATAGTGACGGCAACCCGGTGCACATCACGGGGGCGGGCAGCTGCACGATCACGGCGTCGCAGGCGGGCAATGCCAACTACTACGCGGCGCCGGACGTGCCGCAGGCGTTCGACATCGACAAGGCGAGCCAGACGATCACGTTTGGACCGCTTGCGGACAAGACGTATGGAGACCCGGACTTCAGCGTGAGCGCGACGGGCGGCGCCTCGGGCGAGCCGGTGACCTTCGCAGGGGCAGGCAACTGCACGGTGGATAGTGACGGCAACCCGCTGCACATCACGGGGGCGGGCAGCTGCACGATCACGGCGTCGCAGGCGGGCAACGCCAACTACTACGCGGCGCCAGACGTGCCGCAGGCGTTCGATATCGACAAGGCGGACCAGACGATCGTCGTGGACACGGCGGCGCCGGCCTCGGCGGTCTACAACGCGACGTTCGATGTGGCCGCGCATGCGACGTCCGGATTGGACGTGGCGATTACGACCAGCGGCGTCTGCACGGTCACGGTGGGTGGGACCAATACGGCCACGGTCAAGATGACGAGCGGCACGGGGACGTGCACGGTGCACTACAACCAGGCGGGGGGCCCCAACTACAACGCGGCGCCGGAGGCGACCGAGTCGACGACGGCGGCGAAGGCGACCCAGACGATCACCCTGAACGCGGGTTCGCCGTTGACGTACAACACGACGGAGACGTTGACGACGAGCGGGAGCAGCGGCACGGGGGCGGTGACCTTCGGCCTGACGAGTGGGCCTTGCACGCTGACGGGCGACCAGCTGAAGGCAAACAGCGGCACGGGGTCGTGCGTCGTCGAGACGACCATCGCGGCCGACGACAATTACTTCCAGGCCACCGATGATGCGACGGTGACGCTGGCGAAGGCGACCCAGACGATCACGCTGAACGCGGGTTCGCCGTTGACGTACAACACGACGGAGACGTTGACGACGAGCGGGAGCAGCGGCACGGGGGCGGTGACCTTCGGCCTGACCAGCGGGCCTTGCACGGTGACGGGTGACCAGCTGAAGGCAAACAGCGGCACCGGATCATGCGTCGTCGAGGCGACCATCGCGGCCGACGACAATTACCTCCAGGCCAGCGATGATGCGACGGTCACGCTGGCGAAGGCAGACCAGACGATCGTGGTGGACACGGCGGCGCCGACTGAGGCGATCTACAACACCACGTTTGCGGTGGCGGCGCACGCGACGTCGGGGCTGGACGTCACGATCACCGTCACGGGCGTCTGCACCGTCACGGTGGGCGGGACCAACACCGCGACGGTCAAGATGACGAGTGGTGTGGGCACGTGCACGGTCCACTACAACCAGGCCGGCGACACCAACTACAAGGCCGCGCCGGAGGTGACGAGCGACACGACGGCAAAACCGCGCGCGGCGCTGGTCAACTACATCGGTCAGCTTGAATGGGTGACCTCTGGGACCAGCTCAACGACAGCCCAGGTGACGTTGTCGGCGAGCGCTCAGGATCCGACGGGGTCGGCACTGGTCGGCGCCACCGCGGAGTTCAAGGACATCACCACTGGCAAAGTGCTGGCCAGTGGAGTCAAGGTCACTCCGGTCCCGAACTCGCCCGACAACACCGCCACGGCCAACACGACTGTCACGTTGAGCAGCGGCCAGTATGGAGCGGAGGCGTACGACATCTTGGTCACGCTCACGGGTAACTACACGAACGCTACCCAGGCCATCGACAACAAGACCGCGACGGTCGTGGTGATGAAGCCAGCCGGAGCAAACGAAGCAACCGGAGAGGGACACTTGGCGATCAGCTCTCTGATCGCCGCTGCCGGAACCTATCGGCCTGAGGCTGCCGAGTCGGTGACGTTCACGGTGGGGATGAAATACAACAAGGGCGGAACGAATCCACAGGGCAAGATCACGCTCGCCCTTCCCCAGGCGGATGGAACCACGATCTCCGTGAAGTCCAATTCGATCTCGTCCATGGCGCTCAAGAAGGGGTCCGGAAGCGTGCCTGACACGATGACGATCTACACGAAGGCTTCGCTCGCTCGGATCAACGGCGACGGGTCGATCACCACGATCGAGGGAGGTGTCACTCTGCGGATGGACATCGTCGACTACAACAGTGCGAGCATGACGAACCAAGTAGGGTTCACGGTCATGTCGTCCAAGACGAGCGAACTGTACTACTCCAGCAATTGGGCGCTCTCGTCGGGCGCGTGGCAGACCCTCGTCCAGGCAATTGCCTCGGGGATGCTGTCAGTTAACTAAGGCGGTTTCGTTTCGAACTGCGCACCTAGCAGGAACGGCCCGCTTCGGCGGGCCGTTCCCGTCTGCGCTCGAATGCCAGCGTGCAAGCCACGCATGCCGACTGTCTCGATGAGTCGCCTCGCGTCTCCAGACGATCCCTGCGGTACACTGACGCGCTGAACACAGACCTCTCGACTTTCAATCGTCCCAATTGCCAACTTCCAAGCGAGCAAGCTGGAACCAACCACCAACCACCAACCACCCCCCCCCCCCCCCCCCCCCCCCCCCACCCAACCCACCCACACACCCCCCCCCCTTTATCA
>Ga0210380_10000634_pt1 | contig 15289 bp, 20 predicted proteins | sample PLM4_5_coexredo_FD_155476 | JGI IMG/M metagenome (GOLD analysis project Ga0210380, IMG submission 155476) | Groundwater sediment microbial communities from an aquifer in East River, Colorado, USA - PLM4_5_coex redo | ecosystem: Environmental > Terrestrial > Soil > Riparian zone | place: USA... | reverse complement strand
CCTCGACGAGACGGGCCGCAGCGATTATCTTTTGCCAGTGTAGGTATCGTTTCAGTAGGAGGGCGACATGCCTCTGCAGCGATTTCTTATCGAGCGTGACATTCCGAAGGCCGGCGGTCTTGATTCCCGGCAGCTCAAGGAAGCAGCCATCAAGTCGAACGAGGTGCTGCGCCAGCTTGGCTCCGACATCCAGTGGGTCGAGAGTTATATTTCCGACGACAAGCTGTTTTGCGTCTATCTGGCAACGAGCGAGGATCTCATCCGCCAGCACGCGCAGATCAGCGGGTTTCCGGCGACCAAGATCATCCCGATCCGCCGGATGATCGATCCGACCACCGCACAGTCAAGCGTTGGAACGGTCCCGATAGGGCACGCGCCTTAGCGCCTATTGCGCCATCGGCTGCCAGCCGGCCTTCACCCAGCGATCGCGCATCGCGGGCGCGGTCATGGCCGCGACGAACGCGCGTGCGGCCGCCGGATCGGCGCTGCTGGTTGGGATAGCAGCGGAATAGACCGTCCAAAGCTGGATCGGTTCGGGCAACGGTCCGACAAGCTTTGCCTCCTTGGCGTGGATGTCGGTGATCGGGACGATGGCAATGTCGGCTTTTCCATCGGCGACTTTCGCCGCGGCGTCATTGCCGCCAGTCGAGATCACGCCCTTTCGGATCACGTCGTCCTTGATGCCAAAGCCCTCGGCGAACTTCATCACCTGTTCGACTGATGTACCGCCGAGCTTCGGGTCAGTGTAGGCGATGGTGTTCGCCCTGATCAGTGCCGCCTTCACGGCTTCGGGTGTCGAGATGTCGGGCAAGGCGCTGCCCTCTCGGACCACGACGCCCAGTCCGGCACGGCCAAGATCGATGCGGCTGCCCGGCACGATCTTGCCGGTCTTTTCCATTTCCTCCATCAGCGGCGTGGATACGATGACAAGGTCCGCGGGCTTTCCGGAAGCGATGGCGTCGCGGAGCTGGCCAGTCGGTCCGACGGTAAGATTGAATTTGTGACCCGTCTCTTTGGAGTAGTCGTCGATCATGCTGGCAATGATGCCGCGGACGGCGCCGGCTGCGATGACGTTGATTTCCGCCGCGCCGGCGGGCGTCGCAACGATGGTAGCAACAACCAGTGCGGCGCGGGCGAGGGGCATGACGTTAGGCGTGCCCAACGTCGCTCGACAGCATGCCCGGACGGATGCCGATCTTCTGCATCGCGCGGTCGTATTTCGCGCCGACGTCGGCGCCGAAGATCAATTCGGGGTCCGGGCTGCAATGCAGCCAGCCGTTCTGCTGCAGCTCGTTTTCGAGCTGGCCCGGCGACCAGCCGGCGTAGCCCAGCGCTAGGATCGCGCTCGCCGGACCATTGCCGCGTGCGATCGCCTTGAGGATGTCGAGCGTTGCCGTGAGGCAGACGCCTTCGTCGATCGGCAGCGTGGAATTCTCGATGAAGAAGTCGGCGCTGTGCAGCACGAAGCCGCGCTCGGTTTCGACCGGCCCGCCTTTGAGCACGGTGACGTCGCCGGCACGCGAGGGAAGCTGAATCTTCTCGGCCTTCGGAATCACATCAAGCTTCACCAGCAGATCGGGGAAGCTGATGTTGGGCGCGGGCTGGTTGACCACGATGCCCATCGCGCCTTCCGACGAATGGGCGCACATGTAGATCAGGCTGCGCGAGAAACGCTCGTCCTGCATGCCCGGCGACGCGATCAGCATCTGCCCGTCGAGGAAGCCGCGGCCGACACTCGTGGTGACGCTTTTCTGCAGCGATTTGCGGGTCATTCGCATGTGGAAAGGGTACTCCGATCGTCCCGATTGTCAAAACGCCCCGCTGCGTTCACGAGCATGTCAGTGGCATGTGCAGGCGGCCTCATTTAGATCATCGTCATGTTTGCAGCCCGTCGCCTTCCTCATTTATTGCCGATCCTGACCGCGGCAAGCCTGTTCGGCGCCGCATCCTCCGCAATTGCGGCCGATGTTTCGCCGTGGGATGACGACCTGCAATCGGCCGCGCGCCTTATTGCCGCGCGGGCCCATAACGAATCAGGTGGCCGGGTGTTCCGCGCCGGGGTCGAGATCAGGCTCAAGGAAGGCTGGAAGACCTATTGGCGGTATCCGGGTGATTCGGGCGTGCCGCCGGTCCTGGATTTCTCCAAGTCGCAAAACGTCAAAGCGGTCACCGTGCTCTATCCGGCGCCGATGCGGTTTTCGGACGGCGCGGGCGGCAATTCGATCGGCTACAAGGGCGTGGTGGTCCTGCCGCTGCATATCGTGCCAGAGGATGCCGGCAAGCCTGTGACACTCAATCTCAAGCTCGACTATGCGGTCTGCGAAAAGCTCTGCGTGCCCGCCGAAGCCAAGCTGGAACTGCTGCTGACCGGCGCCGCGAACCCAAACGACGCCACCCTCAGCGCAGCCGAGGCGCGGGTGCCCCAGCGCACGGCCATTGGCGACAGCGGCACGCCGGCGATCCGCGCGGTCCTCCTCGAAGCGGGATCCGGCAAGCCGCGTGTCGTGGTCGATGTCGCGGCGCCGGCCGGTGCGTCTTTGACGTTGTTGGCCGAAGGGCCAACGCCGCAGTGGGCGCTGCCGCTGCCCGAGCCTGTCGCCGGCGCGTCGGCGGGTCAGCAACGCTTCGCTTTCGAACTGGATGGTCTGCCGCCCGGCGAGAAGCATGACGGAGCCACCCTTCGGCTGACGGCGGTGTCGGGCGACAAGGCCATCGAGGTCGGATTTCGGCTCGACTAATTCGCCGCAGGCGCGCTAGTTTCCCCATCCATGCGAAATCCATAACCCTGTAAGAGGATACGAACCATGGCTATCAAGGTTGGCGACCGCGTACCCACCGGGACCTTCACGGTGATGACAGCCGAAGGCCCGAAGCCAAAGACCACCGACGAGTTGTTCAAGGGCAAGAAGGTGGTGCTGTTCGCAGTGCCCGGCGCGTTCACTCCGACCTGCAGCAACAACCATCTGCCGGGCTTCGTGAAGAACGCCGACGCGATCAAGGCCAAGGGCATCGACACCATCGCCGTCACCGGCGTCAACGATGTGTTCGTGATGAATGCCTGGAAGAAGGCGGCCGGCAGCGACGCGATCGAATTTCTCGCCGACGGAAGCGCCGCCTGGGCAAAGGCGGTCGGCATCACGGCGGACCTCACCGAGCGGGGGCTCGGCGTTCGTTCGGGACGCTACGCCATGGTGGTCGATGACGGCGTGGTGACGACGCTGAACATCGAGGACGCGCCCGGCAAGGCCGAGGTGTCCGGCGCCGACAATCTGCTGAAGAGCCTGTAAGGCACTTATCGGGCTATGGCCCTCTTCCCGCGAAAGCGGGAAGAGGCTTTTTTATTTTTGCGCCGTGCGCATGTCCGCGATCGCGGCGACGGCGAGCTGGTCGGCGCGCTCGTTCATCTCGTGCCCGGCGTGCCCCTTGACCCAGCGCCAATGCACGTCGTGGTGCTGGACCGCGGCGTCGAGCCGCTGCCAGAGGTCCATGTTCTTGACGGGCTTCTTGTCGGCGGTCTTCCAGCCGTTGCGCTTCCAGCCATGAATCCACTTCGATATTCCGTCGTGGACATACTTGCTGTCGGTGTGCAGTTCGACCGTGGAACGCTTTTTCAGCGCCTCCAATGCGGCGATGGCCGCCATTAATTCCATGCGGTTGTTGGTGGTGTGCGGCTCGCCGCCTTTCAATTCTTTTTCATGCTCGCCATAAGTCAGGATCGCGCCCCAGCCGCCCGGACCGGGATTGCCCGAACAGGCGCCGTCGGTGTGGACGATGACATGCGGGCCTTCGGTCACGCGAGCGCCCCGTCGGCGGGAAGGCCGTAATCGTGCACGCTGGTGGCCTTTTGGTGGAAGCGAAGCTTGCGGAAATACTCCAGTGGGTTCTTCGGCTGCACCAGGGCGCCGCCGGGCACATTGAGCCAGTCCACCAGACGGGTCAGCAGGAAACGCATGGCGGCGCCCCGCGCCAGCAGCGGCAGCGCATCGCGTTCGGCATCGGAGAGCGGCCGCGTCTTGATGTAGGAGGTCAAAAGATTGCGGCCCTTGGTGACGTTGTAGGAATGATCGGCCTCGAAGCACCAGGCGTTGAGGCAGATGGCGATGTCGAAGGCGAGCGTGTCGGTGCAGGCGAAATAGAAATCGATCAGCCCGGAGAGCCTGTCGCCCAGGAAGAACACGTTGTCGGGAAACAGATCGGCGTGGATGACGCCCTGCGGCAGGTTGCGCGGCCAGCTCTTTTCGAGATGGTCCAGCTCCGTTTCGATGGTCGCACGCATGCCGTGCTGCACGCCGTCGGCCCGCGGCGCTGCCTGTTCGAACAGCGGCCGCCAGCCCGCGACCGAGAGCGCGTTGCGCCGCGTGTCTGCAAAATCCGCCCCCGCCAGGTGCATGCGCGCCAGCGCCTCGCCGACTGCGGCGCAGTGGCTGGCATCCGGCCGCCGCATCCACATGCCGTCGAGGAAGGTGACGACGGCGGCAGGCCTCCCGCACAGCGTGCCGAGCGCTTTGCCGCTGCGGTCCTTCACCGGTTGCGGGCAGGTGATGCTGCGCGCCGCCAGATGTTCCATCAGCGCCAGAAAGAACGGCACGTCGCCTGGCGCCACGCGCTTCTCGTAAAGCGTCAGGATGTAGTAGCCGGTGCCGGTATGGACGAGGAAGTTGGAATTCTCGACGCCCTCCGCGATGCCCTTGTAGGACAGCAGCTCGCCCAGGTCGTAGCCGGCGAGAAACTTGCCCAGCTCTTCGGCGGAGACATCGGTATAAACGGCCATGCGTCTAGTACGGCCCTGCGCCGGCCAATTCCGTCAAGAGGGTTTCGGAACCGCGCTACGCCGCCGCGGTGTCGCGAAGCTGGCGCGGCAGCGGGAAGAACATGCCGGATTCGTCCGCGCCCGAAACCGTCTCCACGTTCAGTGTGTAACGCGCGGCGAACGCGTCGAGAATTTCCTCGACCAGCACCTCGGGCGCCGATGCGCCGGCGGTGACGCCGAGCGTTTTGACACCTTCAAATTTTGACCAGTCGATCTCGGCTGCACGCTGCACCAGCACCGAATAGGGGCAGCCGGCGCGCTCGGCGACCTCCTGAAGCCGCCGCGAATTGGAGGAGTTTGGCGCGCCGACCACGACCAGCGCATCGACTTCTGGCGCCACGCGCTTGACCGCCTCCTGGCGGTTGGTGGTGGCGTAGCAGATGTCCTCCTTGTGCGGAGCAACGATGTCGGGGAAGCGGCGCTTGAGCACGGCGACAATGCCCGCGGTGTCGTCGAGCGACAGCGTGGTCTGCGTCACATAGGAAAGCTTGCTCGCATCGCGGGGCTGGAACGCCTCGGCCTCCTCGACGGTCTGCACCAGCGTGATCGCGCCGGCCGGCAACTGGCCGAGCGTGCCGACCACCTCGGGATGGCCGTCGTGGCCGATCAGCACGATCTCGCGGCCGCGCTTATGGTGGATTTCGGCCTCCCGATGGACTTTGGTGACCAGCGGGCAGGTGGCATCGAAGTGGAAGAAATTGCGTCGCTTGGATTCCTCGGGAATCGACTTCGGCACCCCGTGGGCGGAGAAGATTACCGGCGCCTTGGTGTCAGGGATTTCGGACAGTTCCTCGACGAAGATCGCGCCCTTGGCCTTGAGACTTTCGACCACGTAGCGATTGTGCACGATCTCGTGGCGGACATAGACCGGCCCGCCGTAGCGCTTGAGCGCCTGTTCGACCGAATCGATCGCCCGCACCACGCCGGCGCAGAACCCGCGGGGCGAGCACAGCAGGACCCTGAGCGCCGGTTTCACCGAATTGCCGTTGTTTTCTGACGTCATAGGACAGAAATGAGGTTCCGACCCCCGGGATGTCAAGGCGAGGCGCAAATCCTTGCGTTTCCAGGGGGTAAATGCCTATATTCCGGCAAATTCCAGTCATCCATGATGACACAGGCCTCGTCCGGAAGGGCGGGCGGGGCGCAGAGGAGATTTACCCCATGCAAGAAGCACCTCTGATGCCAAAGGCCACGGCAGTCTGGCTGGTGGAGAACACCGCGCTGTCGTTCGACCAGGTCGCAGATTTCTGCAAGCTGCATCCGCTCGAGGTGAAGGCCATCGCCGACGGCGACGCCGCCCAGGGGATCAAGGGCCTCGATCCGATCCAGACCGGGCAACTCACCCGCGATGAGATCGACAAGGGCGTCGCCGACCCGGAGCACAAGCTTCAGCTTTCCAATCCCAAGGTGCGCCTGCCGGAGGCCAACCGCCCCGGCGCCAAGAAGAAGGGGCCGCGCTACACCCCGGTGTCCCGCCGCCAAGACCGGCCGAACGCGATCCTCTGGCTGATCCGCAATCATCCCGAGCTCAAGGACGCCCAGATCATGCGGCTCGTGGGCACCACCAAGTCCACCATCGCCGGCATCCGCGACCGCACCCACTGGAACGCCGCGAGCCTGTCGCCGCTCGATCCGGTGACGCTCGGCCTGTGCTCGCAGATCGATCTCGACTTCGAAGTGCAGCGCGCGTCCAAGGAGAAGCCGGTTCCAGCCGACAGCGGCGTCACGCTGCTGCCCGCCGCCGTCACCACAGCGCCTGCGGAGCCGGCCGAGCCGGAGACCCCGGCTGCGGCCAAGGCCAAAGACGACCTCGACACCGCCGCGGTGTTCGCCAAGCTCAAGCAGCTCGGCGGCAAGTCCGACGACAAGGACGAGGACTAATTACGGCCGCCATTGCATTCTGAACACCGGGCGGCCGGACACCGGATTCACGTCGTCGCCGGCCATGATGAAGCCGTGCTTCTCATAGAACGCGATGGCGCGCCCGTTGTCCTTGTTGACGAGCAGGTCGAGCCGCGCCGGCGAGATGCGCTTGCCGGCGTCGAGCAAGAGGCCGGCAACATTGCTGCCCCAGAATTCCGGCGCCACGACAATCTGGTCGAGATAGCCTGTGTTCGGATCGACCGTCACGAAGCCCTCGAGCATGCCGTCCATTTCGGCGACGAGAATCTTGGCGTGCGGCACAAGCTCGTCGCGCCAGCGCTCGCGCCACCAGCCCACACGGGCGGCGAAATCGATGTCCGGATAGGCGTCCTGCCAGGACCGCTGCCACAGCTCGATGGCCGCGTCTTCGTCAGCGGCGGTGTAGGGGCGGACCTTGAGAGCGGATGCGCTCACCGCTCCGTCAGCTTCAGCTCGATGCGGCGGTTGCGACTATAGGCCTCGTCGGTGGTGGCCGGGTCGATCGGCTGAAACTCGCCGAAGCCGGCGGCCACCAAGCGCTGCGGCGGCATGCCCTTGCTGATGAGGTATTGCACCACCGCGATCGCGCGTGCAGCCGACAAATCCCAGTTGGTGCGGTTGCCGCCGGTCGGGCGGACGTCGGTGTGGCCGTCGACGCGGAGCACCCAGGCGATGTCCTGCGGGATTTGCCTGGTGACGTCGAGCAGGACCGCCGCGATCTTGTCGAGCTCGGCGCGACCCTCCGGCTTCAGCACCGACTGTCCGGTGTCGAAGAACACCTCCGACTGGAGCACGAAACGGTCGCCGACCACGCGGATATCCGGGCGGTTGCCGAGAATTTCGCGGAGCCGGCCGAAGAAGTCCGAGCGGTAGCGCGACAGCTCCTGCACCCGCATCGCCAGCGCGACGTTCAGCCGTTGGCCGAGATCAGCAAGGCGGGACTGCGAGTCCTTGTCCTTCTTCTCGGAAGCGTCGAGCGCCTGCTCCAGCGCACCGAGTTGGCGGCGCAGCGCTGCGATCTGCTGATTGAGCACTTCGACCTGTGCGAGCGCACGGAACGAGACCTGTTTCTCGGCGTCGAGCTTGCCGGTCAGATCATTGGCCTTGTCCTGCGCGGCAGCATTACCGCCGCTCATGCCTTCATAGAGACCCTTGTAGCGGTCGCGCTCGGTATCGGAGGTTGCGAGATTGGCGCGCAATTGCGCGATCTGCTCTTCCAGCGAAGTCTTGCTGGTCTGCTCGAGTCCCAGCAGATCGGTGAGTTGTGCGATCCGCGCAGAAAGACGTTGAAGCGCGGTGTCCTTGCCGGTGACCTCCTGCGACAGCACGAACTGCACGACCACGAATACGGTCAGCAGGAAGATGATGCCAAGGATCAGTGTCGACAGGGCGTCGACGAAACCGGGCCAGTAATCGACGCCGCGGTCGCGGCGGGCGCGGGATAGAGCCATATCATTGCACTCGTTGTTCTGGCCGCCCCGTTACTTGTCGACCCGCTCGCGGGTCATCAGCTCGAGCAGACGGCGGATTTCGCGGTGCTGCTCGGCCTGCGAGTCGACCCAATCGCGGATCATCTGCTGTTCGGTTCGCATGTGGTGGACCAAGCCCTGGATCGCCTCGGCGAGATTAGCCATGGCGTTGGTGGCGGCCTTGTTCGAGCCGGAATTGCTGATCGCCTCGCGCAGCCGCTCGATCGCGCCGCGCATTTCCCCCGAGCCGCCGCCGCCGGCCATCGCGTCGACTTCGGTCGCACCACCGAGGTCGTGCACGGTGGTGGCGAGCCAGTCCTCGACCTCGGTGTGAAAGCGATTCTGCGCCTGGCTCATCTGCAGGTCGAGGAAGCCCAGGACGAGCGAGCCGGCGAGGCCAAACAGCGACGACGAGAACGAGATGCCCATGCCGCCCAGCGGAGCGGCGAGCCCCTCCCGCAGCGAATCGAATGTCGAGTTGGCGTCGCCGCCGACCTTCAGATTATTAATTACGGCGCCGACCGAGCTGACCGTCTCGATCAATCCCCAGAACGTGCCGAGCAGGCCGAGGAAGATCAGCAGTCCGGTCATGTAGCGGGAGATTTCCCGCGCCTCGTCGAGCCGAATGGCGATCGAGTCGAGAATGGTGCGCATGGTCTGCGTTGACATCGACATGCGACCGACGCGGTCGCCCAGGATCGCGGCCATCGGCGCGAGCAGCACCGGCGAGCGCTCGACCGCGATGCCCGGATCGGCGAGCCGGAAACCGTTGACCCAGGCCACTTCGGGAAACAGCCGGATCACCTGGCGGAACGCCAGGATGATGCCGATCAGCAGGACGCCGATGATGAGCGCGTTGAGCGGTGGATTGGCCTTGAACGCCACCAGGATCTGCTGGTGGACGACGACGACAATCAGGCCGCACAGGATCAGAAAGACCAGCATCCGCACCAGAAAGATGCGGGGCGAGGAAACCTTAAACGGATCGATGTCGCGCGCCATAGCCGGCCTTTTCGTCGCCGAAACCCCTGTTTCGTGAAGCTTTGCTCCAGGAATCCACGACATGAAGCACTGCCACATTATGGCACGGGCCAAGCCAATGTAACGCAGGTTACTTCAGATTCAACGTAAATGGCCGCAAAACGGTTCGGTGCCAGGGTCCGACCCCGTCTCTAAGGTCCTAACTGGTGGGTTTCAGCGCTTTCAGCAATTCGCGATGAATCGGTTCATTACCCGCAACGATATGCTTCTTGGTGTTCATGCCATCGCCTCCATCGAGGTCAGTGACGAAGCCCCCGGCCTCGCGCACCAGGATCAATCCAGCCGCGATATCCCAGGGCGAGATATTGCGCTCCCAGTAGCCGTCGAGACGGCCGGCCGCGACGAAGGCGAGGTCCAGCGCCGCCGCGCCGAACCGTCGCAGCCCCGCGACCTTGTCCTGGACAGCGCCGAGTTCGCGCAGGCCCAGCTTCAGATCGCCGCGGCCGAGATGCGGGAGGCCGCAGGCAATCACGGAATCGGCCAGGCGTTTTCGCGCCGCCACGCGCAACCGCTTGTCGTTGAGGTACGCGCCCTTACCACGCTCGGCGACGTAAAGCTCGTCTGTGATCGGGTTGTAGATCACACCCGCGACGATGGTGCCCGAGCGCTCCAGCCCGATCGAGATGGCGAACTGCGGGATGCCATGCAGGAAATTGGTGGTGCCGTCGAGCGGATCGACGATCCAGGTGTGGGTCGTGTCGGTGCCGGCGTGGCTGCCGCTTTCCTCGCCGAGGAAACCATAACCGGGACGCGCCTTGGCCAGTTCGGCTTTGAGCGTTTCTTCGGCCTTGCGATCGGCGGCAGTGACGAAATTGCCCGGTCCCTTGAGCGACACCTGGAGGTTCTCGACCTCGCCGAAGTCGCGCTTGAGCGTGCGCGCGGCTTTGCGCGCCGCGGCGATCATCACATTGAGGAGGGCGGAATGCTGCATCACTCCGCCCGCTTCACGTAGGCGACTTCGTCGGTCGAGACCACGATCTTCTCGCCGGTGGAAATGAACGGCGGCACCAGCACGCGAAGCCCATTTTCGAGCTTCGCCGCCTTGTAGGACGAGGTGGCCGTCTGGCCCTTGATGTGGGCGTCGGCCTCGACCACTTCGAGCACCACGGTTTCCGGCAGCTTGATGCCGATCGGCCGGTCGCCGTGCAATTGGACCTGCACCATCATGCCGTCCTGCAGGAAGGTTGAGCGGTCGCCGACGAAGTCCTCGCCGAGCTCGATCTGCTCGTAGCTTGTCGTGTCCATGAACACGAGCTGTTCGCCCTGCTTGTAGAGAAACTGGAACTGCCGGCGCTCGACCTCGGTCTCCTCGACCCGGTCGCTGCCGCCGAAACGCTGGTTGAGCTTGCGGCCGTCGAGGACGTTCTTGAGTTCGACCTGGTTGTAGGCCGGTCCCTTGCCCGGTTTCACTGCCCCGGATTTGACCGCGACCCAGAGCGAGCCCTCGTGCTCGATCACCATGCCCGGCCGGACGTCGCTCCCGCTGATCTTGGCCATGACAGGTCCATCGTGTTGCGTGGTTTCGCGATCTGTTTGGAGCATGGCAGATGCCCCGACGCCGCAACATCCGTCAAGGCTTGACCGGCTGTGACTTGATTGTACGGGCAGGCGGCGTCGGGAACGGGGTCGAGCCGACCGGATTCATGCGAGCGATCCAGGGCTTCGCCTTGTTCTCGCCCATCGCCCGATCCGTCGGTTTCATGTTGCGTATCAATTCATCGAGGGGTTGGTCGTCGACTCCGCCGGCTTTAGCGATGAGGTGCCAGCGCGCAGCCTCGACCGGTTCGGCTTTGATGCCGCGGCCGGTCGCGTACATCCACGCCAGTCTGTTCTGGGCAACCGGATTGTTCTTTTGCGCCGCCTTGAGGAAATAGCCCCCGGCGGCGCTCTCGTTCTTGGCGATGCCGGTGCCGTTGAACAGGGCAATGGCGTACTCGACCTCGGAATCGGTATGACCTGAGCGCGCCGCGAGGCCGAGCAGGCGTGCGGCTTCGTCCAGGTCCTTCGTCACGCCGCGGCCTTCCTTGTAGAATGTGGCCAGCGCGTATTGCGCCTGCGGGTTGCCGGCGTCGGCGGCCATGCGCATCAGCTCGGCAGCCCGGGCGGGGTCCGGCCGGACGATCTGGCCTTCGAGATGCAGCAGCGCCAGATCATAGGCCGCGACGACATGGCCGAGCTTGGCGGCCTCGGCCAGAAGGCGCGCGGCCTCCGGCCGGTCGATGGGGCCACCACGTCCGCCCATCCTGAACATGGCCAGCGCGAACATCGCCTCGCGGTCGCCGCGCGCGACGGCGAGCTTGTACCAGTCCGCGGCTTTCTTATCGTCGTTCGTAACGGCCAATCCTTCGGCGTAGAGCTCGCCCAGCAGCGTCATGGACTTCGGATCGCTTTTCTCCTCGACTCGGCGCGTCGCCTCTTTGAACGCCGCGCCGTAGTTGCCGCGCTGGTATTCCGCGTAGGCAATATCCGGCTCGCCGGTGGCGGCGGCAGGCGGTTGTGTCGCTGCCGGTTTTGGCGCGGGCGGCCTGGGCTGCGCCCCGGCCGGGACGCTGAGCACGGCAGCCAGAAGCGCGACCACAAGACGCTGGCCGCTCATGCTGCGGGCTCCGGCGCAGCAAGCTGCCGCGAGGCCTCTGCGAGGGCTGCCGCGGCGCCGCGCGGATCGCTCCAGATGCTGTCGCCGACCGCGATGAAATCGGCGCCCGCGGCCACCAGTGGTCCGATTTCGTGCGATCCAGCCACAAAGCCGACGCAGGGCACAGTGAAAAGTTCAGCCCACCACTCGATGCGTTCGATGATCGTCTCGAACGACGGACGATAGCCGTCAGGTTTGGGTTCGCCGAACATCACGTAGTCCGCGCCGCGTTCGCCGGCGAGCATCGCATCGTCGCGGCTGCTCATGCCGCCACATCCGGCGATGCGCGCGGGTTTGAGGCCTTCGACCGCCGTCAAGAACGCTTCGATCCCGGTCAGGTGGGCGCCGTCGGCGCCGGCGCGGGCCGCGATCTCGGCTTGGCCGTCGAGCAGCAGCGCTGAGTCCTTCTGCTGGGCAATCGGTGCGAGGATTTTGATGCGGTTGATCAGGTCGCGCTCGCCCGCGGACTTCAGCCGAAGCAGCACCGCGGCAACGTCGGTCCCCCCGATCGCATCGCGGAGCACGCTGATGAAGGCGGCGGCGTCCTCGATGACGGGCGTGACGAGATAAAGCCGCGGAGGCGGGCGTCTGGCCCCTCGCTCATCCTGGACCGATTGCGGTTTGGCCATGGCGTTCCGATGCGTCCCCAATGGGGCGGAATGGGGGCGATTCGGGCTTGCCGTCAACGGCTTATTGCGACGCTTCCAATCCGAGATTGCGGACCAGGCTGCCCCACTTCTCGCCTTCCGCCTTGATATAGGCGCGGTTATGCTGGACCGAGGCGATGTCCAGCGGGATCAGCCCGATGTCGGCGATCTTCTTGCGCATGCCGGGTTCTTCCATGATGCGCTTCATCTCGGCGTGAAGCTTGTCGACCACGTCCTCCGGTGTGCCGGCTGGGGCCAGCAGCACGTGCCATGACACCGCTTCGAAATCTGGCGCGCCGACCGCCTCGCCGATCGGCGGCAGCTCAGGCACTGATGGCAGCCGTGCAGACGACGTGACTGCGAGCGCGCGGAGCTTGCCGTCGCGGATCAGGGGCAGTGACGCGCCGGCCTCAGCGAAGGCCATGGCCACATGACCGGCCGCCACGTCGGCGATCGACTGCGGGCTGTTGCGGTACGGGACGTGCGCGGCGTCGAAGCCGAACCGCTGCTTCATGAATTCGAGCGACAAATGCGGCGCCCCGCCGACGCCAGATGAGCTGAAGCTGATCTGGCCCGGCCTGTCCTTGACGTATTTGATCAGTTCAGGAACCGAATGGATCGGCAGCTTCGGGTCGACGATCAATATGAACGGTGACTTCACGTAAAGCGCGATCGGCACAAAGTCCTTATGCGGATCGTATGTCGTCTGCTTCATTAACGCCGGCCGAATTGCCATCACCGCGCTGGTCGCGACGACCAGGGTGTAGCCGTCGGCCGGGGCAGCCTTGAGCGCCGAGATGCCAACGAGACCAGCACTGCCGGGCTTGTTTTCGATTACCACTGGCTTGCCGAGCGCCTGAGACAGTTGCTCGGCGTAGAGGCGGACGGTGATGTCCAGTCCGGTGCCGGCGGCGAGCAGCGGCATGATGGTGATGGATCGGGTCGGATAGTTTTCGGCGCGCGCTGGCGCGTGGGTTGTGAATGTTGCAAAGGCAAGTGCGAGCAGGGCACGCTTCAATATCTTAGACATGAAAACTCCCGGCGATCGGTACCGCCAGGAGCCTATGTCCTTCTGCGTGAGGACGGCAAAAACTTTCTTGAGGCCTATGGCCTCGCCTTCGGCTTATTCTTGCCGTCCAGCCAATCCTCGTTGTCGGCCATGTCGGTCAGGGCTTTGTGCTTCCGGCCCAACGGAGTTGTGGGGTGGGCTTGCCTTGACCTCATGCGCTACCGAGAACCACGGCGCGCTTGCGATAGTCGTCAACTTTAGTCATGGCGACGCGTCCGTTCATGAATGCGCCCGCCGAGAGGGGGTTTCCGCTCGGCGGGCGCAAAATCCAGATCGCGAAAACCTCGCGCTCCGGACCGGGCCGATGGACCGGCCCGACTTGATTCATGCTTTCACTGCGCTCGGTTTCCGACTGTTCAAAAGTGCTCACAATCGCAAAAAGATTGGCCTATTTTTTCACCCTGCCAGCCGGGGTGCGGATTGGAATCGGTGCGCCGCCAACAAACATGCGGAACCATAGCAATCCGGCCACGTTGAGGTCCCGGCCCCTGCACCGTGAATCAGCAGTCTTGTTGCGGCAGCTCCGGCCTCACCTTCTGCAGAATGTTTATGAACGCCATTACGCTGCCACTGCTTGTAGCGGTGGCGATAGGCGGACCGCGTGTGGGTATCTGGATCGGCCCCTTGGGCTTCGGCCTGTATTGTATTCGACAACGATCAAACCTGGGCCTCGCCGGGCAGGAAGCCCGGCGAGCGTAAATGAATAGGGAGGACACGAAGATGCACATGTCGGGTGAAAGTCTGCTGATCATATTGCTGGTCGGATTGGTCGCAGGATGGCTGGCTGGCCAGATCATGCAAGGCACGGGGTTTGGATGGGTTGGCGATCTCATTGTCGGGATCGTCGGCGCATTCATCGGCAGTTGGGTGCTCCCGCAACTCGGTATTCATCTGGGCACGGGGCTGGTGTCTGCGATCGTGAACGCGACCATCGGCGCGCTGTTGCTGCTTGTGGTCATCAGGCTCGTGCGTGGCGGGGGTGGATCGCGGTGGGGACGAAGGTGGGGGAGCCGGTGGTAACCGGCTGCTTCCAGCCGTTGCCACTCCGTTAGCCTCAATGACGCACGTTTGCCCGGCGCAGGTTGCGGATGGTCTGCTACGGCTCAAAATGCTATAAACAATATTGGTCTACCGCCCCGGCATGTTATGGCCTGTCCTGCGGGAAGATGGGGTACGGACCACACTGGTCAATTGAAGCGTCTTTAATGAATGCGGATGTGCGCCGTAGGCGAGTCCGAATGCCGATGGCAGGGAAGCAGAGATGACCAAACGGAAAACGCCCCAAAAAAAGAGCGCCAGTCGGCGATTTGATCCTGCGGTGTTTCTAGAAACGGCGGCCAAGGGCCGTGTCATTTCCGCGCATCCAAGGAAGCAAGTGATCTTTGCGCAGGGCGATGCTGCGGATGCGGTTTTCTACATCAAGAAGGGCAGGGTCAAAGTCACCGTCGTGTCCACGCAGGGCAAGGAAGCCGTTGTCGCGATTCTTGGGATGGACGAATTCGTCGGCGAGGGCTGCCTGATCGGACAGCCGAAGCGTCTGGCAACAGCCAGCGCCATGACCGATTGCGTGATCATGCGAGTGGATAAGGCGGAAATCCGCCGGGTGCTTCAGGAGGAGCCCGCGTTCTCCCAGATGTTCGTCTCGCACATTCTTGCGAGGAACGCCCGGATCGAGGAAGACCTGGTCGATCAGCTGTTCAACTCAACAGAGAAGCG
>Ga0210380_10000632_pt1 | contig 15294 bp, 15 predicted proteins | sample PLM4_5_coexredo_FD_155476 | JGI IMG/M metagenome (GOLD analysis project Ga0210380, IMG submission 155476) | Groundwater sediment microbial communities from an aquifer in East River, Colorado, USA - PLM4_5_coex redo | ecosystem: Environmental > Terrestrial > Soil > Riparian zone | place: USA... | reverse complement strand
CTGCTGGCCGCGGCCGCCGCCGCCGCGGCCGTCGGTGACGCGATAGGTGCCGGCGCTGTGCCAGGCCATGCGGATGAAGAACGGGCCATAGTGGCCGAAGTCCGCCGGCCACCAGTCCTGCGAGTCGGTCATCAACTTGACCAGGTCCTTCTTCAGCGCCTTGTAGTCCAGGCTCTTGAATTGCTTCGCGTAGTCGAAGCCCTTGTCCATCGGGTCGGACTTCGCGGAATGCTGGTGCAGCAGCTCCAGCCGCAGCTGCTTCGGCCACCAGTCGCGGTTCGTCCGGCCGACGCCGGCGATGGGGGTGAACGGGCACTTGCCCGCGCTCTTGTCATCCGTCTTTGCGTCCATGTTTGCCTCCGACCGTGTCAAGCCCCCATTGCACTCCAGAAGGGAGCGCGGCGTGAAATTGATTGTGGCGATGCGCGGGATTGGCGGCGGCTATCCCGAAAAGCTTCCCAATGCGTCCATAAGCCTAGGCATGGCTGCCCGCGCTCGATTTGATGCAGGTCAAATCGACGGTATTCCCCTTGCCTAGCATGGCATTCGCCTAGCTTCGGGGGAGCCTGTCCGCATGAGCGACGAGACGACGTACAACTACAAGGTGGTCCGGCAGTTCGCGATCATGACCGTCGTCTGGGGTGTGGTCGGGATGCTGGTCGGCGTGATCATCGCCGCGCAGCTGCTGTGGCCGGAGCTGAACTTCAACATCCCCTGGCTGAGCTACGGGCGGCTGCGCCCGCTGCACACCAATGCGGTGATCTTCGCTTTCGGCGGCTGTGCGCTGTTCGCCACCTCCTACTACGTGGTGCAGCGCACCTGCCATGCGCGCATCTTCTCGGACGGCCTCGCCGCCTTCACCTTCTGGGGCTGGCAGGCGGTGATCGTGCTCGCCGCCATCACGCTGCCGCTCGGCATCACCACCTCCAAGGAGTACGCCGAGCTCGAGTGGCCGATCGACATCCTGATTGCGCTGGTGTGGGTGGCCTACGCGATCGTGTTTTTCGGCACCCTGTGGAAGCGCAAGGTGCCGCACATCTACGTCGCCAACTGGTTCTTCGGCGCCTACATCCTCACCATCGCGGTGCTGCACATCGTCAACAGCGCCGCAATGCCCGCGACCTTCTGGAAGTCCTACTCGGCCTACGCCGGCGCGCAGGACGCGATGGTGCAGTGGTGGTACGGGCACAACGCGGTGGGATTCTTCCTCACCGCGGGCTTCCTCGGCATGATGTACTACTTCATCCCGAAGCAGGCCGCCCGCCCGATCTATTCCTACCGGCTGTCGGTGGTGCACTTCTGGGCGTTGATCTTCACCTACATGTGGGCGGGCCCGCACCACCTGCACTACACGGCGCTGCCCGACTGGGCGCAGTCGCTCGGCATGGTGTTCTCGCTGGTCCTGCTCGCGCCCTCCTGGGGCGGCATGATCAACGGCATCATGACCTTGAGCGGTGCATGGCACAAGCTGCGCACCGACCCGATCCTCAAGTTCCTCATCGTCTCGCTCTCCTTTTACGGCATGTCCACCTTCGAGGGCCCGATGATGTCGATCAAGACGGTGAATGCGCTCTCGCACTACACCGACTGGACCATCGGCCACGTGCACAGCGGCGCGCTCGGCTGGGTGGGCCTGGTGTCGATGGGCTCGATCTACTTCCTCGTGCCCAAGCTGTTCGGACGCAGCGAGATGTGGAGCGTGCGCCTGATCAACGTGCACTTCTGGGTGGCGACCATCGGCATCGTGCTCTACATCGCCGCGATGTGGATCGCCGGCGTGATGCAGGGCCTGATGTGGCGCGCGGTGGGCGCGGACGGCGCGCTCACCTATACCTTCGTCGAGAGCGTGAAGGCGACCTATCCCTTCTACGCCATCCGCCTGCTCGGCGGCGTTTTGTTCCTCGGCGGCATGCTGATCATGGCCTGGAACGTGTTCAAGACCGTGACGCAGGGCAAGTCCATCGAGGCGCCGATTCCGGCGCCGGCGATGGCGCACGCCTGAGGCAGCCGACATGAAACTCACGCACGACAGGATCGAACGCAACCAGGCGCTGTTCATCGTGCTGGTGCTCCTGGTGATCGCGGTCGGCGGCCTGGTGGAGATCGTGCCGCTGTGGTTCCAGAAATCGGTGACCGAGCCGGTGGCGGGGCTCAAGCCCTACACGCCGCTGCAGCTCACCGGGCGCGACGTGTACATCCGCGAGGGCTGCTACAACTGCCACTCGCAGATGGTGCGGCCGTTCCGCGCCGAAGTGGAGCGCTACGGCCATTACTCGGTGGCCGGCGAGTTCGTCTACGACCGTCCGTTCCAGTGGGGCTCCAAGCGCACCGGGCCCGACCTGCACCGCGTCGGCGGCCGGTATTCGGACGACTGGCACCGCATCCACCTGAACGACCCGCGCAGCGTGGTGCCGGAATCGAACATGCCGGGCTACCCCTGGCTGGCGAAGGCGCCGGCCAACGCCGAGGACATCGAGGCGAAGCTGCGCGCGCTGCGCTTCCTCGGCGTGCCCTACTCGGACGAGGACCTCGCCGGGGCGAAAGCCGGGCTGAAGGACAAGACCGAATTGGACGCGCTGGTCGCCTACCTGCAGGTGCTCGGCACGGCCCTCAAGCAGAAGGCGAACTGAGCATGGACCTCAATCTGATCCGGAGCCTGGTGACGCTGGCGGCCTTCGCCGCGTTCCTCGGCATCGTGTGGTGGGCCTACGGGCCGGCGCGGCGCGAGCGTTTCGAGCGCGATGCGCGCCTGCCCCTGGAGGACGGGGAATAGGCATGAGCCAGTTCACGAGCAGCTTCTGGGATTTCTACATCGGCGCCGCCACCATCGTCAGCATCATCGCCTGCGGCGTGCTGCTGTTGGCGCAGAGCAAGCGCCGCGTGGCGGGCGGGCAGGCCGAGACCACGGGCCACACCTGGGACGAGGACCTGGGCGAGTACAACAACCCGCTGCCGCGCTGGTGGATCTGGTTGTTCTGGATCACGATCGCCTTCAGCCTGGCCTACCTTGCGCTCTATCCGGGCCTTGGCAGCTTCGCGGGTTACTGGAAATGGACCCAGGTCGGGCAGCTCGAGCAGGAGAACGCGCAGGCCAACGCACAGTTCGGCCCGCTGTACGAGAAATTCTCCGGACAGGAGGTCGCGCAGCTCGCCCTGGACCCCGTGGCGCTGGCCATCGGCCAGAAGCTGTTCCTCAACAATTGCGCGCAATGCCACGCGTCCGACGGCGCGGGCAGCCGCGGCTTCCCCAACCTCACCGACGGCGACTGGCTCTACGGCGGCGACCCGGCGAGCATCAAGCTCTCGATCGCCGAAGGCCGCAACGGCATCATGCCGCCTTTCGGCCCGGCGCTCGGCGAGCAGGGCACGAAGGACGTGGCGCACTACGTGATGTCGCTCTCCGGCATGGCGCACGACAGCATCCGCGCGGCACGCGGCAAGCCGCAGTTCGCGCAGATCTGCTTTGCCTGCCACGGCGCCGCGGGCAAGGGCAACCTGCAGCTCGGAGCGCCCAACCTCACCGACAAGACGTGGCTGCATGGCTCCGCCGAGCCCGTGATCATCGAGACCATCACGCGCGGGCGCACGAGCCAGATGCCGGCGCACAAGGAACTGCTCACCGCCTCCAAGATCCACCTGCTCACGGCGTACGTCACCTCGCTGTCGCAGCCGCAGAAGTGAAGATGAACGACGCGCCTGCCGGGCTCGTCGAGCAGTCACTTTACGAGGTACGCAAGGCCATCCACCCGCGCGCGGTGCACGGCTGGTTCGCCGCGTGGCGCTGGGCGCTGGTGTGGGCGACGCAGCTCGTGTTCTACGGCATGGCCTGGCTGCAGTGGAACGACCGCCAGGCGGTGCTGTTCGACATCGTGCACCGCAAGTTCTACATCTTCGGCCTGGTGTTCTGGCCGCAGGACATCATCTACCTCACCGTCCTGCTGATCATCTCGGCGCTGTCGCTGTTCCTCTTTACCGCCATCGCCGGCCGGCTGTGGTGCGGCTTCGCCTGCCCGCAGACCGTGTACACCGAGATCTTCCTGTGGATCGAGCAGAAAATCGAGGGCGACCGCGCGGCGCGCATGCGGCTGGATGCGGCGCCGATCAGCGCGCGCAAGATCGGGTTGCGGGCGGCCAAGCACGGCGTGTGGATCGCGCTTGCGCTGTGGACGGGCTTCACCTTCGTCGGCTACGTCACGCCGGTCCGCGAGCTGTGGGGGGAGGTGTTGACCCTCTCCACGGGCCCCTGGGAAACGTTCTGGATCCTGTTCTACGGCTTCGCCACCTACGGCAACGCCGGCTGGATGCGCGAGCAGGTGTGCAAGTACATGTGTCCCTATGCGCGCTTCCAGAGCGCGATGTTCGACAAGGACACGATGATCATCACCTACGACCGCGAGCGCGGCGAGCCAAGGGGCAAGGGCCCGGGCGCCGGCCACTGCGTGGACTGCAGCATCTGCGTGCAGGTGTGCCCCACCGGCATCGACATCCGCAACGGCCTGCAGTACGAGTGCATCGGCTGCGCCGCCTGCATCGACGGCTGCGACCAGGTGATGGAGAAAGTCGGCACCCCGAAAGGACTGATCCGCTATTCCACCACCCACGCCCTGGAACAGAAATTCACGCGCGCGCAGATGTTCAAGCGTGCCTTCCGCCCGCGCGTGCTGCTCTACGGCGCGGTCCTCGGCGGCATCGTGGCCGCGGCGGGGGCGAGCCTGTGGCTGCGCGTGCCGCTCAAGGTGGACGTGATGCGCGACCGGGCGGCAATCGCGCGCGAGGTCGCGGGCGGGGATATCGAGAACGTCTACCAGCTGCAGATCATCAACATTTCCGAGCGCAAGCGCGTGTTTGACATCGAGGCCGTGGGCTTGCCGACGATCCATCTCGACGGCGAAACGCACATCGAGCTGCCGGGAGCCGACAGCCGCCTGCTGCCGCTGCGCGCGCGCGTGCACGTAGGGTCGGGCGCCGTCGCGCCGGGCATGCACCGCATCGAGTTCCTGGTGCATGCCCACGACGACCCGGCGGTGTTCGTGCGCGCGGCGTCGGTCTTCGTCGTGAGGTGAGCGCGTGAAACCAGATTGGGCGTGGACCCGCGAACCCTGGCCCTGGATCCTGATGTCCGGACCCGCCGCCGTGATCCTCGCCGGCGCGGCGACGATCTGGCTTGCCTTCGCTTCCGCCGACGGCCTGGTGGCCGACGATTACTACAAGCGCGGCCTCGCCATCAACCAGGTGCTCGCGCGCGAAGACAATGCGCGCCGGCTCGGCGTGCGGGCGAGCATCGAGGCGGCACAGGGTCGCCTGCGCGTCACGCTCGCAGGCGCCGCGCCGGAAGCCCTGTTCGCGCAGCTCGCGCATGCCACGCGCGCCGGGCACGATGTCCGGCTGCGCCTCGCGCCCGTGGCCGCAGGCGTCTACGAAGCCGAGCTGCCGCCGCTTCCTGCCGGGCGCTGGAGCGTCGTGCTGGAGGATCCGCGCCGCGAGTGGCGCGTGGTGCAGGAGGGGCTATGAAGAACTGGATGGTGATCCTGTGGCCGTCGTTCATCGTCGGCGGCGTGGGCGAAGTGCTGTTCTTCACCGTGTTCGACCCGCAGCAGCTGTACTTCTTCGGCGAGCCGACCAGCCTGAGCCGCCTCGCCGTGTACTCGATCGGGTTCTTCCTCTGCTGGGCGTTCGCCGCTTCGTCCAGCGCCCTTACGTGCTATCTTCGGCGCCGCGCCGATGAAGTCAATCGCTAGCCTCGCGCTCGCGCTGTTCGCGCTGCCGTTGCAGGCGCAGGACCTGCAGCGCGGCAAGCTCCTGTACGAGACGCATTGCGCCACCTGCCATAGCGAGCGGCTGCATGGGCGCGAGAAGCCGTCGGTGAAGAGCATGGCGGACCTGCGCGACACGGTCGCGCGCTGGGCGACACAGAACAAGCGCTCGTTCACGCCGGACGAGCTGGAAGACGTGGTTCAGCACCTGAACCGATCGCACTACCACCTGAACAAGTAAGCTAGCGCGGCGTGAAGCTGACGATCGACCTTGCCGCCTAGCGCCGTAGGGTGGGCCACGGGCCCACCCTACGCGAGCGCCAGCGTCGCGCGCTTGACCATCGCGCCCTCGAGGCTGTCGGTGATGGCGAAACCGAGGCCCTGGCACAGCTGCAACATGCCGCGGTTCTCCGCCAGCACGTGGCCGATCATCGTGCGCAGTCCGCGCGCGCGCGCCACGTCGATCAGCTGGCCCATCAGGCGCCGGCCGAGGCCCCTGCGGTGCCAGTCGTCGGCGATGACGATGGCGAACTCGCAGCTCTCGCCGTCCGGGTTGGCGACGTAGCGGGCGACACCGATCTCCGCTTCGCGGCCCTCGCGCGGCATGGTGGCGACGAACGCCATCTCGCGGTCGTAATCGATCTGCGTGAAGCGCACCAGCATCGAGGGCGTGAGCTCCCGCAGCGTGTCCATGAAGCGGAAGTAGCGGCTCTCCGGCGACAGGCCGCGCACGAAAGCCTGCTCCATCTCGGCGTCCTCCGGCCGGACCGGGCGCACCGTCACCGCCGGGCCGCTCGCCGGCTGCCAGGCGCTCACCAGGTGCGCGGGATAGGGGTGGATCGCCATGTGGCCGTAGGGGTCGCGCTGCGGCGGCGCCGGCCGCAGCACCACGCGCGCGTCCACGGCGATGGCGCCGGACTCGTCGGCGATCAGGGGATTGATGTCCATCTCCTGCAGCGCGGGAAGCTCGCACACCAGCTCGGAGACGCGCAGCAGCACTTGCTCAAGGGCGTCCATGCGCACCGGCGGCATGCGGCGGAACTCGCCCAGCAGCTGCGCCACGCGCGTGCCGCGGATCATGTCCGCGACGAGGAACTGGTTGAGCGGCGGCAGCGCCACCGCGCGGTCGCGATGCACTTCGACCGCGGTGCCGCCGGTGCCGAAGACGATCGCCGGGCCGAACACCGGGTCGCGGATCACGCCCACCATCAGCTCGCGGCCGTTCGCGCGGCGCACCATCGGCTCCACGGTGATGCCGTTGACGCGCGCCTCCGGGCGGCGCCGCTTCACCTCGTCCACGATCTGCTGCCACGTGTCCTGCACCGCCTGCGCGCCGGCGACATTGAGCCGTACGCCGTTCACGTCGCTCTTGTGGGTGATGTCGGGGGAATCGATCTTCATCGCCACCGGCGCGCCGAGCTCGCCCGCGATCAGCATTGCCTCGTGCGCGGAGCGCGCCACCACCGTGCGCGCGATGGGGATGCGGAAGGCGGCAAGCAGCGCCTTGGATTCCATCTCGGAGAGCACGCTGCGCCGCTCGGCGAGCGCAGCGTCCACGATCAGGCGCGCCGACTCCAGGTCGGGCGCCCCCTGCGCCCCGAGCGGTCCCGGCGTCTGCAGCAGGGCGCGCTGGTTGCGGTAGAAGGAGGAAAGGTGCCCGAACATCTCCACCGCCGGGTCCGGCGTGCGGAACACGGGGATGCGCGCTTCCGCCAGCAGGCGGCGCGCTTCCGCGGTCTGCTCCTCGCCCATCCAGCAGGCGAGCACGGGCTTGGAGGAGCCTTTGGCGGCCTCGATCACGGCGCGTGCGGCTTCCGCGGGCGCGCTCATCGCCTGCGGCGCGAGCATCGCCAGCACGCCATCCACCTGCTCGTCGGCGAGGCAGGCCGCCACCGCGGTGCGGTAGCGCGCGGCGTCCGCGTCGCCGATCAGGTCGATCGGGTTGCCGTGCGACCAGTTCTCCGGCAGGGACTGCTTCAGCGCCTCGACGGTCGCCGCCGAAAGCTGCGCGAGCGGGATGCCAAGGTCGGCAGCGCGGTCGGCGGCCATCACCCCGGGGCCGCCGCCATTGGTCACCACGGCGAGGCGCTCGCCCTGCGGGCGCACGTGCGCCGCGAGTGCCTGCGCCGCGGCCACCAGCTGCCCGATGGTGGTGACGCGTACAACGCCCGCGCGCTTCACCACCGCCTCGAACACGTCGTCCAGGCCCACGATGGCGCCGGTGTGCGACACCGCCGCGCGCGAGCCCGCCGGATGGCGGCCGACCTTCATCAGGATCACGGGCTTGACGCGCGCCGCGGCGCGCAGGGCGGAAACGAAGCGCCGCGCGCTCCTCACTCCCTCGATGTACAGCAGGATGTGCTCGGTCTTCGCGTCCTCGACCAGGTAGTCGATGATCTCGCCGAAGTCCACGTCGGTGGAGCCGCCGAGCGACACGACACTGGAGAAGCCGACCTTGTTCGGGCGCGCCCAGTCGAGCAGCGCGGTGCAGATCGCGCCGGACTGGGAGATGAGGCCGAGCGAGCCGGGCAGCGGCGTGCCGCGCGCGAAGGTGGCGTTCAGGCCGAGCGCGGGGCGCATCAGGCCGAGGCAATTGGGGCCGACCAGGCGCAGGCGATGGCGTCGCGCGTTCTCCAGCATGGCGCGCTCGAGCTTCGCGCCCTCGCTGCCGGCCTCCGAAAATCCGGCGGTGATCACCACCGCGGCGCGCACGCCGGCGCGGCCGCACTGCTCGATGACGTCTGGCACGGTGCGCGGCGGGGTTGCGACCACGGCGAGGTCCACGCGCGGCGGCACCCTGCCGATGGCGTCGAAGCAGGGCACCCCCTGCACGCTCTTGTACTTGGGGTTCACTGCATAAAGGGCGCCGGCGTACTGCGCGGCGAGCATGTTGGCGACGAGCACCGCGCCGATGGAGCCGGCGCGCTCGCTCGCGCCGATCAGCGCGACCGACTGCGGCTCGAACAGCGGAGTGAGGTAGTGCTTCTCAGAGACGCCCATGCGCGGCCAGTGACTTCGGGTCCAGCACCGTGATGCGCTCGCGCTCGAGCTTCACCCAGCCGCGGTCCTCGAAGCTGCGCAAGAGGCGGCTGACGTTCTCACGCACGCTGCCGAGCTCGTCGGCGAGCTTCTGGTGCGTGGACTTGATCACCGGCCCTTGGTGGATCAGCACTTGCGCCAGGCGCTCGTCGAGCCTGCGGAACGCGACTTCCTCGACCAGTTCCATCACTTCGGCGAGCCGCTCGCCGTACATGCCGAAGACGAAGCGCCGGAAGGGCTCGAACTGCAGCAGCAGCTCGTGAAACAGCGCCGGGGGCATGCTGAGCAATGTCACGTCCTGCTCGGCGACGCCGCGCGCCGTGTAGTCGGAGTGCCCGAGCAGGCACCCGCCGGAGAGGATGCAGCCCTGGCCGGGGTCTACGCGGTAAAGCATGATCTCGCGCCCGTTGGGGGCGAACTTCGCCACGCGCACGGCGCCCTCCAGCAGCAGCGGAAAACCGCGGCAGGGCTGGGATGCGTCGAAGAGGACCGTTCCCGCGGGCACCTGCAAAAGCTGCGCCTCGGCGAGCAGCCGCACGAGCTGCGGCGCGGGTAGCTTGCCGAACACGGGGAAGCGCTCGAGGAGCGCCTGGCGGAGCTGTGCGTCGGCGAGGGCTTGCGGCATGGGTGAAGAGTGCGTAAGTGACTGAGGTTACAGACCAGCGCGGCCCTTGGCCTCGATACTACCCGACTGGCAACACACCTTATCGAGGAGCAGCAGCATGAGCAAATATGCATTCGGCAAGACGGTCAACCTGTCTTTCGAGCAGGCGACCGAAGCAGTGACCCAGGCGCTCGCCAAGGAAGGTTTCGGCGTCCTGACCGAGATCGATGTCGCGGCGACGCTGAAGAAGAAGCTCGGCCTGGAGCGCCCGCCGTACAAGATCCTGGGCGCCTGCAATCCCCAGTTCGCCGCGCGCGCCCTCGAAATGGAGCCCCAGATCGGGGCATTGCTCCCCTGCAATGTGGTCGTGCGCCAGGGCGCCGACGGCAAGACGGTGGTCGAGTTCATGGACCCCAACGCGGTCCTGGGTCTCGTGGGCCGGCCCGAGGTGGCGCCGATCGCCGCGGAGGTCAGGGCGCGCCTGGTGCGCGTGATGCAGGCCCTGGATTGAGCCACGCAACCCATTCACCCCCCCCTCAAGTACACAATGGAGCTTCAATGATTACCGAAAGAATCATCCGCAGTTTCGCCGGCGCGGTCGTGCTCGCCTCGCTCGCGCTGGGCATCTGGGTCAACCAGAACTTCCTCTGGCTTACCGCTTTTGCAGGCCTGAACCTGTTCCAGAGCGGTTTCACGCGCTTCTGCCTGCCGGAGATCGTCCTCAAGAAGCTGGGCGTAGGCTGCCCCGTCGAGGCAAAAGCATGAGCGACGTGGTCCAGGTCGCCTGCCCGGCGTGCCTCGCGCCCAACCGGGTGCCGGCGGCGCGCATGGCGGAGGACCCCAAGTGCGGCAAGTGCGGCGCGGCGCTGCTGGACGGCGCCCCGGCCGAGCTCGGCGAGGACCAGTTCGAGGCTTTCGTGCAGCGTACTGAGCTCCCGGTGCTGGTGGACTTCTGGGCGCCCTGGTGCGGCCCCTGCCGCGCGATGGCGCCGCACTTCGAGCGCGCCGCACGCAGCCTCAAGGATCGCGTGCGCCTCGTGAAGGTCAACACCGAGGACGCCCCCGGACTCGCGGCACGCTACAACATCCGCGCCATCCCTACGCTCGTGCTTTTCAGGAACGGCGCCGAGGCAAAGCGCATGTCCGGCGCGCTCGACGCAGGGGCGCTGGAGCGATGGGCCGCCTGAGGATCCTGCTGGTGGCGCTCGCCGTCGCAGGCCTCGCAGCCTGCGGCGAGAAGAGCGTGCCCAAGCCCGCGCCGAAAGGCGAGGCGTTCAAGACTGCCGCGGTCGAGCTGCGCGACGTCGAGCTCACCACCTCCGCCGAGGCGGTGATGGAAGCGGTGCGCCAGTCCACGGTGTCGGCGCAGATCGCCGGGCGCATCGTAGAGCTGCGCTTCGACGTCGGCGACTACGTGAAGAAGGGCGATGTCATCGTGCGCATCGACGAGCGCTCGGCCGCGCGCGCGCTGGAGGCGAGCGAGGCGCAGGTGCTCGAAGCCCAGGCCGCGCTTGCCAACGCGCGCGCGAACTACGAGCGCTCCAAGCAGCTGCTCGTGCAGAAATTCATCAGCCAGGCGGCGCTCGACCAGGCGGAGGCTGCCTACAAATCGGCGCAGGCGCGCGTGGGCGCGCTCCTCGCCGGGGCGGGGGCGGCGGCCACCGAGCGCAGCTTCGCCACCGTGGTCGCGCCCTATAGCGGCGTGGTGTCCGCGCGCCACATCGAGCTGGGTGAGATGGCCACGCCCGGGCGGCCGCTGATGACCGGCTTCGACCCTTCCACGCTGCGCGTGGTGGCCACGGTGGCGCAGGCGCAGGTGGCGGCGATCCAGGCGGTCGGCAAGGCGAGGATCGAAGTGCCTTCGCTCGGGCGCTGGGTGGACGTGAAGGCAATGATCATCGTGCCCGCGGCCGATCCGCGCACGCACACCACGCGCATCCGGCTGGACTTGCCCGCGGAGGTGCGCGGCGTTTACCCCGGCGTGTACGCGCGCGCGCATTTCGTGGTCGGCAGGGCACCGCGGCTGCTCGTGCCGCGCGCCGCGGTGGTGCGAAGGAGCGAAGTCACCGCGGTCTACGTCGTGGATGAGCAGGGCCGCGCGCGACTGCGGCAGGTGCGCCTGGGCACGGCGGGCGACGAGGGCTCGGTGGAAGTGCTCGCCGGGCTCAAGCCCGGCGAGCGTGTGGCGCTGGAGCCGATCAAGGCGGGAATGGCCTCACCGGGGGCCTGAGCATGGGCGCCTCGGGCCGCATCGCGCGCTTCTTCCAGGCGTCGCAACTCACGCCGCTATTTGCGCTGGTGGCGTTCCTGCTCGGCGTCTTCGCCGTCGCGGTCACGCCGCGCGAGGAAGAGCCGCAGATCAACGTCACCATGGCGAACGTGCTGGTGCCGTTCCCCGGCGCCTCGGCGCGCGACGTGGAGACGCTCGTCGCCACGCCCGCCGAGCAGGTGCTTTCGCAGATGAGCGGCATCGAGCACGTGACCTCGGTGTCGCGCCCCGGCATCGCCGTGCTGACGGTGCAGTTCAAGGTCGGCGTGCCGCACACCGAGGCGCTGGTGCGCCTGTACAACACGGTGAACTCGAACCGCGACTGGGTATCGCCCACTGTCGGCATCGGCGAGCCGGTCGTCAAGCCCAAGGGCATCGACGACGTGCCGGTGGTGACATTGACGCTCTGGAGCGAGGACCCGCAGGCTGGCGCCTACGAGCTGGAGCGCGCAGCGCACGCGGCCGAGGTGGAGTTGAAGCGCGTACCGGGCACGCGCGAGGTGCAGACGCTGGGCGGCCCGGGCCGCGCGCTGCGCGTGCTGATGGACGCCGATCGCATGAACGCGCACGGCATCGCGCCGCTCGACCTGCGCAATGCTCTGCAGCTGGCCAACGTGTCGCTGCCGGCGGGCAGCATCGTGCGCGACAACCGCGAGGTGGTGGTCGAGACCAACAACTACCTGGAATCGGCCGCGGACGTCGCGGGCCTGGTGGTCGGCACGCACGACGGACGGCCCGTTTACGTGAGCGACGTGGCGCAGGTGATCGACGGCCCGCTGCAGCCCGCGCGCTACGTCTGGAGCGGCAGCGCCAAGGGAGAGCATCCCGCGGTCACGCTGCAGATCACCAAGAAGCCGGGCGAGAACGCGGTGGAGGTGGCCGAGCGCGTGGTCGCGCGCGCCGCCGAGCTGCACGGCAGCGTCATCCCCGACGACGTGCGCGTGAGCGTGACGCGCAACTACGGCGCCACCGCCAACGACAAGGCGCAGCAACTCATCAAGAAGCTCATCTTCGCCACGCTCTCGGTCATCGTGCTCGTCTTCGCCACTCTCGGCTGGCGCGAAGCGCTGATCGTGGGCGCCGCGGTGCTGCTCACGCTCGCGACGACGCTGTTCGCCTCCTGGGCGTGGGGCTTCACGCTGAACCGCGTGTCGCTGTTCGCGCTCATCTTCTCCATCGGCATTCTGGTGGACGACGCCATCGTGGTGGTGGAGAACATCCACCGCCGGCGCGCACTCGAGGCGGGGCCGCTCACCGGCATCATCCCCGACGCGGTGGACGAGGTCGGCGGCCCGACCATCCTCGCCACCTTCACGGTGATCGCGGCGCTGCTGCCGATGGCCTTCGTCAGCGGGCTGATGGGGCCTTACATGAGCCCGATCCCGATCAACGCGAGCATGGGCATGCTGATCTCGCTCGCCATCGCGTTTACCGTGACGCCGTGGCTCGCGCTCAAGTTTTTCCGGCAGGAGCATCACGCGGCAGCGGACTCCGGCAGGCTGGAGCGTCTGTCGCGCCGCATCCTCGGGCCCTTCATCGCTTCCGCGCGCAACCGCCGGCGGCTGCTCTACGTCATCCTCGCCCTCATCCTCGGCTCGGTGTCGCTCGCGGGCGCGAAGCTGGTGGTGCTGAAGATGCTGCCCTTCGACAACAAGTCGGAGTTCCAGGTGGTGGTGGACATGCCCGCGGGCACGCCGCTGGAAGTGACCGCGGCGGTGCTGCACGAGCTGGGCGCGCACCTCGCGACCGTCCCCGAGGTCACCGACTACCAGGCCTACGCAGGGCTTTCCGCGCCGATCAATTTCAACGGCCTGGTGCGCCAGTACTATCTGCGCGCGCTGCCCGAGCAGGGCGACCTGCAAGTGAACCTGGTGGGCAAGGACGCGCGCAGCCGCAAGAGCCACGACATAGCGCAGTCCGTGCGGCCGCGGCTGGTGGAGATCGGCCGCCGCTGGGGCGCGAACGTGAAGGTGGTGGAGGTGCCGCCGGGGCCGCCCGTGCTCTCGCCGATCGTCGCCGAGGTCTACGGACCCGACGAGGCGGGCCGCATCCGCACTGCGAAGCTTGTGCGCGAGGCGCTCGCCGCGACCCCCGACATCGTCGGCATCGACGACTCCGTGGAGGACGCAGCGCCGCGCATGCGGCTCAGGGTGGACCAGGGCAAGGCGTCGCTGGCCGGCGTGGCGCGCCGCGACATCACCGAGACCATCCGCGCGGGCCTCGCAGGCGCCGACGTGACGCCCCTGCACGACGGGCAGTCCAAGTACGAGGTTCCCGTGAGGATCACGCTGCCGCCCGAGCGCCAGGGCGAGCTCGACGAGATCCTCAAGCTCGCGGTGCGCACGCCCGCGGGTGCGTTGGTGCCGCTCGCAGAGCTGGTGACCCCGCTCGCCTCCGATCGCGACCGCCCGATCTACCACAAGGACTTGCTGCCGGTGGTGTACGTGGTCGCCGACCAGGCAGGACGCGTCGATAGTCCGCTCTACGGCATGTTCGCCGCGCGCGGCAAGATTGCCGGCGCGGCGCTTGAGGACGGCGGCACGCTCGGCGAATACTTCATCCGCCAGCCCTCCGATCCCTACCGCCAGTACGCCGTGAAGTGGGATGGCGAGTGGCAGGTGACCTACGAGACTTTCCGCGACATGGGCCTTGCCTACGGCGTGGGCCTGATCCTCATCTACCTGCTGGTGGTGGCGCAGTTCCGCTCGTACGTGGTGCCTCTCGTTATCATGGCGCCGATCCCGCTCACCGTGATCGGCGTGATGCCGGGGCACGCGCTGCTCGGAGCGAACTTCACCGCCACCTCGATGATCGGCATGATCGCGCTCGCCGGCATCATCGTGCGCAATTCGATCCTGCTGGTGGACTTCGTCAATCTGAAGGTGGAAGAGGGCATGGCGCTCGAGGAGGCGGTGATCCAGTCGGCGGCCGCGCGCGCCAAGCCGATCGCGCTCACCGGGCTTGCCGCGATGCTGGGCGCGGCGTTCATCCTCGACGACCCCATCTTCAACGGGCTCGCCATCACGCTGATCTTCGGCATCCTGGTCTCGACCCTGCTCACGCTGGTCGTGATCCCGGTACTATACTGGGCGGCGATGCGCGGGCGGCTTGCGCCCGCGCCCTAGACGGCGCGCAGCATGGATGCTTCCGACCCGCTGATTCTCGCGCGCGCGCAGTTCGCGCTGAATATCTCGTTCCACATCCTGTTTCCCAGCCTGACGATAGGGCTGGTCTGGTTTCTCGTTTACTTCCGCGCGCGCTACGCGAGAACCGGGGACCCGGGCTGGCTCGACACCTACCGGCTCTGGACCAAGGTGTTCGCCCTCAGCTTCGTCATGGGCGTGGTCACCGGCATCGTGATGAGTTTCCAGTTCGGCACCAATTGGCCCGGATTCATGCTGAAGGTGGGAAACATCGCCGGCCCGCTGCTCGCCTATGAGGTGCTGGTGGCGTTCTTTCTCGAGGCGACTTTCCTCGGCGTGATGCTCTACGGCATGAACCGCGTGCCGGCGTGGCTGCACTTCGCCGCGACCGTCCTGGTCGCCGTCGGCACGACGATGTCCGCATTCTGGATCCTCGCGCTCAGTTCCTGGATGCAGACGCCCGCGGGACACGGGTACGCCAACGGC
>Ga0210380_10000629_pt1 | contig 15304 bp, 11 predicted proteins | sample PLM4_5_coexredo_FD_155476 | JGI IMG/M metagenome (GOLD analysis project Ga0210380, IMG submission 155476) | Groundwater sediment microbial communities from an aquifer in East River, Colorado, USA - PLM4_5_coex redo | ecosystem: Environmental > Terrestrial > Soil > Riparian zone | place: USA... | reverse complement strand
ATCAGCGCTGAGCCGGCGCTCTTTGATCAGAACCGGCGCCCGACGGCTCTAGCGCTTGGTTGGGCAGCGGACTGCATGCGGTTAGTTGAGCGGCGCCCCGCCAGGCGGCATATCGTGGTCGGACAGATGGGTCGTCTTTACTGGTCGGGCAATGTTTACCGAGAGTGCCTCTGTGTCTTCGCGTCTCTGTGGGCCCTGACGCTGTCTCCCTACAGGTGCAGCAGGCGGGCGGCGTTGCCGCCGACGATGCGGTCGCGGTCGGCCGCGGGCAGCTTGAGTCCGTCCACGAATTCGACGGGATGCTCCTCGTCCATCGGGTAGTAGATGTCGGTGCCGAGCACCACGCGATCCGATCCGACGACGTCGATCACGTATTGCAACGCCTCGGGCCAGAACGCCAGCGAGTCGTAGTGGAAGCGCCGCACGTACTCGCGCATCGTGTGTGGCAGCGGCGGTCGTCTGTTCTTGAACGAGCGATCCAGCCGGCCGGCGATGAAGGGAAACGATCCGCCGGCGTGCGGCAGCACGACCTCGAGTCGCGGGAACTTGTCGAGCGTGCCGCTGACGATGAACTTCGCCGCCGTCGTGGAGTGTTCGGCGGGGAAGCCGACCGGATTGCTCAGACCCCACTTGCCGCCGAGCCGGTCCTTCCCGCCGTACATGTTCGGCTCGCCGTCGAGCGGATGGAACGTCAGCGGATAGCCGAGGGCTTCGATGCGCGCCAGCACCGGCTCGAACGCTGGCTCGAACAGGTAGTCGAGCCCCTCGAGCGAGTTCGGTACGTGCACCGCGCGGATGCCGGGCTTACCGGCGACGCGATCGAGTTCCCGCAGCGCCATCTGCGGATCGCGGACCGGTAGCTCTGCCGCGCCGAAGAAGCGAGTGGGGTCCGCGGTGTGCCAGGCGATCGCCTCGTCGTTGATGATCCGCGCCAGCTCGGCGCCGTCCTGCGGCGAGACCTGCCACCACGGCATGCGTCCCGACATCGTGAGCAGATGCACCTGGATGCCGTTCTGCTGCATCCACTGCGTGCGCTTCTCCCGGTCCACGTAGAGGGCGTTGTTCACTTCGTCTGGCGGCTTGCCCACCTTGACCGCGAAGGCCTTGTTGTAGGCGTCGGGCGACCAGTGGCTGTGCATGTCGACCGAACGGACGGCTCCGGCGGTTCGTGGCACCTGCGCGGCCTGCGTGCGGACTCGGCCGGCGCCCATGGCACCAACAGTGCCCGCAACGGCGCCAACCCCGATCTTCATGAAGTCCCGGCGACTGCTCATGTCTGCTCCTTTGCGCCGGGTCCGTACTCGCTCCCGAGCAGGACCCGGCTTACGTCCTGAGCCGTGAGCCCTAAGCCCTAAGCCCTAAGCCCTGAGCCCTTAGAACTGGAACCGCACCGCCAGCTCGGCCTGCCGCATGTTGGCCGCCGAGACGGTGGTGCCGAAACTGCTCGAGCGGACGTTGGTCTGCCACGCGGCCAGCAGATTCGTCCGGTTGAACAGGTTGAACACCTGGCCGACCAGTTCGATCTTGCGGCCCTGGCCGATCGGGATGGACTTGCTGCCGCGGATGTCCACGCCGTAGAACTCGTTCGTGTTGATCTGTGACGCCGAGAGCGGCGCGAGGTTCGCCGTGGCGCGGTAGGCGTTCACCTTCGCCATCGCGCCCTCGTCGTCGCCTCGGTTGAACACGTTGCGGGTCAGGCCAGGCACGTAATCGGTGATGTTGGCGTCGCCGTTGAGGTCAACGCCCGCGATAGCGCTGAACGGCATCGTCGAGCGCGCGGTGAAGACCGCGCCGAACACGATGTCCCACGGCAGGACCGCCGAGCCGCTGGCGACGAGCGCGTGCCTGCGGTCGCTGTTGTTCGGACCCTGGTCGTACTCGATGTGCGCCGAATCGGTGACGGTCGAGCTGAAGCTCGAGCTGCTAACGTTGCCGTTGGTGCTCGCCAGCGTGTAGGACACCGTATACATGTAGTTGTGATCGAGGCGCTTCTCGAGGCGTACCAACAGCGCTTTGTAGTCGACCGAGCCGATCGACTGCGTCTGGAGCACGCGGCCGAACTGTGGCAGCGGGCGAAGGCCCGTCGCGCCGCCGCTCCGCGGATTGATGTCGATGGCCATCGGCACCTTCGTCATCTTGTTGTAGACCCCGTCCACATGGATCGCGAGCGTCGCGCCCAGCCCCTGCGAGAGGCCGCCGGTGTAGGCGGCCGACTGGAGGCTCTGGAGGTCGTTGGCCTGCACCGCGATGTTCTGCACGCCCGCGGAGACGAAGCTGATCGGGTCTCGGCCGCCGTACGGATCCGGGTAGGTCGGGTTGGCGATCACGGCGTTCAGCTGCTGGTAGTTCTGGATCTCCGACAGCTCGAGCTGGGTGTTCATGACGTTGAAGTAGATGCCGTAGCCGGCGCGTACCACGGTCTTGCCGTCGTTCTTCAGGTCCCACGCCAGCCCCACGCGCGGGCCGATGTTGTTCTTGTCGCCGCGGTCCGAGAAGTCCACGAGCGGCGCCAGGCTGGTGGGCGTCCCCGTGGTCGGGAAGTCTGTCGTGTTGTTCAGATCGCGATGCTGGTTGAAGACCTTCCCCTGGTACTCGTAGCGCAGACCCAGGTTGAGCGTCAGGCCGGCGGAGGGTTTCCACTCGTCCTCGACGTAGGTGTCCCACAGCACGTTCGGCGCGTAGAGCGGGACGTTGCGCAGCGCGGCGGTGAACTGCGTCACCGTGCCGGGGATCGGGACGAAGCTCGCCAGGCTCTGCGGCGTCATCGGATTGAAGAACTGGTCGGTGTTGAACGTCCACGTCCCGTTCGACTTGCGGATCGACTGCCGGATCGGCAGGCTCTGCACGCCGGCGCCGAACTTCCAGGTGTGTGCACCGGCGCTGATCGACATGTCGTCGCGGATCTGTCGCGAGAGCAGATCGCCGTACTGATTGGTGTTGGCGCCCCACGACGCGAGGCTCGGGAACGTGTAGATCTGGGTCGTACCTGCCGTGCGCTCAGGCGACTCGTCGTAGAGCTCGTCCTGTGGCTCGACGCCCGGGATGTGTGCACGGAACAGATACGTGGTCCACTGTCCGCGCACCTCGTTCAGGATGCGCGGCGACAGCACCCAGGTGTGCGCCCCGGCCCAGGAGTAACGCGGCTGCTTGATGCCACCGCCGGGCGAGAACCACGGCGTCGACGAGGAGGCTGAGCACCCTTCACAGGTGAAGTCGGACACCTGCCACGCGTAGCGCAGGAAGAACGACTGCTGCGTCGTCAGCTGCGCGTCGCCGCGCGTGAACACCATGTGGTTGTACTCCGGGCTGGGGAATACGCCGTTCATGCTCGAGTAGAACTGCGGCAACCGCACGACCACGTTGTCGTACAGGTTGTTCTGCAGGCCTTCGGCGGCGATGAAGAAGTGAATGCGGTCACGGACGATGGGTCCGCCGACTGCGCCGCCGTACTGGTGGCGGCTGAAGTCGGGCTTGGGCTGACCTGCCGCCTTGGCGAACGGATCCATGGTGTTGAGGGCCTTGTTGCGGTAGAACTCGAACGCTTCGCCGTGCAACTGGTTCGTGCCGCTCTTGGTGGCCATCGACACCGCGCCGCCGGCGGTCCAGCCGAACTCGGCGGGCGACTGGCTGAGGAGCACCTTGAACTCCTGGATGGCCGACTGCGGAAAGTCCTGGCGCGGCTCGCCGGTATTGCCTTCCTTGTTCCACACACCGTCCACCAGCAGCGCCGAGCCGTTGGTGAACGCGCCGGCGCCGATGTTGGAGTTGGCTTTCCGCGCGCGCACGGCATCCTGGCTGGTGCCAGGCATCAGCAGCGCGAGGTCCATCGGCTGACGGGTGGCCAGCGGCAGCATGGCCATCTGGTCCTGCGTGATTACGCCCGACACATCGCTCTTGGTCACCTCGACGATCGGGGCTTCACCGGTGACTGTCACCGACTCGGCCAGGCCCTGGACCTGCATCGTGATGTTGCGGCTGAGCTCGGTGCCGGTCGTGAGAGTCAAGGCCGGCACGTCCACGGGCCCAAAGCCCGCGAGCTCGGCCTTCAGCTCGTAGCGGCCCGGGGGCAGCGCCGCGAGGCGGAAGCGCCCGTCCGTTTCGGTGACGACCGTCCGGGAGATGCCAGTATCGACGTTGCGTCCGGTGACGGTGACGCCGGGAAGCACTCCGCCCTGCGCGTCGCTGATGATGCCTGAGATGACCCCGTTGGTGGTTTGGGCCGCCGCCGACGTCGTGACCGCGCACACCACGAGGAACAGCCACACCGCGATCGATCCACGTCGCCTCATAGATCCTCCGCCTGTGAATGAGAAATGAGTCCTGGTGGACTCCACCAGTCGTACGCCCCGACGGGCGCGCAGATGAGCGCGGCCGCTAGGCCCGCTTCAGTCGGGGAAACAGCTCGAGCGCGTTGTCACGCCCGATGGCGCGCAAGTTCGCGGCCGTGAACCCGAACTCGCCGAGCCCTTTCGATACCGTTCCCGCCTGCGCGAAGGGATAGTCGGTGCCGAAGAGGATGTGGGAAGTGGGCACGACCTTGGTAAACGTTGCCAGCGTGTATTCGTTGAACGCCTGGGCGGTGTCGTAATAGAACTTCTGCAGGGCGGCCAGGTTGGCATTCGGCTTTCCGTCCGGTCCGATCGCCGCGCCGAGGCGGCCCGTGATGTACAGCGCCGTCCCGCCCCCGTGCGACCAGATGAAGCGGATGTCGGGGCAGCGCATGGCGGTGCCGGTGTACAGGATGCTCTGAATCGTGAGCGTCGTTTCGGTGGTGAGCGTGAGGCCGAGCGCGCGTCCCTCGGGCAGCATGTTGATCATCGCGCCCCGGAAGGGGTGCGTGTAGCACACGGCCTTGCGCCGATTGAGTTCGTCCATCACCGGCGCGAACGCCGGATCCCCGAGGTATTTCCCTTCGTAGCTGCTCATGAAGCAGGCGCCGTCGGCCTTCAGCGTGTCGAACGCGTACTCGATTTCGCGAAGCGTGCCGTCGACGTCGGGCAGCGGCAGCGTGGCGAACATGCCGAATCGGGTCGGGCGATCCGCGACCAGACGCGCCGCGTACTCGTTGGATTCGCGGGCCAGGGCGCGAGCGGCCGCCGCGTCGCCGAAATAGACCCCCGGTTCGCTCGTAGACATGATCGAGGTCGCCACGCCGTCGCGGTCCATGTCCTCGATCGCCTTGGCGGGCGTCCAGTTCATGAGCGCGGTCTGACCCGTGTTGTGCGCCTTGATTGCCGCGATGAACCCGGGGGAGTTGCCGTGATAGTGCACGTCGACGAGGGTGGGCACCGCAGCGGCGCCGCCGCGTTGCGCGGCGCGCAGGACGGCCGGGACGAGGCCGGTGGCGCCCGCGGCCGCGACACTTGCGAGGAACTCCCGGCGGCCCACTCCTGCGATCCTGCTCATCTGGCGGCGGAGTCTACGCCTCGGACCGCGGAAAGACAAATGGAAAAACCTGTGCGACGTTCGGGCATAATGGGCCGGTTGAAGGGAGGCCGCGATGGCCCGTGTCTCGCTTCGAGTGAACGGTACGTCCCGCACGGTTGACATCGACCCCGCCACTCCGCTCCTCTACGTCCTGCGGAATGACCTCGCCCTGCATGGGCCGAAGTTCGGCTGCGGCCTCAGTCAGTGCGGCGCGTGCACGGTCATCATCGACGGCGCCACGGTGCGCGCCTGCTCGGTGCCGGCCTCGTCGGCGCAGAACAAGTCGATCACCACCCTCGAAGGACTTGGCAGCGCCGCGCGTCCCCACCCGTTGCAGCAGGCCTTCATCGACGAACAGGCGGCGCAGTGCGGGATGTGCATGAACGGCATGATCCTGACCGCCAAGGTGCTGCTCGACCGGAATCCCAACCCGAGCGTCGCGCAGATCAAGGACGCGCTGGACGGCAACTTGTGCCGGTGCGCCAGCCACCTGCGCGTGGTCCGCGCGGTGCAGCGCGCCGCGCGCGCCTGAGAAGGAAAGCCGACATGGCGAAGCAGTCGCTCTCGCGTAGAGACTTTCTCCTCACCACCGGCGGGCTCTTCGTCGGGTTCAATCTGTTCGAGCCCACACTGCGCCTCCTGGCGCAGGGCGGTACGCCGCTGTCGAATGCCGGCGGCCTCTCGGCCGATCAGCTCGACTCGTGGCTGGCCATCGCGAGCGACGGCACGGTCACTGTCTTCACGAGCAAGGTCGATCTCGGCACCGGCACGGGCACGGCGCTCGGGCAGATCGTCGCCGAGGAACTCGATGTGCCGATGTCGAAGATCCTCATGGAGATCGGCGACACCACCAAGAGCGTGGACCAGGGACGCACGTCGGCCAGTCGTACGCTCGAGCGCGCGGGCCCGCAGATGCGGCAGGCGGCCGCGGCGGCGCGACAGGAATTGCTCACGCGCGCGGCATCGCGCCTGGGTGCGCCGGTGGATCGGCTCATCGTGACCGACGGCGTCGTCAGCGTGACCGGCAACGCGGCGCAGAACATCTCGTACGCGACCCTCGTCGGGGGGCGCAGGTTCGACACGAAGATTCCGGCGAGCGGTGAGCAGTGGGATCTGAAGGTGGCGCCCGACGTGAAGCCGAAGGACCCGAAGGACTACAAGGTCGTCGGTACCTCCGTCCCCAGGCTCGATCTGCCGCAAAAGCTGACGGGTGAGTTCGTCTACGCGCAGGAAGTGCGCGTGCCCGGCATGCTGCACGGGCGCGTCGTGCGGCCACCCGTCGTCAATTCGCGCCCGGTCAGTGTGGATGAGACATCGGTCTCCAGCATCCCTGGTGTGGTGAAGGTCGTTCGCGAGGGCAGCTTCGTCGGCGTCGTCGCCGAGACCGAGTGGGCGGCCATTCGCGCCGCGCGCGCGCTGAAGGTCACGTGGTCGGCTCCGCCGTCGCAGTTCCCGGCGGGTCCCGACGCGATGTACGACCACCTGCAGAATACGAGGCCGTTCTCCGAGCGAACGGGTGCCGACAACGGAAACGTCGGCGCCGCCCTGGCACAGGCCGCGAAGAAGATCGAGGCGACGTACCGCTGGCCGTTCCAGATGCACGGCATGATTTCTCCGTCGTGTGCTGTCGCCGACGTCCAGGGTGACAGGGCCACCGTGTGGTCTGGCTCGCAGGCGCCGTTCATCACGCGCAACGGCGTGGCGCGGCTGCTGGGCCTCAAAGAGGAGAACGTCCACTTCATCTATCGCGAGGGGTCGGGCTGTTTCGGCCGCCTCGAACCAGACGATGCACCCGAGGACGCGGCGCTGATGTCGCGTGCGGTGGGCAAACCCGTACGCGTGCAGTGGATGCGCGAAGACGAGCATGGGTGGGAGCCGAAAGGGCCGCCGCAGCTCATCACCATCCGCTCGGGCCTCGACAGCGCGGGCAAGGTCACGGCCTGGGATTATCTCGAGCGCACGCTGCCGTGGACCGACGCACGCCTGAGCCCGATGCTGGCGTCGCGCCAGACGGGCATCAGGCCCGACGAAAACGGCTTCGCGATCGGCGGCGGCGACGGGATCCCCTATGTGTTTCCCAACCGCAAGGCGGCGGCGGCGACGATCTCGTGGATGATGAATCCCAACCCCTTGCGCACGGGGAACCTCCGCGCGCCCTACGGACAGGGACGCTGCTTCGCCACCGAGTCGCACATGGACGAGATGGCCGTGGCTACGGGGATGGATCCGGTAGAGTTCCGCCTGCAGTACCTCGCAGACAAACGTGCCGCCGACGTGCTGCGTGCGGCGGCGGAGAAGGCGGGATGGCGCCCGCGACCGTCGCGCGCGCCGGGCGGCAACGGCAACATCGCGACCGGTCGCGGCATCGCGATGTCAGGCCTCGCCGGAACGGTCGTCGCGCAGGTCGCCGAGGTCGAGGTGAACAAGACCACCGGCAAGGTGCTGGTCAGGAAGGTCACCGTTTCCCACGACTGCGGCATCATCGTCAATCCGGATGGTCTGAGGAATCAGATCGAAGGCAACGTCATCCAGGGCGCGAGCCGCGCGCTGATGGAAGAAGTGGATTTCGACGCCAACGGGGTGAAGAACCTGAACTGGGTGAGCTATCCGATCATCAGGTTCCGCGAAGTGCCCGACGTGGAGATCGTGCTGATCAATCAGCCGCAGATGGCACCGATGGGCGGTGGTGAAGCCTCGTCGATTGCGACGGGCGCCGCGATCGCCAACGCAATCTTCGACGCGGTCGGCGCACGGTTACGGCGGGCGCCGTTCACGCCGGCGCGCGTGCTGCAAGCGATACGAGCCGTCTAGGAGCGCCCTGCGCCTCTAGTTCTGATTGACGTCCTGGAAGAGCAGCATCGCGCCCACGCGTTGCGGCGCGTGCCCTGCGAAACCCACGTCACCGTCGAACGTCTCGGGGTTCTTGAACGTCCCCATCAGGATGTCCCACAGCGGAAAGTCGCTGTAGTTCGACGCATGCACGCCGAGCTCGTGATGGTGGCCATGCGATTCGGGCCGCTGGATGATGTAGCCGAGCCAGCGCGGCGTGCGGACGTTCCAGTGTTGGAACATCCCGTTGAACGCCGAGTAGAAGCCGACGATCCCGGCGGCCAGTGGATCGAGCCCCAGCAAGAACACCGAGACGAGCGTCGCGGGCACCATTTGCAGCGTCAGGTCCACCGGATGAATGTACACAGACCCGGGAATGTCGAGCCGGCGAGGACTGTGGTGCAGTTGATGGCCGAGGCGCCAGAGGACGTTGAACTCGTGGAACGAGCGATGGACCAGCGCGCTTCCGAGCGCGGTCAGGGGATAGGCGACGAGCACACTACCGGCCATACCGAGTCGCGACGCATCGAACAGGTGGTACTGCGTGAGCGACGCCGGCAGCAGCATCGGCAGGTAGGTGCTGAGCAGCGCAGTGATGATCAGGCACCCGAATCCGATCAGGTTCCAGAACCGGATCGGAGGGTACTCGCGACGAGGGAAGAGCCGTTCGGTGACGAGGAAGAAGATGAAGGTGACTGGGACGAGGAGTCCGAGGACGTCTTCAGGCTTCATGTGTCCGCCTCCGTATGAGGCGGACAGTTTGCCACGAATCAGGCGCGTCGGGTACCCCGTTGGACCTACTGCTCGTAGCCTCCGGTGGAGGTGTCGAGGTCGTCCACGAATTCGAGGCCGGTCGGCAACGCCAGGCTGTCGTCCACGAACCCGGACACGGTCGCTCTGACCCAGTGGCTGTTCACCGAGTACGACGCCGGGATGCCCGACCCTGACACGAAGACGACGGTGCTCGTACGGTTCTCCGGAATCGACATCGTCACGATGGCCTTCGTGCCGCTGGTCTCGCAGGTGGTGTCGACGAACGCGTTCACCCCATTGACGGCGACGCTCGCCGTCTCGCCCCACGGACGATAGCAGCTGTACCAGAAATGGGGCTGCCAGTTAATGGGTGCAGCCGTCGTGTTCTTCACCCGGAAGAGCACGACGACCAGCGTGCCGTCGGTACTCCCATACTGAAGCCGCGTGTTGGCGACGACGACCGCGTTGCGCCCCGGATAGCCCTTTTGGGTGAGGAGCGACCGCTGCTTGTCCTTGTCGGCCGTGACGTTAACCGCTAGGGCGGAGGTGTCTGACCACGCCGACGGCGTGACGCCCCCGAACATCGCCGCGCTGTCCTCGAAGAGCCAGTGGCCCGTGGGGTTGTCGTAGGTGTTGAGCATGGCCCAGCGATACATGTGCCCGATGCGGGGGCCGGGCGATCCCTGTGGGCCGGTCGCACCCGTGGCACCCTGAGGGCCGACAGACCCGGTTGCGCCTTGTGGGCCGGTAAGCCCCGTCGCGCCCTGTGGGCCCGTCGCACCGGTGGCGCCTTGCGGTCCAGGGATTCCCTGCGGGCCGGCAGCCCCCGTCGCACCCTGTGGCCCCGTCGCACCCGTGGCGCCTTGCGGTCCAGGATTTCCCTGCGGACCGGCAGGCCCCGTCGCACCCTGCGGGCCTGTGGCTCCCGTGGCGCCTTGCGGGCCCGGAGGTCCTTGCAGCTCGACGTCGGGGATCGACACATCAATCGCTGCCACGTTGTTCTGACTGTTGCCGCTCCTCACCAAGAGCTGGTAGGTACCCGGCGCGGCGACGACCGAACCCGGAAGGAGTACGACGATCTGTGTGGATGATGCGCTCACCACGATCAGCGGTGAGTTGTTGAGCGTCACCAAGGGCTGCGTGCCGAAGTTCACGCCGCTGATGGTGATGACGTTGGACACGAGGTTGGGCAACGCGCTGTCCACTCGTGGCTGGCTACCCTGTGCGTGGGCCACGCGACCGCTTGCGATCGCAAACGCAAGAGCAAGACACACCGTTGCAACGCACCGCATCGTCTGGCTGTTCCGAAAGCTCACATCGCTCATGGAGCCAGTTTGAGCAATGGGCGTACCGCATGAGTTCACCCGCCAGACTTGCCTCAAACCCAGCGTATTTTCAGTCGTTGTCGGGTCGGGAAGGCCAGTGGATCAGGTTGTACGTGGTGTCTCAGAACGGACCAGATCGCACGCCAAGCGTAATCGCGCTGCGTCAGCCCACGGTCCAGATCGCGTAGAGCAGCAGACCCGCCGCGCCGATCCATACCGCGATCCGACGCGGACCTATTGCGTCCGCCAGCCTGGCGCCGGTGAGCACGACGGCAGGAAACATCGTTGCCTCGATCCAGATCCAGCTCACGGGATCGAGTCGTCCCGGTGGATCGCCCTTCGCGATCAGCGTGAAGAACCCGAAGAGACCCCAGAACAGAATCAGGAGGAATCGTTGCAGGTCGTCGCGTGTTTTCCCGAGCGCTGTGACGATCACGGCGCCCACGAGCAGCGCGCCGAGCGCCGGATCGATCGAGTGGTACTCCGGCGTCTCGTCCCTGAGTTCGGTGCCCGTCAGCGCCAGATGGAGCGACATCACGGGGCGGCGCGCGTAGAACATCGCCGGGTAGGGCGAGAATCCGAAGCCGCCGATCCGTTGCAGATGGCTTCGGTACGTGGCGTACCCGACGGGCTCCGTTCCGTACGTGGCGCGCGCCGTTTCCCGATTCGTCGTCATGTTCCAGTACAGATCCGGGGCCAGGAGGGCTGCGAACACGAGGCACGCCAGATAGGGATGCGGGCTGAGCAGCCAGCGTCGGTGCCGCGTGGCCAGCAGGGCCACGAAAAACACCGGTAGCAGCAGCGCAGAACTCTCTTTGCAGTAGACGGCCAGGCCGACGGCCAGGCCGGCCAGGTACAGGTTCGCCGGTCGCTGCGTGCGCAGGAAGCGGCTGAAGGCGTAGATCGCGACGACGTCGAAGAAGAGCGTCGGCACCTGCGCCGTCGCGCGGGCCGAGACCGGCAGGTAGTACTCGTTGAAGGCCAGCAGCGCCGCCGCCCACTGCGCGGCGACGGGGCCGTACCACTGCCGCGTCAGCAGGAAGATCAGCGCGATCGTGCATAGCCCCAGGATCAGGTGGCCCAGGCGATAGCCGAGCGGCGTCGTCCCGAAGAGCAGGCTGCTCGCCTTGACGACATAGGCGGGCAGGGCGCCGTGGTTTTCGCCGCGCAGCGGCAGGTGCAGATGACCCGGCGCAAACGAGATGCTCTGCGACAAGGGAATCGAAGTGTTCTCTTCGTCGTGGATGTAGGGCTCGGTCGTCGCGAGATGGAGGCGGATCAGCAAGGCGGCCAGCAGCGTCACCGCGAAGACGATGTCGATCCGACGCAGCGCCGTCATTCGGCCGCCTCCGCGACGCTTCGCCATTGACGCGCGTGACCCACGGCGTGGGAGAGGTACGGCCACATCACCGGCATGCCGATGAGCGGCGGCAGCAGGTTGCGCGTGGACATCAGCAGCCCCAGCGCCGCCGCCGACTCGGGCGCCACGTATCGCGCCATGAGCACGACGAGGGCGACGTCCCGCGTGCCGAGCCCAGCGATCGTCAACGGCAGTTGTCCGGCCATCAGCGCCACCGCCGAGAGGCTCATGCACACGGCGATCGGGACATGCGCCCTCAAGGCGACCGTGAACAGCCAGATCTGGACGAGGTGGGTCAGCCACAGCACCAGCGAGAAAGGGACGATCCAGCGCCGCCGGCCGCGAATCAGACGGAGCAGATCGGGCCATGCTCGGGCCAGGCTCCACAGGCCGCGCACCCGGCCCTGAGGCAGGATCGACGTCATGACGCGCTGGACCTGCGCGGCGGCGTAGTCGGACGAGATCAGCACGCCGCAGAGCACGCCGAGCCCCGCCAGGGCCCCCCAGAATATCTCCGACAGACCCGGCGCCTGCGGCCGGCTGACCAGCCACCCGATGAGACACCAGGCGATCAATCCAAACAGGTCGCTCAGTCGCTCGTACACGATGATGGCGACCGCCACGCCCGCCGATGTGTTGCCGCGGGTCGCCACGAAGTAGCTTTTGATGAGGTCGCCCGACTTCGCTGGGAGGAAGACGTTGAGCGCGCTGGCGGCAAACGTCAGGCGCAGCGCTTCGCCGATGCCCGGCAGCGCGCCGGGGGGAGCGATCATGGCGAAGCGGACGGCGCGGAGCGCCGTGATCGGCACGATCATCCCGATCGCGATCGCCAGCCAGACGGGGTCGGCGCGCACGAGGGTCTGCGCCACGACCTTCGCGTCAATCGTCCGGTAGAGCATCACGAGCAGCACGCTGCTGGCGGCGAGGCTCACGAGGATCGTCACCGGGCGCCTGAGTGATGGTGACGACATCAGACCCTGGAGACCGTCGCTGCTGCGGGTTCGAGCAGCGCCCACACGGCGCGATGAACCTCCTCGGCGACACACGCTCGCGACTGGAGGTACGACGCGTCGTAGCGGCGGAAGCGCGCCGGCCAGTCCGCGAAGAAGGCGACGAACGCCTCGGTGCGCACATCACGAATCGAATCGACCGGCGGGAATACGATGCCGTCGGCGGCAAACCCGTACATGTCGGCGCGGCTCTCCGGGTAGAGCCCGAGGCGCCGGACCGCCACGGTCGGGATGCCCAGCTTGAGCACGGGCAGGTGCACGTTGCTGTTCTGATCGGCCACGACCCAGTCACATTGTTTCGCCACGTCCACGAGCGCCGCGTGCCTCGGGGATTCGACGACGCGGCTCAGGTCATCCAGCACGTCGGCGAGCCGCACCGCTTCGAGCATGCTCGGATGCCAGCGGATGATTACCTGTCGCGCGTCGAAGTGGCGACGGCAGTCGTCTACCGTTGCCGCAAGCGTCGGCCAGGAAATCGCCTTGGGCGTGAAGATCCCTATGACGGGCCGGGGACGTACGAAACGGACAGGATCGAGCGGGGTCGATTCACCGCCGAGACCCGCAAGCAGCACGGCGCCCCGGATGGGCCCCTTGCGCTTCCGGGCTTCGACGGCCGCCTCACCTTCGAGAATCGAGAGGGTGAAGTCGAGGGAAGGCGAAAACGGCGTCGGATAGGCGTGCGACACGAACACCTGCGGAATCGCCAGACCGCGGGCTGCGGCCACCATACCGACCTCTTCGGGATTCGAGTCGCTCGACACCAGCACTGCGCCCGGGCGTCGCGCGTCGAGGATCCCTCTGGCGCGCGCGTACCACGCCAGCGCTCCAGCCGCGCGGCAGGCCACCAGAAAACCATGACGACGGTCGAGCCGTTTAACGATGCGAAACGCGCGGCGCAGCCGGCCGGTGGGCGCAGCCACGGCGAAGACGGTCACCACCGAGGTCGGCGTCACAGTGGTGCGCATCCACCCGCAGTTGGCGGCGCCAATCCAGGCGATCGTTTCCATGACCTGGCGCCGCGCGTTTTCGTGGCCGGCGATGGCGATCACGCGGGCGTTGTACGCGCGGGGTGCGGCGACGCGAAGACACGCGAGTAGTCCGTAGCACGACACGAGGAGCGCTGCTGACGTCGGCCCGAGCCGCGCATGCAGTCCGCAGACGAGGCGCACGCCGACGCTCGATCGCATGAGAGTGGCGAAGAGTGCCTGCCGTGCAGGGTCGGAGTCTGCGCGGATCACCGTCCGGAGGGCCCGGAGCAGGGCGAGATTCATCGAGCCACGTCAACGATGGGGCGGGGGATCGGGGATCACTGGGGGCGCCGCGGGGGAAGTGTGCCACAACCACCACGATCCGGTACGAGGTGGCCTCCGGCCGTCGTGTCGCGGCGAACCCTAGTACTTGCCGCGCTTGCCGGACCACGTGGCGCGGCGCTCGTCGGGCAGGAGGTCGAGCAGGGCTGTCAGCGCCTCGCTGGACGGCCCCACGCGAAACTGGTAGGTGAATCGCAGAAGGTCTTCCGGCGCATCGTCCGGAACGAAGGCGCCGTGCGCACCCACGGAGTTCAGCCACACCAACGCAGAGTTCTTGCGGAACGGCACCTCGGTCACGAGGCGGCAGCCCTTCGGGTCGACCCAATGGGGCGCGGCACCCTTGTCTTCGTTGTCCTCGTCAACCGCGTAGAGTTGCGTGCCCCACTCCTCGGGATCGCCGGGACGCGCCAGGTACATGAGGCAGGTCAGGAAGCCCCACTTCGGATCGCGGTGTGGCCTGATGGTGTATCCGCGGCGCCGCAGCATGATGCGCCCCTCGCTGCAGGCCATGTCCATGGGAGGTCCCAGGGGATTATTCGACAGGGTCGGCCAGTTGATCGAAATCCACTCTTCGAGGGGTGCCCGAAACTTATCCACCATCGCCGGCATCAGCACTTCTTGAGCGACCACCCTGCCCAGATGCCTCCAGATGCGCCGGCTGTAGGTCGGTCCCATGGCCAGCGGTACGACGAGCTGCTGATGGTTGACCGGCTGGTCTTCGAAGAGCTGCACCGGGGGCAGGCCTCGGATCAGCGCCTTGTAGAAGGTCGTCGGGAAAAGGTTGCGGACGAAGACATGGGGAAACGGATGTGTCTTGATGGGCGTCGCCGCGATGGCGGCGCGCACGTGTTGCGCGATCTGGCCGTCGGCGATGATGACATCGAGCTGCGCGCTCGCCTCTTCGAGCGCGCTGTCGGCTTCCATGATGACGCGCAGCTGCGATTCGCGCAGCGTCAGCTTGGCGAGCGTCTGCTTGATCTGGCGGACCGAGGTCAGCAGCTCGGCCATTTCGGCCTGCTGCGTCGCGCGGCGCCGCTGGAGCCGCGTCAAGGGGTTACCGATGCGTCGCAACATGAGGTACGCGCGTTCAGCGGCGGTCATTATACTGATTCAATTACAGCGCTGACCAACGCGCCCGCGCGAACCGCTGGCGGCGCACGTTCGTGAGGTTGGTGCGGAAGCGGGGACTCGAACCCCGATGGCCTTGCGGCCACTAGCTCCTGAGGCTAGCGCGTCTGCCAATTCCGCCACTTCCGCAGTGGGAGGAAACATCCGAGTATAACCCGAGCG
>Ga0210380_10000627_pt1 | contig 15335 bp, 32 predicted proteins | sample PLM4_5_coexredo_FD_155476 | JGI IMG/M metagenome (GOLD analysis project Ga0210380, IMG submission 155476) | Groundwater sediment microbial communities from an aquifer in East River, Colorado, USA - PLM4_5_coex redo | ecosystem: Environmental > Terrestrial > Soil > Riparian zone | place: USA... | reverse complement strand
TCCTGCGGCAGAAGGGCCTACTGGAGTTCGGCGCGATGATGGACCCCGTCCGTCTCCGCGCAGCCCTTGCTCAACAGGGCTGGACGGCCAAAGCTATCGCAGGCTTTATGACGGCCATCGGCGCAGTGACTGCTGCCAAAGCCCTTGAGGCGGAGCAGTGAGCTTCTGCAATGTGCAGTCGCATCAACTCGTCGCGGAAGCGCGGCGAGGCGGCGACAACCATCCAGCCGCAGTGTGGACAGCGCGCACGGGAGAGCGTAACCGTGAGTGGTTCGACCATGCGTCTATTCTACTCCCCTTTGGGTTCCATCCGCAATTAGGCTGATGCCGCCGGAGGATCGCGTGTCCAATGCGACCGACTATGAGGTCACCTACGGACGCCTCTGCCCGTTCTGTGGCAATTCAGACCTCCGGTTGATCGAGGCTATACGCGCGGGATTCGCATGTCACGTCTGCAGCCGTCTCTGGGCGGCGATTCCGAGTAAGTATCGCGGCGACTGGAGACCGTGATGGCGAGTGTCATCCTTTACTGCCGGAAATGCGATAGCGGCTACGCCAGCGTGGGCGACCTTCCCGTCCATTGCCCCGCTTGCGGGCAGGAGACGCTCTGGTCAACCTTCCCGCCTCATGGGAACAAGGTAGACGGCTGGAATCCCACCCGCGACGACCTCAAGTTTCTCAAAGCCGCGCATATCGGACCCCTCTAAACATTCCGCTTGACAACCTAAACTGGCGCGGGTTTAATGGCTGCTGGAGGTCGTATGGCAACCATCGCAGTAGGACTCGCAGCTTCACTGTTTCTCGTCAATGTGGCGCTCTGGGCGCTGGTGCTGAAGCAGCGGCAGGACATCCATCGCATGGTCGAAGCTCGGGCTGAGTGGTGGGACGCCTATCCTGCCGCGCTGGACGAAGCGGATCGGGCGCATCGCGTGATCATGGCCCAGCGGGACGCCCATGAGGAACTGCAGCGCGCGTTCCTCCAGATGGTGCGGACTGGACGTGCGGCATGATCGGCCTCGTCATCGTCTTACTGTGCGCGTATACCGTGGGCCTCGGCTTCGCGTTGCTGAAGGCGTAAACGAACGAACGGCCCAGACGGGACCAGTCGTCTGAGCCGCTCACACCTGCAACTGGCAAAGGAGTAGCAGATGCCGAATGAGATCGTAGCACGTCCCATCCAGCGATACCGCGCCGGCGGATACGGGGCGATGGTGGAGTCGGAGACAGGCACATACGTCCGCGTGGACGACGTGAAGGAACTGCTGGACCTGCTGCACACGTTCGCGGTGCGCGAGGACAAGCCGCTCGTCAAGCACCTGATCGGATTATTGGGGGAGATTCGCTAATGCCGCCATTCTCCCTGTCAGCCTTCCTCGCCGCCGCGCTCGACTACCTGCTGGCGAATCAACTCGCATTCTGGCTGGTGGTCTTGACCGGCTTCATCCTGGCGTATGAGTGCTGGCTCCATGCCGTGAAGGATGCCGCCATCCGGCGGGTGCTGCGCGACACCACGGAGCGCGAGGCGAACACGGATCGGCTGCGGGAAGACCTGATGAAAGCCATCAACATGGCGAAGGGCGTTGACAACCCGCGCCGGTTTAGGTAATCTCCGCACATGGACACCAGAACGCACTACCTGCCAGCGATGACCCGCCGCGACGGTGACCGCCAGGAAGCCATCTGCGGGGCGTGGACGACACCTGACAAGCACCGCACTGACCCTGCGGAGATTACCTGCTGGGGCTGCGAGATGTGGCTGTCCAATATCGACGTGATCGATCCGAAAGCGGCAGAAGAATTGAGGACCAGATGAAGACCAGCGAAGTGAAACAAGTAACCGGCTTGCAGTTGCTGCGGCAACCATTCCCGCCGCACCAGATCAGCAAGCTCCCCAAGCCACTGAAGAAAGACGCCCAGAAGGGCAAGTGCGATGTCTGCGGAGGCTACCACGGCCTGCCGGCGGTCCACCTGGATTACGTCGGCCATGCCGCCCTCACGGATCGTCTACTCGACGCGGATCCTGCGTGGACGTGGGAACCGCTGGCGCTCGGAGCGGACGGCCTTCCAGCGTATGACCACTCGGGCGGTTTGTGGATTCGTCTGACAGTCCTCGGCGTCTCACGTCTCGGCTACGGCAACGCCGAAGAGAAGGGCTACATGGACGTGGGCGCTCGCGAGAAGGAAGTGATAGGCGATGCCCTGCGGAATGCGGCGATGCGCTTCGGGGCGGCGTTGGACTTGTGGCACAAAGGTCAGTTGCACGTCGATAGCGAGAACGCCGCGCCAGCGCCTGACGCTGATTCGGAAGTCGATGAGACCATACCGCCGGCAGGCTTTGCCGAGTGGTGGAAGGCGATGGAGTCTGTCGCTGGCAACGGCCTCGCCGAACTGGAAGAGGCGTTCAGGAAGACGACCAACAAGAGCATCAAGAAGTTCGCCACGTCGCAGCGCCGGGAGCAGTGGAAGGCTCTGAAGGACAGCGCGACGAAGCCAGATGCGGTGGCGCAGTGACGGTCATCGACGTGCCACAGCGGTCGCCTGAGTGGTTCGCCGCTCGTCTGGGGCGGCTGACCGCCAGCGCGCTCGGAGATGCCTTCGCCACAACGAAATCAGGCTACTCGACCAGTCGCCGGAATCTGCGCCTGCGTCTGGTGCTGGAGCGCCTCACCGGCAAGTCGCAGGAGAGCGGCTACACCAACGCTGCGATGGAGCGAGGCGTCCTGCTCGAGCCGGAAGCCCGTGCCGCCTACGAGGCTGAATCCGGTCTACTAGTGGACGAAGTGGGATTCATCATCCACGACGAACTGCTGACCGGGGCCAGCCCTGACGGCCTGATCGGCGAGGACGGCGGTATTGAGATCAAGTGTCCTGGTGCCGCCGCGCATCTCGATTACCTGAAAGGGCAGGTTCCGCAGGATTACATCCTGCAGATCGCGCACAGCCTGTGGCTGACAGGACGTGCGTGGTGGGAATTTGCGAGCTGGAATCCAGACTTCCCAGAGCCGTTGCGGTTGAAGGTGCAGCGCCTCTACGCGAAGGACTTGGACTTGAAGGCGCATGAACTCAACGTCCGTCTCTTTCTCGATGAAGTGAGTAAGGAACTTGCGGAGGTGCAGGCGTTAATGGGAGCCGCGGTATGACAAGTCGCAATAGGTGGACGCAAAACAAGCGCACACTGAGGCGAGCGCGCAGGGCAGAAGGACTCTGCGCGGACTGTGGACGGCTCTCAGGTGAGGCGTATCACTGTTGGGACTGCAAGCTCCGCGCAGCCGCGCAGGCGCGACAGGACCGCGAGCGGAGGGCTGCGTGATGGCCGTCCCGGTGTTCCATGCGACCGTGTCAGAGACCGGCAAGCTCACCATGCTGCCGGCGGTGCGTGGCTTCATGCAGCGTCACTTGGACACCCTGAAAGGCAAGCCCGTGGTGCTGACCATCAAAGCGGCAACCAAGACTCGCACCGACCGGCAGTCGCGGTATTACTTCGGCGTCGTCGTCCCGCTCATCGCGGAGCATTGCGGCTACGAGAAGGACGAGATGCACGACTGCCTCGCGATGCGGTTCCTGCGGATCGAGGATGACCCGATCACCGGCTCGCCGCGACGGAAGCGGACCCCTGCGACCGACACGAAGGAATTTGCAGAATACGTCGATGCGTGTATCAGGCTCGCATCGGAATTAGGCGTTTACATCCCTGACCCTGGAGAGACAGATTGACTACGACGAAGAATCCGCACGCGCAAGCTCTTGGCCGGCTCGGTGGCCTCGCCATGAAAGGCGTCACGACGCCGAAGAAGGCCCGCGCATCTCGTAAAAATGGCCGTCTCGGCGGCAGGCCCAAGAAAGTTGTGGGGAGTGCGAAATAGTTGTTGACACCCAAGGCGGCGTAGGTTTAAGCTTCTGGACATGGCAAACACATTCTCGTGGCGGCAGGCACCGGAACTGATGGCTCGGCTGTTGGCAACACAGAACAGCCCCGCGCACGAACACCGCGACGTGATGACGTTCGCGGGCTTCTGCGACTCACGCGAGGCGCTCGAGCGCCATGTCGTCTCCTGCGAGCAGCAGGAGGCAGTCTGGGTGCCGCTTGCGGTGGCCGTTCGTCGTCAGCGGAAGGCGGCGCGGTGATGGAATACATCAACGACCAAGGCCGACACATCACGGTGCGCTGCGAGCGGTGCCGCGAAGCCGTCTGGATGCCGCTCGCGGAGCGTCAGGCGAATCCCGGCCCCGTGACGTGTGGAACCTGCCAGATGTTCTTGGAGCAGCATCCTGACGTGGCGGAAGCCGAGTTCCAGATGGCGATCAAGAGGTCGCAGCAGGACAGCGTCGATATGCGCCAGCGTTGGGCTAAGCAGGATTCGCAGAAAGGTGTGCGGTGATGGCTGTTCGTATGGGAAGGACAGGATCGGTGCAGCGTCAGGTGTCAGAGCCGACCGCTCGCCGATATCGCGTCACCCTTTACGCCGACGTGCTACTCGAGGACGGCGAACCCCAATACACCGCGAAGGAACTGGAGAAGCATCTGATGAAGGTGTTACGGAAGGCCGAACCGGAGTGCGACCTGGAAGTGATGGACTACGAGGACGTGGAGGCGTGATGGCGACCATGCCGAATTGGATCAGAATCGAGCTAGCACGGAGAGCGCGTCCGACCTGTCCCGATTGTGGCGGCACGGGTGTCGTCACCTACACGGCGCGTAACATCCACGGCGAAGAGGAATGTGCCTGCGAGTGCGTTGAGAAGGCGATGGCGAACGTCGCCGCGCGAGACCTTCAGAAAGCGTTCACACTCTGATGGCTATCGGCTACGGCGAACCAGCACCCAAGCCAGTCAGAGGCTCCAACCGTCGCAGCCGCCGGTCCACCAGGAACGCGCTGGCGAAGAAGATGCGGGACCAAGTCTGGATCAGAGCCGCAGGGATGTGCGAGGAGTGCGGGAAGGGACCACTCCTGCGGACGCTCGACGCGTTAGACCCACGAGCGGGGCATGTATCTCACGATAGGGGCCGAAGGGTTGCTCCGGCTGACCGATTCAATCCTGACGCGTGCAAGTTACTTTGCCGCGATCACCACCTTATTTTGCATGGTCAACGCTGGTGAGAAAACAGCGCGTACGTCCAAAGACTAGACAACTACAAGCGGGCGAACCCATTCCGTCCGTGATTCCGTATCGCTGTCGTCGTAAATCCGATGGATATGTGCGTCTGCGATGGCCCGTGTCTGACTCCGAGATTGTTGAGGCTTACGAGCATCGCGTCGTCGCTGGTATGAACGCTGAGCATGTGCATCACATCAACGGCATAAGGGACGACAATAGGCCGGAAAATCTCGTCTGCCTGACAGAACGACAACACAAAGACGAGCACGCAAAGGTCAGGTTGGCCGCTCTTGTTCTGCTCTATGAGTCAGGTGTCAGCACACATGTGATTGGTCACATGGTCGGCCTTCATTACACCACCGTTCTGAGGCGACTTCAGTTGTCAGGAATCAAGATGAGAACGCGAAGTGAAGCCCGTCGATTGCAGAACACAAGGGATCTTAAATGACCAGATTAGACGCCTTCCGCGCCCTCTTGGCGCTCCCGCGAGAAACCGCGGACGACGAGAAGATTGGGCATGTGTATCGCTGGCCGACTCCCGATGAGACCGTGAAGTTGCTGTTGTGGCAGCCGTTGGTGCAGTTATTCCGGAGGGTCTCCTGATGTTCCGACCAGGAGTTGACACCGAAGACACGCCACGATTGGACTCCCAGTGTGACCGTATGCTCGCGCGGCTCCAGAAAGGCCCCGCGACGAACGTGGAACTGTCTGGCATCAGCCTGAAATACACGTCCCGCATCACGGATCTGCGGCAGTTGGGCTACAACATTCCAGCCCCGGAGAAGCGGGCGAACGGGGTGACGGTCTACCGGCTGATGCCGAAACGAGACACGCCAGCCACACAAATGGAGATGTTCGGCTGATGCTGATTCTGGCCGACGCTCGTCGTATTCCACTGGCCGCTGGTTGCGTCCAGTGCGTCGTCACCTCGCCGCCTTACTTCGGACTGCGGGACTATGGGACCACTGGCCAGATCGGTCTGGAAGCCACGCCAGACGCCTACGTGGCGAGTATGGTGGAGGTGTTCCGAGAGGTGTGGCGAGTGCTGGGTGACGATGGGGTGCTGTGGCTAAATCTGGGTGACTCCTACGCTGGCGCGACAACGCCCGGCGCATGGCGAGAAGGCTCGGCGCGTGCGGACGGCGAAGTGCGCGGCGACGGTGCCACATCACGACGAAATCGGAACGGGAATGGCGCTGTTATCGGCGCGAAGCCGAAAGACCTCCTTGGCATCCCGTGGCGTGTCGCCTTCGCCCTACAGGCTGACGGCTGGTATCTCCGATCCGATGTGATCTGGAGCAAGCCGAACCCGATGCCAGAGAGCGTCACCGACCGGCCAACGAAGGCGCATGAATACCTGTTTCTGTTGACGAAGAACGAGCGGTATTACTACGACGCGCGAGCCATTGCGGAACCCGCTACGGAACCACACCGAGTGAGGCTTGACGTTGTTGGTGGTTCGTCGCACGTCGAGCGCGGTCAGCACTCCAAAGGCGGCGAGTTTACCGGCGCGGCGATGAAGAACAAGCGCAGCGTCTGGACCGTCAATACGATGCCCTACACAGGTGCCCACTTCGCCACAATGCCGGAAAAGCTCGTGGAACCCTGCATCCTGGCTGGCTCACGGCTCGGAGATCGCGTGTTCGATCCCTTCATCGGGTCAGGGACAGTCGGAGCCGTAGCGGAACGTCTTGGCCGGCGCTGGGTAGGCACGGATCTGAATCCGGCATATCACGCACTCGCGAAACGGCGCACGGCGCAGCGGGGAATTATTTTCGATGAAGGCGTCGCGTGACGGCGGGATTGTGGTAATGTCGGCGGGACGACTCAGCGTTCTAAGCGCTGGGCCGTCCCATGACCATCAAGCGAGGTGAAGTCGCATGACAGTGTGCCTGCCGGAAGTATACCCCACAGTGCTCGTCGTCTCGGAGCGTGCCTAATGGCATGGGTCCGTATTCACGACGGGGCATTAACCCATCCGAAAATCGTCGGTCTATCTGATAGCGCCTTCCGGTTGTGGGTCTGGGGTCTGAGCTATTGCCAGCAACATCTCACGGACGGCTGGATTCCTCCCGCTGCGCTTCCCGCGAAGTCGAAGCCTGACGCGCTCGTTGATGCCCGCCTCTGGGTCTATGCCGCGCAGGGCGGGTTCGACGTGCATGGCTATCTCGACTGGAACGACAGCCGGGAATCCGTGCTGGCGAAACGCGCTGGTCTGAAGGCCCGCGTAACGCGTTTTAGAGAGTCAAGTGTAACGCGTTCTGTAACGCACCAAAACATGTCACCGACAAGTGGTGTGGGTAAGAGCACTGATCTAACAACTATCAAGACCTCGGAAGGGGAGTCTGAGGGGAAACCGCTGCCGACTCGCTTGGAGCGGCGTGTCAGCCCTCGGATTTTCCTGCATCGCTGGCAGTTTGATGCGCTCATCGCCACATTGGGGCCGCATTCCGATGATTTTCTGCTGGATGTCTGGCTGGACGACCTGAATCACCGCATTGCGGGGCAAGCATTACCGCGCGATCCGTGGAAGTTCGTGCAGTCGGAACTCCATGCAGAGATCGCGCGGCGGGGGTTGTCGGTGGCCTCGGAGAGCGCCCCAGCGCCCCAAAACAAGCGGATTGCGGGTCTGAAAACAGGCGGGGAAGCGTTCCTGCGGCGGGTGGCGGCGGCGAAAGGGAGGGACCAGGAATGACCCAGAAGGCCATCGGCGTGGCCCCAAAACGGGCGACGGAGCAGGAGTTTCTCGCGGTGTTTTCCCGGCTCTGCGTGGCGCTTCGAGAGGCGCAGGATGAGAGTGGCATCACCCAGCAGGTCTACTGGGAAGCCCTCAAAGACATGCCGCTCAAGGCGCTGGAACTCGGCGCTGGAAACCTGATGTGCGAGAAGGGGCGGCGGTTCTTTCCGTCCACGGCAGAGTGGCGCACCGCGGCCCATGATGCGGCAGTTGAGCGCAGGAATGCGGACCTCCGCACGGAACCGTGGCATGACGAGTGCCGCGACTGTGAGGATACCGGATGGGTTCTGGGGCTGGAGTGCGACGGCGGGACGACCTGCGGACGGCCAAACACGCACCGTCCGCATAGCTACACGATTCCCTGCCCGTGTCGGGCGACGAACCGCACGTATCTGCGGCGACAGGCTCTCGGGTATGGTGCGCCATGAGTTGGACTCACGGGATCAGCGGCTACGTCAACCATTGCCGGTGTGCGGTCTGCCGGACGGCCCATCGGGCGTATCACACCGCTCGTAACCAGGGACGCTACGACAAGGGCATCTGTCGGCACTGCAGTGAACTTCGAGAACCCGCCTTAGTGCTGTGCGCGGACTGCCTCTCAGACGCGCGAGACTACCAGCAGGCGCGGTCGGCGCGGTTGCGGCTGGCGCATGTGCGCGGGGAAACCCCGGTTCGTCGTCGGCGACAGAAGCAGGAGGCGGCATGAGCCTACCCACTTTGCAGGAAGCCCGAAGCCGACAGACCGCGATGGAAGCCGAACGGCACTGGTGGACACAACGCCTTGAAGCTATTCGGCGCCGAGTGCAGCATCGTGCGAACAGCCTCAACAACGTGGACATCATTCGCGAACTTCAGGCCACGGCTGACCAGTTGCAGGAACTGATCGCGGAGCGCACACGCTAGATGGCAAGAAAGCGCGTCAGGCTGGCCCCAGTTCAACGAACGGCAGTTCGGACGGCCTCGGCGTCGTTCCCGTCCCTCTGTCTCGCCGTAGGCGTCCCTGTGCCGGTTCCTGAGTTCAAGTTTCACCCGACGCGGAAGTGGCGGATTGACTGGTGCTGGCCTGACCAGCGGATCGGGCTGGAAGTGGACGGTGGGATCTGGCACGCCGGCCGGCATACCAGGGGCGCGGGCTGGCTGAAGGATACCGAAAAACTGAACGCCGCGGCAGTCCTCGGCTTTCGGATGCTCAGGGCCACACCGCAGCAGATGGCAACCGGCGAGATATTGACCACGTTGCAGGAGGTCTTTCGATGATGGCTGACTATGTGGAGAACCTGAAAGCCGAGTGGGAAAGTCTGTTGATCTACGACGTGACACGCACGTATGTGTCGCGGGACAGCGTCTATACCGCGTTTGCAGCCCTCCGTGCTGAGCAGACACGGCTGCGGGAGGCGCTGGAGAAGATCCAAGATGGTCATTCATCGGTCGCCTGTGAGTGCGACCACGACGGCGAGAACTGCTGCGCCAAGATCGGAGAATACTGCGCGATCTGCATTGCCGCCGTAGCGCTCTCCTCCACCCCGACACCGGAGCACAGCAAATGAGTCTGTTTCCGCTCGTATTCGGTGAACCGCCGACGAAGGCCGAGTCGAGTCGCGTTCGCCGTGAGGCTAGACCGGCGCGGATGCGGACCATCTACGGCATCGGTCCCGAAGGCGCGCGCTGTGGCGATTGCGTCCACCTGATCGGACGGCAGTTCGCGAAGACCTATTACAAATGCCGCTGGTTCGGGAACACCGGCGGTCCCGCAACGGACTGGTGCAAAAGTTATGCGGCGTGCGGGAAGTTCCAAGATGCTAATGCGGCCACCCCGACACCGGAGACGACCCCATGAAGGACCAGGTAGAGACACCCACGATGTCTATTCTCGATGTGCCGATGGAATGTCCGCGCTGTGGTTATCGCGCCCGTCTCGCGGATTGCGAGCCTGATTGTGATGGCGATGGGTCGCTAGGGTGCCCCATCGCTGACTGTGGTGGAGTTATGAGGAGCCTCCCACACCATGAGTGACCAGACGTGAGCCGTCCCGTCCTCGTTCAACCGGAGACGCTCCGCGCCGTATGGGCGCGTGTCAAGCCAGACGTGGCTCAACTCGCCGTCCGCCTTCACGTGTCGGAGCGCACGGCGTATCGATACCTACGTAAACACAGTCAGCATGAGCGGAAATGTCCGCATTGCGACGGACGAGGAGTGGTATGGAAGTGATCTACCCCTGTGGCGCGTCTGCGGTTGGCCCGTCGCCACTCCCCAACGGTTGCCCGATTCACGGAACGGCGTGTGAACTTGTCGCCACCCTCACCGCACGGTGCGAGGCGCTGGAGACTGAAGCTGAAACAGAACGCATCAGGCTTGCGGCCTGCACCACGGCGGCACTTGGCAACACGCCGGAACGTGTCGCGGAGCGCATTGCGCCTGGGCATCCGTATTGGTCTGCATCATACGGCGACGTATGCGCGGCGGTAGACCGAGAAATGACCCTTCGTGGGCGGTGCGAGGCGCTAACAGAAGAAAACACTAAACTCCAACAGGAAAAGGCTGGCCTGCTCTCGACTTTGAAAGGCGCTGGCGATGCCACGATTGAAGCGTGGAAGGAACGCGACGATCTTCGTGCGCGGTGCGAGGCGCTCACCGCAGAGCGGGACAAGGGGAACAAGCACGAAGCTGACGCGTGGCTTCAGGTCGAAGAATGGCGCATCCGCTGCCAGCACCTAGAGCAGGCCATACTGGACGCCCGCCCGTTCGTTCAGGAATGGTTCGACGCTGCGCCCCGCGATCAGCATATTTTCGAGGTGTTGAAGCGGATGGATGCCGCCCTCGCCTCCCTCCTCCCTCCCCAGGAAGAGACACCCGGAACGGACGAGAATCGGGTATCATTCGCCGCAGGCTACTCGACGGCGTTGGATGATGTGCTGAAGGACCGGAAGCCATGATTGAACTGATATTCGGTCTCGCGGTGTTCGCTTTCATCGTGTGGCTCGTTATCACGTATATCCCGATGCCAGCCCCGTTTCCGCAAGTCATCATCGTGCTGGCGGTGATTTGTCTGATTCTATACCTCGTTAGACTCTTCGGCTTCGACCTTCCGGTGCCGCATCGGTGATTCAAATCAACGGGAACTGTTCGGGCGCACCCAGCGCGCCGGTCGAACTGGTCATCGACAACGGCCATCGCTATCCCTGTGACGTGCAGGGGAGCCGGTTCACTATCACCATCCCACCCTCTGAGCCATCACCCTTCGGGGCCGCGGTCGTCAGCGAGGGGCATCAACTCGCACGGCTCCTGGTCCCGCCTCCAGGTGCATGGGAAGCCGACCAGCCGCCCGTGGACATGCAGCCCTCGAGCCTCTCGTTTGCGCCTCCCACGCCGCCTGTGTCGAAACTGGGACGGTCAGGCCGGGACTTTACCCTCAACGGAGCCCGTTGGATCTGGAAGGGCAGCAGCGACTTTCGCGCCTATCAGTGGTTCCTCGACGGGCGAGACCTGACTCCGGTCTACCGCCAACGCCGCGAGGCTGGCGCAAATCTGATGCGTGTGTTCGGCATGTATGCCGGCGGTATCGGCTCCTTTACGCCGGGGCAATACGGGAATGCCTACTACGACGGCCTGATTCCGTTCCTGCGTGAAGCGGCGAGCGAGGGATTTCAGATCGAACTGACGGCCTTCGCGGACGCCCAGAACATCCCCGAACTGCGAGACACGAACCACCAGCAGGAGCATTGGCAGCGCCTCGCCCACGCCATTGAGGGTGAAGACAACATCGTCGTTGAACTCGTCAACGAATACCCGCAGAACGGCGTGGACCCAAACCGATTCGGTCCCATTGCTGGCATCCTGTGCGCGAGAGGCTCGAGCCTGAGCGATTCTCCTCCAGCCCTCCCCGGCTGGGATTACCATACGTGGCATGGACGGAGAGACTGGCCCAAAGTCCTCTTCTCAGCGGAAGATATGTGGTATGTCGGTGAAGGCTGGGGGCCAGCGGGACCATATCAGTATCCCGTCATTCCCATCGTTCACGATGAACCCATCGGCTTCGCAGACGTAGACGTGCCTGGACGGCGCAGCAATGACCCCTACGTCGCCCGTGTCCTTGGGCAGACCGGCGCGGCTTACGGCGGAGGCTCCACGTTCCACTCCGATTACGGTATTCAGGCGGTCGTCTGGTCTGACCGTGTCGATCAGTGCGCCAGAGCCTTCTACGCAGCCCTGACATAACTCAACCATGAGCAAGCACGCCCCGATGGGACCAGTGAAAGCGAAGCCAGACCCCTCGCAAAGCCAGCAGGGCTTGCAAAGGCCGTTACTGGCTCCTGGCGCGGCTCGCTGCACCGCGAAGAGTAAACGCAGCCAGAAGCCTTGTAACAACCCCGCCATCATGGGTGGCACTGTCTGCCGGATGCATGGCGGGAGCGCCCCGCAAGTGCAAGCCAGCGCACGGGAACGCCTGATGGCCCTGCAGCCCCTCGCGATTCAGACGATGCACAATCTGATGAACCGCGAGGAGTATCCGACCGTGCAATTGGGAGCCGCTCGAGACGTGCTAGACCGCACCGAAGGTAAGCCAGTGGAGTCGGTGAGCCTCACGGGGGCCAATCAGGGGCCGCTGGTCATCGAAATCCACAAACCGTGGTAACGCGGAATCCTTAGTAATTATGCGATTCGTCACAGGCGGGACACCGTGCCGGTAATCACGCTGGACTACGCGCCCAGACCGCTCCAAGCGTCCATCCACCGCGGCATGGATACGCACCGATTCGGGGCCGTCGTCTGTCATCGGCGGTTCGGGAAGACCGTGTGCGGCATCAATCATCTGCAAGTCGCCACGCTCGAGTGCCAGCGCGAGCGACCGCGGTTCGCCTTCATCGCCCCGACCTATACGATGGCGAAGTCCATCGCATGGGATTACCTCGTTCACTTCAGCCGCCCGATTCCAGGCATCGAGCCGCGCGTGTCTGAGTTGACGCTGAACTACCCGAACAGTGGACAGGTGAGACTCTTCGGCGCTGACAACCCAGACAGTCTGCGCGGTCAATATTTTGACGGGGTTGTGTTCGACGAGTTCGGCTTACAGCCTCCGAAGATCTTCTCGGAGGTCATACGGCCCGCGCTCTCAGACCGACAAGGCTGGGCGCTGTTCCTCGGCACGCCGGCGGGCAAGAACCAGTTTTATGACGTGATCCAACAGGCGAAGGCAGACCCGTCCTGGTTCTACGCGCAATACAAAGCCTCGGAGACAGGCTACGTGTCGCCCGATGAACTCGCGGCTGCACGGAAGGACATGACAGAGGACGAATATGCCCAGGAATACGAGTGCAGCTTTGAGGCGGCGGTTAAAGGAGCGATCTATGCGGCGGAACTCGCTGCCGCTCGATCCGGTAGCCGCATATCCGCTGTTCCGGTTGATCCAGTTCTGCCCGTCGATACCACCTGGGACTTGGGTGTTGGTGACTCAACTGCCATTTGGTTCTCGCAGAGCCTACGTAGCGGAGAGATACGCATCGTAGACTTCTATGAAGCCAGCGGGGAAGGACTCCCGCACTATGCGCAAGTCCTCCGCGAGAAAGGTTACGTTTACGGTCGTCACTGGGCACCGTTCGACATCGAAGTGAAGGAACTCGGGTCTGGGCGCTCGAGGATTGAAGTGGCCCAGTCGTTGGGCATCACGTTCCAGATCGCGCCGAAGGTCAGCATTGAGGACGGCATCCACGCCGCTAGGATGCTGCTCCCGCGGTGCTGGTTCGATGAGAAGCGCACGGCGAAGGGTGTCGAGGCGCTCCAGCACTACCGCCGGGATTACAACAGCCGGCTGAACGAGTTCAAAGCCACGCCTGTGCATGACTGGTCGAGCCATGCGGCGGATGCCTTCCGGTATCTAGCAGTCAGCCAGCAGGTTCCTCGAGACAAGATGCGGATGCGGACGCATGTGCCGCGGGCGACAGGGCCGAATGCGTGGATGTCTTGAGCATTGACACTGACACCGCTTTGGCGCACACTCAGCCGCACACCCTGATGAGCGCCACGGCTGCGAAAGCGACACGTCGGCAGTTACGACGGTCTGTGGGCGATACCGCCCTCGGCGCGATTGTCGAGCAAGGCCAGCAGGTCACGGACCTGAGCGCCCGCATCAACGGTCACACTGTCCATTTGACGCGCATCGATGAGCAACTGACCGCGCAGCGCATCACCTTGGCCGCGTGGACCCACACCGACCGTCTGGTCCGGTCCTTGACGTTCTACCAACGTCTCCGCTGGTTGTTCACCGGAATCATTCATGGCCTCTCGTAAAGACTTCCTCAAGCAGATCCGCGCCCGATTCAAGCAGGGGCAGGAAGCAGAGGAGCGCCAGCGCGAGTTGGAACTCGAGGATATTCGGTTCTACAACGGCGAGCAGTGGGACAAAGACCTACTGGACACCCGTAAAGGGCAGACCATCGGATCCGGCACCGGATCGCAGGTCGTTCCTGCTCGGCCTTCCCTGACCATCAACAAGACCCGCGAACCTGTCCGGCAGATTCTGAACCAAGAGCGTCAGTCTGAGATGGGCGTGGAGCTGGTGCCGGCGGATGACTGGGGCGGGATGACGGGCGAAGTCGATCACACCGAGATCGAACTCCGCGAGGGTCTCGTCAGGCGCATTCAGCGCGACTCGGAAGCTGCCGATGCACGGACGTGGGCATTCGCGCGAGCGGTGCAGGGTGGCCGCGGTTACTGGGTCGTCAATACCCGCTACGTGCCGGGGAAGAGCAACGACCAGGAAGTCTACGTGCTGCGGGTCTACAACCAAGCAGCGGTCATGCTCGATCCGGCCCATGAGCAGCCGGACGGCAGCGATGCGCGCTGGGGCTTCATCGGCACAGACATCCCCTACGACCAATACAAGGCGGAATACCCCGAACGCAACGGCGCGAAGAACCGCATGTGTTCGATGTCGGACACCGAGTGGCGAGCGCTGGGCGACGAGGAACCGGACTGGTTCTCGACCGACAAGGATGACACGCGCTATATCAGGGTGGTCGATTACTACTACGAGGAACTGACGGGACGCACCCTCGTCACGCTGCAGAACGGGTCTGTTGAGTGGAAGGACGAACTGCCGGAAGGCTTCCCGTCTGACCAGATCACCGACTCGCGCAAGGTGGTCGAGCGGCACATTAAGTGGTGCAAGATCGACGGCTGCGATGATGACGTGCTGGAAGAGACCGACTGGCCGGGGCACTACGTCCCGATCATCAAGGTCGTTGGCGAAGAACTCCAGCCGACTGGGAAAGAGCGACGCTGTGAGGGTGTCGTCCGACCGATGAAAGACCCCTGCCGCGGCAACAACTACGTGGTGAGCAAGTTTGTCGAGCGGGTCGGGTTGACGCCGATTCCGCCGTGGATGATGGCCGCTGGCCAGGATGAAGGCTTCGAGGACGAGTTCGACTCCGCGAATACCCGCGCCCTCTCGCGGCTGCACTACAACCAGAAGGATCTGTTCGGCCAGCCGGCGCCGCCGCCGTTC
>Ga0210380_10000626_pt1 | contig 15344 bp, 14 predicted proteins | sample PLM4_5_coexredo_FD_155476 | JGI IMG/M metagenome (GOLD analysis project Ga0210380, IMG submission 155476) | Groundwater sediment microbial communities from an aquifer in East River, Colorado, USA - PLM4_5_coex redo | ecosystem: Environmental > Terrestrial > Soil > Riparian zone | place: USA... | reverse complement strand
TGCGCGCCGCGTAATAGCGGCGGCACGCTTCGTCCGAAGGGTCGGGAATTTTCAGGTTCTTCTCGAGCAAGGCATCTATCGCCGAACTTGCCGCTTCGCTGATCACGCCATCGGCGGATACCGTGTCGCTCGCGGCCAGCAGCCCCGCAGACTGCGCGGCCTGCCGCAGCAACTCGGTGCACGCGCGCTGGCGCAGTTCTTCCGGCGACAGTGCTTCGCCGGCGGAATTCAATGCAATGCCGTTGATGCGCGCCACGGGTTGGGCGGCGAAGGATTCAATGGACATAGATAAGCTCCAGTCTCAGATACGCGCGCGCGGTTGATCGTGGCCGGCAGGCAGGTTAAGGCGGCGGCTTCTCACGATCTGGTACGGCCGGAACAAGAAAGCCACTGACGCAAAACCGCTCCACACGTGCACGAGGCGGCTGAACGGGAACAGCAGGAATATCGTCATTCCTAGCACCAGATGAACTTTGTACGGCCAGGCCAACGCGACCAATGCGTCCGATCCGCCGGCGCGAAACGTCATCACGCGCTGAGCCCAGTCCGCGAGCACCAGCATCACGCTGCCATCGGAATGGGACAGGGAGAACGGCAGCGTAATCAGGCCGAGGCTCAATTGCACCCACAAGATGATCAGGATCGCGAGATCGGTGCGATGGCTCGTCAAGCGGATGCGCGGATCGAACATGCGGCGATAAAGCAGCAGGCTCAAGCCGACAAAACAGATGAAACCGGCGATGCCTCCAGCCACGATCGCGAGCAGCTGCTTGTTCGCCGGCGTGATGAAAGGCTCGTAGAGCCAGTGCGGCGTGAGCAGGCCCACGAAGTGTCCGACGAACAGAAACAGGATGCCGACGTGGAAGAGATTGCTGCCCCAGCGCAGCGTGCCGGCACGCAGCATCTGCGACGAATCGCTTTTCCACGAATATTGATCGCGGTCGAAGCGCGCGAGGCTGCCGGCGAGAAACACCACCATGCAGATGTACGGGTAGTAGCCGAACAGGAAAGTGTGCAGATAGGACGAGAATTCGCTCATGGGGCCACTCCTGGATGGGCGCTCTTGCGGACGATATGGATCGGTTGCGGCTGGCCGGGCTTCGCCTGCCCTCTGGTCGAACAGCCGTCGAACACCGGCGGTTCGACCCAGGTTTCATCGAGCGCGGGTTCGGCCGCCAGCGCGACGGCTTGCGCTTTTTCACCGGCCAGTTCCAGCAGTGCGCCTAACACGCTCGCGTAGGGGCTTGCGCGTTCGCGCAGCGCGCTGAATATGGCCGTGAAAATGTGCGCCATTTCGCTTAAAAACGCCGTCGCTTCGCGCGGCGGTTGGGTGGAAACGAATTCGAGCACGGCCGGCAGATAATCAGGCAACTCGCCCGGCGCCAGGTACAGGCCCGCTTTTTCGTAAGTTTGCGCGAGATCGATCATCGCGGGACCGCGGTCGCGCGAGTCGCCGTGCACGTGTTCAAAGAGATGCAGCGAGGTGCCGCGGCCACGGTCGAACAATTCGACGTAGTCAGCCTCCACTTCCAGCTGTTCTGCACGATCGAGCGACTCGATCAACGCGTCGAGTTCGGCCTGGCGCGTATCGAGCAGGACGGATTCGCTGCGCAGGATTTCGCGCATCTCGGGCAGATGACCGCGCATCGCGGAATCCGGATAGCTTAACAACGCTGCCAACACGCGCAGTGTGGCGGAAGTCGTTACAGGTTTCGAGCGTCCCGCCATGATCAGACCTCCAGCTTGATGGGTATGGTGCGTTTTTTCTCGCTGCCGAAGAGGCTCGTCTCGCCGGTGCCTTCCGAGCAGCCGTTGCCGAACGAAAAGCCGCAGCTGCCGCGCACGTTGAAGGTGTTCTCGGCGTACTCGCGATGCGTGCTTGGAATCACGAATCGGTCCTCGTAGTTGGCGATCGCCATCACGTGATACATGTCTTCGACTTCGGCCTGCGTGATGCCCACCTGCTTCAGCACGTCGGTGTTGATGCGCTGGTCAACGTGCTTGGCGCGCTGGTACGCACGCATCGCGAGCATGCGTTCCAATGCGCGCACCACGGGCGCCGTGTCGCCGGCCGTCAGCAGATTGGCCAGATACTTGACCGGAATGCGCAACTGGTTGACGTCGGGGATCTCGCCGTTGGCGCCGACATGACCGGCATTGGCGGCGGCGCTGATCGGCGACAACGGCGGCACATACCAGACCATGGGCAGCGTGCGGTACTCGGGATGCAGCGGCAGCGCCACTTTCCATTGCACGGCCATCTTGTAAACCGGGCTGTTGCGCGCCGCTTCCATCCACTTATCGGGAATGCCGTCGATCTTGGCCTGCTTGATGACTGCTGCTTCGTTCGGGTCGAGGAAGATGCCGAGCTGCGCCTGGTACAGGTCGCGATCGTGCTTTACGCTCGCGGCTTCCTGGATGCGGTCGGCGTCGTACAGAAGCACGCCGAGATAGCGGATGCGCCCGACGCACGTCTCGGAGCAGACGGTCGGCTGCCCGGCTTCGATGCGCGGGTAGCAGAAGATGCACTTCTCGGCCTTGCCGCTTTTCCAGTTGTAATAAATCTTCTTGTACGGGCAGCCGCTGATGCACATGCGCCAGCCGCGGCACTTGTCCTGGTCGATGAGAACGATGCCATCTTCTTCGCGCTTGTAGATCGAGCCCGACGGGCAACTCGCGACGCAGGCCGGGTTGAGGCAATGCTCGCAGAGTCGCGGCAAATACATCATGAACGTGTTTTCGAACTGGCCGTAAATGTCCTTCTGGATGTCGTCGAAATTCTTGTCCTTGCTGCGCTTCGAGAATTCACCGCCGAGGATTTCCTCCCAGTTCGGGCCCCACACGATCTTGTCCATCTGCTTGCCCGTAATTAGGCTGCGCGGACGCGCGGTCGGTGTAGCTTTCATCTCGGGCGCCGATTGCAGATGTCCGTAGTCGAACGTAAAAGGCTCGTAATAGTCGTCGATCTCCGGCAGGTTGGGGTTGGCGAAAATGCGCATCAGCAACTTCCACTTCGCGCCCTGACGCGGCTCGATCGCGCCGTTGGACTTGCGCACCCAACCGCCGTTCCATTTGTCCTGGTTCTCCCATTCCTTCGGATAACCGATGCCCGGCTTGGTCTCAACGTTATTGAACCACGCGTACTCCATGCCGGGCCGGCTGGTCCACACGTTCTTGCAGGTCACCGAGCAGGTGTGGCAACCAATGCATTTATCAAGATTCAACACCATGCTGATTTGCGCGCGTATTCTCATGCTACTTCTCCTTGCGCCTGCACCGGTTTGACCAGTTCATCCGCCACCGGCGTGTCCAGCCAGTCGATCTTGTTCATCTTGCGCACCACGACGAATTCATCGCGATTGGTGCCGATGGTCCCGTAGTAATTGAAGCCGTAGCTGAACTGCGCGTAGCCGCCGATCATGTGCGTGGGTTTCAACACGATGCGAGTAACCGAATTGTGAATGCCGCCGCGCGCGCCGGTGATCTCGGAGCCCGGCGTGTTGACGATCTTTTCCTGAGCGTGGTACATCATCACCATGCCGGGATTGACGCGCTGACTTACCACCGCGCGCGCCGCGATCGCGCCGTTCAGGTTGAAGAGCTCGATCCAGTCGTTGTCGACGATGCCGGCGCGCTTGGCGTCATCCTCGCTGATCCACACGCATGGCCCGCCGCGGCTCAATGTGAGCATCAACAGGTTGTCGGTGTAGGTCGAGTGGATGCCCCACTTCTGGTGCGGCGTGATGAAGTTAAGCGCGATTTCCGGATTGCCGTTGGGCTTGATGCCCTGGATTCCCGCGGTCGTCTTTAAATCCACCGGCGGACGATAGCTCGAGAAGCCTTCGCCGAACGCGCGCATCCACGGATGATCCATATAGAACTGCTGGCGCCCGGTCAGCGTGCGCCACGGGATCATTTCGTGCACGTTGGTATAGCCGGCGTTATACGAGACAGTCTCGCTCTCGATGCCGCTCCACGTTGGCGAGCTGATGATCTTGCGCGGCTGCGCCTGCACGTCGCGAAAGCGGATTTTCTCGTCTTCGCGATGGATCGCGAGATGCGTGTGATCGAGTCCCGTCTGCTTGCCCAGCGCCTGCCACGCCTTGACCGCGACGTGGCCGTTGGTCTCGGGCGCGAACTGCAGGATTACTTCGCAGGCGTCGATGTCGGTCTCGATTTTAGGCATGCCCTGGGTAACGCCCGCCGCAGTGACGAGGCCGCTCAATTCGCCGAGCTGCTTCACTTCGGTCTGCGTGTTCCACGCGATACCTTTGCCGCCGTTGCCGACTTTGTCCATCAGCGGGCCCAGCGCGGTGAAGCGTTTGTACACGTTCGGGTAATCGCGTTCGACTACCTGCATGTTCGGTGCTGTCTTGCCGGGAACCAGCTCGCACTCGCCGCGTTTCCAGTCTTTTACTTCGAAAGGCTGCGCCAACTCCGACGGGCTGTCGTGCATTAACGGCGTCAACACCAGTTCTTTTTCCACGCCAAGATGGCCGACGCACACTTCGCTGAACTTCTGCGCGAAGCCCTTGTAGATATCCCAGTCGCTGCGCGATTGCCACGCCGGGTCCACCGCGGTGGACAGCGGATGGATGAACGGATGCATGTCGCTCGTGTTGAGATCGTTCTTCTCGTACCACGTCGCGGTCGGCAGCACGATGTCGCTGTAGAGGCAGGTTGTGCTCATGCGGAAATCAAGCGTGACGAGTAGATCAAGTTTTCCTTCGGGTGCGTGCTCGTGCCACACCACTTCGGTGGGCTTCGCTTCGTCGCGCCCCAGGTCCTTGCCCTGCACGCCGTGGCTGGTGCCCAACAAATGCTTCAGGAAATACTCATGGCCCTTGCCCGACGAGCCGAGCAGGTTGGAGCGCCACACGAACATGTTGCGCGGCCAGTTGTCGGGATGGTCGGGGTCGGTGCAGCTCATTTTCAGCGAGCCATCTTTCAACGACTTCACCGCATAATCCTTCGGGTCGACGCCAGCGGCCTGCGCGTCACGCACCACTTGCAGCGGATTGGTCTGCAATTGCGGCGCGCTCGGCAGCCACCCCATGCGCTCGGCGCGCACGTTGTAGTCAATCATGCTGCCGCCATAGAGTTTCTTGTCGGCGAGCGGCGAGATGACTTCCTCCATGCCGAGCTTCTCGTAGCGCCACTGGTCGGTGTGCGCGTAGAAGAAACTCGTGCTGTTCATCTGGCGCGGCGGGCGGATCCAGTCGAGCGCGAACGCGAGCGCGGTCCAGCCCGTCTGCGGCCGCAGCTTCTCCTGGCCGACGTAATGCGCCCAGCCGCCGCCGCTCTGGCCGATACAGCCGCACATCATCAGCATGTTGATCACGCCGCGATAATTCATGTCGCTGTGGTACCAGTGGTTCATCGCCGCGCCGATGATCACCATCGACTTGCCGTGGGTCTTGTGCGCGTTTTCGGCGAACTGGCGCGCCACTGCGATCAACTGTGCGCGCGGTGTGCCGGTAATGCGTTCCTGCCATGCCGGCGTGTACGGCGTGTCGTCGTCGAAATCCTTTGCAGCAAGTTCGCCAGGCAACCCACGTCCGACGCCGTAGTTCGCAACTTGCAGATCGAACACGGTGGCCACGAGTGCTTCGCCATTACCAAGCGCGATGCGCTGGACCGGGACGGTGCGCACCAGCACGTCAGCATTCTCGCCTTTCAATACATTGTTCGGAAAGTTGACGCTCTCGATGCCGCCGAAATACGGGAAACCGATTTTTGCGGTATCGACGTTCGACGCACCGCCTTCGAGCACCGACAGCTTGAGCTTGACGTTACTGCCGTGCTGCGCTTCCTTCGCTTCGAGGTTCCACTGGCCCTGGTCGGCGCGGCCGTCGGCACCCCAGCGGAAACCGATGGCGCCGTTCGGCAAAACCACCTTGCCAGCTTCGTCGAATGCGACCGTCTTCCACTCCGGATTGTTGGCGGCGCCGAGCTTATCCTCGAAATCCGATGCGCGCACGTAGCGGTCGGGCACCATGATCTTTTCACCGCCCGGCAGCGTATGTTCCTTCAACATCACGAGCATCGGCATGTCGGTGTAGCGGCGCACGTAGTCGTCGAAGTAGGCGCTGCGTTCGCCCTTGTCGGGAAAATAAAATTCCTTCAGGATCACGTGGCCCATCGCCATCGCCACCGCGGCGTCGGTGCCCTGCTTCGGGTGCATCCAGATGTCGGCGAGCTTGGCGACTTCGGAATAATCGGGAGTTACCGCGACGGTCTTGGTACCTTTGTAGCGCACCTCGGTGAAAAAGTGCGCGTCCGGCGTGCGCGTTTGCGGCACATTGGAGCCCCACGCGATGATGAAACTCGAGTTGTACCAATCGGCCGACTCGGGCACGTCGGTCTGCTCACCCCAAATCTGCGGGCTCGACGGTGGCAGATCGCAATACCAGTCGTAAAAGCTCATGCAGACGCCGCCGATCAGGCTCAGGTAACGCGAACCTGCGGCGTAGCTCACCATCGACATCGCTGGAATCGGCGAAAAACCGATCACACGGTCCGGGCCGTGCTTCTTGATCGTGTAAACGTTGGCCGCAGCGACAATCTCGTTCACCTCATCCCAGCTCGAGCGCACGAAGCCGCCGAGACCGCGGATGCTCTGATAATCGCGGCGCTTGGCGTCGCTTTCGACAATGGACGCCCACGCGGCGACGGGGTCGAGCGTCAAACGCGCCTCGCGCCAGCTTTTGAGCAGGCGGCCGCGCACCAGCGGATACTTCACGCGATTGGCGCTATAGAGATACCAGCTGTAGCTCGCCCCGCGCGCGCAACCCCGCGGCTCGTGGTTGGGCATGTCCCAGCGCGTGCGCGGGTAGTCGGTCTGCTGGGTTTCCCAGGTGACGATGCCGCCCTTCACGTAGATCTTCCACGAGCACGAACCCGTGCAGTTGACGCCGTGCGTAGAGCGCACGACCTTGTCGTGCGCCCAGCGATTGCGGTAAGCGTCTTCCCACGTGCGGTCTTCCCCGGTGACGACACCGTGACCGTCGGCGGAGTTTTCACGCGGTTGCGAAAAGTAGTTGAGGCGATCGAGGAAATGGCTCATGAATGGTTCTCCGGGATTTCGTGGCTCAGGGGTTTTTCACGTACGCGTTGGCGCGCAGATAGAACCACCAATTGAGGACCAGGCAGAGGGCATAAAACACCGCGAAACCGTACATCGCGTATTGCGGCGTGCCGGCCTTGATCTGGTCGCCAATTACGATCGGGGCGATAAAGGCGCCGTAAGCGGCAATCGCCGAGGTCCAGCCCAGCACCGGGCCGGCCTGCGTGCGGTCGAATATCACGCCGATGGTGCGGAACGTCGAGCCGTTGCCGATTCCGCTGGCGAAAAACAGCAACATGAACAGGCCCAGGAAGAGCGGGAAGTAAGTTTCGGGCGTGGCGGAGCCGTACGCCTGCATCATCACGTAGCCCACCGCGACCGACGCGGCCACCATGACCGCCGAGATGATCTGCGTGACGATGGAACCGCCGACCTTGTCGGAGATCCAGCCGCCGAGCGGACGCACGGCCGCCCCCACGAAGGGACCCATCCACGCGTAGGCCAGCACGCTCGGCGCATTCGGGTTGTTCAGCGTGTGCTGCAATACGCCGTTAGCGTCGGGCACGTGGCTCACGCCGAAGATCACCTTCATCGACAGCGGCAGTGCCATCGAGAAGCCGATAAACGAGCCGAACGTCACTATGTAGAGCGCCGTCATCGACCACGTGTGCTTGTTGCGAAAGATCTGGAACTGCTTGGTGACGCCCTCCTTCATCGGGCCGAAGGCCGCCAGCTTCATCACTAGCAGCGCGCTCACGATGTCTAGCGGAATCGCCACCCACATGCTGATGAGGCCAAGACCGGTCGGCTTCGGCAGGTACAGGTACAGGCCGAGGATGGAAGGTACGAACGCCAGCGTATACAGGTAGGTAATCTTGGCGAATGCGACGAGCGGATGGCCGGTGTCCGGCGAGACCGTCTTCAGGTTGTTCATGCCGAACCAGCACAGGATCGACAGCGGCACCAGCGACAGCAGCCAGGCGAAGCCAGCGTTCTGGATATAGGTCTGCGTGCCCGCGGCGATCTTGCCGAAAATCCACCCGCTGTCCTTCAACAGCGTCATCGGTTCGCCGGCGAAGCTGCCGAAGAGGCCAACGGTCATCACCAGCGGAATGACGACCTGCATGGTGGTCACGCCAAAATTGCCGAGCCCGGCGTTGAGCCCGAGCGCCGTGCCCTGTAGCCGCTTCGGAAAAAAAGTGCTGATGTTGGACATTGAGCTGGCGAAATTGCCGCCGCCGACGCCGCACCATAGCGCCATCAGCTGGAACGCCCACAGCGGCCAGTCCTTGTGCTGCAGCACAATGCCGGTGCCAAGCGCCGGGGCCAGCAGCATTGCAGTGGTCAGGAAGATCGTGTTGCGACCGCCCGCCAGACGGATCAGGAACGACGCCGGAATACGCATTGTGGCGCCGGAGATGCCGGCGATCGCCGTCAGCGTGAACAGCTCGGCCTGGGTGAACGGAAAGCCGAGGTTCAACATCTGCACGGTGATGATGCCCCACATGCCCCAGACCGCGAAGCCGCACAACAGCGCGGGCACCGAAATCCACAGGTTGCGATAGGCGATGCGCTTGCCGGTCGTTTCCCAGAACGTCTCGTCCTCGGGACGCCAATCGGTGATATCGGCGCCGCCGGCGGTGGAGGTCACGCGTTCTGCCGCGAGAGTGGTAGTCGTCATGATGATCCTCGATTAAGTGATACGTCTAAGGCCGGACGGCCGCCTCGGCGCCGCCAAAATGCGACGGCTCGGGATGCCGGCGACGCAACTCCGCGCCGAACGGACGCACTTCGGTGAAGTACATCCACATCAGCGAAACCCACACGATGCCGAACATCAGCATGAACGCGGACGAGCGCACGCCGGTCAGATCCACCAGCGCGCCGAACATGATCGGCAGGATGAAGCCGCCCATGCCGCCGGCGAGGCCGACGACACCCGAGATCACGCCGATGTTTTTCGGGTAATCGTCGGAGATGTATTTGAAGACGGAGGCCTTGCCGATCGCGAACGCAATGCCCATCGTGAACATGATCACGGTAAAGACGGTCGCATCGAGCCCGAGATGAAATGTTTTCGGCCCCGTCACGGTCTGGATCGTGAACTCGGTCTGCGGATAGGACAGGAAAAAGAGGCAGACGAGGCCTACCCACAACACCCACCAGGTCACCGTGTGCGCGCCGTATTTGTCCGAGAACCAGCCGCCGACCGCGCGCAACACGCCGCCGGGAATGCTGAACGCCGCCGCGAGCAGCGCAGCTAACCGGATGTCGAAACCGTATTCGGATATGTAGTACTTGGTCATCCACAGCGACAGCGCGACATACCCGCCGAACACGATCGAGTAATACTGGCTGTAGCGCCACACCTTCGGGTCCTTCAACACCTGGAGCTGTTCGCGCACGGTGATGTGCGATTCGCCCGTCGCATGGTCCTCGTCGGTATAGGTGAAGAACCAAAATGCGATGGCGGTGATCAGCATCAGCACCGCGTACACGTGCGGCACCATCGTCCAGCCAAAGGCCACGACGATGCTCGGCGCGATGAGCTTGTTGACCGCCGCGCCGGTATTGCCGGCGCCGAAAATGCCCATCGCGAGTCCCTGCCTATGCTTGGGAAACCAGTGTGCGCAGTACGCGATCCCCACGGTAAACGAGCCGCCCGCCACACCGACGAACAGGCCCGTCACAAGGAAATGCCAGAATTCGGTCGCGTACCCGATCAGCCAGATCGGGATCACTGTCGACAGCATCAGGATGAAAAACACGATGCGCCCACCGTAGCGGTCGGTCCACATGCCGAGCGGCAGCCGGATCAGCGAGCCGGTCAGCACCGGGAGCGCGACGAGGATGCCGAACTGGGTCTCGTTGAGCCCCAGGTTCTGCTTGATCGGGATGCCGATGACCGCGAACATCATCCACACCATGAAACAAACCGTAAATGCGGTCGTGCTGGCGGTTACGACCGACCACGCTTTGTATGTCCGCGATGCCATGCCTGCCTCCCGTTTTGCTTAATCTTACGGAAGCAGTTTAGGCAGCTGGCGCGAAGCCTATTTGATGTAGATCAACTGAAGATGTATTTCTCGTCCATCTTATAAAACATTGCTTTAAGATCGTCGTTAGTCGCCGGGAACGATTTTTTATTTATCAACGGGCGGAAGCACTTAACGCCGGGAAACGAGTATGCGTCTGACTATATTTACCGATTACTCACTGCGCGTGCTCATCTACCTGGGCGCGCACCGCGATGAAGAGCGGCTTGCGACGATCGGCGATATCGCGGCCGCCTATCGCATATCGGAAAACCATTTGATGAAAGTCGTCCACCGCCTCGCCAAGCATGGCTATATCGAAACCACGCGCGGCAAGGGCGGCGGGCTCCAACTCGCCCGCGCGCCGGATGAAATCAACGTCGGCGCGGTCGTGCGCGTGACCGAGGATGACCTGGCGCTGGTCGAGTGTTTCCAGGATAGCGAGCCGGGATGCCCCATCGTGCCGGCCTGCACTTTGCAGTTCACGCTTGCGCGCGCGCTGGACGCTTTCCTGAAGGTGCTCGACGGGCAAACCCTGGCGGATCTTTTGCAGCCCCGTGCCAGGCTGATGAAAATATTCAGGGCCACAAGCGCACCACGCTGATCGCCAGCGAGCTTTCGGCGGCCGGGAGTTCCGTGCGGTTACGGCTAGACGATCCGATCGAGCGGCAACTGGAAAAGCCGGATGTGATCTGCCGCGCGCGTGATTTCCGCGTTCGCGGCGGTGATGGCGTCGATCAGCCTGGCGAGCGGCCGCTCGTCCTCGAACGCGACCATCACGACTGAATTGGTGCTCGGGAAACCCCCGCCGCCCAGGTGCGGGTCGGTGCCGTGGCCCTTGCCCTTCGCCTGCTCCCACCGCGTGTAGTAATCGATGTCGACGGCTTTGAATATTTCAAGCACGCGCTCGGTGTGATACTCGATGTGCACGATAAACGCTATCTTCACGGCTTCCTCTGTCGGTTGTCTGGCGGATGCTGCCGCATCCAGTCTAATCAAAAAACCGTCTTAAGCTCAATCGCAGCAGCCTTCGCTGGTATCGCGCCTGGGACAGCCTACGGGACGCTCAGGCGGCTTCAACGGACAAAAATTGTTGATATCCGCCGCCGGCCGCTGCAGGAAACACGTAAACGCGCTCGAGCCGGCGGCCAGCGCCCAGAAGCCGAAAAAGCCGATCGTGTAGGTGGCGGTGCGGCTCAGCGCCAGCGGTTCGCCGAACAAGTGCAGGGACGTCGGGTCGAACAGCGTGAAAAACACGGCTTCCGCAATGCCGCCGACGATGAACGACGGCCATAACACCCAGATTGCGCGTTGCATGGTTAACTCCTCATCGTAGGCTGCGAACAGGGCGCGCTACTGCGGGGTCAGCACGACCGCTTGTGCGCTGTTGGCGGCTTCGCCGGCGAGGCGCCAGGTGCGCGCAGCGTCCTCCAGCATCATCACCCGTCTCCCCGCAGGGGCGGCAACCCGCATGCCTTCGTATACCCCCGGCAACACGGCGTGCAGCTCGATCAACTGATCGGCCACTGCCTGCGTCGGATGTACGAGCCGCAAGCGCAGCGCCGGGGGCAGCGCGGCGCCGCCGGTAACGGTCACGCGCACCTGACCGCCATCCACGCCTGGCTCGACGCGCGCGGCCAGCGTCAGTTGCTCCGCGCGCTGCGCGCGCAATAGTGTCTGGTTGATGGCAAGCCCGCGCTTGTAGTAGTCGTCGGCGACCAGCCCGTCGTCCGAGCGCACGGCGAGCCACAGCGTATAAAAACCGGCGACGATCACGATCGCCGGCCCCGCCATGAGGAGCCATGGCCACGGTTCGCGATACCAGGCTTTCGCCAGCAAGTTGTCGGTCAGCGTGCTCATCGTTCACCTCTTAGGAAAGCTTTCAGGTATGCGGAATATGGATTTCTCGTCGGCGTGCACCCGCGCGTCCGCACTGTCCTCGACGTGAAACTGGACAGGGTGCGAGCCGGCGGTGGTTTTCGCCGGATCGGCGCGCAGCGTCACGGGCAGCGTGACCGCAGCCGAGGCCGGGATGCTTACGGGCAACGTGGCGACGAGTTCCAGGTCATCGATGCCGGCCGCACTCACCGTAAACTGGCGCGGGGCCTCCGTCGTGTTCATGATTTGCAGCCGGTAAACGTTTTCGAGCCGGCCATCGGAGAGCTCGCGCACGAGCGTGGTGCGGTCGCGCAACACGTCGACCTTGAGCGGCACGCGCTGGTACAGAAGCGCCACGAACGCGGTGATCGCGGCGAGCAGGATCGCGCTGTAAACCAGTGTACGCGGGCGCAGCACATGGCGCAGGATGTCGCGGTCCTGGTATTTGCCGTGCACCGCGTTTTCGGTCGCGTAACGGATCAACCCGCGCGGGTAGCCCAGCTTGTCCATCACCTGGTCGCAGCCGTCGATGCAGGCGGCGCAGCCAATGCATTCGTACTGTAACCCGTCGCGGATGTCGATGCCGGTCGGGCACGCCTGCACGCAGATGCCGCAATCCACACACGAACCGAGTCCGGCTTTGCGGTAATCCGCGGATCTGCTGCGCGAGCCGCGGGGCTCGCCGCGCTGCGCATCGTAGGTGATGATCAGCGTGTCCGAATCGAACATCACGCTCTGAAAGCGCGCATACGGGCACATATGCTTGCACACCTGCTCGCGCATCCAGCCGGCGTTGCCGTAGGTCGCGAAACCGTAGAACGCGATCCAGAACGTTTCCCACGGCCCGAGCTGAATTTGCACGACCTCTGCCGCCAACCCGCGGATCGGCGAGAAATAGCCGACGAATGTGAAGCCGGTCCACAACGCGAGCACGATCCAGATGAAATGCTTGCCGAATTTTTTGGCGAACTTGTCCACACCGACCCGCACGCGGTCGAGCTTCATGCGCTGCACGCGATCGCCTTCTATCACGCGCTCTATCCACATGAAAATTTCCGTGTAAACGGTTTGCGGGCATGCATACCCGCACCACAAGCGCCCGGCGACGGCCGTGAACAGAAACAAAGTCAGCGCCGATATGATCAGCAGCACGGTGAGAAAAATGAAATCCTGCGGCCAGAACACCAGGCCGAAAATATAGAACTTGCGCTGAGCCAGGTCGAACAGCACCGCCTGGCGCCCGTTCCACGTGAGCCATGCCGTGCCGTAAAAAACGAGCTGGGTAAGCACCACCAGTGCAATGCGCCAGTTCGCGAACCAGCCGTGCACCGAGCGCGGATGGATCGTGCGCCGGACCTCGTAGAGATCGAGGTCGACCGGCGAGCCGACCGGCGCCAGCTTGGGAAAGGGCTGACTCAAGCCGCCGCCTGCGATTTACCTGGTAGCCGGATGCGACAGCGAATAGACGTATGCCGCCAGCAGATGGATTTTCGCTTCGTCGAGCTTATCCTTATGCGCCGGCATCCCGCTCGTGCCGCCGGACGAACTCGACGCGCCTTCGCCGTTGGTGACCATGCGGATGATGTCCGCCTCGTTGCCGCCGTAGAGCCAGATATTGTCGGTCAGGTTGGGCGCCCCTACGACCTGATTGCCCTTCCCGTCGGGACCATGACAGGCTATACAGATGGTGCTGAATTTCGTTTTGCCGCGCGCTGCGCGCAACTCGTCATGAGTGCGCCCGGACAGGCTCAATACATAGTTCGCCACATCTTTGACGGCATCGGCGCCCCCGACCGCGGCGCCCAGCGGCGGCATCACGCCATTGCGGCCATTGGCGATCGAGGTCTTGATCACCTCAGGTTCGCCGCCATAGAGCCAGTCATTGTCGGTCAGATTGGGAAAGCCTTTCCCGCCACGCGCATCGGAGCCATGGCATTGCGAACAATTGGTGAGAAACAGGCGCTGGCCCATTTCAGTCGCGGCCGGATCAGCCGCTACCAGCTTGAGATCCTGCTCGAGGTATTTGGTGAAGAGCGGCCCGTAGAGCGCGGCCGCCTCTTTCTGCTCGTCGTCGTACTGGCCCTGCGAACTCCAGCCAAGCACGCCGGCGAAATTGCCAAGGCCGGGATAAAGCACCAGATAAAACAGCGAGAACACGATCGTGATGTAGAACATCCACATCCACCAGCGCGGCAGCGGGTTGTTCCATTCGGCCAGGTCTTCGTCCCACAGGTGGCCGGTGGTATCCACCTGCTCGCCTTTGGCGGCCGGCTTGGTGGTGCAGTTGTACAGCAGGATGGCGCACGCAGCGATGCTGACGAGCGTGATGATTCCGACATAGTAGGGCCAGAATTCGCTTGAAAAGTCGCTCATCGCTCGTCCTTAACCGTGGCGGCTGGAACGGTCGACACGGCGCGGTTGTAGCGCAATACGGCGCAGGAAAGCATGCTGACGATCGTAATGATCCCGACATAGAAAGCGCCGAAGTCGTTTGAAAAATCGCTCATGATTTCTCCCTGACCGTGCCATTAGAATCTTCGCCACCGGGTGCGTCGTCGTCCTCGAACGGCACGCGGGCGGCCTCGTCGAACTGCGCGCGCCGCTTGCCGCTGTATGCCCACGCGACGATGGTCACGAATACAATCATCATTACCACCGTCATCAAAGTGCTGAGCGTGATGTAATCGAGCGCACTCATCGCACGTTCCTCAATACGAGGCCCAGCCCCTGCAAATACGCGATTGTCGCGTCCATTTCGTTCTTGCCTTTGGCGGCACCCGCCGCGGATGCGATGTCCTCGTCGGTGTACGGCACGCCGACGGTGCGCAATGCGCGCATTTTCGCCGGCAGCACTTCCGCATCTACCGGCGTGCGGGCGAGCCACGTGTAAGCGGGCATGTTCGATTCCGGCACCACCTCGCGCGGATTGTTGAGATGCGCGCGATGCCACTCGTCGGAATAGCGCCCGCCGACGCGCGCGAGGTCCGGGCCGGTGCGCTTGGAGCCCCACAGGAACGGATGGTCGTAGACGAATTCGCCGGCCACCGAATAATGACCGTAACGCTCGGTCTCGGCGCGGAACGGCCTGATCATCTGCGAGTGACAATTGTTGCAGCCTTCGCGGATGTAGACGTCGCGGCCGGCCAGTTGCAGCGCGGGCAGCGGCTTGAGTCCCGCGACCGGCGCCGTCGTCGAGCGCTGGAAATACAGCGGCACGATTTCGACCAGGCCGCCCACCGCAACGACCAGGATGATGAGGGCGATCAGGAGCCCCGTGTTTTGCTCGATGATGTCGTGTCGATTGCTCATGAAATAAGCTCCGGGATTACGCGTGCGCCAGCGCGGCGGCGGGAATTCGCGCGTCG
>Ga0210380_10000624_pt1 | contig 15356 bp, 6 predicted proteins | sample PLM4_5_coexredo_FD_155476 | JGI IMG/M metagenome (GOLD analysis project Ga0210380, IMG submission 155476) | Groundwater sediment microbial communities from an aquifer in East River, Colorado, USA - PLM4_5_coex redo | ecosystem: Environmental > Terrestrial > Soil > Riparian zone | place: USA... | reverse complement strand
CTGGGCATCCAGCAGTCGCAGATCAAGATGCACCTGATGAAGGTGGGCGGCGGGTTCGGCCGCCGTCTGACCAACGACTACGTGGCGGAGACCGCGTGGATCGCCAAGCAGGTCGGTGTGCCGGTGAAGCTGCTGTGGACGCGTGAAGACGACATGCGCCACGACATGTATCGGCCCGCGGGCTACCACTACCTGAAGGGCGCCGTCGACACGAGCGGCAAGATGACGGCGTGGAAGAACCACTTCGTGACCTTCGGCGTCACCCCGGATCCCAATGCACCAGCGGGGCCGACGCCTTCCGGGTACGCCACCGCCGCAAACATCCCGGGTGGCCAGTTCCCGGCGCTGTTCGTCGAGAACTTCGACTTCGGCGACTCGAAGATGCCGCTCGGCGTGCCCACGGGCGCGTTGCGCGCCCCCGGCAGCCACGCGTACTCGTTCGTGTTCCAGTCGTTCATCGACGAGCTCGCGGAGGCGGCAGGGAAGGACCCGGTGCAGTTCCGCCTCGAACTGCTGGCCAGCCAGAAGTACCCGGCGCCCGAGCGCGGTGGGGACGGCTTCGATGCCAAGCGCATGATCGAGGTGGTCAAGCTCGTGGCGGAGAAGTCGAACTGGACCGCGACGCGGCCCAAGGGCACGGCCGTGGGCATCGGCTTCCAGTACAGCCACCGCGGCTACTTCGCGGAAGTGGCCGAAGTGTCGGTGGACAGCAACAAGCGGATCAAGGTGAACAAGGTGTGGGTGGCCGGTGACATCGGCAGCGAGATCATCAACCCGCTCCATGCCGAGAACCTGGTCCAGGGCGGCGTGGTCGAAGGCATCAGCCATCTGATGCAGGAGATCACGTTCAAGGACGGCGCGGCGGTGCAGAGCAACTTCCACCAGGTGCCGCTGCTCAGGCTGGCGCAGACCCCGCCGGTCATCGAGGCGCACTGGGTGAAGAGCAACAACCCGCCCACCGGCCTCGGCGAGCCGTCACTGCCGCCGGTACTGCCGGCGATCGCCAACGCCATCGCGCGCGCCTCGGGCACGCGCGTGCGGTCACTGCCGCTGACGAAGCACGGCTTCCGCTGGGCGTGATGTAGGGGCCGCCTTCAGGCGGCCCGCGTGGGCCGGCTAAAGCCGGCCCCTACGAAGAACGAAGGGCCGGCGAGTCACATCGCCGGCCCTTTTTGTTTGTACTCTCGCGGCTGCGAAACGCGTCGGGGTCGGTGGCGGCTGAGACTCTGCCCAGGGGAATTCGTCCGTCACAGCGCGTCCGACACGGCCGCCCTCACCCGGTTCGACGTACTGATCGACCAACGTGGTCGTGATGGCCTCGATCGTCTCCCGAAGTGGCTGCAGGTCCAGGGAGACGAGCTGGACGAGCGCGACGACGACGAGCGCAAGGACGTTCATGTCCGTGATTACCTCGCGGACGGGTGGGGGTTACACTCGCGCGATGGACTACGTCAATCTCGGCCGCACCGGGCTGCAGGTGTCGCGCATTTGTCTGGGATGCATGAGCTACGGCCAGGCGGCCACACCCGGCGTGCTGCAGTGGCAGTGGACGCTGAGCGAGGAGGACAGCCGGCCCCACATCCAGCGGGCGCTCGAGCTCGGCGTCAATTTCTTCGACACGGCCAACGTCTACTCGAACGGCGAAAGCGAGCGGGTGCTCGGCCGGGCGATTCGCGACTTCACGCGGCGTGACGAGGTGGTGATTGCGACCAAGGTCTGGGGGCCGGTGTGGAAAGGTCCGAACGGCCGCGGTCTGTCGCGCAAGGCGATTCTGTCGGAGGTGGACAAGAGCCTCGAACGGCTCGGCACCGACTACATCGACCTCTACATCATTCACCGCTACGACGCGGACACGCCGCTCGAGGAAACGCTCGAGGCCTTGAACGACGTCGTCCGCGCCGGGAAGGCGCGCTATCTCGGCGCCTCGTCGATGCACGCGTGGCAGTTCATGAAGGCACTGGGCCTGCAGCGCACCCACGGGTGGGCCAGCTTCATCTCGATGCAGAACTACTACAACCTGCTCTATCGCGAAGAGGAGCGCGAGATGCTGCCGCTGTGCGCGTCCGAAGGCGTCGGCGTGACGCCGTGGTCGCCGCTCGCCAGGGGCCGGCTGGCCCGCCCCTGGTCCGACGAGCCGCCGACGCCGCGGGCGAAAACCGACGCCTATGGCACCAGTCTGTTCGTGAAGACGGCCGACATCGACAAACCGCTCGTCGACCTCGTGAACGAGATCGCGGCCGCCAGAGGCGTGCCGCCGGCGCAGGTGGCGATGGCATGGGTGCTGCGCCAACCCGCGATCGCATCACCCGTCGTCGGCGCCACGAAGCCGCATCATCTCGAGGATGCCGTGGCGGCGCTGTCGCTCCCGCTCTCGGACGACGAGCGGGCGCGTCTCGAGGCACTCTACCGGCCGCACCCGCAGACCGAGGCGTTCTCCTGATTGCCCTCGGTTCTCAGATTGGCGCTCGATCCTGGCGCCCGACTTGGCAGAATCGCCAGGCTAACCTATATTGATTAGCCTCGACGGGGGGCTGCCGTTGCGTCATCGGCGGTCCCTTCTCTGGCGGGAGGCCCCCGCTGGCCCTGCTGGCCCAGGCGGCGCTTATGCGTCAAGTGACGCAGTCCGCAGGGGATTCAACCTATTCAAGAATCCGTAGGCCAAAATATCGGGTATTTGGATAAGAGCCCGGACCGCACTGATGTTCTTCCGTAAATAGTTGATTCCAAATGAGGGACTGCAGCCCATCCGTGGGCAGGCAATTTGCCTAGCGTTAGGCGCCTCGGTTTCGACCAGCCCAGAAGCTGTGCCGGGTTCAAGCCGGCGAAGGAGAAGAAAGCACATGCGTCATCTCGCGAAGGCCGCGCTTTTGGCGGCCGTCGTTCTGTTTCCTGCCCTTGCCCACGCCCAGTCGCTCACGGGCGTCGTGCGTGACGGGTCCGGCGGCGTGCTGCCGGGTGTCACGGTCGAAGCCGCCAGTCCGGCCCTGATCGAAAAAGTCCGGACCGTCGTCAGCGACGGATCGGGTCAGTACCGCCTGGAGAACCTGCCGCCAGGCTCGTATTCGGTGACCTACACGCTGCCCGGGTTCAGCACCGTGAAGCGCGACGCCGTCGAGCTCACGACGGGCGTGACGGTCACACTCAACACCGAGCTGCGGGTCGGTGGATTGCAGGAAACGATTACGGTCACCGGCGAAACGCCGGTCGTGGACGTGCAGAACAGCACGCGCGTGCAGCGGGTTCTCGACGATGCGATTGTCGCGGCCCTGCCGGCGTCGCGCGGATACGGCAACCTGCTGGCCACCGTCTCGGGCATCCAGGCCAACGGCACCGCCAACAGCGGCATCGCCCCCGACATGATCTTCTTCACGTCCCGCGGCGGCCGCAGCAACGAAGGCACCGTGCAGATCGACGGCATGAACGTCGGCTCGGCCTTCAACGGCGGCGGCGTGGCCGGCTACGGCTACGACACCCAGGGCGCCCAGGAAGTGCAGGTCACGGTGGCCGGCGGCCTCGGCGAAGCCGATCGCGGCGGCCCCGCGTTCAACCTCGTGCCCAAGACGGGCGGCAACAACTTCAGCGGCACCTATTTCGGCAACATCGCCGGCGAGTGGTCGCAGGGCGACAACGTCGACGACGAGCTCAGAGCCATCGGCATCCCGAATCCCGCGGCGATCATCCGCAGCTGGGACACGAGCTTCTCGATGGGCGGCCCGCTCAAGCGTGACAAGGTGTGGTTCTACGGCACGGCGAGGACGTTCGGGTCCTACACCGACATCGCCGGCCGCTTTGCCAACGCCAACGCCGGCAACCCGCTCCGGTGGGACTACGTGGTCGATCAGAGCATCACGCAGCGCTCCGCAACCAGCCGGAAGATCGGCGGCGGCCGCGTGACCGGTCAGCTCACGCCGCGGAACAAGGTCAGCGCCTACTACGACTACCAAAAGGTGTGCGAGGGCGGTTCGTACGCGAAGGATGCGAGCCAGTGCCGCGTGCGTGGCGACGACTGGATCGCGGTGGGCGGCTTCGGCAACTGGTCGCCGGAGTCGACGCACTCGCGCGACAACTCCGAGAAGATCATGCAGTTCGCGTACACCGCGCCGGTGACCAACAAGCTGCTCATCGACGCGGCGTTCTCGCAGTTCTTCAGCAACTGGGGCGGTCAGACGCCGGCCGGCGCGCTGGATGCGCCGCCGTTCATTCCGGTGGTCCAGCAGATCACCGCCACGACGACGCCGGGCGCCCCCTCGACGAACCTCCCGGTGGCCAACATGCCGTACCACGGCTTCGCCGGGTTGAGCAACAACCACCAGACGCACAACGTCTGGCGCGCCGCCGCGTCGTACGTCACCGGTGCGCACAGCATGAAGGCCGGGTACCAGGCCGCCTACGAAGTCACCAACATCTTCGGGAACTTCGCGGAACACGGGCTGCAGTACCAGTTCGGCTTCAATCAGGCGACGGGCGAGATCGTTCCGAACCAGATCACGCAGCGCATCACGCCATGGCAGCAGGCCAATCGCACCCGGTACGATGCGTTCTACATCCAGGATCAGTGGACGCACTCCCGGCTCACACTGCAGGGCGCGCTCCGCTACGAGCACGCGTGGAGCTTCTTCCCCGAGGGGCTGAACGGCCTGCTTGCCGACAGCGTGTTCGGTGGTCCTGCGTTCACGCTGCCGGAGGCGAAGGGCGTCACGGGTTACCACGACATCACCCCTCGAATGGGTCTCGCCTATGACGTGTTCGGCAATGGCAAGACGGCGGTCAAGGCGAACTGGTCGAAGTACCTGCAGTCGGCCGCCAACGACGGCGTGTACATCAATGCCAACAAGGCGTCGACGTTTGCGCAGACAGCCAACCGCGCCTGGGTGGACGGCAACAAGAACTTCGTGCCCGATTGCGACCTGAAGAGCCCGGCCCTGCAGGACAACACCGCGGCGGGCGGCGACCTGTGCGGCGTGCCGAATAACGCAAACTTCTTCGCGTTCTCGCAGAACCACTCGCTCGGAACCGCGACCATCGTGAATCCGGCGCTGCTGAGCGGATGGGGCGTGCGTCCCTATGACTGGCAGTTCAGCGCGTCGGTGCAGCAGCAGCTGATGCCGCGCGTGTCGGCGGAAATCGGCTACAGCCGCCGCTCGTGGGGCAACTTCACCTACACCGACAACCGCGCGGTCGCGGCGTCGGATTTCGACACCTACAACATGACGGTGCCGACCGACGATCGGTTGTCCAACAGCGGCCAGCCGATCTCATATGCGCTGTTGAATCCCTCCGGGCAGGGCCGGGTGGACAACTACCTCACGCTCGCCAGCGACTACGGCGACGTGACCTCCTACTGGCAGGGTGTCGAGCTCACGGTCAACGCGCGGACCAACGGCGGATTGACCATGCAGGGCGGCGTCACGACCGGCGGCGGCACGCGCGACAACTGCGAGATCACCTCGAAGGTGCCCGAGCTGCTCATCGTGCTCGGCGTCCAGCAGGCGATCTCGTCGTGCCACGTGGAAGAGCCGTGGCTGCCGGCGTGGCGCGGCCTGGTCAACTACACGATTCCGAAGGTCGACGTGCAGCTCAGCGCCATCCTGCGGTCGCAGCCGAACCTGGCGGCGACCAATGACCCGGCGTCGAACGGTGCGTCCGTGACAGGCAACCTGATCGTGGCGAGCGGCGTCATCGCGCCGGTGCTTGGCCGGCCGCTGGCGGGCAACGCGGCGAACGCGACCCTCAACGTGGCGCTCCCGGGCGACGTGTACCCGGAGCGCCTGAACACAGTGGACATGCGGATCTCGAAGATCCTCCGCTTTGGCCGGACCCGCACCAACGTGGGGATCGACCTCTACAACATGTTCAACGCGAACACGGGGACCGTCTTCAACGGGACGTTCGGCCAGTTGACCACGACCGGCCTCACCAACACGGCCTCATGGCTGCGTCCGACGTCGATCCTCAACGCCCGGTTCTTGCGCTTCAACGCGACGGTCGATTTCTAGAAAGGCTCCCGGCTCCCGGCTTCGGGCTCCCGGACATGAAGGGCCGGCGATTCACACCGCCGGCCCTTTTTCGTTTGTGGAGACGCTCCGCCGTCGCGATCCTCCCTACCCGCCCCACCCGCCTTACCCGCCTTACGGCCGAAGGCCGCCTTAATCGGGGCGCGCTTCGACGACGCTGACCATGGTCGTGGTCGGTGTGACGGACGTGAGCTCGAAGCCAGCACGGGCCAGCAGCGCGCGGAAATCGTCTTCGGTCCGTTCCATGCCGCCGGGGAAGGTGAGCATCGTCATGTCGAAGTCCTTCGACAGCGACGGCGCGTTGCCGGCCGGCACGACGCACTCGACCAATAGCAACCGGCCATCGTGCGGCATCGCGACCCGGCAGTGCCCGAGGATCTGCACCGACTGGTCGTCGGTCCAGTCGTGAATGATGTGGCGGAAGAGATAGGCGTCGGCGCCCGCCGGGACGCTGTCGAAAAAGCTCCCTTCGATCACCTGACAGCGCGCCGCGAGGCCGGCCTGCGCCAGACTCTCGGCCGCGCGACCGACGACGTGCCCGAGATCGAAGAGGATGCCCCGCATCTGTGAATAGCGCTGCAGCACGCCGGCGAGCAGGGAGCCGTTGCCGCCGCCGATATCGGCCAGCACCCGCACGCTGCTGAAGTCGTAGGCGTCCAGCATGGCGCCGGTCTCGTAGCCGTGAATCGACGTCATGCCGGCGTCCAGGATGGGTCCGATCTCCGGGTTCGCCATGACGTAGTCGAACACGGGCTGACCAAACGCCTTGTTGAAGCCCGGCTCTCCGGTGCGAACCGCATGGTCGAGGCCGTCCCAGCCTGGGAAGAAGCGGTGGAACAGCCGCGCGGCGGCGCGGTACGAACCGTCGGCGTCGCTGCGGAGCACCTGCGACAGCCGCGTGTGATCGAAGGAGCGCGGAGCGGATTCGGCAAAGACGCCGTGACTGGCCATGAAGCGCAGCACGCGGTAGAGGGAGCGTTCGTGGGTGCCGGTGGCCGTCGCCAGCGCCGCGACCGGTTGTGGCGTTCCCGGCGCGATGTGATCGGCGACGCCAAGTTCGGCGACGGTGCAGAGCGCGCGGCTGAGAGCCGCCGCCTGCAGCATGGTGTTCAGTTGATCGGTTTCCTGTTGTGACATGCGGGCCTCTTGAGGCGCGGGATGCGCGGCTCGTCTGTAGCGGCCGAATTCTATCGCGGTGGACTCACGCTGCCTGGCCAGTTCCGACTGCCCTTTATCTTTTCCTACCTGTCCTACCAGTCCTACCTGTCTACTGGCCCGGCTATCCCCCCCGTTCGAGCTAACCCTTTTGATTTACTTTTCGGTCTGCGAACGGGTATAGTCCGCGGTCACTTGGGCCCGCAGCACGGGTGTCGGCGGGGCGTCAGCGCCGTGCCCCTGGGCCAGGAGGAGCGTGTATGCAGCGAGTCGTCTGGCCGGTCTTCGCAGCCGTCGTGTTCTTGTGTCCCATCGTGGCGCAGGCCCAATCGTTTGCGGGGGTCGTGCGAGATGCCTCTGGCGCCGTCCTGCCGGGCGTCACGGTCGAAGCGGCCAGCCCGGTCCTACTCGAGAAGGTACGCACCGCGGTGTCCGACGGCACCGGTCAGTACCGCATCACCGATCTGACCCCTGGCACCTACACCGTCACCTACACGCTGCCCGGCTTCGTCACGGTCAAACGCGACGCCGTGGAGCTGAGCGGCAACGTCGTCGTGACGCTGAACACTGAACTGCGTGTCGGCGGCGTGCAGGAGACGGTCACGGTCACCGGCGAGACGCCGGTCGTGGACGTGCAGACGAGCACGCGCCGCACGACGGTGCTCGACGACTCGGTGGTCTCGGCCATTCCCGCCTCGCGCGGCTACGGCAACCTGTTGGCCACTGTCGTGGGCATTTCCGGGACGGGCCTCGACGTGAGCTCCGGCGTTTCGACCAACTTCTTCACGGCGCGCGGCGGCCGCGGCAACGAGGGCACGATTCAAATCGACGGCATGAACGTCGGCTCGGCGTTCAACGGCGGCGGCGTGGCCGGCTTCGGCTATCCGACCGCGGGCTCGCAGGAAATTCAGGTGACCGTCTCCGGCGGGCTTGGCGAAGCGGACCGCGGCGGGCCGCAGTTCAACATGATTCCGCGCACCGGCGGCAACACCTTCGCCGGCACCTTCTTCTTCAGCAACGCTGGATCGTGGTCGCAGGGCAGCAACCTCGACGACGAGCTCCGCGGCTATGGCATCGCCACGGTGCCCAAGTTGATCAAGAACTGGGACACCGACATCGCCGTGGGCGGTCCGGTGATCCGCGACCGGTTGTGGTTCTTCAACGACCTCCGCAGCTACGGCCAGCACGCCGACGTGCCCGGTCTCTATTCGAACAAGAACGCCGGCAACGCCGCGTCGTGGTTCTACGAGCCCGACATCAACGTGAAGTCGCGCTCGGCCAACGCGAAGATGATCGAGGCCATCCGCCTCACTGGCCAGCTCACCCCGAAGAACAAGCTCGGTTTCTACTACGACTACCAGAAGAACTGCGGCGGATCGTCCTTCACCACCGACGGCGATCAGTGCCGTAACCGCGGCGACGACTGGGTGGCGCTCGGCGCGATTGGCGGTTTCGGCTCGGTCTCGCCCGAGTCGGGCAATGTGTGGGACGACCGCGAGAAGATCGTCCAGGCCTCGTGGACGGCGACGGCGACCAACAAGCTGCTGCTCGAAGCGGGGCTGTCGTCGTTCAACAGCCGCTGGGGTGGTCAGATTCCGGCGGGCATCAACCTCGATCTCACGCCCGTGCTCGAGTCGAACCCGGCCGCCGGCGTGCCGGTGGGTAACTTCACCTACCGCGGCTGGAACTCGTCGCCGTCGAACGACCAGCAGCACAACGTGTGGCGCGCCTCGGCCTCCTATGTGACCGGCGCCCACAGCGTGAAGGTTGGGTATCAGGCGGCCTTCCAGGTGCAGCACCAGGTGCAGAACGACAACAACACGGCGCTGCTCTTCAACTTCAACAACCGCGTGCCGGCCTCGCTGACGCAGCGGATTGCGCCGCAAGGGTTCAGCAACCGCACCCGCTTCGACGCGTTCTACGTGCAGGATCAGTGGACCCGCGGCCGGGTGACGCTGCAGGGCACCGTGCGCTACGAGCACGCGTGGAGCTGGTTCCCCGGCGGCGAGAACGGCGTGTTTGCGCCGTCGCGATTCCAGGCGACGCCGTTCCAGTTCCCCGAGAAGGAGGGTGTGACCGGCTTCAACGACATCATGCCGCGCATGGGCGTGGCCTGGGACGTGTTCGGGAACGGCAAGACCTCGGTCAAGGGCTACGCCAGCAAGTACCTGCAGCCCGCCAACAACGAGGGCCCGTTCATCATCGGGAACCCCGCCGGGGCCGGATCGTTCACGGCCACGACGGCGCGAAGCTGGAGCGATACCACCGGCCTCGGCATCAACGGCGACTTCGTGCCGCAATGCGACTACATGAACCCGCTGGCCAACGGCGAGTGCGGTCCGTGGCTGTCGGGCACCTTCGGGAACGCCGCCGTGACGACCCGTGTGAACCCCGAGGTGCAAAGTGGGTGGGGCGTGCGGCCAACCGACTGGCAGTTCGGCATCGGCCTGCAGCAGGAGATTCTGCCGCGTGTGTCGGTGGACGTGAGCTTCAACCGCCGGCAGTGGGGCAACTTCTTCGTCACCGACAACGTGGCGGTGCTGCCCTCCGACTACACGCAGCTGACGCTGACGGCGCCGCAGAGCGCGAAGCTCCCGGACGGCGGCGGTTACCCGGTGGTGTTCAACGCGCGCAACACCAATCGGACGACGATCGGCGCCACCGACAACTACTACACGAGCGCCGACGACTACGGCGACTGGATCTCGTACTGGGAGGGCGTCGACTTCAGCGTCAACGCCCGGATGCGCAGCGGCCTCGTGTTGCAAGGCGGCTTCAGCACCGGCGCTGGCCACCGCGATCAGTGCGAGGTGACCGAAAAGGTGCCCGAGCTGCTGGCGCTCAACTTTCCCTTCGTGACGCAGCAGATCAGCTCGTGCAAATACGACGAGCCGTGGATGGCGACGTATCGCGGTCTAGCCACCTACACGATTCCGAAGATCGACGTGCTGATCAGTGCGACCGGACGGTCGACCCCGAACGTCCAGCCCGATGCGGGCGGAACCCTGGTCGGGACCAACGGCGCGTCGTTGCAGGCCAACCTCAACGCCGGGTCGCCCGGTACGCCGCCCATCTCCGGTGGCTCGCTGGCGATTGGCGTGCCGTTCCAGGGCGTGAACATGGTGACGCAGGGTCAGCTGTACGGGGAACGCGTCAACGCACTCGATCTGCGGTTCGGCAAGATCCTCCGGTTCGGGCGCACGCGCTCCAACGTGGCGATCGACCTCTACAACGTGTTCAATGCCAACACCGGCACGGCGTTCAACCAGGCGTTTGGCACCGACGGCGCCACGTTCCTGCGCCCGACCGCGATCCTGAACCCGCGGTTCGTGCGCTTCAACCTGACATTCGACTTTTAGTCCGGGCTTCGCCCGCTGTGGCAGGTAGGGCCGGCGCTTCGCGCCGGTAGGGCGGGTAGGTCTGAGGGGCCGGCGGTTCGCACCGCCGGCCCTTCTTGCGTACGTGGGGGCCGCTCTTGCGTACGTAGGGGCCGCCTTCAGGCGGCCCAGGGCCGGCTAAAGCCGGCCCCCACGTCGGCCGGCCCCCACGCCGTCAGCGGCGGGCGAACGGCGTGCGAGCGGTGATGCCTTTCCCCTCGGTGACCGTGACGATCTGACCCGCCGGAATGCCCGTCAGCACCTCGGGCGCGCTCCCGGAAGGCCATCGGATCTCCAGGCGATCGATATGTGTGGCGCGGCCGAGGCCGATGTGCACGCGGAGGTCGTGCTGGGCGAGATAGCTCGACCCCGCCTTCACCTCGCGCAGTTGCGTCGTCGTGCCGACGGTCGCGCGCAGTCGCGCGCCCACCGCGCTCCGGTTGCTGCGAGTGCCCACCAGGCGCACCAGCACGGCGCCAGTTCCCGGCGCGCCGCCGTTGCGGAGCAGATCCGCGGGGCCGTTGTTGTTCACTGCCAGTAGATCCAGGTCGCCGTCATTGTCGAGATCGCCGGCCGCGAGCGCGCGGCCGACGCGCTCGGGGGCGAATCCCGGTCCGGCGGTCGTGGCCACGTCACGGTAGCGGCCGCCGTCGTTGCGAAGGAGCACCCGGCGCTGCGCTTCCTTGGCGCCTGGGCGGACGTGCCCGGGACTGTTCATCACGTGGCCGTTGACGACCGCGAGATCGAGATCGCCGTCGTTGTCGTAATCGAAGAACAGCGTGCCGAAGCCGACGAATGGCAGCGTGGCCGGGCCGGTGCCGCTCGCAAACGCCACGTCCTCGAAGAGGCCGCCGCCGAGATTGTGGAAGAGCGTGTGCCCCTCGAACTCGTGGTTGGTGACGAAGATGTCCAGACGCCCGTCGCCGTCGTAATCGCCGAAGTCGGTGCCCATGCCGGCGCGCGGCATGCCGTCGCTCGCGACCGACACGCCGGCCCGCAGCGCGACCTCGCGGAACGTCTTCCCTTGCTCGTTGTGGTACAGGAAGTTGGGCGTCGTGTCGTTGGCCACGAAGATGTCCGGCCAGCCGTCGTCGTCGTAGTCGCCGAACACGACGCCGAGGCCGTTGCCGCGCTGGCCGTCGATGCCGCTTTCGCGGCTGTTGTCGGCAAAGGTGCCGTTGCCGTTGTTGCGGTAGAGGACCGAACGGAGCGGCGCGAAGTTGAGCGGGTGGCAGTAGACGCGGAACGCCTTCGACGCATCACCGCAGAACACGTGGTTGTCCACCCGGGCATCCACGTAGTTGGTGACGAACAGATCGACGTCCCCGTCGCGATCGACATCGGCCCAGGCGCAACTCGAGCTGAAGAGCGGACCGCCGCCGACACCGGCTGTGCGGGTCGCGTCGGTGAACGTGCGGCCAGCGTTGTTGCGGTAGAGCGTGTTCGGCCCGACGTTGGTGACGTAGACATCGATCCAGCCGTCGTTGTCGTAGTCGGCGGCGCAGGCGCCCATCCCGTACTCGGGGTGTCCGAGGCCGGCGGTGGCGGTGACGTCTTCCAGCGTGCCGTTGCCGCGATTGTGGAACAGGCGGTGACGGGCGCGGCCGGCCACGGCCGTGTCGATGAGCGACCCGCCGTCCACGAGCAGCACGTCCTGCCAGCCGTCGTTGTCGTAGTCGAGGAAGAGTCCGCCGCCGCTCATGATTTCGTAGAGATGGCGGGCGGGGCTGGCGCCGCTCACGTGCGTGAAGTCGAGCCCCGCGGCGGCCGCCGCGTTCTCGAACTGGACGACGGCCGGAGCCGGCGGCGACGGTGCGCCGCGCTGGCCCGCCGCAACCGCGAGCGCGCCGGCGCAGGCCACCAGCGCGGCCGCACACAGCAGGGATCTGGCAGGGCGGCCGTGGACGGCCCGGCGGGCGTCGGTCACTGTCCGGCTCCGGCCCGGCGCAGCGCCTCTTGCCGGGTCTGCGCGTACAGCGCACGCTCGCGTCGGCTCTCGTCCGCCTGACCGGTGGCGGCGTAGGCCTCCGCGAGGTGGCGGTGCACTTCCGGCGCGCTGCCCGGCACCACGCCGGCACGCAGGTGCGGGAGCGCGTCGGCCGCCTGGCCTGCACGCAGCAGGGCCAGTCCGAGCTCGAGCTCCGCCGCGGCGTCGCCAGGCTGGGCATCGACGACCTTTCGGAGCAGGGCCAGGGCGCGAGCGTGGTCGCCGCCCGCGGCGCTCACGGCCGCATCGCGGCGGAATCCGGCCAGCTCCAACCGTTTCGATTGCAGCGTCGTGGCCTCGGCCTGCAGACGCTGATATTCCTGCAGCTCGCGGTTGCCGTCGTCGTCCCGGCCGAGGCGAAGCAACGACGTGGCCAGCACGTAGCGCGCCTCCTTGTGTGTCGGGTCGAGCTCCGTGGCGCGGCGGGCTGCGCCAGCCGACGCCTCGAACTGCCCCTGACGCAGCCGCACCTGGGCCACGCCCACGAGAGAGTCGGCACGCCGCGGGTCGATCATCAGCGCCACCGTGAATTCCGCCAGCGCCTCGGTGAGCCGGCTGACGCGCAAATACATCTCGGCGAGCTCGTGGTGCGCCGCTGCGTCGTTGGGCACGAGCGCAATCCGCCGCGAGAACGCGTCGATGGCGCCTTCGTAGCCCTGCTGGGACCGGCGGAGGGCGCCGAGCGTCTGAAAGATGCTGTTGAGGCCGAGCAGTGGTTCGAGTGCCGCGGCATGGGCCATCTCGGTCATCGCCGCATCGTAGTTGCCCTGCTTCTGATAGGTGAGCGCCAGCAGGTACTGTGCCCGGCCCGAGTCGGGGATGGCGGCCAGCGTGTCGGTCAGCACAGTGACCGCATTCGCGTACTGTTCGCGCCCGAACAGGGCGCGAGCCAGGTCGAGGCGGGGGCGCTCGTACGAGGCGTCGAGGCCGATCGCCTGGCGCAGTTCCGTCAGCCCGCGCTCGGCGTCCTCGTCGGCGAGACGCGCGAGCCCGAGCAGACGGTGCACCTCCGCCGAATTCGGTGCCGTGGACGCCGCGGCCTCGAGGTGCGTCACCGCGTTGGCTGTCGTCCCATCCCGCAGCGCGGCGCCCGCCTGCGTGAGGCGATCCGCGATCGCGGACGGAGGGGCGATCAAGGGGTCGATCGCCGCCGCGGTTCTCAGCCGGGTCAGGGCCTCTTCGTAGCGACCTTGCATCAGCAGCTGATAACCCGTGCGATACGGCGCCGGCGGAAAGTATGGCTCGATGCCGGGGACTTCCGTCACCAGCCCGAGGCGGACGAACGGGGCACCCTCGGGGGCTGGTCCGGCCGCGGTCGCCGCCGCGACGAACCGTTCCAGAGCCGCAGCCACCTTGTCCGGCGTCTCACCCGCGGTCAGCAGCTGGCGAGCGAAGAGATACGTGCGTACCGGATGGGTCGGCGTGAGCTCCGCTGCGCGGCGCAGATCGTCGAGCGCCTCACGAGGCTGGGCAGTGAGCTGAGCCGCGATGAGGCCGCGGACGGTCAGCGTCTCTGGCCGCTTCGGATCGAGCGTGATGGCCTCGCCGAGCTCGCGCTGCGCGTCGCGGAACCGATGGCGTTCGAGATACTCACCGGCCAGCGCGACGTGCATGCGCGTGGCGACATCGGCGCGTGCGCCGCCGACGTCGGCGGCCATGCCGGTTTCGAAGGTCCGGATGAGAGCGTCCCAGCGCTCCCGGATGCGCTCCATCGACGAGAGGCCCTCGGCCGCGGCGGGTCCCTCGTCGCCATAGGCGCCGTCGAGCGCGAGGCTGAAGCGCGCCAGCGCTTCGGTGAACAGCTGTTTCGGCCCCGGCCCCTGGGCCATGAGCGGACGGTGCGCCAGGAGCGCCACGCCGGTTACGCACGCCACGATCAGCGGCCGCCGCCTCATGTCGAGCGCTCAGTGTACCGCCTGGACGCCGCGTGAGGTATGCCGCTCTGGCGGTTCTTCTATGCCGCGTTGGTATCGCTGCACGACTCGTAAAAATTAGTCGGCGCAGACTGGAAGCCGCAAGTCATAATCCAACGTCACAACACGTTAGCTCATCTCGTGATGCGCCAGAGACCGGTCTTGGCTGGCTATCGTCTGTCTCTGGCGTGTCGCGATCTATACGGATTGATCAATAGCGCAAGGTCCAGACGTTCAGGGTCAGGGACCCCCTATCCCCTCGGAGGACATGCATCAATGACTGAAGTCGGCTCCATGCGGCCCGGGCGTTCGGGCACCCGGATCGTGAAGTGGCTCGTCTCGGGCGCAATGCTGGCCGTGGTGGCGCTCCTGCCATCGTCGGTCTTCGCGCAGTCGTCGATTGCCGGCGTCGTTCGCGACGCGTCCGGGGCCGTGCTCCCCGGTGTGACGGTCGAGGCCGCCAGTCCGGCCCTGATCGAAAAGGTCCGCACCGCCGTCACCGACGGCACGGGGCAGTACCGGCTCGAGAACCTGCGGCCCGGCACCTACACCCTGACCTTCTCGCTCACCGGCTTTGCGCAGGTGAAGCGCGAGAACGTGGACGTGAGCGGCGGCTCCATTCTGTCGATCAATGCCGATCTGCGGGTGGGCGGCGTGCAGGAGACCATCACCGTCAGCGGCGAAACGCCGGTCGTGGACGTGCAGACGAGCACCAAGAAACAGACCGTGCTCGACGATTCGGTCATCGAAGCGCTGCCCTCCTCGCGCGGCTACGGCAACCTGCTCTCGGCGGTGCCCGGCATCCAGAACAACAGCCTCGACAACGGCACCAACCCGACGATGGTGTTCTTCACCGCCCACGGCGGCCGCGGCAACGAAGGCACCGTGCAGATCGATGGCATGAACGTGG
>Ga0210380_10000623_pt1 | contig 15377 bp, 32 predicted proteins | sample PLM4_5_coexredo_FD_155476 | JGI IMG/M metagenome (GOLD analysis project Ga0210380, IMG submission 155476) | Groundwater sediment microbial communities from an aquifer in East River, Colorado, USA - PLM4_5_coex redo | ecosystem: Environmental > Terrestrial > Soil > Riparian zone | place: USA... | reverse complement strand
GCCGAAGTTAATCGCGCCGGTCGCCGTGGATGCTGAAGACGTGGCTTTGTCGCCAGAGCCGCCACCGCCGCCGCCGCTGGCGCCACCGCCTCCGAGGCTTCCAAAGTATTTCGAGTAGTCCATCGGTCAAAATTTTCGCACCAGCCAAACCAAAGCCACGACAACCACGCCCGCGATGACCGCCAGCGGGAGCCAGGGCGGGAGCTTTGAACCCCGGCTGTTATCCACCGAGCCGACTTGCCGGAAGTCCGCCGCGCTGTTCGCGTCCGCGGCGGCGCTGAAACTCGCCGCGATGTCGTAGCCGCCCATAAAAGTTAAAGAGTGCTGCGCCGCGCCAGGTCACGCGAAGCGCCGGAGATGACTTGCTCGAGTTCCGTCGGCGTCAACTTTCTCCCGGCCCGCGCTTCCAAGACGTGTTGAACTTGCGATATGCGCTCATTGAGCGTCTGCGCCTGGCGCCGCTCGTACCGCAACTGAAGCGCCGTGTGATACGGATTCATGTCACGGATGCCTGGCATAGCTTCACTTCCGAAACAACGAAACCACGACTACCAACACCACCAACACCACGCCGCCGATGATGGCCGGCTTAATCCACGCCGGCTGAGGAGCGGGCTGGGTCTGCCGTTGAACCGGTTTCTTCCGGTCCTTGAGTTCGTCGATCGTCTTGTAGGTTTGCAGCCCCAACCCAAAAGTGTCTTTGATGCCCGCGAGCCAATCGGTCTTGCCCTGTCCGCTCGCCGGTCCTGGATCGTCGAAACCTTCCTCCACGAGGTAGGCCCGGTATGCTTCGTCTTGCGTCATAAAACTTTTGTCCGACGGCCCGCGTGGGAAGCGCCAGCTAACCCCACGCGGGATGCCCGCCGAAATGCTTCAATCGCGCCGGCCCAGCCGTTGAATGACCGCGCGGATGTTGCGCGGCGTCGCGTCACTGGTCGTGATGCGCAGATAAACGTTCTTGCGCCCGCCCAGGGGGACCGCGCTGCGCAGGTCGTCGTCGTCGTCGAACACAAGGTGGAATTTGTCCGTCTGCGGCGTCATGCCGTAGCCCACGAGGTCGCTCTCGTTCTCCTGGGTGTTGACTTCGCGAATCACCACGTCGCCGACAATGAACTCAACCTTGGTGATGTCGCCGTCGTGAAGCGTGATGCTTTGCAGGTCGTCCACCTTCTCGAGGCCGTTGTGCGTGGCGATGAGTCCGGTGACTGGAATGTCGTCCTCGTACCACTTCGAAATGAAACCCATCGCTAGCGGAACTCCTTTATCGTCGGTCGGATTGTCGTAGAGAGCGGTCGCGCTCATGTCCACGCTGGCATCGGCTGCCGCCGCGATGTCCACTTCTATAACGAATCCGCCGTCCGGCACGTCGCCCGTGCCCCAGGCACCCGCGCCCTGCGCGACGTAGCCTTTGCGCCACGGTTCGGTGAGCCAGATGGGAATGTCGATCTGCTCGCCCGCCACGTTGTTCTGAATTCCAAAACGCGTTGACCCGTCCTCGCCGAGCAACAGCATTTCGGTGTCGAGTTCGTCAGGCGTGAAGACGCGCTGCACTTTCGTTCCGACCTTGAGGCGAATCTTGTCTATGATTTGATTCGCCACCTGGCCCGTTGCCGAGACGTGCAGGACGAACTTGTAATAGCGAGGGTCACTCGGCACGCGGATCGTGGCCGTGCGGCCCGGCGCTACGGAGTTCACCACCAGCAAGGGGCGTTTGAATTTGACTGCCATAGTGTTTTGAGGTTGGAGGTTTGCTCAGTGCTCAGGCGAACAACTGGCCGACAACGGGGATACGTGTGCCGAACTTGCGGATCAAGATGTAGGTCAAAGCGGCGACGCCAGCGATCACCAGGTAAGGTTTAAGGACTTTCATTTTGTTTTGGGCCAGCGTCGCCGCCCTGCCCCCGGCTTCCACAGCCGGGCGCATCAGGGCTAGCAACTGCGCCGTGAGAGAGCTATCGGTGAGGAGCGGGGAGTGCGAAACGGGAAGGACTGGGAAAAATGGGTCAAAGCCCGGCACTTGAAAAACGGGTGGGACGGTGGGACGGTTCCACTATGCCAGGCACCGCCACCCGAAAACTTGATCCGAAACGCCGGCTCGTTCTCACGCCCTACTTCAAAGGTGGCGACTTGGTGAAGCTCGAATCGGAAGATGCCGACACTCTCATCGTGAGACGCCTGAAGCCAGTGGAACGCAAAGCGCCGCCGCGCAAGCGGCTGGTGCGCCGCAAGGACGGCTCCACCTATTTGACGGGCGGAAAACCCGTCACGAATGAGGACGTGCGCCGCATCATGGCGGACTTCCCGTGAAGCTCGCCGATGTCAGCTTGCTCGTCGCCATGAGTGACGCCATGCACACGCAACACGCGCTGGCAGACCGCTGGCGCAAAGAGAACGAGTTTGCCACCTGCCCGATTACAGAGCTTGGACTGGTGCGGGTCTTGATGGCCACTGGCACCGAGGCTGAAGACGCCTTCGCGCAGTTGGCGAGCGTGAAGAAAAAGGCCGGCTTCGTTCCTTGTGACGCGCCAGGGAGCGTGATCGCCGGCAAAGTCACGGGGCACAAGCAAACGACGGACGCCTACCTGCTGGAACTGGCCCGTTTGCATAAGAGCACTCTCCACACTTTGGACGCTGGCATTAAAGGCGCCGTTCTGGTCAGCTAAAACACCCTGCCCCGCTGAACGCCCCGGCTGTGTTTGTTCAGTGCGTAGAAACTTCCCAGCGGCAGCGCTGCCACTTCCTCCCGTGGAGCGCCCTTCTCCGCCACGCAATCCAGGGCCTTCTCTTCCCCGAGCGTGAAGCAGACGAGTTCCGTCAACTCGTTCAGGACGGAGCCGTTGAGCTTGTGGGGCAACTGCGTTGTGAACATCATTTCAAGCCCGCGCTTCCGTCCGGTCTGAACGCAGCTTGAGAGCGAGCGGGGAATCGAGAGCCGGTCACAATACTTCCAGGCTTCATCGAGTAGCAGGAGCTTGCGCCCTGGCAGCGCGCTGGCGGTGTCGTAAGTCCATTGGCAGAACCAATCGAAGGCCGCGCTCAAATCGCCGGGAAACGTCTCGTGCGGGTCAAAGAGCGCGACGCCATCTTCGACTGCCAGGGAAAGCTCTTCCACCGTCTCCGCGGCGCTCAGGCGCAGCCGTTGCTCAAATTCTTCATCGGCGCAAAAAACGAAGTGGCAGGTGTAGAGGTGCGCGGACGCCACCAGGTAGCGCAGCCCGAGCGTCGTCTTGCCGCTCCCGCTCATGCCGGCGATCACGGTACAGGCACTGCGGGCTGAGAGTTGTAGGTTCACCGCGTCAGCGTGACGCGCAGTTCGCGTCAGCGCTCATGTCTCTGCCGGAGTCTCGCGCACGGGCGGGATTGAAGCGCCAGCGGTCAAAACCAAGCTGACGCTCCGCCGCCCAAACCAAACACCCATGCACACCGCCGCGATGCACGCGAGCACGATGAACAGTAGTTGCTTGTGTGTAACGGGAACGTCCATACGCGCTCACTCCACCTCAATGCGCTTCACCGCATTGTTTTTCGGAGTCTCTGCCAGCCGGCGTTGCTCTTCAAACTTCGCCTTCGCCTCCGCCATCTCCTTCAGCGTGCCCGACAGAATCGTCCGCCCCGCCACGATGGCGAGCAGCCCCACGACGCCCGCCGCCATCGGCGCGTCTTCCGCGCTCATGCCGTAGTGGTTCAGCAACTTCGCCACCGAGTGCGCCCCGCCGCTCACCAGCCCGGCCTTGGCCACTTCGTTGTAAGGCCCCTCCCGCTCCACCAGCGCCAGCGCCGCGGGGGAAATCTCGGCCGCCGCCGACTTCAGTTTGGAGAGGTCCGCTTTTTCGGACACGGCGACGAGTTCAGCGAGGAGAGGCTTGAGAGCGTCCGAATTCCACGGCACAGGAGCAGGAGCGCCAGGGAGCGCAGCGCCCGCACCCGGCGCACGCGCAGCGCCGGCCAGCGCCGCTCCAGGATCCGCCAGGGGAGCGCCAGCTTTGCGAGCCTGCTGCCGCTGGCGCTTCTCCCGCCATTTGCGCCGCTGTTCCTCTGTGCTGCCGCCAGCATGGGCAGGAACACCAGCCGCTCGCCCAGCGCCTTGCGCCGGAGCGCTCCCTTCAGGAGCGCCATTTGCGAGCGGTGGAAGGCTTGGAGTTGACGGGAGCGCCTCCATGCCTCAATCCCCGAAAAATTCATCCCAGATGCTCTCTTTGCTCTTGGGCTTGGGCGTGGGAGCGGGAGCGCGGAGACGGTGGCACTCGTCTTCAAGCTCCGCCGCTCGTGTCTCCGCCAGCTTGCGGGAGCGCTCTTGCTCCGCGAGCTTGCGGCGCAGTTCCACAATATCTCCCGCGTCGCTCTCCTTCACGTCACTCTCTGCCACCAGCTTCGCCACGGGCGGCGGATCCGGAGCGTTGGGAGTGGGGAGCGCGGGTGGCGCGCCAGGCGTCCCGCCAGAGACTTCCCCGTCGGCAGACAAAAGGAGTGTGCGTTTCATGGCGCTTGAGGTTGGATGGGGAGAACGCCCCGAAGATTACCTCTTCGCTTTGGCAGCCGCTCCCTTGCTCTCCACGAGGTCGTGGACGACTTCCGTGAGCAGTTCGAGCGCGAGCGATTCCGGCGAGCGGCGGATGGCTTTGCGGGTCACAGCCAGGTGCGCGCGCACCGTGCTCAGCTTTTCTTGTTTCGTCATGGGAGAGCTATCGGCCAGAGCGCTCCGAGAGACACCGGGAACAAGTGGGAACATCTCGGCACGGGTGACGGCCACCACAGACAGCGACGGCTGCACTGCAGCAATCGTCCGCGCGTCGAGTTCGATGCCGATGTTGAGTTGTGCCGGTTTCTTCCGCCGCGTGATCGCGCCACTGCCAAAAAACGCTTCGATGAAAACACGATGCGGCGGCATCATCAACTTGTGGTACGTCCCCTCGCCGTTCTTGCCGCCGTCGAAGTTCATTCGGCAGACCTTGTTCCGCTTTGCGTGGGTTTGTAGATCGCCTCAAACCATCTGCGATTGCTTTGCCTTTTTGACCAGCACTCTCGGCAGCCGTTCGCATTCTTGGCCGTCTTCGGCCCGCCGCAAACGGCGCACACATAAGTTCCGGGGCCGCAGTTTGCATTTCTCTCTCTCATGCCAGTGCCAGTTCTCCCGTGACCGGTCCTCGCACTTTCGGCGACGTGGCGTCACGCCGCCGCTCCATGCGCTTGCGGCAACTCACTGTCGCGTGAATGCGCGACGCGGGCACTTCCCGCCCGCACTCACACACGCACAGCCGGCGCGTGGGCGGAGTCTTGAGCGTGAGATTGCCTTGCGGTCGCTCCAGAATCGCCCGCGCCACGATGGACGCAACACCGACGTGAACACCGTTGCCCACCAGCCGGTAACGCAGCGCCGTGGAAAGCCCTTTGGGAAAGTCGAACGTGCGCGGCAAACCTTGAAGCTCGCAAAAGTCCGCCCACTCCCGTTTCCCGGCACGACGCCCTTCGCTCGCCATGGCGCAACGTGACACGCCGGCGTCGTCCCGCGATCGTGGCGTCACGTATGGAATGACCAGCGGCTCGCCGCGCGCGAAGCCGAACAGAAACCAGCGCGGTCGATGCTGCGCAAAGCCCAGGTCGCGAGGATTCAAGTGCAACCGTTGGAGCGAGTAACCGAGCGGCACGAGTGCCGACACGTCCGGCAGCCCGTTGACGTTCTCCAGAACAAAAAAGTCCGGTAGTGCTTGGCCGACGACCCGAAAAAACTCCGCGATGAGTTCAAGCCCGGCGCTCGCGTCGCGCGTCGTCCGGTTCGCCGTCGAGAAGCGCTGGCATGGAGGCCCGCCGATCACACCCGCCCACACTCCCGGCACGGCGTTGAATTCCTGAATCGGCTGGCCAAACTGAGCATCCCCCGCGCTCGTCACACAGAAGCCTTCGCGGGAAAAGCCCCTGTCCAACAAGCCGGCGCCGGAGAAAGTCGAGAGCACGAGCCGTGACGGAGCTGGTACGTCCGAGCATCGAGCCGTCACGCCGCCCCTCACGTCTTTGTTCATCGCTTTCCCTTCCGCTTGCGCACGATGGTGACGGCGCGCAGAATCTCCCGCGCGTTCTCGTGTCCGTTGGCGTAGGCGTAAGCGGCCCGCGTCACGATGTCGATTGCTTGTTTCTGTTCAAGCTCCGCAAGCACCTTGTCCGGGTCTTCTGCCGCCATTTGCTCTTTGATGTCCGTTTTCACCAGCTCGGAGTCAGTCGCGAGAGAGAGCCACGTTGATCACGAAACACACAACGCACAGCGTTAAAGTCGCAATTTCAAAGCCGGTCATGCGTCACCTTTCGCAGTCGCGCTGCCACGCCCTCGGCAAACTCGCGCTCGCGTTCGTTCAACACTTCCGGCAGCGGCTCGTCCGCCGGCTTCGCCGCTGGCTTGCTCGCGCGCGGCTCGTCTGGTACGATCGGCCCGTTCAGTCGGAGTTCCACCGCCTCAATGCGCCGCTTCCATTCCGTCTTGGCCGTCGGAGTGGTGGCCGTTTTGACTTTGCCCTTCAGATCGGCGAGCCGGCTTTCCAGTTCCCTCGGAAACATCCGGTCTAGTGTTTTCTCCCACTTCTCAAACACCAGATCGGGGGGGGATACCCTCCCTCTCTTAGTCTCTGGTACTCCTTTACTACCTAGAGTCTCTCTTAACTGCACCGGATTGACGGACGGCCTGTCACCGCGCGCGGTGCGCGGCAATCCTCCGCTGCGGTGTGCCGCAATCCTCCGTTCCGGTGCTTGCCCATCCCCCGCTGCGGTGCGCGGCAATCCTCCGCTGCGGTGTGCCGCAATCCTCCGTTCCGGTGCTTGCCCATCCCCCGCTGCGGTGCGCGGCAATCCTCCGCTGCGGTGTGCCTCAATCGTGTTTGCGGGGGTTTGCCCATCCCCCGCCATGTCGGAGGGAGCAAAATCCTTGTTCTCCACCGGAGAACAATCCTCCGCAATGACGTTCTCGGAGAGCAGTTGACCGTCGCGGAAGGGCAGGCTTGGAGTGACCTGTTGGGGGACGTGAACCGCGACGTTGTACACATTTGGCCAGCGGTAACTCGGCATGTTTTTCACCCGCTGCTTCGCCAGCCAGATGTATCCGCCGCGCACCAGTTCTTCAATCCATCCGACAGTGACGCTCGCGCTGCGCAGGATTTTCCCGGCACCGTCCTTCGACTCTTCCCGCTTCTCCTTTCGCCGTTTCGGATATAGGCAATTCACGGAGGCACCGCCGCACAACCGCGCGAGCGCGCGACCTTCCAGCAGGACTGCCCCAACGCGATTGTTGTGGAGTCCGCCAAACTCCTTCATCCACCCTGCCTTGCAGAGCAGACAGAAAAACCTCGCCGCGCCGTGCGAGAGATACGGGTCAACCAAAGCGCGGATCATCTCCTGTCGCTCGCGCTCTCCCCGGTCGCGATTCTCTTGCTCGCGCGCCTGAGCTTCCGCCACTGCCCTGTCCTTCGCCGTCTGCCAAGCTTGTTGAGATGGTGATAGATATTTCAAACCGCTGCCGTTTCCGTTTTCGTTGTTCACTGCCAAACCTCCTCTTTGTTTTTTGTTAACCGCCAGACGCTCCCGCAACGGCCACACGCGCAAAACTGTTTCGTCCGCACGCGCTGTCCGCCGTGGAAGCACAAACACCAGAGCGCCACCGCGCCCCGCCATAAGAATTTCACCCCACCTCCTTTTCCAGGGTCGCGAGCGCTTCTCGTGCGATGCGGTCACGGTTAATGACTTGCCGCCGGATGTTTTCCAAATCGCTCAAGTGCGCGTGAATCATGTCCAGCAACGTCGCCACGCCGACACGTTGCCGCTCCGCGGGTTGCTCACGCTCGCGTGCTTCCAGCGCGTGGATGAAGTAGTCCAGCGTCAGCGACTTGTTCATGTTGCTCGCCGTGCGCGCCGTGTCCGCCGCGAGACTCATCGCGCAACCTCCGTTCCTTCGGGGTCAAGTTCTCGCCGTGCTTGGGAAAGCTCCTTTGTGAAACCCAAACCCGATGGTTTCCACCATCGTTCCGTGCCGCGCTGCCAAATGCGAACGGGAGTCTTCAATGTGACGTTCACAGCGCCTCCTCCTTTGCTGACTTGATCGTCTCGCGCGGCACTTCAATCGCCGGTTGCAGAGCCGACAGCGCCGCGCACAAGTCCGCCGATGAAACAAGCAGGTCCAACGCGAGCATTGATGCCGCGTCGTCACTGCCGAGCGCGCTGACGAGTTCCGTACGAATCTCTTGCGCGCGGTCGCGCAGCAACCGCACCTTGAACAGCATTTTCTCCAACGCCTCGCGGTTCATGCCGCCTCCTTTTCTTCAGCAGCGGTGAACCACGCGGGCAAGTCCCACGGGTTGTGCAGCATCGCGGCGAAAAGTTCCGTTGCCGCTTTCTTATTTTGGGAGTCCAAACTCAGCGCGCCCTCACTCGCGAGACGGCTTAGGTTTTTTAGCACGCGCTGCCCGCGCTCCGATTGTTTGAGTTGCTCGGCTGCCGCCTCAAGTTGTTCGTAAGCGCTCATGCCGCCTCCGCGAAGCTGTTGAGTTTTTGTTTCACCGCCGCCACGTGTGCGGCTTCAACGCGCTTCACTTCCCTGGCCGGAAATTGCAGCTTGCCGTTTGCGCCCGTCCCGCTGGGTTTCGCCTTGTGCGCTTTCAACCGCCGCCGTGCCGTCAGTTCGGTCACACCCCACTTTCCCGCGAGGTCTGCAATCGTTTGTGTCTTCATTTTGTGTTTTGTGTTGTTTCCTTCACACCCGCACCAGACGCACTTCCACACGGAAGCGGCCAGCGGGCGTGAAAATCATTTGCACGAAATCGCCGCGCACGTGCGCGGGCGCGAACGAGCCAAGCATGTCCTCAAGGGCTTGCGGCCCGGAATGCCCCGCGATGACTTCGCGGACAAGACAACGGAACTGAACGGCGGCAAACTGCCGGGCTATCCAGGGATCGTGAGCAGGACGGGCTTTGCGTGTTTTCATCCGGCAATGTTGCGCCATTTGAGCACGCCTTATCGCGCCTAGTCAAGCTTGACTTTTGGCGGCCCGGTGTGGCTTCATGCTGGCCTCTATGAAGAAAATCCTCGCAACACTCATTCTCACACTCGCCCTCGCCGTGGCGTGCCAGGCTCAAGAGGTCACGCTGTCGGGTTACTGGACGGGCGCGTGGTACGAAACGGTTGTGCCGAAAACATTTTCCCGCTCAGCCGGGCAAATCGACATTTACCAATGGTCAGACAAGACGGTGGAAGTTGACCTTTGGTATGACGGTTACGTCGTTGCGACGGGGGTTGGCGTTTGGAACGTGACGGCAACCGGGCGTTTCACCGTGTCCTTCACTCTGGACGATGGCAGCTACTTCGTCGGAGGCGGGAAGTCTTTCTTTTGGTCCGGCACTCTGAAGCAGTTACTTGCCGCTGGGAAGATTTCTGGCAAGTGGCAGGCGAACTGAGGGGGCGGGACGCCGTTCACGCCAGTGCAGTCGCGTGCGTCTGCGCGAGGCGGGTTTCGAGGCGGCGACGTTCGGCGGCTTCAACGTCAGGCTCGGCGAATAGCGGCATGAGGCCGATGTAGTCGCACGGCTCAAGTCCCCAGCGGCGGACTTCCTTGCGCACGGTGCGCAGGCACACGTCCCAGCGGTGGGCGAGTTCCTTTTGCGTCAAAACGGGAATGCCTTTGCGGCTCATACAGTTGCTCTCCGGTTATCGGTTGTCGGTTACGACCGGTTGAAGCCGCGGGCGTCTTCAGTTGCGGGCGTGACTCCTCGATGTCCGTTCCGCGCGGCCGCGTCACGGGATCGGGACTAAACCTTTGGCCGCGCCGTGGGCAGCACCCTTCGGCGACGGCGAGGTGACTGAGCAGCCGGTGAACAGCAGCGCGCCACAGAGCAGGAGCGCGAGCGGCAACTTGCCGCTCTTCTCGTCACCAAATTCGGTGGATCTAAAACTCTTGAGTTGCACGGCGGCAATGTTCGTTGCGCCGACAGCCACGGTGACGAGCCACAGCCACAACACCGGAATGAATTCCTTGGCCGTATCGGAGTGCAGTTCGCCCACCAGGAACGGGCCGACCCCGAGCCAGCAATAGAGCAGCGCCGATTGGGTGCTTTGTTTCATCTCGAGTGATCGGTCAATTGTGCGGACTGCAACTCTTCCAGGCGTGCCGCGCCGGCGCGTTGCGCAGCCTGGTGCGTCACGTAGTCAATGCGCGTCGAGAGTTGAGCGACGCTGACTTTGAGTTCCACAACCTCCTTGAGCGTCCACGCGCCGATGGCGACAGCTGCCGACAGCAGAAGCGTTACAACGGTCTTCACCGGGACACCTCAATCACCTGGCCGTTCTGCCGCGATAAACCGTTTAGTTTGGCGTGAGCACAGCCGCAAAACGCGATCACCACCAGCGCGAGCGCGGTGATGAGTCCGCAGAGAAGCACCCAGGCGCGCAGCGTCATTTGCCCTTCAGTTGTTTGGCGACGTAGCCCGGCCCACCCACGTAAATGAACAGCGCGCCGAGCGCGAGCAGCCAAACCCAAACGGGAATGCCCGCGAGAATTCCCGTGAGTGCTTTGCCGGCGACGTTGAACGGCCCGCGCACCGCGCTGGTGAGATTCGCCTGCCCTTCCGCCAGCCCTTCGTCGTAGGCCGTGTCGAGTTCCGCGTTGACGTTCAGGCCGGTCGTGTTGCCAGGGCGCGTGCGGTTGAATTCTACTTCGCGTTCCCATTCCGCCGCCGTCTCTTCGTCAAGTTCGTTGCGCAGCCGCGCGGCCGTGCGCCGGTCTTGCTCGGCTTTGAGCGCGTCGAGACGGTCGCTGTTCGCCTGAAGCTCGTCCGCGCTCACGCCATCGTTGGCGAAGTAACTGACGACGTTGTTGAACCATGAAGGCATAAAGTCAGAAGCGCGGGCGCGCGCCCACGATGAACAGCAGCACGATTGCTCCAAGCACCAGCCACACGCCGCCGCGCACGAGTTCCAGGGCAGGCGCTTCGATGAGAGTTTCGTTCATCGCGTGTAAGGCTCGAAGCTGAGCCGGAAAAAGTTGTTCGTGTGCGCGCCCACGCGCCGCGCCGCGCCTTGCAGAGCGAGCGTGGTGTTGATGCCGTTTGTCTGTGAAATTTCGAGGTTCACGTTCGTAAACGCGAACGGCACCGCGCCGCCCGGTCCCCACTCAAAGTGCGCTTCGGCGTGCTGTGCCGTGTTGCCGGCGCGCGTGATTTCGCACCAGCCTCGGAAGACAATGTTGCTCGCGATTTGCAGCCCGGTGTCCAGAATAGTCTGCGAGCCGAAGACAATGGTGAATTGGTTCGTGTTCGCCGTGGCGAGTGGCATCACGCCGCCCCAGTCGCCGCGAATCGTGTCGCCGTTGTTGGTGAGCGTGTTCGCGGCGACGACGACGGCGGCGAGGTTCGAGAGCGTGCCCGCGGCGTTGAGGTTGGTGAAGCTGGAAAGAGTTTTGAAAATGACGCCGCCCGAATAGTTGTTCGATGCCGTCGCGCTGCCTCCCGCGCCGATGACGGTCAGTCCGCTCGCGTCCACTCGTATCTTTGAGTTGCCGTAGCCGATTTCCACACTCTTGTCCGTCGTGTTGGTGACGAAGAATCCAAACGCCGCAGCGTAATTGGCATTAACCGCGTTGCTGATGCCGCCGACGATGGTGCCGCCGATTTTGTTCGCGCCCGCCAGCCAGTTCCCATAGCCGCCGCCGATGAAGCCCCAGGAGTTGCCGCCCTCTTGGTAGTTCAACTGCCCGCCCCCAATGACGCCGAATCCGGTTGTGTTGCCCTGGCCGGAAATCTGGTTGTTGGCCCCGCCGCCAATGAACGAGTAGCGCGAGCCGGATGACGGCGTTGTGCCCACGATGTTCGCGCTGCCTGATGCAACGGCCCCATACTCGCCGCTGTCGTAAACGATGTTGCCCGCGCCGCCGCCGATGAACCCGCGCGTGCTGCGGACGTAATTGGCAGTTCCCCCGGCGATGGTTGCCGCCGCCGTGTTGTCCGCCACGATAATGTTGTTCGCGTAGCCTCCCCCGATCGTGCTTTGACCATTATTGATGCCTATCGAATTAACTGTTCCACCGGCGATGGTGCCGTAAGTCACATTGGCATTGAGCACGTTTTGGTAACCGCCCCCGATCACTGAATCGAGCACGCCGATTTGCATGATGTTGTCAGAGCCGCCCACGATGACATTCCGCAGAGCGTTGGTGCGGATCGAGTTGTTCGTGCCGCCTGCGATGACAGACCAGACCGCGTTCGTGTAAATCAGATTTCGCGCACCTCCGCCAATGAACGAGTAGCTCGCGTGCGCGAGGTTGTCCTCGCCGAAGGCCACGCTATACGGCCCGACGTTGATCGCGTCCCAGTAGTTCGACGGAGAGATCGAGTGATGCTCGAAGACCGTTCGCGTGGACACGCTGCCGACGCGAAGCGACCGGACGGACGGCACGTATTCAAAAGCGGTGCGAGCGCCGTTGGTTGGAGCCGCTCCCGTCGTTCCCTGAAGCCACAGACCGCCGAGCACGGGCGAGCCGGCAACGTTCGTGGTGAACTGGTTTATTTGTAGCAGGTAGCCGCCGAGCGTCAGCGTCAGTCCATTCCACGGGACGGCAAACTTGATCGCGGTGGAATTTTTCACTTCTAAAAGGTTCCCCGACGTGTGGGTGGCATACGTGCTGAAGGTGTAAGGAGTCACGGAGGCCGCAACCGCTGGCGTGAGCATAAACATGTTCGTTGAGTTGACTTGTCCCTCAAGCGAGACGTTGTCGGCGGCAGTGTGAATCTTCACGTAGGAGTCAGAGCCGCTGGCGTCGTCGTAGGTTTCCCACTCGGTTTCCGCCAGGCCCACCGCAAAACGGTGGAGAATTTGTGAGAAATATCTCGTCTCGTCGTCGGCGGTAAGCTCCCAACTGTGCGTATTGCCGTCATGCGTGACGTAGCGGAAAATTTCGTTCTCGTTCGGAAGATCGCCATAGTAGGCGAGTGCGTCCCTGCCCTGTTGCACGTTGCCATCGCGTGTGACGCTGAAAATGTTTGTTCCAATTTGCCGGAAAGAGATAAGCGGCACGTTTGCCGCCGCGCCGAGCGAACTGCTAAAAACCAGGTTGCTCACTGTGCTGGCGACACGGTTGCTCACGGTGGCGTTGCTATTCGTCCACAGGCCCGCCGCCTGGAGGATGGCGGTGTAAAAGCTGTTTGAGATCGTCGTGTTGAACGAGTTGGCGATGGCGTTGGAGAACGCCGCCGAGTTCGTCATTCCGGCAAGCAAGCTGTCGAGCCGGGCGTTGCGTAGGTTTGTCTGCGCGCCCGTCACGTTCACGATCACGAGAAACAAATTGCTCCCGTAGAGTTGCCCGGAATAAACGGCGAGGTCTGCCGCTGGCCGGTTCGTCGCGGCGCGTGACTCAGCTCCGATGAACGCAGCCAGGAACGTCACGAGGCACAAAACTGCGGAAAAGGCCCGCGCGAGCCGTCCGCGCCGAAAAACGACGCGCCAGGATTCGTTATAGCGCGTTTTGTTTTCCGTCGAGGGTGATGGCGAGGGGGTTTTCATGGGTCGTAGGTCAACACGTTCCCGTCTTCGTCCATGAGCGGGTTGTAAAACTCATCCGTGATCGCCGCGCTGCCGCTCAGTCCACCGCCACCGCCACCGCCGCCGCCGCCATCGTCGCGGACGTACATGATGGGTGTGGGAATGTTCTGCACGTTGATCGTCGGACTGCGGCGCAGTTTCAGCCAACGGCTCATGCGTAAAAACTTTCTGAGACGGCAATGTCAGGGTTAGAGCCGGTGGAACTGGCTGCGCCGTCGCTGCGGTTTTCGACGATGATGTCTTCGTCACTGTCGAACGTAAAAGCAAAGCCGCCCGGACAAATGCCGAGCAACTTTTCAGTCACCTTGCTGTAAATCAGAATCTTCCCGATCAGCGCCGAGCGCGTGCTGACGATGAACTGCTTGCGCCGCGCCCCGATGGGAATGCCCGCGTCCAAATACTCAGTGTCGTCCGTCGAGATGCCCGGATACTCTGTCCGTCCGCCGATGGCCAGGCCGGTGATGTCCCATCCGATCATCTTAGTTCGCGCCTGGCGGAAGTAGGCGGAGCGAATGACGTTCATCGCCGCCGTGAAAAATATCGTGATCGGAACGGTCTGCGGATTCGTGAACACGAGCCGCTTGAATGGCTCGCCGTCGAGCGTCTCGTATTCATCGCCGCCGTTCAGCGTGAGCAGCTCGCTGCCAATGCGCAGTTGGAATTCAGCGCTGGCTTCGCGGCAACGGAAGAATCGTCCGTGGGCATCCACGGACACCGTTGCGCCCGCCGCGATTGAGAGAGGCTTTAGCATGGTGCTAGCCGCGCACGGCTTAGTTGCCGGCGTTACTGCATCGCGGCATTCGTCGCCACGATCACACCGCTTTGGAGCCGGTTGGTGTTGCCGCTCAGCACGAACATGCCGCTCAAGCCGGTGCGCAGCCCTGTCGGCGTGAAGAACACGAGATCACAATTCGTGCTCAGACCGATCCAGTTGGAGCCGTTCGCGCTGTAGAGGCGAAAGGCATTCGTGCTGTTGGAGTTGCCCGGCGTGGGCGTGATCTTCAGCGAGTTGAGCACGTAGTGGCGGCCCGTGACGGCGGCCACACTGAGCAGTGTGCATACGAGGGCTACGGTGAGCATCGTTTGCAGCAGGAGGTGTTTCATTTTCATGGTTATTTTCCTTTTCTAAAAAGCTTGATGAGCACGAAGCCGACGACGGCGGCGAGCACGATGCCTCCGCCCCACAAGAGCCACTTGTTCACCGTGGCCGGTGACGACGTTTTGATTTCGTCCTCCGCTCGCGCTTCCGTGGCTTTCAGCCGGTCTTCGAGGCTCAGGAGCAAGGCCTGGTCATAACCGCTGTCGCCCGTCGGCGTGCCGGCGCTGCCGCTCACCTTGCTGGTAATGGTGTTGCCAAGCTGCGCGATGGCGTCCGCGACTTGCTCCGCGTTCAAGCCGTTGGTGATCGTGAGTGACCCATGCCCGCGAACGTTGACTGGGTTTTGCTGGCGCGAGGCGTTCGCGCCGGAGTTCGGAGCAAAGACGACGGCTTGATCGTTCGCCGTATTGTTGTTCACCCTGGCCGTGGAATTTGTCCGGCTCTCCGATCCTCCAAACGCGACACTCACTTGCCCACCACCTTTGCGAGGACGACAAGCCCGGCGATGGAAAGGACAATACCCACGATGAGCACCAGGGGAGACACACTCCCGCCGCCGTCCGACCCGCCGAAGTTAATCGCGCCGGTCGCCGTGGATGCTGAAGACGTGGCTTTGTCGCCAGAGCCGCCACCGCCGCCGCCGCTGGCGCCACCGCCTCCGAGGCTTCCAAAGTATTTCGAGTAGTCCATCGGGTCAAAATTTTCGCACCAGCCA
>Ga0210380_10000622_pt1 | contig 15419 bp, 15 predicted proteins | sample PLM4_5_coexredo_FD_155476 | JGI IMG/M metagenome (GOLD analysis project Ga0210380, IMG submission 155476) | Groundwater sediment microbial communities from an aquifer in East River, Colorado, USA - PLM4_5_coex redo | ecosystem: Environmental > Terrestrial > Soil > Riparian zone | place: USA... | reverse complement strand
CCCGTCGAGCGGCCTCGCGGCGCCGAGAACCGCATGGTGACGTTGGGCGAGGCGGCGCCCGGCCAGCCGGCGCCGATCAAGGCCTGGTTCCCTCGCGACCAGGCTGTTGGCCACCTGTTCGTCTACAACCGCTAACACCACATGCCCCGTGCACGCCCGGACTTGGGTCTGGGCCTGGCGGGGCATCCGCTTCCCTCAGAGCCGCGAGCGTGGCTTGCGGCTCTGACAGGACCGAGACGACCGTGTGACCTGAATCACCCGGTTCACGTGTCGCACGACACTGCCGTGCGTCGGATGCCCAGGTAGTTTCTTCGTGCACCGAATGGTGCAGGGAGTGTCACGATGCTGACCATCAACATGCAACAAATGGGTGAGGCGGTGCTGCTGGACCTCAAAGGCACGCTCCTCATCCCGGGCGAGGACGAGGCGCTGTTCGAGGCCGTGTCGGGCTGCGTCAACCGGGGCGGTCGTCTGGTGGTGCTGGACATCGCCGGACTTGCGCGCATCGATGCTGGCGGCCTGAGCGCGCTCGTCCGGTCGCGGAACCTACTGGCGTCTCTGGATGGTGAGTTGCGACTCGTCAATCCGACCGGGTTTGTTGGAGACGTGTTGCGGATCACCAGGCTCGATGCGCTCATCCCGACGTCCCGCATCGGACCTGGCGAACGTCCCTCGGGCGACGACGAGCCGGTTCGGGCGTCCGCCGCCGCGCCTGAGGGCGCCTACTGGCGGAGTGCGTCATGGGCATGACGGGCAGAGCCGTGAGCATGGCTTGCGGCTCTGCCACCGCCCTTTCGTATCTGAGCAGAAGAACTGCGTCACGCCGAGGCCTGGTGACGGCATCCACAGGTGCACGCGGCAATCGCGCGTTACACGAAGCGACCTTGGCGTGTCTCCACACGAGACCGCGTGATCTGAATCACCGGGTCCGCGTGTCGCACGCCACAGCGGCGCATCGTCAGCCCTCGTAGATTCTTCGTGCACCGAATGGTGCAGGGAGTGTCACGATGCTGACCATCAACGTACGACATATGGGCGAGGCGGTGATTCTGGGCCTCAACGGCACGCTCCTGATCCCGGACGATCCTGAGGCGTTGTTCGAAACCGTGTCGGGCTGGGTCAAGCGGGGCGGTCGGCTAGTGGTACTGGACATCGCCGGACTTGCGCGAATCGATGCCGGCGGGCTGGGCGCGCTCGTCCGGTCGCGGAACCTACTGGCGTCTTTGGATGGCGAGTTGCGACTCGTCAATCCGACCGGGTTTGTCGGAGACACGTTGCGGCTCACCAGGCTCGATGCGCTCATCCCGACGTTCCGCGTCGAGCCTGCTCGAGCCTCGGCCGCCGCGCCGACGAACGCTCTATGGTGGGGCGCTTCGTAGCCAGACAATTTGTCTGCCGAGGAGATCGATATGGAAAGACAAAAAGTGGTGTCTCGCGAATACAAGATCATGCTTCGCGCGAAACTCTTCACGGGCGCCGAAGCGTCGCTGCTCGCACATGCTCACGCACTCTGGCAAGACGTGTCCGAAAAGGTCCGCGTGGTCGCACTCGACACTGCTGGGGATTTATCGCGGATCAAGACGCGCCGAGATGTCAGCTTCTTCGATACGCGACACCATCGCCTCAACGGCGCAGGCTACATCTTTCGCGAGCGCCGAGAAACAGGAGGGGCGGAGCGAGAGGTCACGCTGAAATGCCGGCATGCGGATCGATTTCTTTCCCAGGCCCGCGACATGCAGCCGGCAACCTCGTCGGATGCGAAGACGAAATTCGAGGAGGACATCAAGATCCCGTTCGTGTCCATGCACAGCTTCTCCACGACGGTTGCGATCGACGATCGGGCGAGGTTCGCAACCCTTCGCGATGTGATTCGACTGTTTCCCGATCTGCCACACAGAATTGACCGTGCCGATGATGATGAGCCGCTCCTGGTCGTCAACGACTTCACGGCGCGCGAACTGGTGATCACTGGCGCGACGGCGCAGATCGGCAAGACCCCGAAGACTGACGCCGAGTGGGCGCTGATCGTCTGGTACGACGAACGTGACGAACGCGAGAAGCCGGCCGTCGTCGAGCTCAGCTACCGATATGGCGACAAGAACGAGGAGTATGGCGGAGGTCTTACGCGTCGAGCGTTCGACGTCTTCAACGTCCTTCAAACTGAATTGAAGAAATGGGTCGATCCGGAGCCACGCACGAAAACCGCGTTCGTTTTCCAGTGACGCTCGCGCGCAATCAAGGTCTTCCGGGAACCTCGACGATCTGGCTCTTCATGTTCTCGATGATCTGCATGAGCTCCGACTGCGCCTGGAACGGGACGTGAAGCCCACCCGAGCAACATCCGACCTTCTTCCGAGCTCGAGTCGAACACTACGGTTCCCGGCACCACGGGCTGCGGTCGAGGGATGAAATCACCTCGCCGCTGCCAACACACGACGGGCCCTCGACCGATGCGCGCAACCGCCGGGTACACGTATTCGGTCCCGCGAGGGAACGACCGGAACGGGATTCCAGCGGTGGCTGCCGTCTGTGCGACCTTCGATGTGTACGCCGGGGGATCGTCGGCCAGTTCGAGGTCGGCCCTCACCACGCCACGTTCGCCCGAGCCGGTCCGCCGTCGCCCGAGGGATGGTCGCTGGGCCATGCGCATCGAGCGGCCCCGTGTCCGTTGGACCGCGTGGTGGCCGAGGCCGCAACCCGGCCACTCACCGCGCGACCGGATAGGCGTGATTCATCTCACTTCCGGGACTTGGCAGTCGGCCAAGGACGCTTGGTGTACCGGGCGATCGCTGCGCGCACGTAAAGACCGTCGCCAGTCGCGCTCGGTGCGATGCAGTTCTTCTGTTTCAGTGTCTTCAGCGCCCGACTGACCGTCTCTCTCGAACATCCGGTCATCTGCGCGAGCTCATGATGCTTCGGAGAGGGTTCCAGCGTGGCGCCGGCCGCGTCGATCCGCCCACGTTGGCGAACGATGCGATCGAGGCACCATGCGACGCGACCCACCGAGCGGAAGGTGCAGATGACTCGCAGCTGTTCGTTGGATTCGCGCAACGTGGCGGTGAGGTGCGCCATGACCTTGGTGGCAAAGGCGCGGCTGCTCGTCCTCAAGCCCTCGAACGATCCAACCGGCAACTTGATGAACTGGCAGTCTTCGAGCGCGACGAGCCGGGCCGACCGCGTCGACCCGTCAAGCGGCGCCAGCTCTCCGACGATGTGAAAGGGTTCGATGAAGCTGAGGATGATTTCCTGCCCGGATTCTCCAACGAGCACGACCTTGGCCCGTCCGGAGGTGAGCACGAGGAGAAAGTCTCCGGGATCACCCTCGTCGAAAATGATCTGATTCTTCGCGCGGCGCAGGGTGACGGCGGTCTCGGCCACCTGCCGAAGCTCCGAGGGGGGAAGTTCCGAGAACAGTCCAACCTGCTGAAGCAGGTTCACGAAGACGTCAAGCTGGCCGCTCATAAGCTGAAGCCCCGACTGATCACGAGAACCGACCGTGGACCGGCAGACGACTCATGTCACCCGCGTTGACGGGGCGATTATAGCGAAGGACGTGCGCAACGCCGAGGTGTCGGGATTGTGATCGCGATCACGCGTTCTCAGTGAACGCCGTCACAGACGTCCTTCTTGCCGGCTCATACAGTCTCCTTTGCGTTCAGGAAACGCAGAAGGAGACAGAACAATGTGCACTCGCAGATCGCTTCTCGCCGTCGTCAGTGCCGCCGCCCTCGGCGTGCTGATTTCGGCATCCGCCCACGCGTGGCAGACCGACGTGACCTATCTGACCTTCAACGTTCCGGTGGCGCTTCCAGGTGTGACGCTCCCGGCGGGCTCGTACGAGTTCCGGTCGGCCAGCCCTATCAACAAGGACATCGTTCAGGTCCTCAGTCGCAACCACTCGAAGTCGTACTTCTTGGGCATCACCGTGCCCATCGAGCGGCCACGCGGCGACTTGAACCGCCTGGTGACGCTGGGCGAGGCGGGGCCCGGACAGCCGGCGCCCATCAAGGCGTGGTTTCCTCGCGACCAGACCACTGGTCACCTCTTCGTGTACGACCGCTAACCCTCCTCCAATGCCCCGAGCGCCGCCCTCGACTGCGGACGGGACATCCCTCCCCCACAGAGCCGCAAGCATCGGCTTGCGGCTCTGCCACCGCTTCTGATGCCTTGCTGGTCTCTCGCGGGTTGTCTGGCCGTCCCTCCCGGAACCGTGTGATCTGAATCACTCGGTCCACGTGTCGCACGCCACTGTCGTGCGCTGTCAGCCCTCGTAGATTCTTCGTGCGCCGAATGGTGCAAGGGGTGTCACGATGCTGACCATCAACGTACGACATATGGGCGAGGCGCTGATTCTGGGCCTCAACGGCACGCTCCTGATCCCGGACGACTCTGAGGCGTTGTTCGAAACCGTGTCGGGCTGGGTCAACCGGGGCGGTCGGCGGGTGGTACTGGACATCGCCGGACTTGCGCGAATCGATGCCGGCGGTGGGAGCGCTCGTCCGGTCGCGGAACCTGCTGGCGTCTCTGGATGGCGAGTTGCGGCTCGTCAATCCAACCGGGTTTGTCGAAGACACGTTACGGCTCACCAAGCTCGATGCGCTCATCCCGACGTTCCGCGTCGAGCCTGATACCCAGGAACGGGCAGGCCGTGAGGGGTTGGCTCTAGCGTCTGCCGCCGCGCCGACGAACGCTCGGTGGTGGGGCGCTTCGTGGAACGACGGGACTGCATAACGGCAGTCGGGTGAGACGAATCGCCCGCCTGCCATGTCCTAAGGACTAATCCCCTCAGGGATTGTGTGGGCAATCGCCGATGTGCCGAAGGATCTGACCGACTCCGGAAGGCGAATAGAAACAGAGCGCGGGGGTAAACCCAAATCCCCCGAAACGTCTTCCCCAGTCGGACTCGCCGAAAGTGAGGCCGACCTGGCTCGGTGTGATCTCTTGCAGCATGGTTTGCCGCCAGTCGACGGTGATAACCCACTTACTTGCGGGCTTGCCGAAGTCTCGGTCAGGTCGGCTGGCGGTGGGAATTGTCGCGACGGTGCTGGCAGGTACAGCGGTCCCTGCTCGCTCTGCGGCGGTCCGGTAGGCGGCCTTCACAGCTTTCGCGACATCAGCCGTGACCGTGCCCGGCACCGTCCCACTCACCAACCCCTTGAGATCCTTGTCCCAGGAGCGAAACTCGCGGCTGCCGTCGCTCTTGTCCTCGAATACGAAGCAGCCAAGTTCCTTATTGGTGTCGAGATTGTCGTTCCCGCCGTCAGTCGGGCTCAACTCGTTCAGCCACAGCTTCAAAAGGTAGTTCGTCGCGCCCCGGTCGAATGGTATCTGGAGGGAGAAGGCATTCACGTACTCGATCCCCTTGACGTTCTCGGGTGAATCCACGGGAACGACCGTGACGATAAAGACCACCTCGTTATACGGACCAAAGGTAGTGTCGCGAAATTCATTGACCATCACGGTGCCGATGGCTTTCCCACGGCCATCAGGCATTCGTACGATCACGGGATCGTACCCGCTTCCACGGATCTGCTCGCGGACGGCAGGGACGTCGTCGAGCGTCCCCGTGAGCATGATGATCGAGTAGTTAAAATAGAGGAACTCTCGCGGATTCTCGACACCGTGGGTCTTCGACAGCCTCGTACCTGTGTAGAACCGCGTACGGAAGTACGCATCGGCACGATGATCTTCCACGCCAGGCGGCCGAGGGATGTCACGACTGATACGAAGATAGGAAAGCGCGTCGGCCTCGATCATGGCGACGTTGTGATCATCCGCCAGGATTTCGGCGAGCGCCTGTCGACCGCCGTCCGTGTTCGCGACTGCAGCCACGATCTCGAAGGCGTTCGACATGCCGATGTGGCCGTCCCGGCTCAGGCGAGCCCAGGTGGCGTGTACCTCGTCATACGCTGGCACAACCTGCTCCCATTCAATGCGACCGAGACCGAATGAGCTGCACCACCAGTCAATCAGTCGGTAGCAGGATCATTGGTGACGGATTGCCGTAGATCCCCGCGGTAGCCGGTTTGACACGGGCGAAAGAACACGACTGGGCGACCCTCGCACCCAGGCGCGGACTAGGTTACCATTGGGCCCGTTCAACCACATCAATCGAACATTCGCGACGTGTTATGCGGGTCGTGCCTTCACAAAACGAGCCTCGCCCCCGTGCCGGTGAACGTCGCCACCTCACAGCGATGTTCTGTGACCTCGTCGATTCCAGTCGCCTTGCCGAGCGTCTCGACGCCGAAGACTGGAACGACGTCGTGCTGGACTACTACCGCACGTGTCGGGCCGTCGTCCGCCGGTTCGACGGCTACGTGGCCCAGGAACTGGGTGACGGCCTCCTTGTTTATTTCGGGTGGCCGGTCGCCCATGAGGATGATGCCTACCGGGCGGTCTGTACTGGCCTCGCCCTGATCGACGCCCTGCGGGCCCTTGATGCGCGGCTAGAGCGTGACCGAGGCATCCGGCTGCTCGTCCGAATCGGCATCAACACCGGTGAGGTGGTTGTCGGGGAAATGGGCGATGGACTGAAGGGGGAGCGTGCGACGGGCGGCGCGCTGAACGTCGCGGCTCGCTTGACGGCTATCGCGACGCCGGGCACGGTGTTCATCAGCCGTGCGACCTTCGACCAAGTCCAAGGTTACTTCACCTACAAAGATCTCGGTCCCCACAACCTCAGGAACATCGCGAACCCTGTGCACGTCTACCACGTCGTTGCGGAAAGCGGAGCCACCACTCGCCTGGATGCGGTGGGTGACCGGGGACTCACGCCGTTCATCGGCCGCGAGTTCGAATTCAACACGCTTCTCGAGTTATGGAACCGGGCCACAAGCGGGCAGCCCCAGACCGTGGAGATCAGTGGGGAGCCGGGCATTGGCAAGTCGCGTCTCGTGAGAGCAGTTTCTGAGCAGATTCCAAACGTGATCGTGTTTCGCTGCTCACCGATCGACTCTGGCAGCGCTTTGTTTCCCGTGACTAACCGTCTGGAACGGCTGCTGGAGTTCGATCAGCTCGAGGACCCCGGACAGAAGCTTGACCGGCTCGAGCACAAGCTTCAAGGGCTCGGGTTCTCGCTGAGTGACGTCGTTCCCCTTCTTGCTTCAGAGCTGTCTCTCCCGCTACTGGATCGTTATCCGGCTCCAGATCTGCCTATCCCAAAAAGGCGACAGCAGACCCTCAACCTCCTGGTGGAGTGGATGCTGAAGGAAGCAGAACAGCGGCCGTTGATGGCTGTGTGGGAGGACCTGCACTGGGCTGACCCTTCGACGATTGAGTTGCTCAGCTTGATCATCGAACGAGCTACCAATACTCCCCTGCTCACCCTCTTGACCTTCCGGCCGGAGTTTCAGCCTCCATGGACGGCCCCCGCAGCGCTCACTGAACTCGCGCTCGGTCGTCTGGAACGACCGGCTGTAGAGGAGATGCTCACAAGAATCACGAGCGGCCGATCTCTTCCAGGCGAGATTGTCGATCAGATCGTCGAGAAGACCGATGGTGTGCCCCTCTTCGTCGAAGAGTTGCTCAAGACAGTGCTTGATTCCGGTGTCGTCCGCGACGAGGGCGACCATTACGTGATCGCGCGGACTGCATCGCCGATCGCCATCCCTGCGACGCTGGAAGGCTCGTTGATGTCCCGATTGGATCGCCTGGGGCTGGCCAAGGCCATCGCGCAGCGAGGCGCGGTCCTGGGGCGCGCGTTTTCACAAGACCTGATGCGGGCAGTACTCGACAAGGACACGCAGGAAGACGAAGGAAAAAGGACCGAGGCGTGGCTGCACGCGCAACAGTGTCTGACACAGCTGGTTGAAGCCGGAGTATTGCGCCGCCAGCGGGCTCGTCAGACCACGTACGAATTCAAACATGCACTGATACAAGATGCGGCGTATGAATCACTGTTGAAGCGCACTCGGCAGGCGTATCACCTGCAGACCGCCCGGGTGCTCGAGGAGCAGTTCGTTCACGTCGTGGAGACACAGCCGGAACTGCTGGCTCGCCATTACACCGAGGCACTTCAGCTCGATAAGGCTCTCGACTACTGGCAGAAAGCCGGGGAGCATGCGCGCGACCGTTCCGCGAACAGGGAGGCCATTCATCACTTTGCCGAGGCGCACAAGGTCCTTGGGGCTCTGCCAGAGAGCGAGGCCCGCGACCGACGGGAGCTCGTTTTGCGAATCGCGAACGTTACACCCGTCATCGCGGTCGAGGGGTACGTTGCAGAGACAATCGCCCGTACAGCCGAAAGGGCACTCGTGCTCTGTCGGAAGCTTGGCGACGCCGACAGGCTCTTTCCTGTGCTGTACACGCTGTGGGCCAATCGGATCGTCGGCGCCAAGTACGCCGACGCACTTCGCCTCACTGAGGAGTTCTTCCGGGAGGTCAGTGATCAACAGGACCCGGCGCCCCGCCTGATGAGTCATCGGTTGCGTGGTATTTCACTGTTCATGATTGGCGATCTGACGGGCGCTCAAGAGCATTTGCAGCACTCGCTGAAGCTGTACGAACCACAGAGGCATAGTGAGCTCAAGAATGAGGGGTACGGACAGGATCCGCGTTCCACGTGCGAGGCGTTCATGTCTCTCGTACGCTGGTTGCGCGGATATTCGAGCAACGCGGCGGAGTACAGTCGCATGTCGCTCGAGCACGCGGAACAGGCAAGGCACACCAACACATGGGGCTATGTCCTCTGGTTCGGTGCTGCGACGTTCGAAGCCTTTCGGAGAGACGTGGCCAGAACCGCGCAGCACACGTCCGCGCTCATCACGTTCGCTGAAAAGGAGGGGCTGCCCGTCTGGCTCGCATACGCCAGGGTGTTACATGGGTGGACGCTCGCTCAAACCGATCGCGTCGAGGACGGCCTTGCGGAAATGAAGACGGGCTTGGTTAACTTCGAAGATGCTTCGTCGACAACGGCTCCACCGAACTCGCTTCACATGGGATTCTTGAAGTCGTTCCTTCTTTCGCTGTCGGGTGAGGCCTACGCGAGACTGGGTAGAGTGGAAGAGGGCCTCGCGCAATTCGAAGCGGCTTGGTCCTTCGCCGAAGAAACCGGAGAGGCTTTCTGGAAGGCTGAGGTGCTACGCCTCAAAGGGGAGCTGCTCCTCCAGGGCGGCGGCCGTCCGTCCGATGCACGGTGTCAAGAGGCGGAGGCATGCTTCCTGAAAGCCCAGCGAGTCGCGTCCGCCCAGGGAGCGAAGTCGCTCGAACTGCGCGCGGCCATGAGTCTGAGTCGGCTTTGGTGTCGGGAGAAACCTGCCGACGCCCGCCGGATCCTGGCGGAGGCGTACGAGGGGTTCACCGAAGGTTTCGATTCCATAGACCTCCGCAAAGCACGCATATTGTTGGATGAACTGCCGGTAGTGTAGGGAGCGAGATATGACTGCCTTCGAGCGCCGCGGAGAGGCATTGTTCGGGCCTCATGACGAGCGACCGGCCGGTGGTCGGACTCAGGACTCGATCGTCACTGAGGCCGCCGCCATCCTCGCTGAGGAAGTTCAGTCGTTCACGGCGGGAGGCGTGAGCAAGCTCTCAACACTGCTAGTAGGGGCCGGCGCGCCAAGTCGTCAGGCTCCCGCTGAGGAACTTCGCGAGCAGACACGCTCGCTGATCGATACGCTCGTTCAGGTGCTGGGACAGCGGTCGGATCGGCTTGCGCAGCTTGTGGCGCAGACGGCTGCGGCGTCCGGAACGCCTAACGATGGGAATACCGAAACGGTGCTCTTGCTGAGGGCCCGGCAGCCGGTTCAGGCCGGCGACGTCGCGCAGATGTCGCTGCGTCTGATGAACGACGACAGCGCGAAAGACGAATGCGCCCTCTTTGCCACTGACCTGATTGGGTTCTCTGGGCGCAGAATCCCGGCCTCCCATGTGCGTGTCTCTCCCAATCCCACCAGCATTCCGGCTGAAGGATCAACAGACGTCCAGGTCGAGGTCCGGGTCCCGAGCGGCACGCCCGCCGGTTGCTACACAGGGCTGTTGCAGACAGAGGACGGCGACTCTTTACGCGCGCTGGTTCAGGTGAGAGTAGGCCCGTAGATTTCTCCGTTTTTCGTGCATCTGAAGAGTAAATTTATATTCTGGACCCGCGGCCGAATCCAGTATGCTACGCGCGAACACGGACGAGGTAATCAGGCCGAAAGCTCGCCATTCCAAATACGAAACCTACACGTCGAGCCGCCAAAAGTAGGAGACCGCCGTGGATACTTACTCCCAGGACTGTTGGACGGAAGCGCAATGGACTCAGGTGCAGGAGGCAGTACGCAACGAAGCAAAGAAGCAGCGCGTTGCCGCCTCGTTCTTACCTTTATACGGGCCCCTGCCAGACGACGCCCAGAATGTGCCAGTACAGGACCTCGTCGTAATGAACCCCAATGGGGTTGCAGTTCCACCAGATCCTGCTGGGAAATACAGTTTCCTGAAGGTCAACGACTATAACACTAGGCGCTTGACCACACTTTCGGTCGCGGTCGCGCTCGGGTCCGCGCAAGTAGCTCAAGCGGATCTTTCAAGTGCGCTCGTCGCGTTCCGTCGCGCCGCGAACCTCATTGCGCGCGCTGAAGATTACTTGGTGTTCAATGGTCAGGCTGGGCCGGATGCAGGACCCACACAACTCCCCCCGTGCAGAACTACAGGCGGTGACTACTTTGAGGGGCTGCTCACAGTGGCGCAGTTGCAAGGTATACGCGACCTAACTGTCAAAGTATCTCCTAGCGTCACGGGAGATGAACTCGTTAACAAGGTCGAGCAGGCGGCTGGGATTCTTGAGCGGGACGGACACTTGGCGCCCTTCGCGTTAGTCCTAAGCACACCGCTCTTCACTGTTGCGCACACGCCTAACCAGGCTTCGCTCGTGCTCCCAGCTGACCGAATCAAACCATTGATTGATGGACCATTACTGAGGTCGAGCGCGTTGAATCTGAATCCGGCTACCCCGCAGACCCTGGGTGTCATGGTGTCTCTCGGGGACGACCTTGTCGACTTGGTTGTGGCCAGTGAAATCCATGTTCGCTTCATTCAAGTCACTGCTGAAGAATCACCGAGGCACGTGTACCGGGTGTCGGAGCGATTCACACTTCGGATTAAGCAGCCAAGGGCGATTGTGCTTCTTGGCTGAGAGGAGGACCAGTGCCAGAGCAACAGGACAAGTTTGAGGCCACTGGAGTTGAGCTGGATGACGCGGCAACCACCATATCCATAGCAGTCAAGAACAAGAGCGAGAAAGAGGCAACTTGCTGGGTTCGGCCGCTCTTTCAGGACTCCGACCCTCCTGATTTCGTGAAAGTCGAGGATGTTAAGCCAGGTGCCACCGGGTACGCTAAGTGTCCGGCTCCAAGTGCCTGGAAGAAGGCTCCTGGAGCAAGATTCATTAGGGTTGAAATCACAGTCATTGGGCCGGGTAAGGCCGGAACGAGGTCGCCTGGACCGACAGATTCGAGTACCGTGCCTTTCCGACTTACAGTCAAAGTCAAAGCAGATGCAGAGTAGAAGCGAGGGGTTGACGCTCTGGTACGGCGACGACCGGACTGCAGCTCCCTCAGGCCAAGTGCTGACGGGCCCACCGGTCTCAGTGACAGTCGGCGTGCGTCCGGCCGCCCTGACCAACTCGATCGAAGTCGAGTATCGGGTCAATGACGGCCCCACGCGGATCTTGCGGAGTAGCCTTTTGGAGGATGATGCGGCTCAAGGTGTGCAATTCTTCCGGGCGCTCTTCCCCTATCTACCGCCGGGATCCAAAGTAGAGTACGCGTCGATCCTGCGCAGTTTGGGACGGCGCATCGACCCACGGCTCGGTAGCCAGAGTCCATCGTCCTTCGCAGTTCTTCAGGCCAAGCAGTCGCCAAGCGAGGTACAAGTCGAGATACCGCCAGGACGCGGGGTCTCCACGGTGACCCCGACCTAGTCGCAACGCCAACGAAAAGGAAAGAGGTTGCCGAAGAAAGTTGTGATCCTGGGCGGCGGTGTCGCCGGTATGAGCGCCGCGCACGAGCTGGTCGAGCGCGGCTTCCAGGTTGACATTTACGACGAGCTCCGGATTCCTGGGGGCAAGGCGCGCAGTGTCCCCGTGTACCCGGGCGTTCACGGCGATCGGCGCGTGTTCGATCTTTCCCTCGAACGCTGGTTTCAAGCCGAGAAGGCGAAGGCCGACCCTCAGGCGAAGCGCGACTGGCTCCCAGGCGAGCACGGGTTCCGTTTCTTTCCGGGTTTCTACCGCCACGTCGTCGACACGATGGAGCGGATCCCGTACGGCAAAGGAAACGTCGCGAACAACCTGGTACCCACCTCCGCATGCCTTTTGGCCCGCTTCGATCGTGACGGCATTGTCTTCCCGTCACGCTGTCCGCGAGACCCTCAGGATGTTGCGAATCTGCTCGACGCCTTTCTCAAAGTGATGTCCGGCGACCTCAAGGTGCCCCTCGACGAGACCGGCCTCTTTGCCGCGAAGGTCTGGCAGATCATGACGTCCTGTCACGAGCGCCGGCGGGAGGAGTACGAGAAGGTCGGTTGGTGGGATTTCATAGAAGCGTCTGAACAATCAACGGCGTATCAAAGGTTCTTTGGTCACGGCATCACGCGGTCGCTGGTGGCCGCGAAGGCAGACCTCGCAAGCGCCTTCACGATCGGCAACACCTTCATTCAGTTGCTATTCGACATTGTCGACCCGACTGTCCCGACTAGTGACCGGCTGCTGAACGGACCGACCAACATTGTGTGGATCCAGCCCTGGTTGAACTACTTGCAGGCTCGCGGGGTCACGTACCACTTTGCCACCCCCGTGAAGGCGATCACCTGTTCAGGGGGACGGATCGAAAGCGTCACGGTTGTGAGGGAAGGCCACTCGAGAACGGTAAAGGGGGACTATTACATTGCGGGGCTTCCCATAGAGGACATCGCGCCGCTAATCACGCCGGCGTTGACGAATGCCGACCCCCGACTCGCGCACCTCCCCACGCTGGCGCAGCATGTAGAGTGGATGAACGGCATCCAGTTCTATTTGAAGCGCCGCGTTCCGCTCGTCGACGGGCATGTCATCTTTATCGACTCGCCTTGGGCGCTGACCTCGGTGTCACAGGGCCAGTTCTGGGCCGACTTCGATTTGAGCAGGTTCGGCAACGGCAATGTTCGCGACATTCTTTCGGTCGACATCTCGGACTGGAACGCGAAAGGCCTGAACGGCAAGGCGGTGAAGGAGTGCACTCGTGACGAGGCCGCGCGCGAGACGTGGGCCCAAATCAAGCGCAGCGTGAACTCCAACGGGCGCGAGGTGTTGAAGGACGAAGACTGGGATCACTGGTTCATGGATCCGGACGTCAGCCAGAGCACCGCCGATCGGCGAATCATGCTGAACACGGAGCCGCTGCTCGTGAACTATAAGGACACGTTGCGCTTCCGGCCCGACGCGGTCACCAAGATTTCCAACTTCTTTCTTGCCTCCGACTACGTGCGCACCCATACCGATCTCGCGACGATGGAGGCGGCCAATGAAGCCGCGCGACGGGCCGTCAATGGCATCCTCGAGGCGTCCGGGTCCGGCGCCGAGCGCTGCGGCGTCTGGCCGCTGCACGAGCCCAAGGTGCTCGAACCGTTTCAAACGTACGACCGCGAGTTCCGCTGGAAACAGGGTCTGCCGTACGACACGCGATTGATTAGCGGACCGCTGTGGGCTCTGGAATTGTTGCGAAACCTCAGCGGGCTGCTCCCCGAAAGTGTGGGCCCGTTCACCTCTGGCGAGACGCACGGGGCAAGGGCGACGAGCAGCCGCGTGGATGCACCGTTCGGTGTAGACAAAGTCGTCGAACTCTCCAAGCAAGCTCTGACCTTGATCCGAGCCCAGTCATCTGCTGGGACGTCCGTGGACAGTCAGGAGGTCACATCGGGCCCACCAGGCGCAGCTTCGCCGAGCCCTTCGGCGCCGGGCCAACCGCGCCGCCAACGAAAGCTGCGCATCGTACAGGAATAGCGATGATGGGACCCGCTCTCGCTCCCAGCGGCAATCCGACCGACGACAGCGTGGCGTTTGTCGAGCGCCTGACGCATTATCGCGACCTGACACATCAAGCACTGGTGCAGAGGCTTCCGACCAAAGAGCCGCGCAGGTACTTGTACGACCTCGTGTCGGAGTGCCTGGCCAGCTCTGGCAAGGGCCTTCGACCCGCGTTGTGTCTGGCGACCTGCCGCGCTTTCGGCGGTCGCATCGAGGACGCGCTCGACTCCGCGGCGGCGATCGAGGTGCTTCACAACGCGTTCCTCGTGCATGACGACATCGAGGATGCCAGCGAGTTTCGCCACGCCAAGCCCACGATGTACAGGCAGTACGGAATTCCAATCGCGATCAACACCGGCGATGCCATGCAGGCGCTGAGCATGCGGCTTCTGCGGCGCAATCTATCAACGTTGGGGCCTGAGGTCGCGTGGAACGTTGTTGACGAGTTCGACCACATGCTGATGGAATCGCTGGAAGGCCAGGCGACGGAGCTCGGATGGATCCGCGACAACACGTGCGACGTTTCCGAGGGCGACTACCTCCGGATGATCTTGAAGAAGACCTGCTGGTATAGCTTCATCCACCCGGTCCGGATCGGCGCGCTCATCGCGCGCCCGGGCGAGCTCGACCTCGACCGGTTCAACGAGTTCGGATACTTCCTGGGGGCCGCGTTCCAGATTCAGGATGACATTCTCAATCTGGTTGGAAACCGGGAGCGATACGGCAAGGAGATTGGGGGCGATCTCTACGAGGGCAAGCGGACGTTGATGCTTTCACACCTCTTCGCGCAGGGCTCGCCTGAGGAAAAGCGTAAGCTCCGCGACCTGCTCTCGCGGCCGCGTGAGCGACGGCTCCCGAGGGAAATTGACGGGGTCTACGTGCTGCTCAAAAAGTACGGCAGCATCGATTACGCGCAGGCGCGCGCGCGTGAATTGCTCTCTGCAGCTGAAAAGGCGTTTGAAAGCGCCTACGAGAGCGCGCCCGAGAACGATGACAAAGCCTTCGTTCATCGGAGTCTCAGGTACATGCTCGACAGGCGATCGTAGTCACCTTCAAACGCCGACGGACCAATCTAACGTTTCTTTCAGGGTGCCGCTCGAAGCCGAGTCAAGATCTTCCGCGCCTGGGACTTGGTAAACGTTCGAATCGCCCACAACTTGACACCACTCCGCGGCGCATGATCCCATCCGCCGAATGACCAGACAGCGGCAGCACCAGGTGCCCGAGCTCGTGAGCCATTGCGTCGCCCAAGATGCTCGCCGTACGCCGCGGCGACCGTGCATTTAGCACCTGGATGCGGTCGTAGTGACCTGACGGGTTTCTTCGGACCACCGATTACTGGAGAACAACGCTCCTCTGAGGGGACCGGGTTTCTCAGACCACTACAAGGGTGAGTCTGCAGCGGTTGCGAGCACCTTCTGAGCGTATTCCCGAG
>Ga0210380_10000621_pt1 | contig 15420 bp, 13 predicted proteins | sample PLM4_5_coexredo_FD_155476 | JGI IMG/M metagenome (GOLD analysis project Ga0210380, IMG submission 155476) | Groundwater sediment microbial communities from an aquifer in East River, Colorado, USA - PLM4_5_coex redo | ecosystem: Environmental > Terrestrial > Soil > Riparian zone | place: USA... | reverse complement strand
CTGGCCATGGATCGAGCAGATCAAGGGCGCGAACGAACTCGTCCGGCAGTACTGCGCCACCCACGAGCAGCTGACGTTCGTGGACATCGTGCCGCAGATGATTGGTCCTGACGGCAAGCCGAGGAAGGAGCTCCTGGTCGACGACGGTCTGCACATGACGCCGGCCGGTTACGCGATCTGGAACGACGCGCTCAGACCGCTCCTGCAGCTCAGCGCCTCGAGCCAGTAGGCGTCGCGGGTTTCACCCGCAGCGTGTGAGAAGGGCCGCGGGCCCGCGCCCTTCTCCCGCGGTACACGGTTTGCTCACCGGGCTCTCAGGTCGGCTGATGGATACAATTGGCGTCAACCTCGACGGGCGACGGCTCACCTCCCACCATCCGTGGTTAGGCGACCACCACCCATGGTAACCAGACATTTCTGGCTGCTTGTGGTCGAGAGGGCGTGCTGGGCGCTCGGCCTTGGCGGCCTCCTGTGGTGGGGCGCATTCGAGATTGGAGTCGCCAGGTCAACGCGGCACGATCTGGATCGTTTCGCGGCGCTCCGGGCCACCCCCGACCAATCCCTCTGGTCTCCCGCACGCGTCAGCGGGTGGCGTGACGCGCTGGACGAACCGGTGCCCGCGCCGCTCGCGGTGCTCCGAATCCCGAAGATTCGACTCGAGGTGCCGGTGCTCCTTGGTACCGATGACCGCACGCTCGATCGCGGCGTTGGTTACATCGAGGACACGGCACAACCAGGAACGGACGGAAACGTGGGCCTCGCCGGGCACCGGGACGGCTTTTTCCGTGGACTGAAGGACATCGCTCCCGGTGACATGATTGAGGTCGACACGATCCAGCGGACCGACACGTACCGTGTCGAACGAACGTGGGTGGTCAGCCCGGAAGAGGTCTCGGTGCTGGATCCGACGCCCACCTCGGCGCTCACGCTGGTCACCTGCTATCCCTTCTACTTCGTCGGCGCCGCTCCCGACCGGTTCATCGTCCGTGCCACTCGCGTCGACGAGCGACCGTGGATGGCCCCGTTCTTCTCGTCGTTCCACATCCCACAAATGGTTCAGTAGAGCCTTTCGAAATGGAGAGAGTCCTATGACACGTGCAATCGGTCAAGTAGTCGCGATCACAGCGGTCATGTGTTTGACGGCCGTCGGGTTACTGGCGCAACAGACAACAACTGCGACGCAGGTCAAGACCTTCGAAGTGCTCGCAGTCGACGGCAACGTGCTGGACGTCATCCTGCCCGAAGGGACGAGGGAGATCACGGTGCCCGAGGACTTTCGGTTCACGGTCAACGGACAGCAGTTGTCCGTGCGCCAGTTGCAGGTGGGCATGAAGGGCACGGCCACCATCACGACGCGAACCACGGTCACGCCGGTCAGCGTCACCGAGGTGAAGGACGGCACCGTCGTCCAGGCGAGTGGCGGGACCATCATCGTACGCACCGCCGAGGGTGTGAAGATGTTCAACCAAGGGGATGTGGACAAGCGCAACGTGAAGATCATGCGCGCAGGCAAGCCCGCGCAAGTGTCGGATTTCCGTACGGGCGATAAACTGAGCGCCGTGATCGTGACGTCACAGCCGCCGCATGTCATGACCGAGCGGGAAATACAGGCAGTCACTGCGCCGGCTGCCGCCGCTGCGCGTCCGGCACCGGCCCCTGCGGCAGCCGCTCCGCCGGCACCGAGAGCAGCACCCGCACCCGTGGCGCAGCAGGCCGAGGCGGCTCCGGCGAGAACACTGCCGAAGACCGCGACCTCGTGGCCGCTCTTCGGGCTCACAAGCGCGCTGTTGCTCGCGATGGGGCTGGGCCTGACGCTCAGGCGCCGCCTCTCGCACTAGGCGATCTCCTGTTACGCTGACCGCGCTCGCGCGTTGCGACGCCGAGCGCGGTCAGTCAGAGACAGTTGGCACGGGTCGCCGCCGCCGTTCTACTCGAGGGCGGAACGTGCTCTGGTCAAGCCGAGCCTTGGCGCGAGCAGTCCGCGCCCGGCGAATCCAACCATGTGATCGAGGCGCGCGAGATACTCGCGCCGAAGGTGTGGCACCTCGCGAAGATGCCAGGCGACCTCTCCGTTTGTCCAGGCGGCCTCTCGAGCATTCCGCACCTTCCACATCGCAAGAATCGTATCGAGATCTCCGAGCGCCTGGTCGATATCGCCGATCACGCCCGTCGACACGATTGGCCGCACGTCAGCTTCGACGCGCTCGAGCACGTCGTTGACGCGCTGGAAGTCCTGGTAGCGAACTCCATCCCTCGACGGATACTGCTTCTCCGACTGTGCCAGGCGATTGAGCGTGATCACCAGATCGTTGTTGATGTGCGCGTTCATGCCCGCGAGCGCGAACTGCAGCGGCGCCACGTTCTCATCGTGGCGTGCCTCGAACAGCGGTCGCCAGGCCCTGGGGGTTCGAGTCGGATCAGATTCCCAGGTCGTGAGTGCCTCGAAATAGCACTCTGCGAACGTCACGTCGAACCGTTGGAGAAAAGGCGCGTCCGCCCAGACTGCCGCATCGGCCTGAACCGCCTCCGTGACCTGGCGGTAGAGCAGATTGAACCACCGGACGCCGTCACGTTCGGGAAGCGCGGCCTCAATGGCCCGCATCGCGGCTACGACGTCGGCGATGGTGTGCACGCTGCCGATCAGACCCGTCAACATGGTGGCTGATCATATGTCTGTTTTCGAAGGACGTTGACGCGGGCGAGGTTCGCGTCATCGTGCGTGTCCGAGGCACGACGGGCCACCATGCGACGTCGATAGCGGAGCTGGATCGAGTCGTCTCGGATCTCGAGCGAGAAACGGGAGTGACCGGTGTCTGGCCACCGAAGTAGCGCGGCTCAGAACCGCCAGACCACGCCGCCGGAAAACTCGAATTGTTGCAGGGTGGCCTGGCAGAAACCGAACGGATCGCAGAAGTCGCCCGGCGACTCGTCTTTGAGGAAGGTCGGCTTGTACCGCAGCTGTCCGATGAAGCCGGCGTCTTCCCACGGGAAGACCTTCACGCCGCCGCCCAGTCCGAGCGACGTCTTGGTTTCGGTAACCAGCTGGTGCGCCTGGAAGATCGTGACCCCCAGTCCGCCGAAGACGAACGGCTGCGTCCTGGCGTCGGGTGCTCCGAACCGGTAGACGATATCGCCGTGCAGCTGCGAGGCGGTCATGAGGAAGAGCCTTCCGGTCGTGCCCGACGCGGTGAGGTCGAGCGAGGTCGGCTGCTGCGCCCACTGTACCTGGGCGCCCCAGTGGCGCGCGAAGTACCCCGCCAGCTGCAACGTCCACGTGACGCCGTCGCCCACGGCGACGTTCTCAACTTCCGGGGCCTGGTGTTCGAGGTCCACCGAAGGCGTGAGGCCAACCAACGCCGACACCTCCCACGACTGGGCGCTCGCCCCGGTCGCAATGGTCAGCACGAAACCCGTCACTAGGATGGCTACACGATTCATTTCTGTTCTCCAAGCCCAGGCAGCACGACCACGTACCCAGTGAAGTCTTTGGGACCTGCGCCATAGCCGACCAGCACACGGCCGTCGCGAGAGATATCGGTGATGAAGCCCGTGTTGAACCACCCTTCGAACGCGTTGGGTACGCCATGCTCCCGGAGGTAGGCCTTCAGGTAGTGCGGCTGCCGGTCGATCCAGATGATGGACTCGCTTTCGAGGCCGAAGGAATGCCCGCCGCCGATGACGCGGCCGTCCTCGCTCGTGGCCTGGGCAATGCCCAGGAACGAGCCTTCGATGGCCGGGCGCAATATCGGAACCGGCAAGCACGCCATGCCGTCGCGGGCGGTCCACACCCACGCGCTCTGATCCCGGAGATCCCCGGGACGACACACCTGGCCGACGATGATCGACCCGCTGCTGTTGGTCGCCCACGCCTGGCCGAGAGGCCCGGCATCTCCCGTGTACAGCGTCTGGGTTCCGTTCACCCACTTGGCAGCCTGCCAGTAGCCGCTGATCAACTCCTGCCATCCGACGACGACCTTGCCGTCGCCAGACACGCTGTTCGCCCGCGATGACCGACCGGTGACCGTGCTGCCCAGGTTGACCATCCCGGTGCCTTCTTCCCAGCGGAACGCGCGCGCGACGGCGCAGGTGTCCCACGCCAGGCCCACCAGCGTCTTGCCGTCGTCGCTCGAGCCGATTGCTGTGCTGAGATCCCTGTCGCAGGGTCTCGCTGTTGGCGTGATCGATCCCAGCAGCCGCCACTCCGAGGCCCGCTGCCAGATGGCGGCTTGCTGAATCCTGTTCGCGTCGAAGGCCTCGCCGGTGATGGTCCGGCCGTCACGGCTCACCGCCAGCGCCTGCAAGCCACCGATGAACACCGTGCCCGATGTCGGCATCCAGTGAAAGCCGCCGCCGGTGCGGAGGCCGCCCACGACGACGCCGCTGCTGCTCACGGCCAATGGCAGCACCCCGGTGGGCAGCACGATCATCAGGGCCTCGTCTTCTGCCTGCGTCGCGGTGCCCAGCGCCAGCGCGGCCACGACAGCCGCGACACGTATGACCCACCTCATTGGGAACCTCCCAGAATGACCACGTAGCCTTGAAATTCCTTGGGGCCGGCGCCGTAGCCCACCGCAACCAGCCATTCAACGATTGCGGCAACGCTGCCGAAGCGTGTGGCCCTGGGTCCGCCGATGCCATCCAGCATTCGTGGATTCGCACGCAGGAGATATGCCACGCGCGAACTCAGTGTGGTCAAGAGGTCTAACGATTTGAAAAGACTGCCGCTTAGCGGCGTCGATCGCGGACGGGCCTGTGCGCATTTGCACACGCACGGTCACCAAATGCCGTGGGGGTACTGCAGCGCTCGCCCCACGACTGGCTTCGTGAAATACTTCGAGTCTTCGTAGTCCTCGTCTGAATTTCCACAGCAGTGCCACGTCGCTCCAAGAAGAGACTCGTGCTGAACGCGATCGTGCTGCTCACGGTCGTGGCGCTCATGTACCAGTGGTGGACGGGTGCTTCTCCGACCGCCCCGGTAACGGAGGGCGACGTCGGGGGCAGCTACGGCACGCTCACGTCCGCTCAGCGTCGTCTGGTGGACGACTGGGTCGCTCGATTCAGCACGGCAACCGGAAAGGCGACGCCGCCCGCAGAGGTGTACGACGGGCTCGCGGTTTCCACGAGAACGACCTTCAACGCCGTGACGCATGCGCTGTCGGTCACACCGCTGACCGACGCCGCCGGTGCGTCGCTGAACCTCACGGCGCTCGATCTAGTGGCGAAGGTGGATGCCGTCGCCGGGAACATGCAGGGCCGGAGCGGCGACAAGCAGTTCCGCCTCTACGTGCAGCTGCGGCCCGAGACCCAACGGACGCTCGAGCAGTCGCGTGAATTCAGCCGGCAGGTCGACAACACGGTCTATCACAAGGGTTATCCCATCTGCTTCCGCGGATCCGGCGGCACGCCGTCGATCCAGTTTTCGCTCGCGAGCGACGGCACGCACGGCGACATCGACGTGGACTATCGATCGAGCTCCTTTCCGATCATGCTGCTCAACGGGCACCTCACGGCGTCGAACTCCGACGTGCGCGCGGGCAACAACGACGAGCGGCACAACGGACGCTGGATGGGCCTGACGAACTGGTGGCGCGGGTTCATGGGGCTGCAGCTGGCCGACGTCCCTGCAGCAAATGCCGGCGACGTCGCCTCGAGCGAGCCCAGGCTCGGCAAGGGGACCAAACCCGAGGACGCCATCTTCGACTTCCTCAACGCGTGGCTGGTCGAGCAGAGCCCCGCGGTCGCGGTGGGGTATGTCTCCCCGCGTGCGTTCGCCTGCATCGAAGTGGAACGCGGAGTTCCAGTGGACCGCGGTGTGGCGCGCTTTCAGATCGTCTCCGCCATGCATGCCGCCAATCAGCGCATCGGGCAGGTGTCCGCGCTTGCCGACGCGCTTCGCGGCGTGTCGCTGGCCGACACGAGAAGTAAGGAGATCTCGCAGCCGCACCGCGACGCGTTCGTGATGTACGACGTACGCGAGGATCTGGCCGAGGCGCTCGATTGCGAGAACAGGCTCCACCCCGAGCAGGCCGATGCCGGCAAGGCACAGTCCACCAGGTTCGGCGACTACGTCGGCGCGGTGTTCCAGGTGAAGACGGGCACGCTCGCGGGGGAAGCCGTCGCGACGGTGTGGGCCAGAGAGGATGACGTGTGGATGCTCGTGGCATACGACGTGGAGCCGGAGTTCCGGCCCGGCGCGTTGCCAAGCGCGCCGCCGCGGGCTGCGGAGCCAACTGCGCCGGCGCCGCTGACGATCGCGGGCGATCCCGCGATGCTGCGAGCCAGCAGCGACTTCCTGCGGGCGTGGTTTGTGCGAAAGGATCCCGCTGCGGCGTTCCGCTACCTCTCGCCGGCAAGCGTCGCTTGCTACAACGTCTACCGGCCCGAGGGCGCCCCCGAGGCAGTCTCGCCCGAGGAAACAGGCCGGCTGATTCAGGAACAGATGAAGGTCCTCAGCGACTGGGCCGGAACGGGCTCGGCTCTGGAAGACATCCTCATTGCGGCCGAACCGCAGCACCCAGACCTCAGGCTCGTCAGGCACGACGAGGCGGCAGCGTATTCGATTGTCAGCGTGCCCGACGCAATGGCGACCGCGGCCGACTGCACGCAGTTGAAACCTGGCGAGACACCGAGGCTCGATCGCCAGGGACCACGAACGTACGGCCGGTACTATGCGGTCAGCCTGCGGATCAAGCGAGCGGGTGACGAGGGCGGCGTGCTCTGGATGGTCTGGGCCAGGCAGGGCCAGGCATGGAAGGTCGTCTCATACCTGGCGATTGCGCCGTAGTCCCTACTTTGTAGTCCCTACTTTCCGTTCGGCGAATACCTGGTCAGGACATCGATGACGGGTTTGGCCGCGGCGGGAGTCTTCGCCTTGCCCGCGAGAACGTCGGCCGCGTCGATGGCCTCTCCATAGAGGTCCTTGTTCGCATCGCCATCCTGGCTCAACGAGGCTCCCTCCAGCTCCAGTCCTGCAAATACTCCGCGGCTCCGCGAATAGCTGAGGATCTTGGCCTTCATCGCCGCGTCGGTTTGCGCGGTCGTGGCCCTGCCAACCGGCCCGCCAGCGACTGAGGCATCTGCTCCGAGCGTGAACTTGTTTTTCAGCAGACTGTCCATGCCCTCTCGCTGCATCACGAGCATCACGACGTCTGTCTCCGACACCCCGATCTGGAGACCAAAACTGCCGCCTCCCATCTCCAGCATGGCCGGCGCGCCCCAAGCGGTCTTCGCCGCGTTGCGACAGCTGACCAGGCCTTTGCCGTACCGGCCTCCGACGATGAATCCGCCTTTCTTCATCCCGGGAATGATCACGACGCACGCGGCTTTGTCGAGCAAGCTCCCCGGAATGCCCTTGTCTTCAGCAGACATGATTTCGCCAAAGGCCGTCGCGGCCTTTGCCAGTCGTCCATCTTCCTTGTTTTGGGCAGAAACCGGCGCAAGGCTCGAGGCCACCAACAGTGCGAGAGACAGGCTGATCATTCTCATGACGCGTTACCTCCATCCTCAAGGGTGAGGAAGGCTTCCTCAGGCCATGAAGCAAAGCAAACGCCAACGCGCGCGTGTGAAGAACTGGCGAGCTCTGCACAGCTGGCCGGCCGCACCGGAAGAATCTTCATAGCGGATCTGCAAGTTACGCATGAGTACGCGTCGGCATCCGCAGCTCAGCCCCAGCTTCAGCGCAGTCTGTGGCTCTTGAAGAACTGCCACATCACCGTGGTCGTGTCGATTTCCTTCCTCGTCCACGTGTGGCCGAGACCGTCGATCCGAATCAGTCGGACCTCGGCGCCCTCCGCACACCCTTCGTAACGCATCGTCGACAGCGGACCCGGAGGATCCTCGAGGGCGACGTTCGGCCGGCACTTGTTGTGAGCGGCCCAGCCTGTCAGGGCCTCGGGCACGCTTTCCTGCCACTCGCCGCCCCGACCGGGCACATGACCTTCGTAGGTGTTCTGCGGGTCGGCCAGCCCGTGGAACGACAGCACGGGAACAGGGCGGCCCGTGCACGGCGCCGAGAAGCGAAGCCCGGAGACCGGTGCGATCGCCGCGAGGCGCGAGCCAAGCATGCAGCCCAGGAGCGACGACATCCGTGCGCCGCCCGAGAAGCCGGTGGCGTACACGCGCGTGTCATCGGAGCACACCTGCGCCGCGACGTGATCGATCACGTCGCCCACGTACGCCACATCGTCTGGCCGGCCCGCCTGCACGGGCACGTTCCAGACGTTGCCCTCGCCTTGCAGCGAGGCTACGAGGAATCGCTCGCCGGCACCCGCCAGCCTCTCGAGGCCGCTGTAGCTCGCCTGATCCTCTGCGGTGCCACCGCTGCCGTGCAGGTTGAGCACCAGTGGCAGGCGCTCGTGCCCGTCGTAACCGGGTGGAACGAACAACCGGTAGGTGCGTGGCCGCTGCCGCGACGTGAGACGCTGCATCGACGCGCCTGATTGGTGAGTCAGACTGCACGCCGCGGGGGAAGCAGCAGTGCCTTGTGCCCGTACGGTTGACGCGTCGAACACCACGCACAGAGCGGCAGACAGCAGCAGCGTGGTTTTCATCGGCCGCGCCAGCTTTCTCCGAAGTAGTACTTGTACCCCTGCTGCTTGATGGTCTCCAGCGAGGCTTCACCCTCGCGGCACGCCTCCTCGAACAGCTCGAACGTGGGATCCTTTACGCGCACCAACGCCCACGCCAGAGTGAATGGCGCCGTATACGCCTTCGGATCGGTGATCGTCACTGCGTAATGCATCGTGTCGGGATCAATCAACGTCAGCCGCTCGACGATGCTCGCGGCATCCGTATAGAAATTCCCGGAGTCGTCCAGCCAGATATAACCGTTGAGATTCGTCGTCTCGATCACCAGCGTGTTGCCCTCCCACCGGCCGCGCGAGAGCCCGTTCCACGTCTTGATCGCCTGCCCCGGCGCGCTCCGTCCGTCCATCGCAATCACCCGCTGCACGTGATGGTCCTCGTGGAGCCACAACACGTAGTCGTCGGTGGAGGGCTGCAGGATCTGGTTCGGGTCCTGCAGCGCGAGACGAGGAATGCCAGCCGTGGAACAGGTCGTACGCGGGTCGATGTATTTCTCGAAATTCACGCCCTTCCGACCGATCGCGACTGCCCAGGGCTGATACGGAATCTTCCGGGCCGCCGGCTCGACGATTTCGGGCGGCGCCACCACCCACGGCATCACGGGGTTGCGCACCATGGGCTCGTCCGCCGTGACGCCTTCCACGGAGAACGACTGCGTCAGCAGGCTGCGCCAGAATCCCTGCAGATTGGGCTTCCCGGTCGGCGTCCGCGGCGGATTGAACGTTCTCGCCTTCTCCAGCGCGCACCGGTGAAACGCCAGGTTTTCGGAAGCGCATCCGGCCACGCTTGGCGGCCGGTCGGGATCCTGCGCCGCGAGCGGGGCCACGACGATCGCAACGAGACTTGCCGCCAGAGCCATGCATCGGTTCGTCACGTCAGTCCTCACGTTCTGATCAGTTCGCGTTTGCGCGCTCTCGACGCGCCTGCTCCTCGTCCATCAGCAGCCCCGCGTCGTAATCGAGTACCCGCACGTCGGGTTCTTTTCGGCGATACAGCACCATGCGCATCGTCCAGGGGCGCGTGAACACCTGCGGATCCTCGAGGGTCACTTCGTAGTTCATGTGATCGGGTCCGGCCAGCGTGAAACGCTCGACGAGGTGCAGCTGGTCGCTGTGGAAGTTGCCCGCGCGATCGAGCCAGGTCTCGCCGGTGAAATAGGTGACGTCCACGACCAGCGTGTCGCCCTCCCAGCGTCCGCGTGAATCACCCAGCCACCAGGTGAGCGGCCCGCGCGGGTGCGGCGTCCCGTTCGTGTAAATGATGCGTATGCCTCGGTTGTACTCGAACACCATCGACACGTAGCCGGGGGTCTGGAAAATCTGAAACGGGAAGGGCATGTACATGAGGCGTGGCACGCCTGGCAGATACCCTTTGCTCTCTGGATCTTTCGTCAGGCGGTTCGCGAAGTTGTCGCGCTTCTTTTCCAGCGCCTGAGGCTGATACGGAATCTCGTTGCCGACCACGATGCCCTGGCCGGCCGGCGCGCCGAGGCGCGCGCCATGATCCTGAACGTCCCACGCCGCCGCGTTCATGACCTGCCAGATGCCCTGCAGGTTGGGTGTGCCCTCGCGCGTGCGGGGTGGCGCGAAGGTTTGAGCGATCGCCGCGTGCGCAGCAATGGTGACGAACGCCAGTGCAGCGACCGAAGCAGCCAGCTGAGTCCGCATCTCACACCTCCCTCGCCCGCTCGACGGTGCCTATCCTACTCCTGTAATATCCACGCCGCCGCGGCGGGTGTGTGGCGGCACCGGCGGTTCCAGCGTGGCGCTCCTGCCGCGCTTCACGACAAGGAGTCACTATGCGGACCATGTCAGCGTTGACGGTCGGCCTCGCACTCGTCGTCGGGCTCTCCGGCTGCAGCCAGAAGACTGGCGCCGCCGCCGCCGCCGATGCAATGGGCGCGGCGAGCCTGAACTCGATCCAGTACTCCGGCAGCGGAACCAACTACGCGTTCGGGCAGGCGTACACCCCCGGCGGGCCATGGCCGCGCTTCGAGGTGAAGACCTACGCGGCAGCGGTTGACTATCAGACACCCTCGATGCGGGTCGAGATGGTGCGGGCGCAGGGCGAGCATCCGCCGCGGGGCGGTGGCGCACAGCCGTTCGCCACCGACCAGCGCACCGTCCAGGTGGTCAGCCGGACATCCGCGTGGGCCGAAGGGGGCGCACAGCCGACGCCGAATCTCGGGGCCGTGAGCGACCGTCTGCGCCAGATCTGGCTGACGCCGCACGGCGTGATCAAGGCCGCCCTCGCCAGCGGCGCGCCCGCCGAGGGCAACGTCTTCACCCTCAAAGTCGAGAACCGCGACGTGAAGGTGACGCTCAGTCAGGACAACCTCGTCGAAAGCGTCGAATATCTGATTGGCAACTCGGTGGTCGGCGACGTCCCGGTCGTCGTCACGTATTCGGACTACGCCCAGTTCGGCGACATCCGCTTCCCGAAGCACATCGTCGAGAAGCAGGACGGTTTCGACACACTCGACATCACGATCACCGACGTGCAGCCGAACGCCGCCGTCTCGCTGCCCGTGCCTCCCAACGTCGCCTCCGCGACGGCGCCACCGGCCGTGCCCATGGCGACAATTGACAAGGTTGGCGACGGCCTCTGGTCGGTCAACGGCGCCGGCACGCGCAGCCTCGCCGTGGAGTTCGCCGATCACATCGTGATGCTCGAGGGACCGACGAGCAACGTGCGATCGAAGGTGGCGAACGATCTCGTCCGCCAGACGGTGCCCAACAAGCCGATCCGGTACGTCGTGAACACGCACGCGCACTACGATCACGCTGGCGGCCTGCGAGAATACGTCGCCGAAGGCATCACCGTGATCACGCACGAGAGCAACAAGGCGTTTCTCGAGAAGGCGTGGGCGAGGCCGTGGACGATCGATCCGGACGTGCAGCCGACGTCGAGCACGCCGATGATCGAAACCGTGGCCGACAAGAAGGTGCTGAGCGATCGGACGCGCACCGTCGAGCTCTACTTCCTGGCGAACCACGGACATCACACGGGACAGCTGATCGCGTACCTGCCGAAGGAGCGAATCCTGATGTACGGCGACGGGTACAATCCGCCCGCCGGCGACGAGATCCGCACGCCCGAGCGCGGGCCCGAGTTCGCCGCGCAGCTCGTGCAGAAGGTCCAGGAGCTGAAGCTGAATCCGGATCGGATCGCGCCGGTGCACGGCCGCGTGGTGCCGTACAAGAACCTGCTGGCCGCGTTCGACCTTGGTGCGCCGGCGCCGGCTACGCGGTAATCCTCGCCCGGTTGCCCGGCCGAGGCTAATTCTCGCCCAGTTGCCCACGCCGGCCGGTCGTTCGCGACGACCGGCGTGGGGTCTGGGGTTCATCTCCAGAACACCGCCGCGAGAATGTGCGTATCTGTGTGTCACACAGGCGGCACACCAGGAGGAACAGCCCCATGGCACGAACGAACCTCACCCTGGCACTTTCGACGACAGCAGTGATCCTGGCGTTGGTGCTGGGGACAGGCTCAATCTCCACGCAGGCGCAGACCTCGCCGTTCGCCAGCAAGTACTTCTCGTCGTACGCACGAGCCCACCGCGTCACGATTCGCCGCAACGGCGTCGTCGTGGCGACATTCGAAACCCCGGCAGGCATGCTCTTCAGCGTGTATTCCGATCAGCCCCCAGTGCGCACCGCCCGGGAGGGAACCGTCGAGTTTCACGGGAACGTCGAAATCCGAACACGGCCGCACAGCGAGATTGACGTGTCGGCGGGACCCCGCAACGCGGAGGTTACGATGGCCGACGCTCCGGTCGTCATCGCGGCGCAAGGCGTGGACGTGCTGTCCGAGACGATTGTCCCGTAGTGGAGTCATCAGCTGGAGTCATGACTCGACGAACGCTCATCGGTCGTGGCGCGTTGGCGCTGGCGGCAGCCCTGCTTCCCGCCGCGCGTGCCCGCGCCGCGGTGAGCCCCGTGATGGCCGCGCTCAGCCGCTACATGGCCGCGGCCAAAGACCGTCCGCTTCCCGCAGGCGTGCTTGAAGCAGTCAAGCACCACACGCTCGACACATTCGCCGCAATGGTCTCGGGCTCCGAGCTGCCGCCCGGCAAGGCCGCGCTGAAGTTTGCCGCCGCACAGCTCGGCCGGCCGGTCGCGACCGTCGTGGGGTCGTCCATCGACACCTCACCGATGGACGCCGCCCTGATCAACGGTCTGCTCGCCCACTCGGACGAAACAGACGATTCGCACGGCGATTCGCAGTCGCATCCAGGAGCGTCGGTCGTTCCCGCCGCGCTGGCCGCTGGCGAGTCACTTCAGATTACGGGCATGCAGTTCCTTCGCGCCGTGGCGCTCGGCTACGACATCGGCCCGCGCGTGACGATGGCGCTCGATGCGGTGAAGTTCCGGAATGACACACGCCGCAGCACGCACAGCATTGCGGGCACGTTCGGAGCCGCGGCGGCGGCTGGCTGTGCGGCGTCGCTCAATGAGACACAGATGCGCTGGCTGCTCGACTACGCGTCGCAGGAGTCGTCCGGATACGCGATCTGGGAGCGGGATACCGATCACATCGAGAAGGGGTTCGTCTTCGCCGGCATGCCCGCTCGCAACGGCGTCACCGCCGCCCTGCTCGTGCACTCGGGTTTCAACGGCGTGGATGATGTGTTCTCGGGGGCCGACAACTACTTCCAGGTGAACGCGCCGAACGGATCGGTGGCGATGCTCGTCGAGGGGCTCGGGGAGCGCTACGAAGTCACGCGCACCGACATCAAGAAATGGACCGTCGGCACGCCCATTCAGGCGCCGCTCGACGCGATCGTGAACCTCCGCCGCCAGCGCTCATTCGAGGCAGACGAGGTGCAGCAGGCGGTCGTGCGGCTGGCGCCCACCGTGGGCGCCGTCGTCGACAACCGCGACATCCCGGACATCTGCCTGCAGCACATGGTGGCCGTGATGCTCATCGACAAGACCGCGTCATTTGCAGCGGCGCATGACAAGGCCCGGATGGACGACGCAACCGTGCGGCGTCACCGGGCGAAGGTCGAGTACCTGCCAGACGAAGAGCTCGCGCGCCTGTTGCCGGTGCGCGTGGCGGTCGTCGAGGTCACGCTGCAGGACGGCTCACGCCTGAGCAATCGCGTCGAGGCCGTCCGCGGGACGGTCCGAAACCCGATGACGAGCGACGAGATCCTGGACAAGGCACGCGATCTGATGGGGCCGGTGCTGGGCGGCGCGCAGACGCAGCGCCTGATCGACGCCGTGCTGTCGCTGGACGCGGCCCGGGATCTTCGCCCTCTGAAATCCCTACTGCAGCGACGCGCCTGATCTAAGCCCCCTCATCGGGACCACCTCTTCCCATTTCTGACAAGCGGTGAAAGATCAGGGAGGCCTTCACGAACGCCTTGACGACGGCTGGATCGAAATGGGTGCCGCTGCCTTTGGTGATCAATGCCACGGCCTCCTCTTTCGACATGGGCGGCCGATACAACTGCCGCGTCCGCACCGCATCATAGACGTCCACGAGTGCCATGATGCGGCCGGGGATCGGGATCTCGGTGCCGCTCAGACCGCGCGGATATCCCGTCCCATCCCACTTTTCGTGGTGCGTGTAGACAATGTCTTTGGCCAGCGCCAGCGTGACATCGTCGCGCACCCCCGCCTGCTGTTCGGCCCGTTCGATGACGTGCAGGCCGTAGGTCGGGTGCCGCCGCATTTCCGTCAGCTCCTCCGGCGTCAGAGCGCCCGGCTTGTTCAGTACCGCGTCGGGCACACCGACCTTGCCGATGTCGTGGAGCGGCGCGAGGCTCGCAAGCAGTTCGATGCGTTCGAGCGTGAGGTACTCGCGGAACGCCGGGTGCGTCGAGAGGTGCTCGGAGAGCACGCGCGCGTACCGCTGCGTGCGCTCCGAATGGCGCCCCGTTTCAGCGTCGCGAATGCCGGTGAGCGACAGCAGCGTCTGCACCATGAGCCGTTGCGAGGTGACCGTCTCCTCGCCAGCACGATCGGCCCTCTTGCGCTCCACCCTGACGCCCGCCACGGTCATGGTCGCGAGCGCGGCTGAGAGGCCGATGGTGGGAAAGAGGGGCGACAGATAGGTGCCCCCTGATGACAGCAGTACGCCCGTACCACTCCACACCCCCGCAGCGCAGAGACCCGCGGCGATGGCTCCCCACATGAGGCCGAAACGGAGGACCAAGAGTGCCGCCATCAGGCCCAGCACGAGCACGGCCTGAGTCTCGAACGCGACGCCGTGCTCCGGGCGACTCGTGAAGTCCCCTTGCAGCAGATTGTCGGCCACGGTCGCCTGCACCTCGACGCCCGCAAAGAGCGTATCGAGCGGGGTGGCCACCACCTCGCGCGTCCCGAGCGCCGTGGTGCCGACAAAGACGATCTTGTCCTTGAGGGCGCCAGGCTCGGTCCGGCCATCCATGACGTCCGCTGCCGAGACATAGGGAAACGTGCGCTTCTTGCCACGGAAGCGCACGAGGAGGTTGCCCTTGCCGTCGAGCGGCACGCTCGCACCGCTCGCCAGGACGAGTGACGACGAGTTGTCGTTCGCCACACGCAGCGAGACCGGTAGTGCGTGTGTTGCCGTGGTCACCGCGGCGAGCGCAAGGCTCGGATACACACCGCCGTCGAACTCGAGCAGCACGGGGATGCGTCTGACGATGCCATCCGGATCTAGGGCGGCATTCAGGAAGCCCGAAGCCGACGCCGACTGCGACAGAAGCGGAATGCTGCACAGTCGGCCGGTGGCCTTGAAGAGTGGATGCTCGCCCGGTTCGGTTTGGTGCTCAAGAATTGGCAGGCCAAGGGACTGATGCCCACAGGCTCCAGGAGGATCCTGGTGTCCCGGATCGAACGTCATCGC
>Ga0210380_10000620_pt1 | contig 15436 bp, 6 predicted proteins | sample PLM4_5_coexredo_FD_155476 | JGI IMG/M metagenome (GOLD analysis project Ga0210380, IMG submission 155476) | Groundwater sediment microbial communities from an aquifer in East River, Colorado, USA - PLM4_5_coex redo | ecosystem: Environmental > Terrestrial > Soil > Riparian zone | place: USA... | reverse complement strand
ACCGAAGTGGTGCGGATCCCGGTGGTCACCCTGAGACCGAGATCGAAGTTCCGGCTCGCCGCATACGACAGGAGCGGCTCGGTCCCGATCCGTTCGGGAACGCACTCCGGACCGAGACAGGTTCGGATCCATTCATACGAGGCGGTGGTTGTCGGCGGGCCTCCCGGATACTGAACCGTCCACTGATAGATCTCTCCCGGCCGGATCAACGCCGGCCCCTGGATGTCGGCGACCAGCGGAACGCCCTTCGGTGAAATCGTTTGGACCAGCGGAGCGGAAGCCGTTCCGGTGACGGATTTCACGACGAGGACCAGGTCGAAGCCTTCCCGTGTGCCCGTAACCCGCGCCCAGGGGTCGGTACTGATCAAGGCTCCGGACGTCGTTCCGAGGGTCCATCGCCACGTGTACGGTCGAATTCCTCCCTGCGCACCTGCGAGAACCTCCACCGACTCTCCGACCGCCAGCTCATCCGGCGCCGAGAACATCGAAGCAACGGGTGGTGCGTCGACTTCGACAATGATCGAGTCCGCCGTCACGACATCACGGACGCTCCATGTGACCCGCAGCCACGACGTGCGTTGGAGCGGAGACTCCTCCGTCTCGAGCTGCCCGAGGGACACGTCGCTGCAACCTTCGTCGACACAGCGAACCGACCATCGGAATTCTCCAGCCGCCTGATCGGCGTCCGAGAGTCCTGCCCTCCAGGAACCCGGCACACCGGGGAGCACGGTTCGCGGCCCCGTGATCCTCACGATTGGCCGAGGCACCCGGACGCGCAGGTTGCCGGTCGCGCTCGCGCCCCAGGCACTGGTCACCTGCACGCGCAGGGTGAATCCGTCCCCGCCCTCCAACGTGACCGTCGGCGCGCTGCCGAGCGACTCGACGGCCGCCGGGCTGCCATCCGGGATCAGAGTCCATCGGTAGGACGTTCCAGCACTCCACGCGGTCGCCGTCCAGGTGCCCGGCTGGTACGCATAGCGGGAACCGGGGCCGTCGATCGAGACCTGGAAGTCGGGGTGGAGCCCACGCCGCTCGAACGCCGCGAGGATCGCCGCCTGGTGATCGCCGCCATGATGATCGGCATCCGCCAGCAGAACGGCAGTGACTGCCTCGTGCATGCTCGGCTGGCTCGACAGATACGAGAGGCTCTCGAGCGCGATGCGGTCGATGATCGGTCCGATCGCCGTCCGGATGTCCCACAACGCCCCCGACCAGATCATCCCGACCAGATAGTTCTGCAGCACACCGGTTCCGAGGTCGAGCCGCCGCGCATAGTTGTACTCGGCGGGATCGCTGTTGCAGTTGGCGAAGCCGACCGGTCCGAAGAAGTACTCGGCGTAGACCGGATCGTTCTGCGCGGCGCATGCAAAGTAGTTCGCAAACGATTCGTGGAGGGCGGTCGCGTAGATCTCGCGGCCGAGATCCAGCCCGCCTTCGAGGCCGAAGAAGTTATTGACCACGTGCTGGGTCTCGTGGTCGATGATGTCCGCGTCGCGCGTGGAGGACTTGTAGCCGCATCCTTCGCTGGTCAGCCACACCGTGTGTCCGATCGTCTCGCCGGTGTTGGCATCCCCGCAGCGGAACGCCTTCAGGATCACGGTCATCGGCTGGGGGAAGCCGGGAAAGCCGTTGCCGCCGTGGAATTCGCGGATGAAGTGATCGACCTGCCGGTAGACGTTCGCCTGATCGAAGCTCGCGGGCTGCGTCATCGGATCGAAGTGGAAGTCCCAGCACGATGACCGCATCGAATCGGCAACTGCCAGCGGTGCGGTCTCGTGCAGCACCCGAACGTTCGCACCTTCGAGCCGGGCGGGAGCTCCCGCCGCGGGATCGGCGATCGCGAAGTCGTCCTCGCGCGGCGGCGCCAGCGGACTCGGGTCATAGATCGCGGCGCAACCGCTCGCTCCGAATGCACGGCTGCGCGAGCCCACGATCGTTCCGTCGCGAGCGCCGACCAGCACCTCCCACTCGCCGGAACGCCCGGGTGCGCCGACCTCGACCTGCCACACCAGACGGTCACGGTCGCCATCGACCGGCTCGATGGCGAGTGTCGCGACCGGCGGTTCCCCGTCCGGACCGAGACGGCGCGACGCGCGTGCCGCCGCGATCGCTCGTTGCGCGTCGATCGCCGGCTCGGTGTCGGCATCGACGTCCGGCACCGACCGACCGCCGATCATGCGCAGCGTGCCATCCGATCCAACCGACACCATGTATTGCCCGCCGCGCACCGGGATGCCGTGCCACGTCTGGCTCATGCGCAGGTGATGGACGCCGTCCTGCTCGCGCTCACCGATCGAATGGAAGTCGTCGATGCCCGGACGCAGGCGGAACAGATCGGCGTGATCGCGGAACATCGCCTGAACGGAAGCGGCACGGCCGGAGACGAATCCGGGGAGTGGCTCCCCGGAGAAGCCGCGAATCGCGATCGGAACGTCGTCGACCGCGCTCCAGCGAACGGCCGCGTGAATGCCGGCGACCGCCTGGAACCTTCCCCAAGCGACGTCGCGGGACACGCGGGATGACGAGCCTGCGGGCAGAGCCGCCAGCACGGAGGCGAAAACGAAGGAAAGGATCCGAACGGATCGCGGCATGAGGATCCTCAGAGATTAGCGCACGACGACCACGCGCCGGACGAAAGAGTGGTCCGCGATGCGCGCGACCGCCAGATAGACCCCGCTTTTCAGCCGGCTCGCGGTCCACGGCACGGTCATCATTCCCGCGGACAGCCGACCCGTGAAGATCCTCTCAACTTCACGCCCTGAGATGTCGAGGATGCGAAGACTGGCGGACGCACGGGTGGTCCCCGCGAGCGTGAACCGCAGCGGGACTCCGTCGCGCGCAACCGCATGCTCGATCGAGAAGGATTCCGGCCGACCCGGCAGCGGCGGAGGCTGGTTCGGCACCATCCGCACCAGAACCTGCCGATGACTGATCGCCGTGCGCCTTCCTGCTCTCACCAGCAGATCGAGATCGAAGTTCTCGCGAGCCGGCAACGTCACACTCGGCCCCGTGCCCAGCGTTTCCGGGACGCAATCGGTCCAGGCGCACGTCCGAGTCCACAGGTAGGACGCGGTCGGTGGCGTTCCCGACGGGAACTCGACCGACCAGCTTCCGGTCGACCCGGATTGCAGCTGCACCGGGCCATGAATGCCGACCACCAGGGGAATCCCCGCCGGTGAGATCGTCAGCTTGGCCGGTGCCGACGGGGTTCCCCTGCTGTCCATCGCCACGAGATAGATGTCGCTTTCGAGCGAATCACCCGTGACTTCGAGGGACTGGCCGAAGCCGATCACGTACGCGCCTCCGACTCCATTCCGGTACCACTGGTAGGTGAAGGGACTCGAGCCCCCTGCGAATGCCCACAACGTCATGCTCTGCCCCGGAATCAGCGTGTCGGCGGGCGCGTCGATGTGAGCCGTCGGCACGTCGAGCCACAGAATATCCATGGTGGCGGAGGTCGACTTGCCAGGGATTCCCGCCAGCAGTCGGAGCGTCGTATTTCCAACCAGAGTGGTGGTGAGCGAAGCCGAGTCTCCAAGGAAGAATTGCAAACTGCCGGCAACTCGGTACCAGCGATACGTCACGGTGGCCGTTCCCTGCCCGCTCACCCGGGCCCTCCACGTCGCCGGCACGGAACCCATCACCCGGATCGGTCCATCGATCGCAACCCTGAAATTCCCGCCCGGCTGCATGGTGATCCTGAGCGTGGCAAGAGCCACCCGTCCGTCCCGGTCGACCACCCGGAGGCGGATCTGACCATTGTCTTCTGGAGTGAACGTGATCGACGAATCCGTTCCCATCGTCACGGCGTTCGACGAGCCATCGGCGACGCGGCTCCATTGGTACGTCCACGGACCGGGCCCGCAGCACACGCTCGCGGTCCAGGTGGCTTCGGTTCCGTATGGGACCGCAGTGGGTCCGAGGATGGAGACTTGGGGGACGGCCGGTCCGAGACCTCGTCCCGCGAAGGCCGCGATCACCTCCGCCTGGTAATGACCCTGATGCAGGTCGCGATCGGCCTGGAGCACGGCGTCGACCGCGTTGTGGAACGTGGGCGCACTGGGAAGGTAGTCGAGGCTTTCGAGCGCGATCCGGTCGATGGTCGGTCCGATCGCGGTGCGAATGTCCCACAGCGATCCCGACCAGATCATGCCCAGCAGATAGTTCTGAAGCTGGCCCACTCCGAGCTCGAATCGTCGTGAGTAGTTGTACTCTGCGGGATCACTGTTGCAGTTGGCGAACCCCTGCGGGCCGAAGAAGTACTCCGCGTAGACCGGGTCATCGTGGGACGCGCACGAGAAGTAGTTGGCAAACGATTCGTGCAGCGCGGAGGCGTAGATCTCCTGGTCGAGGTCGAGGCCGCTCTCGAGACCGAAGAAGTTGTTGATCGCGTGCTGGGTCTCGTGCGCGATGATGTCGGCGTCGCGCGTCGAAGACTCGTAGCCGCATCCTGCGCTGGTCAGCCACACCGTCTGCCCGATCGTCTCGCCGGTGTTCGCGTCCCCGCAGCGGAACGGACGGAGGATTACCGTCATGGGCGTCGGGAGGCCCGGGAATCCGTTCCCGCCATGGAACTCGCGGATGAAGTGGTCGACCTGCCAGTAGACGTTCGCCTGGTCGAAATCTTCGGGCTGGGTCACAGAATCGAAGTGGAAGTCGTAGCAGGCGCCTGCCAGCGAATCGGCCGCGACCCGAGGGACCGTCTCGTGCAGGACCCGGACGTTCGAACCCACGAGGCGCGCGGATGAATCGACTGCCGGCTCGGAGATCACGAAATCGTCCTCGCGCAGCGGGGCCAGCGGACTCGGGTCATAGATCGCGGCGCATCCGGCCGCACCGAACGCGCGGGTGCGCGAGCTGACGATCGAGCCGTCACGGGCATCGACCAGCACCTCCCACTCGCCCGCCCGCCCGGGCGCGCCGAGGACGACCTGCCACACCAGCCGATCGCGGCCCTCGCCCGGCTCGATCGCGAGTGAGGCGGCCGCATCTCCGATCGACGGCAGTCGCAGCGATGCCGCCGCCGCATCGATCGCCTGCTTCTCACCCACCGCAGGGATGACGTCGGCGTCCACGTCGGGAACCGACCGCCCTCCCATCATCCGGAGGCGGCCGTCCGATCCGACCGAGACCATGTACTGACCGCCGCGCACCGGGATGCCGCGCCAGGTCTGGATCATGCGGAGGTGATGAACGCCGCGGCTCTCGCGTTCGCCGATCGCCTGAAAAGCGTCGATGCCCGGCCGCAGGTGGAACAGATCGGCGTGATCGACGAACAACGATCGGACCGCAGCCGCGCGATCGGTCGCGAATCCGGGCAGCACGCTTCCGGCCGTCGCACGGACGCTGATCGGGACGTCATCGACCGCGCTCCAGCGAACCGTGGCGTCCGAATCGCCGGCGCGCAGACGGTCCCACGCCGCCGCGCGCACCGCCGAGGGGTTCGGCGCTGCGGCGCCGGAGGGGATGGTGACCGCAGCCGCCACCACCCGCGTCGCGAAGATCAGCGCGGCAATCGCGAGGGCGATGAAACGCCGGACCGGGACCAAGTCGGGGACTCCTCGAGGGCGATGCGCCGGAGGGAACGGGAAGCCCGGCCGGCTCAGCGCGAGACCGGCTTGAGCACCCCCAGCTCCTTCCCCACCTCGCTGAATGCGGCGATCGCCCGGTCCAGGTGATGCCGCTCGTGGGCCGCCGAGACCTGGACGCGGATCCGCGCCTGACCCTTCGGCACCACGGGATAGGAGAATTCCGCGGTCCAGCAGGGCGTGCGCCATGTCGTGGGCCAGCCGTTCCTCGTACAGCATGATCGGAACGATCGGATGGACGCCCGGCTTGATCTCGAAGCCGGCCGCGGTCATGCCCGCGCGGAAGTGCTTCGTGTTCTCCTCGAGCCGGTTCCGCAGCTCCGGGGTCCCGCTCAGCAGATCCAACACCGCGATTCCGGCGCCCACCACCGATGGCGGCAGCGAGTTCGAGAACAAGTAGGGACGCGAGCGCTGGCGGAGCAGGTCGATGATCTCCCGGCGCCCGCTGGTGAACCCGCCGAGCGCGCCACCCAGCGCCTTGCCGAGCGTCCCGGTGATGATGTCGACCCGTCCCATCACGCCGGCGTGTTCGGTGCTGCCCCGCCCGGTCGCCCCCAGGAAGCCGGTGGCATGGCAGTCGTCGACCATCACCAGCGCCTGGTAGTGGTCGGCGAGGTCGCAGATCGATTTCAGGTCGGCGACCGAACCGTCCATGCTGAACACGCCGTCGGTCGCGATCAGGATCTGGCGCACGCCCTTCGCCTTCGCCTCCGTCAGGCAGCGCTCGAGGTCGGCCATGTCGTTGGTCTTGTAGCGCCAGCGCTGGGCCTTGCACAGCCGCACGCCGTCGATGATCGAGGCGTGATTGAGCTCGTCGGAAACGATCGCGTCCTCCTCCCCCAGCAGCGGCTCGAACACCCCGCCGTTGGCGTCGAAGCACGCCGCGTAGAGGATCGTGTCGTCGGTGCGGAGAAACTCGGCGATCTTCTGCTCGAGCGTCCGGTGGAGGTCCTGCGTCCCGCAGATGAACCGCACCGAAGACAGGCCGAAGCCGTGGCTGTCGATCGCCGCGTGTGCGGCCGCGATCACGCGCGGATCGCTCGACAGGCCGAGGTAGTTGTTGGCGCACAGCACCAGCACCGAACGTCCGTCGGCGAGCGTCACCTCGGGTCCCTGGGCGGACGCGAGGATCCGCTCGTCCTTCCACAGGCCCGCTTCACGGATCTTCGCCAGCTCGGCCTGGAGCCGCGGCTTCATCGCATCGAACATGAGGATCTCCCCAAACGCTTCAGTGAACGCACGCGGCGGCCACGATCCATCGCGCCATCGGGCGTCCGATCACGCGTTCTGGCCCCACGGAACCAGCACCACCTTGCCGGCCTGCCCCGACCGCAGCAGCCCGATCGCCTCGTCGACCTTCTCCATCGGCATCACGTGGGTGATCGCCGGGCGCACGTCGAGCCGCCCCGAGCGCAGCAGGCCGTCCATCTGGTACCAGGTCTGGTACATGCGCCGGCCGATGATGCCGTGGATCGTGATGCCCTTGAAGATCAGGAGCTTGTTCCAGTCGAGACCGAACGCTTCGCGCGGCAGGCCGAGCAGCGACAACCGGCCGCCCATCCGCAGCGCCGCGAGCCCGTCGCGGATCGCGCTCGGCTGACCCGACATCTCGAGCACGCCGTCGAGCATGCGCCCGTCGGTCAGCTCGCGCACCCGCTCGACAAAGTTCTCCTTCGACGGATCGATCGCCGCATCGGCGTTCATCTTCTTCGCCAGATCGAGCCGGTAGGGCGAGATGTCGCTCGCGATCACCTGCGCGGCGCCCGCCGCCCGCGCGACCCCGACCGCGAACAGCCCGATCGGTCCACACCCGGTGACCGCAATCCGGCACGCCGACAGGTCGCCGGCGAACGCGGTGTGCACCGCGTTGCCGAGCGGCTCCATGATCCCCTGGACCTCGATCGGCACGTTGGCCGGTGCGCGCCACGCGTTGGCGGCCGGCACCACCACGTACTCGGCCCAGCCGCCGTTCACGTCGACCCCCAGGATCTTGGTGTTCTCGCACACGTGCGCATTGCCCGTCCGGCACGCGATGCAGTGCTGGCAGACGATGTGGCTCTCGCACGAGACACGTTCGCCGATCTTCAGTCCGGTGACGTCCGCGCCGATCTCGACGATTTCGCCGACGAACTCGTGGCCGACCGTGACCGGCGGATGCATGCGGCCCTGGGCCCACGCGTCCCACTCCCAGATATGGAGATCGGTGCCGCACACGCCGGCCCGCAGCACCCGCAGCAGGATCTGCCCGGCCCCGACCGACGGCACCGGCACCTCGCGAATTTCGACTCCGGGTCCGGCGTTCGCCTTGACCACCGCCTTCATCGTCGCCGCCCGCGGCTGGCTGCGCGCCGCGGGATCCGTCTGGCTCGCGATCCCCGGGTTCATGCCGGCCTCCTCGTCGTGTGCGTCAGCAGCGAACGGATCGCCTCACCGGTGTGGGAATCCTTCACGCGTGCGACCTCCTCGGGAGTTCCCGCCGCCACCAGCCGGCCGCCGCGATCTCCCCCTTCGGGACCGAGGTCGATCAGCCAGTCGGCACACCGGATCACGTCCAGGTTGTGTTCGATCACCACCACGCTGTTGCCGCGCTCGACCAGCGCCTGCAGCACCTCGAGCAGGACCCGCACGTCCTCGAAGTGAAGGCCGGTGGCCGGCTCGTCTAGCACGTACAGGGTGCGTCCGGTCTCGACCCGCGACAACTCGGTGGCGAGCTTGACCCGCTGGGCTTCGCCGCCCGACAGCGTGGTCGCCGCCTGGCCGAGGTGGATGTAGCCGAGTCCAACGCCGCGCAGTGTATCGAGCTTGCGCCGCAGCGGCGGCACTGCCGAGAAGAACTCGAGCGCCTCCTCGACCGTCAGGTCGAGCACGTCGGCGATCGAGCGTCCCTTGTACAGCACTTCGAGCGTCTCACGGTTGAAGCGCCGGCCATGGCACACGTCGCACTTCACGTAGACGTCGGGCAGGAAGTGCATCTCGATCTTGACCAGCCCGTCGCCCTGGCAGTGCTCGCAGCGCCCGCCCTTCACGTTGAACGAGAAGCGGCCGGGACCGTAGCCGCGCACCTTCGATTCCGGCAGCTGTGCGAACAGGTCGCGGATGAAGTCGGAGGTGCCGGTGTAGGTGGCGGGATTCGAGCGCGGCGTGCGGCCGATCGCGCTCTGATCGATCGCCACCACCTTGTCGATGTGTTCGGCGCCCTTGAGCGCCTTGTGCGGGCCGGGCGAGACGGTACTGCCGTGAATCTTCCGCTGCAGAGCGGCGAGCAGGATGTCGTTGACGAGCGTGCTCTTGCCGGAGCCCGACACGCCGGTCACGCACACGAAGCTTCCGAGCGGGAATGCGACGTCGATGTCCTGCAGGTTGTTCGCGCGCGCGCCCACCACCGTCAGCGCGCGCCCATTGCCGGTGCGACGCCGCGCGGGCATCGGGATCTCGCGGGCCCCCGTCATGTACTGCCCGGTCAGCGAATCGGGATTCGCACGGATCGCCGCCGGCGGACCCTCGGCGACCAGCCGGCCGCCGTGGCGCCCGGCGCCCGGCCCGAGGTCGACTACCCAGTCGGCCGCGTCCATCGTGTCGCGGTCGTGCTCGACCACCACCACCGTGTTGCCGAGGTCGCGGAGCTGCAGCAGCGTGCGCAGCAGCCGCTGGTTGTCGCGGTGATGGAGACCGATCGACGGCTCGTCGAGGATGTACAGCACGCCGGTCAGCTGGGACCCGATCTGGGTCGCGAGCCGGATCCGCTGCGCTTCGCCACCGGCCAGGGTCCCGGCCACCCGGTCGAGCGACAGGTAGCCGACGCCGACGTCGTCGAGGAACCGCAGGCGGCTGGTCAGCTCCTTCATGATCGGCTGGGCAACCGTGGACTGGCTGCCCTCGAAGCGGAGCTGGCCGATCGCCTGGCGCGCGCCCGCGATCGACAGCGCTGCCCAGTCGCCGATGTCGCGCTCGGCAATCCTCACCGCGAGACTTTCGGGTCGCAGGCGCTTGCCATGGCAGTCGGCGCACGGGGTCGGATTCATGAGCGAGCCGATCGTGCGACGCGCCGATTCACTGCTGGTCTCGCGGAAGCGGCGCTCGAGATTCGGGATCACCCCCTCGAACTTGCCGTGGTGCACCCACGTATTGCCCTTCTTCATCTTGAACTCGTAGCGCAGCTCCTTCTCCCCCGCGCCGTGGAGCAGCAGGGTGCGCACCTTCGCCGGCAGCTTCTGCCACGGGGTGGTGAGCGAGAAGCCGAACGTCTTCGCCAGCGCCTTGAACGTGCCGCCGATCCAGGTGCCGGTCGCATCACCCCACGCCGCGATCGCGCCCTTCTCGATCGACAGCGACGGATCGGGCACCACGCGGTCGGGATCGACGCGCAGCAGGGTGCCGAGCCCGTCGCACGAGCGGCACGCGCCATACGGCGAGTTGAACGAGAAGCTGCGCGGCTCGACCGGCGGAACGCTGGTCCCGCACTTCGGGCACGCCGCCCCCTGGCTGAACACCAGATCCTCGGCGCCCTCGCGCGCGGCCGACACCATTCCGTTGCCGATCCGCAGCGCAGCCTCGAGCGAGTCGGCGAGCCGGGTGCGCGCCGACGCGTCGACCGTCACCCGATCCACCACCACGTCGATGTCGTGGCGCTTGGTCTTGGCGAGCGTGGGCGGCGGATCGAGCTCGACCCACGCGCCGTCGATCCGTGCACGCAGATAGCCCTGGCGCCGCACCTGGTCGAGCTCCTTGCGGTACTCGCCCTTGCGTCCGCGCACCAGCGGCGCCAGCAGCGCGACCTTGGATCCGGCGGCACGCTCGATCAGCTGGTCGATCATCTCGCTCACCGACTGGCGGCTCATGCGGGTGCTGCAGTTCGGACAGTGCTGGACCCCGAGCCGCGCGAACAGCAGGCGCAGGTAGTCGTAGATCTCGGTGATGGTGGCGACCGTCGAGCGCGGGTTGGAGCCCGCCCCGCGCTGCTCGATCGCGATCGCCGGGCTCAGGCCCTCGATCGCGTCGACCTCGGGCTTCTCCATCTGCCCCAGGAACTGGCGGGCATAGGCCGACAGCGACTCGACGTAGCGACGCTGGCCTTCCGCATACAGCGTGTCGAACGCGAGCGACGACTTGCCGGAGCCGGACACGCCGGTCATGACGATCAGACTCTGGCGCGGCAGCCGCAGCGTCAGGTTGCGGAGATTGTGTTCGCGCGCTCCGCGGATGACGATGTCGGTGAGGCCGGTGGCGGGATGGAGCTCGGCGGCCCGTGCGGCGGACGGGGAGTCCCGGTGATGCGGCGAGCTCGGTCGGTCGTCGGTGCGGGTGCCCATGAGAAATCCGACTCTAGCAGACCCGTCCAGATTTTGAGGGCGCTGCCGGGCTACTCGTAGCGGAGCGAGTCGACCGGGTCGAGACGCGAAGCGCGCATCGCCGGATACAGGCCGAAGAACACCCCGACCACCGCCGAGAACAGGACGCCGATGATCACCGACCACAACGACACGTAGGTCGGCAGCGGACTGAGCGCCTTGACCAGCGCCGAGATCCCCGCCCCCAGCAGGATGCCGAGCACCCCGCCGGTCGCGGTCAGCACCACCGCCTCGAGCAGGAACTGGAGGAGGATCGCCTTGCGCGGGGCACCGAGCGCCTTGCGCACGCCGATCTCGCGGGTCCGCTCGGTGACCGCGACCAGCATGATGTTCATCACGCCGATCCCGCCCACCAGCAGCGACACCGAAGCGATCAGCGTCATCAGGGCGACGATGCCGCCGGTGATCTGGTTGTAGAGCGACAGGAACGCGCTGTCGGTGAAGATTGCGAAGTCGTTCATCTTGTTGCTCGGCAGGTGCCGCCGGACGCGCAGGATTTCGATGATCTGTCGCTGCGCCTCCTCCGACAGCTCGGGCGACACTGCGATCGCGTCGAGGAACAGCTCGCCGCGCTTGGGGAACCACGGCGGCGCGTCATTGGGCGCCGGGAAGTACTTGTCGACGGTGGAATAGGGCACCGCAGCGACCTGGTCGAAGTTGTTGCCGAGGAACCGGCCCTTGGGCTCGAACTCCCCGATCACGGTGAACGGGATCTTGCCGATGTGGATCCGCTTGCCGACCCCGGCCGCGTCGCCGAACAGCGCCTCGCGCGTGTCCTTGCCGATCACGCACACGTTCGCGTTGCGCCGGCATTCCTCCTCGGTGAAGAACCGCCCCTGTGACAGGTCGTAGCCGTGGGTGGTCAGGTAGTCCTGGTTGGTGCCGTAGACGAACGTGAAGCGCGTCTGCTTGTCGCCGGCCCGCAGCCGCAGGTCGTCCCACGGCCACTTGAACGGCGCGATTGCACGCACCGCCGGCGCGTTGGCGAGGATCGCCTGCGCGTCGTCCATGGTGAACGCGCGGCGCTGCTTGAGGCTGTCGGGGATCTGGCCGCCCATGTTGACGCCCGGGCGGATGCGCCGGATGTAGATCGTGTTGTTCCCGATCGACTGGATGCTCTGCTGGAACGAGCGCTGGAACCCGTTGATCAGCGACACCATGCCGATCACGGTGCCGACCCCGATCACGACCCCGAGCAGCGCGAGCGCGGAGCGCAGGCGGTTGGCGACCAGCGCCTTGGCCGCCATCTGGAAGGTCTCGCGGATCAGGAACAGGTTCATGGCCTACTCGTACCGCAGGGCTTCGATCGGGTCGAGGCGCGCCGCGCGCGCCGCCGGATACGAGCCGAAGAAGATTCCGATGATCGACGACATGGCGATGCCCATGATGACCGCGGGCATGCTGACGGCAGCGGGCAGCGGACTGATCGCCCCCACCAGCAGCGCGATCCCGGTCCCGAGCAGGATGCCGATCAGCCCGCCCGCCAGTGACAGCGTGGTCGACTCGACCAGGAACTGGCTCAGCACGTCGCGCCGCCGGGCGCCGAGCGCCTTGCGGATGCCGATCTCGCGGGTCCGCTCGGTCACCGACACCAGCATGATGTTCATGATCACGATCCCGCCGACCAGCAGCGCGATCGAGGCCACGCCGATCGTGACCACGAAGATGCCGCCGGTCAGGTTCCGGTACAGGTCCATCACGTTGTCCGACGTGGTGATCGAGAAATCGTCCGCCTGGCCGGGCCGCAGATGCCGGCGGGCACGCAGAATGTTGCGCGCCTCCTGCTGGGCGAGCGGCAGCGCCGCCTGGCTCTCGCTCTTGATCGCCAGGTCGACGTTGCGGCGGTCGGTGTGGTGCTTGAGGAAGGTGCGGATCGGAACCCACACGTAGCGGTCCTGGTTCTGGCCCAGCACGCTGCCCTTGCGCTCGGTCATGCCGAGCACCTCGTAGCTCTGGGACCCGACCCGGACCGTCTGCCCGATCGGATCTTTGCGGTCGAACAGCTCGTCGGCGACCTCGGGCGCGATCACGCACACCAGCCGGCGCCGCAGGTCGTCGGTCTCGTTGAACGCGCGGCCGGCGACCACCGTGATGTCGTCGACCGATTCGAACCCGGCGCTCCGGCCGCGCAGCTCGATGCTGCGGACGATCTTCTGCTCGAAGCGGACGTTGGTGTTCCCGCTCGCCATCGCCACCACCATCGTCGCGTGCGGAACGCCCTCGCGCAACACGTCGGCGTCTTCCGGCGTGATGTCGCGACGCTTCATCGCGTCCTCCCACGCCTCCTGGCTGGTGATGATCCCGTACTTGTCGACCCAGAACACGTTCGAGCCGGCCGCCAGCAGCTTCTCGGAGACATAGCGGTTGAGCCCCTCGACGAACGACAGCACCGCGATCACCGCGGCGACCCCGATGATGGTGCCGAGCAGGGTCAGGAACGAACGCAGTTTGTTGGCGCGGATCGCGCCGAGGGCGATGCCGACACTCTCGCGCAGGATCATCGTGCAGCCTCCTCGTCCGCCGGCCGGGCGGCGGCCTGCGCGGCAACTTCCTTCGCCGACTTGGGACCGGTGCGCACATCACTCTCGACCTTGCCGTCGCGGAACCGCACCACCCGGTGGGCGTGGGCCGCGATGTCCGGTTCGTGAGTGACCAGGATCACGGTGTTGCCTTCCTTCCAGATCCGTTCGAACGCGGCCATGATTTCGTCGCCGGTCGCGGTGTCGAGGTTCCCGGTCGGCTCGTCGGCGAGGATGATGCTCGGCCGGTTGACCAGCGCACGCGCGATCGCCACGCGCTGGCGCTGACCGCCCGACAGCTCGTTGGGCTTGTGCTTCATGCGGTCGCTGAGACCGACCAGGTCGAGCGCGGCGCGTGCCCGCTTCTTGCGCTCCTCGTGCCGCACGCCGGCGTACACCAGCGGGAGCTCCACGTTGTGGAGCGCATCCGCCCGCGCGAGCAGGTTGAAGGTCTGGAACACGAAGCCGATCTCCTGGTTCCGGACCCTCGCCAGCTCGTCGTCGGTCATGCGCGAAACTTCCTGACCCTTGAGCGTGTAGCTGCCCTGGGTGGGCGTGTCGAGGCAGCCGATGATGTTCATCATCGTCGACTTGCCCGAGCCCGACGGACCCATGATCGCGACGTAGTCGCCCGCCTCGATGTCGAGATCCACCCCGTTGAGGGCATGGACCTTCTCGGTCCCGACCTCGTACACGCGGTGGAGGTCGCGGATCGTGATCAGCATGTCGGTCCCGTTCACGTGCACGGAGTGCTCACTTCTTGCCGCCGCGCGCCATGCCCGGCGCCTCGGGCTTCACCTTCTGGCCCGGCTTGAGCTCGCGCAGCGACTTGTAGGGACCCGACACCACCGGTTCACCGGCCTTGAGGTCGCCGAACACCTCGATCGACGTCTCACTCGCGATCCCGGTCCGCACCGGGACGAACTTTGCCTCGCCATCGCGCACCACGAACACGCCGGCGATCTCCTTCTCCTTGCGCCCCGCCGTGTCGTCCTCGGCGCTGACCGCGAACGCATCCATTCCCGACTTCTTCTTCGCCGCGGTCTTCTCCTTCTTTGCGTCCTTGCCCGCGCCCTTGCCCTTGCCCTTGGCCGCCTTCTCGAGCTCGCGCTCGGTGCGCACCACCACCGCCTGGATCGGCACCCCCATCGCCTTGGCGTGGGTGGCGGTCTCGACGTCGACATCGGCGGTCATGCCGGGACGTACCTCGGGGACGGTCTGGTCGAACACGACCTTGACCTCGAAGTTCGTCTGGCCCTCGACCGCCGCGGTCTGGCTGCGCTTGGCGGTGTTGCCGATCTCGACCACGGTGCCCGCGAACGACGTGTCGGGCATTGCGTCGACGGTGATCTTCGCCTTCTGGCCGAGCACGATGTCGACCACGTCGGTCTCGTCGACGTCGGCCCGCACCAGCATGCGCGACATGTCGGACACGCTCAGGATCTGCGTGCCCGGGTTGTTCATGGTGCCCATGATCACGATCTCACCGGCCTCGACGTTGAGCGCGCTCACCACGCCGTCGATCGGAGCCTCGAAGCGGGTCTTGCGCAGGTTGTCGGAGGCGGCTGCGACCGCGGCCTCGGAACGCGAGACTTCCTGCGCCGAGGTCGACGCCATGCTCTGCGCGGCCTCGTGCGCCTGGGTCGCCTGGTCCCATTCGGCCGGCGACAGCAGCTTCTGATCGTACAGCGCCTTCTGCCGCTCGAACGTCGAGTTCGAGACCTTGAGCGCGTTCGACGCTTCCTTGTTGCGGGCCCGCGCCGACGACAGCGCCGCCTGGGCCTGGCTGAGCGTGGAGCGGTACTGGGTGTCATCGAGCTGCAGCATCAGCTGCCCGCGCTTGACCGGATCGCCTTCCTTCACGTTCAGCTTGACGATCTTGCCCATCACGTCGGCGCTGATCTTGACCTGGGTGCGCGGCTCGATCTTGCCTGGAGCGCGGACCCGTGAGGTGATGTCCTCGACCCGCACCCGCGCGACC
>Ga0210380_10000617_pt1 | contig 15452 bp, 10 predicted proteins | sample PLM4_5_coexredo_FD_155476 | JGI IMG/M metagenome (GOLD analysis project Ga0210380, IMG submission 155476) | Groundwater sediment microbial communities from an aquifer in East River, Colorado, USA - PLM4_5_coex redo | ecosystem: Environmental > Terrestrial > Soil > Riparian zone | place: USA... | reverse complement strand
CATCTCCTCGACCTTCTTGGCGTAGTCGACGGCGAACTCGTGGAAAATGTCCCGCGACGCCCATGCCGACTGGAACCGCCAAATCGCCGTCTGCGCGGCGCGACACCTGCGGCATCGCGACGACCGCGGCGCCGGCACCAAGCAGAACGCGGCGGCGCGCCACCATGGCGGCGCCGGTGATTCGATTGGCCATGCCCTACCTATAATCGCCAGTTCGCGGTACAGGAAAATCTGGTGGTCAAAGCGCAAAAAAGGCCCGGTAACCACCGGGCCCGCTTTGCACAATCGGCGCAGAGTGGTCAGCCGCCATAAAGGTAATTCGGCAGCCAGAGCGTCATGCCCGGCCAGATATACATGATGACCATGCAGACAATGACGATCAGCATGTAGGGCATCATGCCGGCGAAAATCTGATTCAACGTGACGTGCTTGGGTGCGACGCCCTTGAGATAGAACGCCGACATTGCCACCGGAGGCGACAGGAACGCCGCCTGCAGATTGACGAACACCAGAACGCCCCACAACACCGGGTCGATGTTGAAGTGCTTCAACAGCGGCAGGAAGATCGGCACGAAAATGACGATGATCTCGGTCCATTCCAGCGGCCAGCCGAGTATGAAGATGATCGCCTGTGACAGGATCATGAACTGAATGGGCGTCATGTTGAGCGATAGCACCCATTGCTCGACCAACGCCTGCCCGCCGAGGATCGCGAACACGCCGGAGAACAGCGCGGAGCCGACGAACAGCCAGCACACCATGGCGGTGGTCTTGGCCGTTAGGAACACCGCCTCTTTGGTCCGTTTCCAATCGAGTGTCCGGGCCTGGAATGCCAACAGGAAGGCGCCGGCCGCGCCGACGCCGGCGGACTCGGTCGCTGTGGTGATGCCGAACAGGATGACGCCCAGGACCACAACAGTGAGGAGGCCAAGCGGCATGATCGACGTCGACAGCAGCTTGATGACCTCAAGCCGGTCGGCAGTGAGCCGTGAATAATAGCGTATCTGAAAGAACAGGCAGACCAACGCGATGGCCGCAAACCACCAATAGAAAGCCTGCGGCGGGCCGAGGTCGGCAGGCACAGCCTCTTTCACCAGCCCGGGCGTTCCGAGTTGTTGCACGCCCTCGAACGATGCTTCGGGACCCGCCTGCGGGTGGATGACCACGTACCACCAAATCAGCAAGAGCGTGCCGCCGACGATGGTGAACGGCACCAAGGAGTAGCCGAAGTTCTTGAGCAACGTCGCGTAACTGACGCGGCCCTTGTCGGTTTCAATTGCCATCGCGCGTGACGGCGAAACCAGAGCCGAAACGAGCCCGACAAATACGTTACGTGAATAGGCCGCCTCGAATTTCCGCAACCAATCCGCCACCGGCACCTTCCTCTGAGCTTCCGGCAGCGGCGGCGCAATCTTCGGGTTAATCATCGCCCAGCCGATGATGTAGATGAGATAAAGGAACGACAGAAAGAACCCCGGAAACATCGCGGCCGCGTAGAGCTTGACGACCGACTGTCCGGCCACCGCCGCGTAAACGATGATCATGACCGACGGCGGAATGAGAATGCCGAGCGTGCCGCCCGCGGTGATGACGCCGGAGGCAAGCTTGACGTCGTAGCCGGCGCGCAGCATCGGGTTGAAAGCGATGACGCCCATCAGCACCACCACCGCACCCACGAGGCCGGAAGCAATGCCCCAAAACGTGCACACGATCAGCGTCGCGACCGCGAGCGAGGCCGGCACATTCCGGAACGCGAGCTGGATCGAATAGAACATCTTGTCGACCAGCGCGCCGCGCTCCATCACGTAGCCCATGAGCACGAACAGCGGAATGGAAACGAGAACGTCGTTGGTCATCGCGCCGTAGGTGCGCTGGACCATCAGGTCGAACACTTGATTGTCGGTGAACATCTGATGGGGTGTGTAAAACGCGATATAACCGAAAAACATGCCGAGGCCCATCAACGTGAAGGCCGTCGGAAAGCCCATCATGATCACGACCACGATGAGGCAAAGCATTAAAAGTCCGAGTGCGGGATCGCTCATGTCTGCATGTCCCCGCCCATGCCGCGCTGGCGCGCGACCTCGTCGATTTGCTTGGCGCGCTCGATCGCTATCTTGCGTGACTCTTCGTCGACATATTCGCTGTGTGCCAGTTGCTCTTCGATGACATCGGTCTCCGCGACATCCTTGAGCCGACTTGGCCACTCGCCGGTTCGCAGACAGACGACGCAACGAATGATTTCTGCAATACCTTGGAGCATCACCATGATGCCCGCGAGAGGGATCATGAACTTGAATTGCCAGACCGGCGGGCCGTTCGCGGTTACGTTCGAATGCTCGTTGATGGCCCAAGATTCAACGGCGAAGACCCAGCCGGAATAGATCAGCGCGGCAATGCCGGGAATGAAAAAGACGATGTAGAGCACGAGGTCGAGACCCGCCTGCGTGCGCGGCCGCATCGAACTGTAGAGAAAATCGCCGCGCACGTGCGCGTTCTGCGCCAGCGTGTAGGCGCCGCCCAGCATGAAGCACGTGCCGTAAAGCATGTTCTCGGCATCGAAGATCCAGGCAGTGGGCGCGTTCAGGATGTACCGTTTGAAGACTTCGACGCAGACGACGATCATCAGCACGACCATCAGCCAGGCGAAAGTCTTGCCGACCCAGGTGCTGATGCCATCGATGGTATGAAGGACGCCCTGGACGTTCATTGATTACCGCTCCCCATTGCGGCTGGTCTTGATAAAACAAGGCACCATTCCGTCGCCCACGGAATGGTGCCTTGCCAGGCTAACGAGCCGTCAGATTGGCTTCTTCGCGTTTGGGCCGAAGTAGTGGTCGAACGCCATCTTGCGGTTGACCACCGTGTCTTGTTCCCACTGTACCGCCCGCTTGGCGAAGGCAAGCTGCGACGCGACGATCTTCTTGAATAGCGGATTCTCTCCCGCCTTCTTCGCCGCAACCTCGTCGAAGATTTCGAGCTGGCGCTTGAGGACCGAGTCAGGCGTCTTGTAGACCTTGACGTTGTCCTTGGTCTGCAGCTCGATGTAATCCTTGGAATAGCGATCGACCGCCTTCCACGACATGTCCTGCGAAGCGGCTTCGACAGCGTTCTCGATGATCGCCCTCATCTTGGCCGGCAGTGCGTCGAATTTCGTCTTGTTGAACGAAATCTCGAACTGCTCGGCATTCTGATGATAGCTTTGCTGCATCAAGACTTTGGAGACGTCGGCAAAACCGAGGATGCGGTCGGATGTGGCGTTGTTGAACTCGGCCGCATCGAGCAGGCCGCGATCCATCGCCGCGACGATTTCGCCGCCGGGAAGCGCGTTGACTGCGGCGCCCATGCCGGTAAACACGTCAATCGAAATTCCGACGGTCCGGAACTTGAGGCCCTTGAAGTCGTCAACCTTGGTGATTGGCTTCTTGTACCAGCCGAGCGGCTGGGTCGGCATCGGCCCGTACGGGAACGACACTACGTTGGCGCCGATCGAGGTGAATATCTCGTTGAGCAGCTCCTTGCCGCCGCCGTACTTGTGCCAGGACAGCAGCATGTTGGCGTCCATCCCATAGGCCGGGCCGGAGCCCCACAGCGCCAGCGCGGTCTGCTTGCCGTAATGATAGACCAGCACACCGTGACCGCCGTCGAGCACGCCCTTGGAGACCGCGTCGAGCAACTGGAATGCCGGCACCACGGCCCCTGCGGGCAGCACTTCGATCTTGAGCTCGCCGCCGGTCATGTCGTTGACCTTCTTGGCGAAGTCATTCGCGTATTCGTGGAAGATGTCCTTCGACGGCCATGTGCTCTGCCAGCGCATGCTGATCGGACCCTGCTGGGCCTGCACCGACGGCGCAGTAACGGTGGCGGCGGCGGCGGTGGCGCCGGCCGCCATCAGGAACTTGCGGCGCGTGGCGGTCTTGGAGTCCGATTTTTTAGTCATGGGTCGTCCCCTCCCAGGGCATTTTGGGGGCCGCGCTGACCGCTGCCCTGTTGCGTATTCACTAACCGGCAGCGGCATCGTCTTATTCCGCTGGGTTAAGTGATAGTTTTACCGCCTTGGCGGCCTTTCACAAGCCCAAGGGGCTCCCGCCAAGGCCCGATCGTGCCTAATTCTCATTGCCCGAGCCGAATTGCCGCAGTTCCCCGGCCCGACGCGGCCCACGCCCAATCATCACGCGGCCCCATAGGAGAGTAACCCGTGAAAGGTTTTGCCTCGACGCTCGCCACCATCTGGCGGCTTGCCTCGCCTTACTTCTACTCGGAAGACCGCTGGGCCGGACGGATATTGCTGGCCGCCGTGATCGCCACCGAGCTGTCGATCGTGGCCATCAACGTGATGCTGAACCAATGGAATAACCGCTTTTATAACGCGCTGCAGGACCGCAACTGGGACACCTTCATCAGCGAATTGCTTTTCTTCTGCATACTCGCCGGCGCCTATATTTTACTCGCGGTCTATCAGCTCTACCTCAACCAGTGGCTTCAGATCCGCTGGCGGCAGTGGATGACCAAAGCCTATCTCGGAAAGTGGCTGGACGGCGCCAACCATTATCGCATGCAGCTCCTGGGCGACGCCGCCGACAACCCCGACCAGCGCGTCGCCGAAGACATCCAGATGTTCATCGATAGGACGCTGACCATCGGCATCGGCCTGCTCAGCGCGATGGTCACGCTCGGCTCCTTCATCATCATCCTATGGACGCTGTCGGTCGCCGCACCCCTGCATTTGTTCGGCAGCGAATGGAATATCCCGGGCTATCTGGTGTGGGCCGCGCTGATCTATGCGTTGATTGGCACCTATTTGACGCATCTGATCGGCTGGCCGCTGGTCGGGCTCAATTTCAATCAGCAACGGTTCGAAGCCGACTTCCGCTTCAATCTCGTTCGCGTTCGCGAGAACTCCGAACAGATCGCGCTGCTCAAGGGCGAGCCCGCCGAAACCGACCGTCTGGTGCAACGCTTCAACCACGTGGTGGCGAATTGGCTGCTGATCATGACGCGCACCAAGAAGCTGTCGTTCTTCACCAACGCCTATTCGCAGATCTCGATCGTGTTTCCCTATGTCGTGGTCAGCCCGGCCTATTTTGCCGGCAAGATGCAGCTCGGCGGGTTAATGCAAACCGCCTCCGCTTTCAACAGCGTGCAAACCGCACTGTCGTTCTTCATCAACGTGTATCGCTCGCTGGCGGAATGGCGGTCGGTCATCCAGCGCCTGGATGGATTTAGCCTGGCAGTGGCAGGGGCACAGGCGGCGGCCCATACACCGCCGGTGATCGACGTTGACGCGACCGGGGATGGTCGCGCGGTCGAACTCAACAACGTCGCGGTGAACCTGCCGAACGGAGCGCCGCTCGTGGCATCCGACAACGTAAAGATGCCCCGTGGCGAGCCGGTGCTGCTTACCGGGCCGTCCGGCGCGGGCAAATCGACGCTGTTCCGAGCGATCGCGGGCATCTGGCCGTTCGGCTCCGGCCGCATCGTGGTGCCGAAGGACGCGCGGCTGATGATGCTGCCGCAGCGGCCGTATTTCCCAGTCGGGCCGTTGGCCGCGGCGGTGAGCTATCCGGCGGAGCCCGGCGCTTATGACCGCGAGCGCGTCGCGGAGGCAATCAGCGCCGTGGGCTTGCCGGCGCTGACGCAGCGGCTCGACGAGGAGGGCCATTGGAATCGGATGCTTTCGCTCGGCGAGCAGCAGCGCCTCGGCATCGCCCGCGCGCTGCTGCAGAAGCCGGACTTCCTGTTTCTCGACGAAGCCACGGCGTCGCTCGACGAGCCTTCGGAGGCGGTGTTGTACCGGCTGATCCAGGAGCGTTTGCCGGATGCGACCGTGGTATCGATCGGACATCGCTCGACGCTTGCGGCGTTCCACCGCCGGCGCTTGGCGCTCGAGCGCGATGGCGACCGCTTTACAGTGCGGGACACGGCGCTGAAGCCGGCAGCGGAATAGGCCTCACCACCAGCGTATCGGCCATGTGTTGCTTTTGTTCGGACCGCTGGCGACCACGTTGTGCCAAGCGAAGGTAAACAGCGCGAGCAGCAATGCGCGACGCCGACCGGGGCAATCAGAAAGCTCCAGGACAGTTCGTTGACCAACCGGCAGGGATCGATCCACTGGTGATCGCGATGCCGATCAAGGCGCGCGGCTGCGTTGGATCTGCTTGGCGAACCCATCACGAGAACGATCGACGTCGCAAACGGGATTGCCATCAGCGGATACGAGGCGAGGGCCGAAAAGAATTCCATGGCACCGATCGCAATCGCACCGCCCGCGGCGCCGGCAAGCACGGCAGGAAGCTTCGGGCGATCGATCATGCCGCATGGACTATGCAATAGCCGAGCCGCAGGCGACCACATCACAAAGAAAAAACGGGCGGCAGCCGGATGACTGCCGCCCGCGACAGGATGGGCCTTAAATTACTTAAGGTTGGTGTTGACCGTCAGGTCGGCCGAGAGCCGGGCGACGAAGCGGCCGCTGCACCAGTTCGACTGGTTGCCGAAGTTGATGGCATTAATGCCGGCGGGATTGAACGTAGCGGTTTGGTCGCCGGTGAAGGCGTTGCAATTGCCTTTGTTCAGGTCGGTGTCGATGTAGCGCAGGTCAACCGTGAACACCTTCCAGGTCCAGCCGAAGCCGACGTTCCAGGTGGTGTAGTCGGGCAGCGGGATGCCATTCGGGTTATTCGCCAGACAGCCACCGGCGATCGTGCAGCCGTAGAACGAGTCGGTGGTGCCAAAGCTCCAGTGGCCAACTTCGCCGGAGATATAGGGCTGCACGCCGTTTGCAAAAGCGGCCCAGGTGTACTTGGCAGTGGCGCCGAAGAAGATGCCATCGGCTCCGGAATTCAGAACCGACGGAGAGTAATAGGCGTAAGCACCGAGCGAGATATTGTCGTTAACGGTGTAGTTCACTTTGCCGTAGAGCTCCACGAAGCTCAGGTCCCCCTTGATGGCATTGAGGTTCGGAAGGGGTTGAGGCGCCACGCCGGCGCTTGGCGAGCAATCGACAGTGTTGAAGTTGGAGATGGCGGAGAAGCACTGTCCCTTCGGGTACCAGTAGTACCAAACGCCGAAGTCGAACGCGAACTTGCCGAAGGTTGGCCGATAGCCGGCGTAGAAGTCGATCTCAGCCGCCGCGCGGTTCGGGAAGGCGATGCTGGCGCCGCCGATGCCGATGTAGAGCTGATGGTCCTTGTTGATGTTGTAGCGCGGCTCGAAGTACGCCGCGACCGAGCCTTGATGGTTCGACTGCGTGACGCCGCGGAAAATATAATCGCTGGCGATCGCCGAACCGAACGCGATATCCCATGCCGGAGGTTCCGGCGCGACGATCGGCTTGGCCTTGGTGACAAGATCCGCCGCCGAAGCGGATCCGGTAGCGAGCACAAACGCGGCAACAGCCGCAATCGTAAGCTTCTTCATGATTCAGCCCCTTCCCGTCGTGACGGTGCGGGACTTAAGGGCTGACGTTCACGGACGGCCTCGAAAATCGAGAACACGACTGGAGACATCGACCCGGTGTTCCACACCCTTTGAATTATTATGGCCAAAATTCAGCACGCGAGACGCGGAAGTCCAAGGCGAAAGCCGTAGCAATTGCTGCCTTTTTAGGCGATTTGGGCTGGATTCACAGAAGAGTCACAGAGTGTGGCAGCGAAGTCACATTTTTCCTGGGTTTGGCGGCGTTTTTCTTCTCAATTTGGCACAGCCGTGGCGGGCATGTGGACAAGCGAGAGGCTTATCCCCTGCTTGCTTATTCTGCAGTGACCCCTTTGCCCGCCCCGCTCTTCCTGGCGCAGACCGAACAGCAGCCGTGTTTGAAGGATGCTGAGCACGATCACGCTCAGCGATTTAAAAAGGAGAGAAAGTGATGGCACGCAATGTCAAACTGGAAAGCGGGCAATATCTTTGCCGATCTTGGCTTGCCTGATGCCAACACTCATTTCCTGAAAGCTCAAGTCGTCTCCGAAATTTATCGGATCATCAATCAACGTAAACTGACTCAGGCTGGGGCTGGTAAGCTCATGGGTATCCCTCAGCCCGAGGTGTCTCGGATGTTTAAAGGCAACTTCCGAGAGTGTTCTGTTGACCGACTAATGCGGTTCCTCACAAGTTTGATCGTGACGTTGAAATTTTAGTGAAGCCTCATAAAAAGGATGGCAGGGCGGGGTGGATTACATTCAGTCCGATATCTGTATGAAATATGGGCAACGAGGCCCTCTCGCTGCTCCTACGCTTGAGCTCGCTGGATTACGCCGGCCTACCCTGGCTACCGAGGAGACCCGTTGGGTCCCAGTTTCATTTCCCAGGGCAAGTTTGGTCCTTGCAAATTCAGACACCGTTGGATCCCAGTTCCTCTCCCTCCACAGCCTAAGTCAATTTACTCGGCAGCCTCGCGTTTGGCGCGGAATTGCGGCGCGACTTCGCGCATGAACAGCTCGATACTGGCGGCGGCGGTTTCGTATGGCATCGCGCCAAGGCGAAACTGCATCAGCGCACCGCCAATGCCGATGGCGGCGAGTTCCGCCAATTCGGCTGCGACGGTCGCCGGTGAGCCACAGAGAAAGCCGAGCGGCCCTGGCGCAAGATGAGGCGACAGCTTGACGCCCTGCTCCCTCTCGACCTGATCGCGCATCAGCTTTCGGTGCTCGATCATGCCGGTGAAAGCCGGCCGGCCCACGGATTCGGCGGCTGCGTCGGTGGGGCCGACATAGATGCTGCGCCAGACCCAGATCTTGCCGACGTTTCGTGCGATATCTTCCTCGCTAAAGCCACCCTCGCGCATGCCTTGCCGATAAATATCCACCCGCTGCCGCGTCGTCGCGTTGGTTTGCGGATTCAGCAGGATCGGCCGGCCCTGCCGGCCGCAGTCCCTGAGCGAGCTTTCGCTGGAGGTTGCCCGGTAGATTTCGGGATGCGGCTTGGTATACGGGCGCGGCCGCAGGCCCGGCGCGCGAAGATTCCAGAATCTGCCCCGGTGCTCGAACGACTCGCTGGTCCAGGCCTTTCGGAGGATTTCCTCCGCTTCCTCAAATCGAGCCTGTACCTCGTCGGCGTCGATCCCGTAGCCCTGATATTCGTAGATGTTGAAGAAGGTGCCGCGACCCAGGCCGAGAATCAGCCGTCCCTTGCTGAGATGATCGAGCAGGGATAGCTGCTCGGCCAGGCGAATGGGATGATAGAGCGACGTCTGTAGTACCGCGAAGCCGAGCTCTGCCCGCTTGGTTGCGACCGCCAGCGCGGCCGCGAACGTCAACGGATCAACGTAAGCGCAATTGCCGTCGAAATGATGCTCGGCAAGCCAGATCGCGTCCATGCCGAGTTCGTCGCAAAGGCGCGCCTCGGCCAACGCGTCGTCGATGATCTCGCCGTCGCATGCGGGGTCGCTGCTCTCCGGAAAGAGAAAATCGCCGAATTTCATCGCCGCATTCCTTTCGCATTCGTAGCATGGCCTCTGGGAAGCTGAACAAAATCAGTGCCAGGGGAGGCCTTGTTGCGGACTCTAGCAACGACGGGCTCCATCTGTTTCTCAGCCCCCGGCGAGCCCCCGACTTGGCTTATCGTTTTTTCCTACTTGGGCATAATGTTTGCTCTGATGCTCACCTACAAAACAAAATCGCCGGGAAATCCCTGCAGCTTCGCTGCCTGGAATGGTCTTTGTTCGTAAGCCTTCATGGGAGTGTGTGCTGCGGTCTTCGAATTGTACACAGGTGGCTTGAACAACCGGATAACATCGAAAGGCGTCTTTCGAATACTGAGGAGGGCAGGGAGGGATCCATGAAATGGACGATCGTTCTGGCAGTTGCCGCCTGCGCCGCGATGGCCGCCCCCGGTAGCGCTGAGGATCGCTATCCGTCGCGACCTGTAAAGCTGATTTTGCCGCAGCCCGCCGGCGGCGCGGTCGATCTAATCGCGCGGGCCTTGGCCGATCGGCTTGCCCAGCAGATGGGGCAGCCGTTCATTGTCGAGAACATGCCAGGGGCCAATGGCAGCCTTGCTGGCGGCAATGTCGCGCGCTCGCCATCTGATGGTTACACGCTGATGCTCGCGGTCGATAGCAATCTCGTCATCAATCCGAGCCTCTATCACACGCTGACCTACGATCCTTTCAAGGACTTCGTACCGATCGGCATCGTTGCGCGGCTCAACATGGTGCTGGTAGCCAATCCCAAGGTTTCCGCCAACAACGTCAAGGAACTGATCGCCTATGCCAAGGCGTACCCCAACAAACTTAACTACGCCGAGATCGGCGTCGGCAGTGCCATGCACATGGGCATGGAGCAATTCAAATTTATGACCAAGACCGAGATCAATCGCGTGTCCTATCGCGGCACCGCTCCGGCGATCTCCGACGTGGTCGCGGGTACGGTTGATCTGATGTTCACCGGTCCGCCTTCGGCGAAATCGATGTCTGAGGGCGGTAAGCTCAAGGTGCTGGCGGTGGCGTCGCCAGACCGGATTGTGCTTCTGCCCGACGTGCCAACCGTCGCCGAAGCTGGAGTGCCGGGCTATACAATGGCGAGTTGGTTCGGTCTTTTGGCGCCGGCGAAAACGTCGACGACAATAGTGGAGCGCTTGTCCGCCGAGACCAAGACAGCGGTTAACAACCAAGTCTTCAAGGACCGTATGAAGTCTGTGGGTCTAGAAATCGACGGCGGCACGCCCGAGGCGATGCTCGAGATCATGCAGTCCGACACGCAGAGATGGGCTGAACTGATCAAGGCAACCGGCATCACAATCCCGCAATAAAAAGGGCGAACACAAATGAACCCGGGCAGGCAAATGCATCTCGGCGTATACGCCGTGGGTACGGGGAATCATGTGTCCGGCTGGCGGTTTCCGGGAGCGGCTACCAGCAGCGAGGACTTTTCGATTTTCAAGACGATCGCTGACTCGTGCGAGCGAGGAAAGCTCGACTTCCTTTTCGTCGGGGACAGTCTCGCTTTCGTGCCGGACCAGCACCCGGGCCAAATGCTGAGATTTGAGCCGCTCACCCTGCACGCTGCGTTGGCCACGCAGACATCAAGAGTGGGGCTCGTCGCCACAGCCTCAACCACGTATTCGGCGCCGTTCAACATCGCCCGGATATTTGCGTCACTGGATAAGTTGAGTGGCGGTCGCGCAGGCTGGAATGTCGTGACCACTGGGATGCCCGAAGCTGCCGGGAACTTTGGCAGCGCTGGCCCGATGGACCACGCCACCAGGTATGATTCGGCCACGGAATTTGTCGAAGTCGTACAGGGTCTCTGGGACAGCTGGGAGGAAGGGGCAATAACCACCAATGCGGAAACGGGCGAATATTTCGATAAGACAAAAGTACATTCGCTCGACCACGTCGGCAAATTCTATTCGGTGCGCGGGCCACTCAATTTGACACGCACGCCGCAAGGCCAACCGGTGCTTGTGCAGGCGGGAGCTTCTGATGACGGCCAGAAGTTTGCGTCACGATTCGCGGAAATGATTTTTGCGGCTCAACTGGATAAGGAGCATGCCAAGGAATTCTACGCAACGATGAAGGCCAAGGTTGCCGACTGGGGCCGCAATCCGGAGCACTGCAAAATTCTTCCTGGCTTTATGCCGATCATTGGCCGAAATGAGGAGGACGCACGAAAGAAGCTTTCCGAGCTGATGCGTCTCGCTGTGCCTGCGGTGGCCTTGAAGATGATGTCGAGCCGGTTCGGGCACGACATGTCCGGATTTGATCTGGATGGTGCGGTGCCGAATCTGCCGCTGTCAAACGCAATTCAAACCCATGCGAAGGTGGCCTATGAGAAGGCTCGCAAGGCGAATCTAACACTGCGGGATATTTACAATCAAATCGCCGTGGCCCGCGGTTACCTCTTTGCGTGCGGGGACGCAGCTACGGTCGCCGATGTCATGGAGGAATGGTTCGTTGATCGCGCTTGCGATGGCTTCGTACTGGTGCCTCCTTACTTCCCGGCCGCCTTTGATGAGTTCATTGATTTGGTCGTGCCTGAGCTGCAAAGGCGCGGCATCTTTCGTCGGGAATATTCGGGATTTACTCTGCGCGAACATCTCGGCTTGCCGGTGCCGACTAACCGATATTCAAAGCGCATGCCCTAGCTCATGAGGCAGCGCCATCGCGCTCTGTCGCGGGCCTAATTCCTGGATTTCACCAGAAGTTCAACGTTTCTCTAATCTCGGTCGCGCCGATGTTCGCTGGATTACGACGGGCTACTTTCGGCTACACTGGAGAATGTTGGATCCCAGTTCCTCTCCCTCCGCCAGTCCTTAGTCGTAGGAATTTCTCTTCCCTCTAAGTATGGCTTAGCATCGGCCCGTCCCTGGCGCATTTGTAAGGGGACCTTTGCACGAGGTGTCACGCCCCGGGCTCCAAATCCTTCTCTGACGCCGCACATCTCTGAAAATAGGATTAAAGTCGATAGAGCCTCAGTGGGCTTTTTGCGACTTTTTCGCTGGGGAGCTGTTTAGGACAACAAGCGCGGCAGAAGCCGGCCGGCGTTGCCCGCCTCGATTGCCTGAAGGTCGGCGGTGCTCAAACCTAGTTCGGCCAAGCCTTGCACCGCACCCTGACTCGGCTGCAGCGGATAATCCGTGCCGAACACAATCTGCGTTGCCGTCACGAGCTCGAGCAGGCCCGCCATCGTCACCGGATTGGCCGAGAGCGCGGTGTCATAGAACAATCGCTTCAGCTCATGAATCACGCCGTTCGGAATGCGGGAGGCGAGCCGGGGCTGGCTTTCCATGATGCGCGCCATCCGGTTGGCCAGCGACGGCACCGCTGCGCCTGCGTGAGAGAATATCCAGCGTATGACCGGATATCTGGCAAACGCGCCGCTGAACAGAAGGCTCGTCACCGCTCGCGTCGTGTCGATCGGAAATTCGATGACCGACAGCGACACGTCCGGGATATGCGCCGTGCAGCAGTTGGTCGAGGTCGGATGGAAGTAGACGACGGCCTTGCGGCGGTTGAGCTCGGCAAACACCGGCGCAAAGGCGGCGTCGCCTGGCCATTTGTCGTCATAGCTCGTCATCAGCCCGATGCCATCCGCCTTCAGAACATCGAAGCTGTAGGCGATCTCGGCGAGGCTGCCTTCGATGTCCGGCAACGGCAACGTTGCAAACGCACCGAAGCGTCGCGGATGATCTGCGACAAGACGCGCCAGATATTCGTTGCAGCCGCGCGACAGTTTCCGCGCGGCCGCCGCGTCGCCAAACCAAATGCCGGGATTGGTCACGGATACGACGGCGCTGCGGACGCCGTTGCGGTCCATCTCGTCGAGCGACCGCTGCACCGACCAGTCGGCGATCGGCGGCAGGTTTCTGTTGGTCGCGGCGATCTGGTCGCGTGCTTCGCGCATCCAGATGGGCGGCGTCACATGGTGATGAACATCGATCCGGCGTGGCAGCGTATTCTCGCGCGGCTGGGCGAACGAATGGCAAGGACACAGAAAAGCGCTGGAGCCCGCGGCCCCAGCCAACTTCATGAAGTGTCGCCGGCTCTGCACTGGTGTCGTCCCCGCTTTGATGGCTCCGGCGCCGCCAGCGAAAACACTTCTTCAATTCTTGGCGCGCACTCCCATCCGCTGCAGCCGCGGCAGCACCTCGTCGCGGAAGAATGGAAATTCGTTGAGATAGTTGACCATCGAGAAGGCGATGCCGCGGATGCCGCTGCGGCTCAAAGTGGCGAGCTCATCGGCGATGCGATCCGGCGTGCCGATGAATGGATAGCCGCCGACGGCGCGCGACGCGAAATAGTACCGCTTTTCGGCAAAGACCTTTTCGCCGAGTGTCTGCGGCGTGAGGTTCTTGATCTCCATCATGCGATCGATCGAACCCCAGTCCGCATTGTCGATGATTGCGTACTGATAGTAGTCGTCCGCCTCCTTCTGGGTCGGGCGGCAGATCACCTGGCCGATCGAGAACACCTCGATCTCGCGGCCGATGGTCCGCGCCTCGGCCTTGACGTCCTGCACCATCTTTGCGGTCGCATCGACGCCCTGGCGCGAGGTCGAAGTGGCAGTGAAGAAGGCATCGCAGTTGCGGAGCGCAAAGGTCTGGCCCGAGCCGGAGGAGCCGGCATTCATGATCAGCGGCCGCGCGCCGCCGTACGGCTTCGGCTTGGCGCGGACTTTCTTGAGCTTGATGAATTCGCCGTCGAAATCGAAGTCGTCCAGCGGCCCCCACGCCTGCTTGATCGCTTCGATCCACTCCTGCGCGTAGGCGTAGCGCGTCTCGTGGTCGCGCTGCTGCACGCCAAACATCTCGAACTCGCCCTCGTTCCAGCCGGCGACGATGTTGAGGCCGAAGCGGCCTTTCCCCACCTGGTCGGCGGTGACGATCTGCTTGGCGGCGATGATCGGATGGAACAGCGGGGCATGCACAGTGCCGAACACAGTGACGCGCGAAGTCGCAGCGAGCAGGCCGGTCGCCCAGGTGATGGTTTCCAAGGTTTCGCCGTGCAGGTCGGTATCGCCGCCGTAGCCCTTCCAGCGGCCGATCGGTAGCAGGAAGTCGATGCCGGCCTCATCGCCCATCTTGGCGAGCGCGAGACAATCCGCCCAACTCGCCGACCAGCGCTCCGGGACTTTGGTGGCGGAACGCCCGGACGAACAGTTGGCGCCGAAGAGGCCGAGCTTCAGCGTATTGGCGTTGTACATCGCCAGGCGGTCGTTCATGGATGGCGAGGGGCGGTCGAGCAAGGCTGTCTCTCCGTCGCTTTTCGTTCGATCCCTAGACTAGACGTTCCGGCGCCCGAAGGCAGCCTCCATCTCGCGGCGGACCCGCACGGCATTGTCGTTCGGGTCGACCGCGACGTCCGCCCATTTCAACCGTTCGCCCTCGGCAATGTCGCGGTTGAGCTTGACGTTCTGGGCAAGCCCGAGCGGGAAATAGCCCTGATCGAGCGAGACGTCCGCCGGCGTCTGCTTGCCCCACACGCAGAAGCCGCCCTCGCCGTCGAGCACCTCGCCCTTTTTCAGGTTGCGCTTGGCGGTGGCGGCGACGTCGGAGCGGAAGCCCGTCGGCGCGCCGGTCGGCTCATGGCGGAGCGCCGCGCTCGCGATGGAGATGCCGAGCTCGAGCCCGATCATGTGGATCGGCCGGTAAAGCGCGGCATAGCGGCCGCTCTTGTCCGGCAGCATGGCGTATTCCGAAAAGCAGCGCCGCGCGTATTCGGTCTCGCCCTCGATCACGACGTAGGTGCCGAGCGCGAGATGATGCGGCACATCCTTGCCGTCGCGATAAACCGATGATGTGACTTCGGTGACGCCCTCTTTCTCCAGCGTGCCGCCCGCGCTTTTCGGCTTGCAGACCTCGGCGAGCTCGAAGCGCGTCGCCGGCGGGAAGCCTAGGCCCTCGGTTTGCGGCGAGAGGCCGGTGGCGTTGCACACCGCGGTCATCTCGATGCCGGACTTGGTGCCGTCAACGAACGAGTTGAACATCTTCGGGTTGATCGATTTACGATCTGAGAT
>Ga0210380_10000616_pt1 | contig 15453 bp, 13 predicted proteins | sample PLM4_5_coexredo_FD_155476 | JGI IMG/M metagenome (GOLD analysis project Ga0210380, IMG submission 155476) | Groundwater sediment microbial communities from an aquifer in East River, Colorado, USA - PLM4_5_coex redo | ecosystem: Environmental > Terrestrial > Soil > Riparian zone | place: USA... | reverse complement strand
CCGGGATCGGCGCCGAGACCAGCCCGGCGAGCCGGTCGACGTAGGCGCGCTGCAGCTCGCGCCGGGTGCCGGGCCGCTCGAGATTCGCGAGCTGCGCCGCGGTGCCTCCGACCTCCGACCACAGCATGCCGGTCAGCTTGTCGAAGTACTCGCTGAGCCGGTACGGGCTCTTGCTGGTTCCTTCGGCCTCGCGCATGCGGGCGAGCAGATTCGGTGACAGCAGCCCGTCGAGCAGCGTCTTCTGGATCGTGATTACCTTGGCCTGCAGGTCGTAGTCGAGACGCCCCTGGCCGAACAAACCCCAGTGCGCCCAGCGGTCCTGGACCAGACGATTGAGCAGCACCGGATCGATCGTGAACGCGTCGGCTGCGAACCCGCGCTGGGCGAGCAGATCGAGGGCTTCGCGCTGGCGGGCGGCCGGCACAGGCGTGAGGGGCGGACGTCCGTCGACCTGATGCGAGAGGTCACGCGACAGGTACTGGCCGCCGACATACTTGACCGCCATGCCGAGCGAGCGCGCGTACTGCGCCAGCAGGTTGTCCATCGCCCGCCGCAGCGACGGGTAGGCGCCTTCCGGGCCCAGCACCTTGTCCTCGAACTTCGGGTTGGTCCACAGCGACGACAGGTAGGCGGTGTGCTCCTTCGCGTAGCGGAGCGGATCGTCGCCGAGGTCCCAGATCACCGCGCGCGGATCGAGCGCGTCGGGTCCGTAGGTGTCCTCGTCGGTCGAGTACTCGTGCCCGGGTTTGGTCGACTCGTCCGCGATCTTCTTCGCGAACGCGGCATCCGCCGCCGGGTCGGCCGAACCGCTCGGCGTGTAGCCGTAGCGGATCACCCACCGGTCGTAGTCGCCGACGTTCGTGCCGAAGTAGTCGCCCTGCTTCGAGCGGTCGAACGCGACGTTGATGCCCTCGTAGTCCATGACCGAGGCGGTGATGCCGTGCTGCCGCGTGAAGGTCGGGTCGGTCAGCTTGTCGTAGGGCGTCGCGGTGCTCGAGCGGAAGTTGTGGCGCAGGCCGAGCGTGTGGCCGACCTCGTGGAGCACCGTGATCACCACCACCTGGCGCAGGTACTCCTCGGGGATCCCGGCGCCCGCCTCGATCGCGTTGTCCATCAGCAGCGTGGTCTGGAGCAGACCCATCTGATCGTTGAGCCCCGACCCCACCGCGCACATGCGTTCGAGCGGCGTGCGGCCGGCGGCGCGCGCGAGCGCCAGCGACGGCATGACCGCCTCCTCGAGGTCGGAGGGTCCGATCGAGCGCCGCCAGGTGTTGCGGTAGTTCTGCATGAACGAGCCTTCGATCAGCACGTCGGCGTCGAGGATCTCGCCGGAGCGCGGGTCGATGCGCGACGGTCCAATCGCGCTGAACGACGGGACCGACGAGGTGATCCAGCGGACCGTGCTGTAGCGCACGTCCTCGGCATCCCAGGTCGAGTCGTCGGGGGCATCCTTCGCCACCACCGCGTTCTTGAATCCCGCCGCCTCGAACGCCGGATTCCACTTCTCGATTCCCTCCCGCACCCACGGCCGGTACTTCTCGGGCACAGTGCGATCGACGTAGAACACGATCGGCTTGACCGGCTCCGACAGCGCGGCGTTCGGGTCCTTCTTCTCCAGGCGCCAGCGGTTCACCATCCGGATCCAGAAGGTCTCCTGGTCGTCGCGAGAGAAGTCCTTCACCGCGGTCAGGAAGAAGCCGACCCGCGAATCCCCCCAGCGCGGCTGCATCGCGACGTCCGGCAGCTTCGAGAACGAGTAGTGCATGCCGATCGGGATGAAGCGGTCGTCGGGCAGCGTCTCGGTCCCGTAGTTGACGCGATCGCCGGGCGAGAACGTGAGCAGCGCCTCGATCTCGACGTTGTCGGGAAACGTCTTCACCGACTCGAGCATCGAGCGCTCCTTGTCGAACCGCATCGGCTTGTTGTTGAACGACTGCTTGAGTCCCTCGGCCATGTCGGTCAGATCGCTGAGCAGGACCGGCGCGAGATCGACCAGGATCGCCTGCGACGAGTCGTGGACGCTCTCGATCTTGAGCGAGGCGAGCACCGATTCGCCGAACGACAGGTCCTTCGCCTTTTCGATCGGGCTGCCGGCTGGAGCGGCGAAGCGGTAATTGCGCTCGACCATCAGCACGCGATCGCCCGCGCGGCGGAACTCGATCACCCGGGGGTCGTTGGCCGGCAGGCCACCCAGCACGAAGTTCGAGCCGATGCCCCGCGAGAGGGTGAAGACCCCGAGCACCGGCGTGCCGAGCTGGTCGGGCCGCAACTCGAGGTAGAGGTTCTCGCGCTTGCGATGGAGGGTGAAGAAGCCGGACTGCGTCTGGCTGTCCTTGAGCAGCTTCTTCCAGTCACCGTAGGGCTTGTCGGATGCAGCGGCCGCACCGCCGGAGGCGGCCCCGGCCGGCGGCTTGGAGCTCGCCGACTTTCCGGAACAACCGGCGGCGATCACGGCGAGCGCGAGCAGCAGCGCGCTGGCTCGCCGTGCGCGGGCGGATCGCAGGGGATCTGGGAGCATGGGTTCTCCTGGAGATTTCGTACGCCACCTCGGGGGCGCGGGAGGTGCACTCGCGAGGATGGGTCGGTTCAGGATAGTGCCCGCGGCGGGTCATGGGGTTGCCATGGCCGCGTACCGGCGCGGCGAATGCGATTACCGGCGGGCGGATCGCGCCACCAGCGCTGGCGTGGCGAAGGTTGCGCGGCGGCCTACGGGGTCAGCGCAGCTTGAAATGTCGGAGCAGGGCTTCTTTCCGCTCGGGCGTGCTCATGCCGAACGTGTCGAGCCGGCCCGGATGATGGAGGATCAGCTTCTTCATCAGCGAGGTCTTCATCACCACTTCGGCGGGATTCCCGAACACCACCGAGTCGTCGGGCACCGGACCGCGCACCACCGCGCCGGCGCCGATCACGCAGTCATTGCCGATCGTGGTGCCCGGCAGCACCAGCGCCTTGAGCCCGAAGAAGCAGTTGTTGCCGATCCGAATTCGACCGTAGATGCCGAGGTCGGTGCGGTCGCGGAAGATCCAGCCGGACGCATCATGCGTGACGAACTCGCAACCCGACGAGATCACGACGTGGTCGCCGATCTCGATCAGGTACGGCTCGGTGGAGAAGTACGGCGTCTGGATCCAGCAGTCCTTGCCGATCTTCATCCCGTCCTGGCGCAGCCAGTGGATGCGCTGGTCGTTGGAGACCAGCATGAACAGCTTGCGGCGCAGGTGGATCCCGAGCAGTTCGAAATAGACGCGGGGGCCTCTCATGTCGTCAGTTTCAGCTCCATGTAGCGGACGCTCGGCTCGGGATTGTGCGTATAGGCCGGAATGTCGCGGAATCCGAGACGTTCGTAAAGCGTGACCGCGGTGCCCATCCGGTCGGCGATCGTATCGAGGCGCATCGCGCGGAACCCCGAGGCGCGCGCCTCGTCGATCAGGCGCTCGGCCAGCGCGCGGCCGATGCCGAGGCCGTGCGCTGCGGGACGAACGAACAGCCGCTTCATCTCGCACACGCCCGGCTCGATCTGTCGCGATGCGATGACGCCAACCACCGCGCCCGCGTGCTCGGCGAGCAGCAGCCGCCCGGTCGGCGGTGCGTAGCGCCCGGGCAGCGATGCCAGTTCCTCCTCGAACGACTGGAAGCACAGGTCGACGCCGAGCCACGCCTGGTACTCGCGAAACAGCGTGCGCACGAGGTCGAGGTCGGCGGGTCCGGCGGGGCGGATCGTGATCGCGGAGGATGGCGACTCGGGCATGGCGGAAGTCTCGCATGGCGTCGCCCCAAACGCATTGAGCCGGGCCCCGGGGAGCGACGCGGGCCTACCAGGGCAGGCGGCGTCTCCCGAAGAAGAACGCCCCACTGGGTCCGCCGGCGGGCAGCGTGGCGAGCCTCACAACATCCGCCGCCGCGGCGGCGACCGTGCGCGCGTCACGCGACCGCCACGAAGCCGGGCCGCCCATGCGCGTGCGCACCCAGCCCGGATGGACCGCGTTCACAGTGATGTCGCCCCGTACCTCTTGTGCGAGCTTCACCGTGAGCGCGTTGAGCCCGGCCTTGGACATGCTGTACGCGGCTGGGCCAACCAGCCCGAGACCGAACGAGCCGAAGTCGCTCGACACGTTCACCACCCGCCCGTGGCCGCGGCGCACCATGCCGGGCATGAACGCGCGGCACGCCCACACGGCGCCGAGGAAGTTGGTGGCGATCGTCTCGCGCACCACCCCGGCGGGTGCGCGCAGCAGCCCGCCGGTACGGTACACGGCCGCGTTGTTGACCAGGACGTCCACCTGCACGCCGGCGGTGTTCAGTCGCGCGCCGCAGCGAACGATCGAGCGCTCGTCGGCGACGTCGACCGTCGCCGGGCGAACGTCGCCACCTTCGCGACGCAGCCGCGCCGCTGCGGCTCGGGCATCGGCCGCGTCGCGCGCCGTGAGGATCACGCGCAACCCGCGCGCCGCGAGCTGCCGGCACACCTCGTAGCCGAGGCCCCGGTTGGCGCCGGTCACGAGCGCGGTGTCGGGTCGTTGCGGACGCGCAGGCATGCACGCACTCTAGCGGCGGCACGGCCCCAACGCATTGAGCCGGGCTCCAGGGGAGCCCGGCTCGCGTTGTACGACCTCGATGCTGTCTGCTTTCGAGACTAGAAGTCCTCGCCGCCGTAACCGCCGCCGCCGCCGCCCGGGGCCGCCGGCTTCTTCTTCTCCGGCACCTCGGTCACCAGCGCCTCGGTCGTGAGCAGCAGGCTCGCCACCGATGCCGCGTTCTGCAGCGCGGAGCGCGACACCTTGGTCGGATCGATGATGCCGGCCTCGAACATGTCGACGTACTCCTCGGTGTCGACATTGAAGCCGCGCGTCTTCGTCTCCTTCTTCACCTGCTCGACCACCAGCGAACCCTCGAGGCCGGCGTTCTCGCACAGCGTGCGAAGCGGCTGCTCGAGCGCGCGACGGATGATGGTGATGCCGACCTTCTCATCGCCCTCGGTCGTCTCGACCAGCGCCGTGAGCGCCTTCAGGCAGCGGATGTAGGCGACGCCGCCACCCGGAACGATGCCTTCCTCGACCGCGGCACGGGTCGCGTGAAGAGCATCCTCGACGCGCGCCTTCTTCTCCTTCATCTCGGTCTCGGTCGCAGCGCCGACGTTGATCACCGCCACGCCACCCGCCAGCTTCGCGAGCCGCTCCTGCAGCTTCTCGCGGTCGTAGTCGGAGGTGGTGTCGTCGATTTCCTTGCGGATCTGGGCGATGCGGCCCTGGATGTCGGCCTTCTTGCCGGCACCCTCGACGATCGTGGTGTTTTCCTTGTCGATCACGATCCGCTTGGCGCGGCCGAGATCTTCGAGCTTCACGTTCTCGAGCTTGATGCCGAGGTCTTCGCTGATCACCTTGCCGCCGGTGAGGACCGCGATGTCCTCCATCATGGCCTTGCGACGGTCACCGAAGCCCGGCGCCTTCACCGCGCACACGGCGAGCGTGCCGCGCAGCTTGTTCACCACCAGGGTGGCGAGCGCCTCGCCCTCGACGTCCTCGGACACGATCAGCATCGGCTTGCTGCGCTGCGCGATCTTCTCGAGCACCGGCAGCAGGTCCTTCATGCTCGACAGCTTCTTCTCGTAGAGGAGGATGTAGGCGTCTTCCAGCACCGCCTCCATGTTCTCCTTCTCGGTCACGAAGTAGGGCGAGATGTAGCCCTTGTCGAACTGCATACCCTCGACCACGTCGAGCGTGGTGTCGACCGAGCGGGCTTCCTCGACCGTGATCGTGCCGTCCTTGCCGACCTTGTCCATCGCCTCGGCGATCATCTTGCCGATCACGTTGTCGGAGTTGGCGGAGATGGTCGCGACCTGCTCGATCTCCTTGTTGGTCTTGACGTCGCGGCTCTGCTTCTTGAGCTCCTCGACGACCGCGGCGACTGCCTTCTCGATGCCGCGCTTGATCGCCATCGGGGCCGCGCCGGCGGTCACGTTCTTGATGCCCTCGCGGAAGATCGCCTCGGCGAGAACGGTCGCGGTGGTGGTGCCGTCACCGGCGACATCCGAGGTCTTGGACGCCACCTCGCGCACCATCTGCGCACCCATGTTGTGATACGGCTCCTCGAGCTCGATCTCCTTCGCGACCGTCACGCCGTCCTTGGTCACGGTCGGGGAGCCCCACTTCTTGTCGAGCACCACGTTGCGGCCACGCGGTCCGAGGGTCACTTTGACAGCCTTGGCCAGGATCTCGACGCCTTCGAGGATCGCCTGGCGGGCCTGCTCACTGAAGAGCAACTGCTTCGCAGCCATGTTGCCTCCTTAGAAAATCACAGGCGCCCGGCGGGTGCCGGACGCGCGGGTCGTCACTTCGTTTCGCCAGCCAGGATGCCGAGCACGTCGTCCTCGCGGATGATCGTGTACTCGGTGCCGTCGATCTTGACGTCGGTTCCGCTGTACTTGCCGATCAGGACGCGGTCGCCCTTCTTCACCTCGAGCGAGATGCGCTTGCCGTCCTCGGTCATGCGACCGGGACCGACCGCGATCACTTCGCCCTCCTGGGGCTTCTCCTTGGCGGTGTCGGGAATGATGATTCCGCCACGCTTGGTCTCCTGCTCCTCGATACGACGAACGAGGACGCGATCCGCGAGAGGCCGGACGTTCATGCTTCTCCTCCTTGCCATACGACTGGTTGCGGCCCGCGCCGGGGCGCGGGCGGCCGGTTCGAACACCTGGATGGGTTTCGAATGGGCGGGCCCGGGACGTCGAAGCGACGTCGGCACCGCCAATGAACGCAAGTTAGCGCACGAACATGGCATGCGCAAGGCTGACGCCCGAACGATTTGCAATTGCTTGGATTGGGAGCGTTGGGCGGGCGCGAAAATGAACCGCTAGTGCCAAAGTGGCACGCCCTATCTGGCGAATGGTTCGCGGGGTTGCGAGAGGGCAGCCCGGATCTACGGCGTGGGGGTCGGCGTCTCGAGGATCGCGAGTCGCGCGCGGCCGTCCAGGTAGCCGGCACTCACCTCACCCACCACCGACAGGCGCTGCTTCCGCTCGGGAACGCGCGAGCGGGTGAACACGACGATCGTGTCGCGGCCCTGGAGCAGGTGGAACACGTAGCCGGACCCGAGCGGGAACACGTCGTCGCCGACCCGGCCGCTGACCTTCACGCTGCGGCCTTCCCACTGCTCGGGATTCTTCCGGATGTCGCGCAGGCTGACGGCCGCGTTCGGGCGCGGCCAGAACACGACCGCCGCAATCACCACCAGCGCTGCCGTTCCGATTCCGATCAGGATCCGCCGGTCGCCGGCGACGCGCTCGCCGAGCACCACCCACCACGGCTCTTCGAGCACCGGGCGTGCGGCCCGCGGCATCGTCGCGGACGACGTGACCATGAGCAGCCCGGAATCCTCCTCGGGCATCGGTTCGATTTCGTGCTGCTCGTCCTCTGGCTCGCGGGACACGAACGGATTGCGCACCTCGGCCTCGGGCGTCTGCATCAGCCGGGGCACGCTGTTGCCGGCCGCGGTCCACGCCACCGCCTTGGGCGGCGGAGGCGGTGCGGGCGCGGGACGGCTCTCGAGCGGCAAGCCCACCGGCGGCGCCGGACGGCGCAGCGCGGGCATGGGAATCACGCGCCCCTCGCTGGCAGGCGTGTTTCCTTCGAGCTCGTCTTCCTTGCGCCGGAGCTCCGACTGGACGCCCTCATCGGCGCCGACCAGCCAGTCCGGTCGTCCCTCGCCCTGGGTGGTTTCGAATCCGTCGGGCGGCTCGGGCAGCCGATCAGGAAGTGCCATCGATCGATTCCTCCGGTACGTTCGCCGGAGTTATCGGCGGCGCGGGACGCGGACCTGAGCGGGGCGAAATCAGGCGCCGTAGCGCGCGATCTTCCTGTACAGGGTTCGCAGCCCGATTCCCAGCATCGAGGCGGCGCGCCGCTTGTCGTTGCCGGTCGCGCGCAGGGTGGCGAGCAGCAGCTGGCGTTCGACCTCCTCGATCGTCATGCCGACTGCGAGGCGCAGATCCTCCCCGCGCGGTCCCGCGTCGCGCAGGGCGGGCGGCAGATCGGAAAGATCGATCCGGCGGCGGCCGCGGGCCGCCACCACCATGCCCTCGATCGCGGTCCGCAGCTCGCGCACGTTGCCCGGCCATCCGTGCTGGACCAGGCGCTCGAGCGCGCCTCGGGTGATGCCGGTGATGCGGCGTCCGTGTTCGCGGTTGAACGCGCGGATCGCAGCCTGGACCAGGAACGGAACATCCTCGCGCCGCTCGCGCAGCGGCGGCACCGCGATCCGCACCACCGCGATCCGCTCGAGCAGATCGGCGCGCATCCGCCCGGCCGCGACTTCGCCGGCAAGGTCGCGGGACGTCGAGCACACCAGGCGGACGGTGATGCGCCGCGTGACCGAGCCGCCGACCCGCTCGCTCTCCCGGTCCTGGAGCAACCGCAGGAGCCGCAGCTGGACCCGCGACGGCGCATCGCCGACCTCCTCGAGGAACAGCGTTCCGCCGTCCGCCAGCTCGACGCGCCCGGGGCGCGAACGCCCGCCGTCCGTCTCCTCGCCGAACAGATCGCGCTCCAGCTCGTCGGCCGGCAGCGAACCGCAGTGGAGACGCAGGAAGCGCTGGTCACGCAGTTCGCTGTGGGCGTGAAGCGAGAGCGCGACCAGGCTCTTGCCGGTCCCGTCCTCGCCTTCGATCAGCACCGGAGCCCGGCTCGCGCCCGCGGTGCGGATCTGGTCGAGCACCCGCGCCACCGCGCGCGACCGGCCATCGAGGCCGCCGAGCCGCAGTCTCCCTTCGAGATCGATCTCCATTTCCGCCACGCGCGCGGCCAGGCGGCGATGTGCGAAGCCCCGCTCGACCAGCGCGAGCACGCGGCCGGCATGGGCGGGAAGCGGGAGCACGTCGTAGGCGCCCTCGCGCACCGCGCCGGCGACCCGCTCGACCGCGGCCGATTCGTCGGCCAGCACGATCACGATCGCCTCGGGGTCGCGCGCCCGCGCATGGCGCAGGAGTTTCATGCCGTCGAGGCGCGGGCCGGTGAGCGGCGTGACGAGGCACGCGATCGGGGCTTCGTCGAGCGTGTGGAGTGCATGCTCGTCGTCGCGCGCGGTGAGCACTTCGAACCCCTGGTCGCGCAGGGCCGAGATCAGCGAACGCGTGGCCTCGACGTCAATGACGAGCACCGTGTTCGACGCAGTTGCCGACATGTGCGGGAGGGCGCCGCGGCGCGCCGGGGCTACGTTCCGAGCCGTTCCAACGCCGCGATCAGGGTCTCGTTGCTCGGGACGTCGCCCGGATCGGAGGAAACATCGCGGTACGCCACCTTGCCCTCGCGGTCGATCACGAACAGCGCGCGTCCCGACACGCCGGCTTCCGGCTCGAGCATCCCGTAGGCGGTGCTCGCCCGCTTGTGGAAGTCCGACAACAACGGGAACGACAGTCCGAGCCGCCGGCCGAACTCGCGGTTCGCGTGGTGGCTGTCGACGCTGATGCCGAGCACTTCGGCGCCGAGCGAGCGGATGCGCTCGAGGTCGCGCTCGATCGCCGGCAGCTGGTTCGAGCACACGCGCGAGAACGCGAGCGGATAGAACGCGAGCACCACCGCGTTGCGGCCGCGGTACTCGGACAGGGTCACGTACTCCCCATCGGGACCCCGGAGCGTGAAATCAGGAGCCAGCTCCCCCGGCTCGGGAAGTCGCTGTGCGGTCATGGGCACTCCGGTGGGGGTGTTGCCATCGATGGAGGGATGCGGACGAACTGCACGTCTACCTGCTGCGGGGCCGGACTGTCAACGCGCGCGCAGGGCGTTCGACGCACCCGGAGGTGGCGGGGGGTTCGGCTGCTTGCGGTTGAACGTGTCCCAGGCGACGCCGCGATCGAGATGTCCCTCGCCGATGTAACGCAACACCGTCAGGAACTTTTCGGCCGGCACGTAGCCGGGCACGTTGATGCTGTGCTGCCCGTTCGATTTGAGAAAGATCGTCATCGGATAGCTGGTGACCTTGAAGCGTTCGGCCAGCGTGATCGACGTGTGGTCCCTGCCTTCGTAATGCGCCGGATCGGGCGCTTCGGCGTCGAGCTTGATGGTCACGAACCGGCTCGACAGATATTCGCGCACCTCGGGTTTCGCGTAGACGTCGCGATCCATGCGCTTACACCATCCGCACCAGTCGGTGTAGACGTCGACCAGCACCGGACGGCCGGTCCGCTGGGCCAGCGCCATCCCGGTGTCCCAGTCGAGCCATTGGATCTGTTTTTCCTGGGCGCCGGCCTGCGCCTGCGCGGGCGACGGCGCGGCAGCGATCAGAAGGAGCAGGGCGAGCCCCAGGGCATTCCGCAATGGACGGGTCATCGACAACCTCGATGGAAGGTCAGGGCGGGGATGGGCACCGGAATAGTCTAGCAATTGCCGTCCCAGCGCCCCCAGAACCGGATCGGAGTTTCGCGCCGAGCGCGGCGCGCCGGGTGTCCGACGGTCGAACGCACTGGCCCGCGGGAGGATGCGCCGGTCCGCAGGGACCCGGCCGGAGCCCCCGCGGCCGGCGGGATGGTTCCGTGACATTCAGGCCCGTGGCAGGTCGAACACGGTGTGACGCACGGTCGCGTCGGGCGAACCGGGGTCGAAAAACACTCCGCACAGGCGCGGAGTGCCGAACTGGCCCGGGTTCACCACCACCGACCGGCCGATCCGGTCACGAAACGAGCCGCCGGGAACGCGCGGCGATTCGTGGATGTGACCGCCGAGAAACAGCGGCGGCTGATGGCGCTCGATGAACGCGCGGACCGCGCGCGATCCGACGTGGCGGTCGGCCCCGATCAGATCGCAGGTCGTTCCGCGCGGCGGCGTGTGCACGATCCACGTCGCGGCGCCGGGGGTCGTGCGGGTGGCGAGATCGGCGAGCGCGTCGGCGATCGTGGGGGTGCGCTGTTCGGGATCGAACCGGCACGGCTCGAGCTGCGCGCCGCGGCTCACCCATCCGTCGAGCCGCGCCGGGGTCTCGGGTTCACCGTCCTCCCACCGCTCCCAGTCCTTGATCCCGAACGGCGTGATTGGAACCCACGACAGGCCGGCGACCGCGTGGCCATCGATCGTGACGGCGCGGTCGTGCAGGTGCTCCCACAGACCGCCGTGATGCTGCTCGAGACAGTCGACGTTGGACGCCCAGTCGTCGTTGCCCATCAGCAGGGCGAGGCGCGTCTCGGGCGAGGCCTCACGCAGCCGCCGCGCGGTCTCGACCAGCACGCCCTGGAGGAACACGCGCTGGCGGGCGATGCCCTCGGGCCCCGGCGCGTGCGGGCACAGATCGCCCCCGATCAGCACCGCGCGCGGGCGGCGCGACGCCACCAGCCCGACCAGCTGCTCGTAGAGCGCGCCCTGGCCATGCAGATCCGAGGTGAAGAACCAATCCGACACGCATCCTCCCGCGTCACGCGGTGCAAAGCGGCGAATCTAGTGCACCGTCCGGTGCGGTGCCAGACGCGGCGCGCAGCGTCGATCGGCGGCAGGTTTCACGCCCGCCTGACCGATCCGTCATCCGCGGTCTTGACCCCCTCGCGCACCCGCCCGGATACTCGTTGACCGCTCCTGCCTCCCCGGAGGCTCCAACTCCCGAAAGGAAGCCTCATGTCCCGTCTCCGCGTCGAGTTCCTCGCGCCGTTCGGCGCGGCCCTGCTGCTGGTGCTGGCGGTTTCCGCGATCGCGGCGCCCGCGCCGCCGGCCGGCCGCAACCTGCTCGCCAATCCCTCGTTCGAGGAGAGCCTGCCGGGCCACCCGTGGATGCCGGCCGGCTGGGACACGTTTCCGTCGGCGATCGGCACCGTGTTCTTCGGGCGCGACACCTCGGTCGCCCATGCGGGCAGCTACGCGGTGAGCGTCGCGAACGTGAGCATGCAGCTGCCGATGTGGCACAACTGGAGCCAGATGCTGGTGGTCGGTCCGGAACTGTGGAACAAGGACGTCGTGTTCACGGTCTGGACCCGCACGATGAGCCTCGAAGGCCGGGCCTACATCCTCGCGCAGGCGTTCAACGACACGATCGGGCGTTACGCGCTCGAGGCCCGGGTTCCGCGCGACACTGCGATGGCGCGACTCAACTATGTCGTCACCGGGCAGCCGATCGTGCTGACCGGGTGGAAGCGGCTCTACTTCTCCGAGTCGGAGACCGACTGGGTGCGCCGCGAAGTCCGCATGTTCGTGCCGGCCACCACCAACATGCTCGTGATCCGCGCAGGCATCTTCGGCACCGGACAGATCTCGATCGACGACGCGTCGCTGGTCGCCACCAGCCCGGCGCCGGCGCCGCCCGCGAACGCGAAGAACCTGCTGCGCGATCCCGGCTTCGAGATCGACGGCAACGCGTGGGAGTTCTCGATGCCGCCGTTCCAGGACATGCGGATGGCCGTCGATACGACGGTCGCGCACGGCGGACGCGCCTCGATGCACATCGTCACCAGCGACCGCGGCAACCTCCAGGTCCGCTCGGGTGTCGGCCAGATGCTCGACGGACGGAATCTCTCGGGCAAGCGCATCCGTCTGACCGCGTGGGTGAAGGCCGACAGCCTGGTCGGCGTCGCCTACCCGGGAATCACCTGCGCGACCGCCGCCGGCGACGTGCCGGGACCCGCCACGACCCAGGAGTTCGGAACCTTCGACTGGAAGAAGGTCGCGACCGAGCGTGATGTGCCGCCCGGCTGCCTGCTGGTCGGCGCGTATCTGCACTTCACGGCGCCGGCAACCGGCGACATCTGGTACGACGACGTCACCCTCGAGGTGCTCGGTCCCGCCGAGTACGTGAAGAAGAAGCTCCCGCCGCCGCAGGCCACACCCCAACCGCTTCCGCTGACGCGCTGACGTCGGGGGGTTGACGGTTCGAGTGGAGCGGACACAGACTGCCTTCGCAGTTGGGCAGGAAGACCTCCTTGGCAGGGAGCTTCCCTCCTGAGGCCGAGATGCCCCTCGCTGCGGGGTGTCTGCCGATGGTCGTCGTGGGATCCTCGAGCGAGGTGGCTCGCGTCCGGTCACGGCCAGCGCGGTCTGGGGACTGCATGGCGCTCGAATCACTTGGCCCTGAGTGGTTCCCCATCGGGCGCCCCCGCGTGCGGAGGTCCCCCCTCCCGCCGAGGCGCGCTGCTACAGCCAGCGATTGCGCCGCAGCCACCACCAGGTCCCGAGCGCCGTCACCGCCATCAACCCGAGCACGAACGGCTCGCCGTACGTCCAGCCGTAGGCGGCCATCTTCAGGTTCATCCCGTAGTAGCTGGTGATCACCGTGAGCGGCAGGGCGACCGTGGCGGCGACGGTGAGGACCATGATCACCTGATTCATGCGGTTCGAGATCTGGGACAGATGGAGGTCGAGCAGGCCGGCCACCTCGTCGCGGTACGAATCGAGCAGGTCGCCGACCCGCGCGAGCCGATCGAACACGTCGCGCAGGTAGGGCCGCATCTCGGCCGGAATCGCCGCGAACTCGTCGCGCGTGAGCGCGAGGATGGTGTCGCGCTGCGGCCCCACGATCCGCCGCAGCGCCGCCATGCCGCGCTTGAGCCGCAGGATCTGGACGTGGATGCGGGGGGTCGGCTTGCGGAACACCTCGTCCTCCAGCTCGTCGATCTGGACCGCGATCGCATCGGCGATCGGCAGGTAGTTGTCGACCAGCACGTCGAGCAGGAAGTGCAGGAGCACCGACGGCCCGCGCGACAGCAGCTCGGGGCGGCGCGGCAGCACCTTGGCCGCCGCCGTGACCGAGCGGGTCTCGCCTTCGTGATAGGTGATGATGAAATGCTTTCCGAGCAGAACGTCGACCTCGCGCAGCGCCGGCTTCTCCGGGAACTCCCAGCGCGCGGTGTGAACGGCGATGTAGAGGTAGTCGCCGTAGTCGTCGACCTTGGGCCGATTGACCTGCATGACCATGTCCTCGAGCGCGAGCGGATGGATCCGCAGCGGCTCGAGCAGCCGGCGCGCGGTTTCGGCATCGCATCCGTCGATGTCGATCCACACCGGGCCGCCGCCCGCCGCGGCCTCGCGGACTGCGTCCTCGACCGGGCACGGACGAACCTCGGCGTCGACCACGTGCCACGCGCTGGCGATCAGCTCGTCGGAGTGCGCGGACGGTGCGACCTGCGGCTCGCTCATGCGGGCAGCTCCTCGCGCGCGGCATGGATCGCGATCCGGCAGGTCTGCGCGTGGATCCGCACCAGGTCGGAGAGCTGGCGCGCGTAGCCGCCGCCGAGCGTGATCACGGTCGGGATGCCGCGCTTCGCACAGCCGTCGATCACCATCCGGTCGCGCGCGGCGAGCCCTTCGAACGACAGGCGCAGCGCGCCGAGCTGGTCGTCGAGATACGGGTCGGCACCGGCCTGGACCAGCACCAGCGCCGGGTCGTGCGCCCACACGTGCTCGAGCCCCTGGCCGAGCCGGCGCAGGTATTCGTCGTCGGCGGTGCCGTCGTCGAGGCCGATGTCGAGACTTCCGCGCTCCTTGATCGGGTAGAGCCGCTCCTGGTGGATCGAAAACGTGAACACCTCGGGCTCCTCCTGGAAGACGTGTGCGGTGCCGTTGCCCTGGTGAAGATCGACGTCGACCACCGCCACCCGCTCGATGCCGTGATCTCGTTGCGCCACCCGCACCGCGATCGCGAGGTCGTTGAGGTAGCAGAATCCGGAAGCGAGGTCTGCAAATGCGTGATGGAAGCCGCCGCCGATGTGCACCGCCATCCCGCTCGCCAGGCTTTCGCGGGTCGCCCGCACGGTCCCTCCCGCCATCCTTCGGTACGACTCGACGATCTCCGCGGTCAGCGGCATCTCCGAGCCTGCGGTGCGCGGCGTCCAGCGCAGCGCCGCCAGGTCGTCGAGGTAGGCGGCGGTGTGGACCAGCCGCAGCTCCTGGTCGGACGCCGGGACCGGCTCGAGCACCGCATCGGCACGCAGATCGCCGCTCGCGATCAGGTCGCGCAGCACCAGATCGTACTTCTCCATCGGGAACACGTGGGTCCCGATGTCACACCGGTAGTGGGAGGAGTGGATGACGGCGGCGGGGCCGCGCATGGCCGGGATGGTGCCATCCGGTGCCGGGCCGCGCAATTTGCCGGGCTCCTGACGCCGGCGCCGGGGGCTCGGGTACAATCGTCCGCCGCTCCTCGCTCCGCGACCGCATCCCGATCCGTCCAGGAGATCCTGTGCCCCGCGTCGACTGGCTCCGCCCCGTCTTCCTGTCGCTCGCCGTCCTCCTCGCCCCGGTCCCATCCGCCTCCGCCGCCAGCCTCGACTCGCTGCTCGATGCCGCGCCCGATCCGGTCCACCTGCGCGGAAGCCTGATCGCGGTCGCGAACTGGCCCGGCACCGCGCCCGCCGACGCCGCCCAGGCGTGGCGTCTGGCCGGGGCCAGCTTCGACCGGGGCGGCCGCCTCGACAGCGCGCTGACGTGCTACGAGAACGCGGCGCGCACCGGCGACGACGCCGCTCAGGCGGCGTGGGTCGAGGCGATG
>Ga0210380_10000614_pt1 | contig 15465 bp, 14 predicted proteins | sample PLM4_5_coexredo_FD_155476 | JGI IMG/M metagenome (GOLD analysis project Ga0210380, IMG submission 155476) | Groundwater sediment microbial communities from an aquifer in East River, Colorado, USA - PLM4_5_coex redo | ecosystem: Environmental > Terrestrial > Soil > Riparian zone | place: USA... | reverse complement strand
CGAGGCAATTGGAGTTGTTACCCGGAGGATGCGGGCAATTGCAATGCCTGGGCGGATCATCGCACTTCCTGGGCGGTTCAAGTGTCGGCGGTGTCGGCGAAGGGAGAGGCTCGCATTTTCCTCCGGGCGGGTTCGGTTGATCGGCTGGATATTCTGGAGGATCGCAATCGTGTCCGGAAGGCTTCCGTGTGTAGTCAGTCATGAAATTGGTCTCCTAAGTGGCGAACTCATAGGTGCATTTGATCCCAGGCAAAAACCAGATCGTTGGGGTCCTGTGAAAATGTGGCGGGCTCGGAGATGTGGCCTTGCAACATTTTCAAATCCGTGGAAACGCGCGGCGCAAGCGTGCCGCGCCGCGCGCACAATCGAACAGTGAAGGCTCCGGAATCCAGTTTCGGAGCATCCGTGGGAGCGAATCGAAGTACAGCTGCGAAGTCTCCGCTGTTTTCCGTGCGGGAGATCGTCGGTGCGTCTTTCCAGTTTCCGTCCTGATCCAACCACTGCAGGTTCACGAAGGCATCTCGGACGGGATCGCGATGCCGCGGAGCAGGCTCTTCAATCAAAGTGCCGCGGAGCGCCGTAACACCGCCCGCGAAGGAATAGTCCGGGCGAGGCGAAAGCTCGATAGTTGTCAGCTTCTTCTGCGCTACTTCAGTCTTCTCAATCTCGACTCTCTGGTAGGGTAGCGTGCCTGGCTCGATCGTGATCTTCTCTAATTGTGCAAGGTCTCCAGCGAGCCAAACAAACAAACCGCTCGAGTTCACGATGGGATTGCTCTTCAATCCCTGCGCGATAACGTCCACTCCCTCGCGGACGCGCAATAGCGTAACGGCGTCGAGCAACTCCACAGCGAACAGCACATGGCGCTCGTAAGACTGCTCTCGTTCCCGAAGCTGGATGCGACGACTCATGACGACACCTCCACACGATGTCCCGAGAGCAATTGATCCTGAACAACTGGGGCAGCGACAGGCTCCGGAAGACGCGGATCGATCCATACCGGCGTTGCGAGGTAGGCGACCGACGTTCGATAGTTTGCCGTCGGGAAAAGCGCCCAGATACGGCTGGCTTCTTCCGTCGTGAGCGGTTCGAGAGTGATGCGCACTGTCTCCTGCTCTGCGCCGGTAACGGTCAAATCGGAAGCTGCGTGGAGTGCCTGGATCGCAATGCCTAACGAATGCAGTGGTGTTTCTTCGCTGCCCAGTTTTGTACCAACTGTTATGAGAAAGTAGAGATCCAACGGCAGCGCGTTTTGAAACACCTGAACTTTGGGATCGGCCTGCGGGGGATTGACCGGCGCTTGATAGACGCGGTGCTCCCGGTTGCGCAGACTGGCGTTCGGCACGACGCGATAGAGAAAAAGAATGAGTGCCGCGTCGTGAACATCCGGATCGTCAAGGGGTCCGACGAAAACTGTTCCGGGCATATTCGCGAAACGGAGTGCCTGTTCGAGACACTCCTTTAACGCTTCGGTGACGCGCCGGATTCCGTCCGCTCTCATGCCACCCTCCTGACACTGCTGAGATCAAGTTCGATGGGGGGCATGCCGAGTTTCGCCAACTCCGCACGTGTGGCTTGGGCGATATGCTCCAGGTTGATTTGCGTGTCGGCCGCAGCAGCGATGAAGGCGGCCCGCAGTGTGATCTGACGGATGTGCCCACCTGTAAGATCGATCTTGCGCGCAAGCTGCCGGAATTCCGCATCGTCGAGTTTGTGCGATTCGGCTGGCAGGCATTGGCGCCAGATTTTTTCGCGCGCCTCCACATCGGGCCGCGGGAATTCCACGACGAAACGCAACCGGCGCAGGAATGCCGTATCGAGATTCTGGCGCATGTTCGTCGTGAGAATCGCCAACCCCGCGTATGCTTCCAGCCGCTGCAACAAATACGCCACCTCTATATTTGCGTATCGGTCGTGGGCGTCCTTCACCTGGCTGCGCTTGCCTAGCAAAGCGTCTGCTTCATCAATCAGAATTGCGGAACCGGACCTTTGCGCATCCTCGAAAACACGGTCAATATTCTTCTCGGTATCGCCGATGTATTTGCTGACGACCTTGGAGAGGTCGAGACGAAGGATCTGAATGCCGAGCCGGCGCGCCACACCCATCGCCGCCATGGTTTTCCCCGTTCCACTGGGACCAAAGAAGAGTGCGGCGACGCCACGGCCGTAAGGAAGTTGCTCTCCAAACTTCCATACGTCGAGAACGTGGGGAGCGAGGCGAATATGATCGACGATTTCGAAGAGTTGTTGTTTTCGATCGGGAGGCAGTACCACGTTGTCAAGACCGTAGACCGGCTCGATGCGCTGGGCAAAGTGCCCCACGCCTTCCGATGTCAGTTCCCTGCAGGCTGCGGTAAAGCGGGCAAGAGCGGGATGATCGGTGTCTCGATCCTCAGGCCGATGGCGAGCAAGCCGCATCGCATCTTCAAGACCGTCAACCCGCAGCGGATAACGGTTCGCGATCTCCTCCGCAGCTTCACTCGTCAGATATAAGTCGGCTCCGCTTGCTGCAGCCTTCACGGCAGCGATGCGCGCCTCTGCCGATAAAGCCAGTCCGCCAACCAATTCACAGGACAGCGAACCGAGGAGCCGGACCAAATGCGCTTCGTCTCTGGAAATGAGAGCAGCCTTGCAGCCCATGCGGTCCAGAGTCATCAGGAATAGGCGCATCCAGTCGTCTTCGTCTTCACCACCGCCCATTCTGGTGACGTCGATACACAGAGGACTCCCCGTTAACCGCGTCATTCGCGCAATGCGACGCGCGCTTTCTTCGATCTCCAGCGGATCGAGGCTGGATAAACGGTTAGGTTCGACTCGGGTTGGGACGTGCTTTCTGTGCGCACCGAGTTCGATGAGCGCTCGACACACCGAAGGATCTGCAGCATCGAGAAGAAACCACGGAGTGGTACCTGGATTGCCGAGTTTGTCGAGTATCCGGGATGCGTTTGCGGATTCTTCAGAACGGTTAATGAGACTCGCGCCGGGCCAGGGAACGAGGCGGAGGCTCCGACGAACTCGTGGGTCGGCGGAAAGTGCGAAATGATTTCCCAGCAACCACTGCGTGAGATAAGGGTCCAGCCGCAGCGGTTCATCCGCAGTAGTCCACTGGCTTTCAAACACACGCCAGCGCGTGAGTGCGGAGACATCCGCCAGATCGTTCCTGATTTTTGCGGGGCTACCGAGCAGGCTGCTGAACAAACCCAATGTGCCGACACGACGGCCCATTTCATCCAGAAGAAATCCGATGCAACGCTGGTATCGGGGATCAACTTCGGGCGCCAGTGCGAGCAGCATCAAACGGAATTCGAGGGATCCAAGGTGGAACACACGCGCCGCAACGGCCAGGGGCTCGGATTGGCCTGCCGAACCGGCAAACGCAACATCGAGTTCAGTGTCCGCTTGAGAGAGCCAGTCCGGCCGCTCGCCCGGCAATCGTTCTGGAGAAAGATCGAGAAGCTCCAGAATCGACTGACGCGTTATCGAAAAGCCATGCGCGTCGTCATTTTCGTCGGGAACGCGCAAGACAGCGTCCTTGAAGAGGGCGTGAATCCATTTGATGGCGGCCTGCAACAGTGGGCGGTCCATCGCGACTTGAGGGGCAGCCAGAGGATCTGCCGCTGATGCGCCGGTCGAGCGAAGCTGCATGTGCGCAACCCGCTCGCTGCCACCGGCACTTTCGACAAGGTCGCGCAGCGCCGAAAGCAGCGAGTCCAGGTCTGGATCGCGTAACCCAACCCGGACGATATCGTCGATCACATCGACATACATCACTACCAGGTCGTTGCGCTTTGCGAGCCAACGCTGAAGCTCCACTTCCTTATCTATGGATTTACCGACGAGCACCAATGCACAACGGGTATGCGGATCGAGAGTCTGCAGGAGCGCTTCGACTTCTGCAATCGAAACGCAACGTCTTGCGACAAGTTCCATATCGGGACGGAGGAGGACCGCTGTGGCAATTCCTTCCGCTTTTACGTCCGGAGCTGTACTTGCGACGAGAACACTGATCCTGGACACGCGTTACTCCTTTTTCATTGCTGCATGCTTATCGCATGCGGGGATCGTCGGTGCCTATGCTGCGCGGAGGATCAAAAAGGATGGAGAGCCGTGCATTTTATGATTTAGGCCCAAGGAAGGATTGGATGGATCTGCAAATAGATCTATTTATCAATCTAAAGGTGGAGGAAAGAACGGGGACAGAATGCGATCCTCTTTCTCGATTACCTTCGTGCCAATCCATAGGTGCGAGCAGCGTACGGCCCGTATGAAATGCAGCTGGCGGAACTCGTCGGACATCTCTCCGAGACAGGTGGAACCGGTCCCTATTTCGACATTAAGGATCCGGTCCAGGACCTCATCGCCGATGCGGCGGAAGTGTGGGTCGCCTGGCATGGCAGGCTTCTCAACTGCTGAGCTTTCTGAGATCGTCGACTAGTCGCGGACCGTGCTATTGTTCGTGCGAAATACTCGGAGAACATTCCATGTTGAACATCATCGGCAGAGCGGTCAGCGCTGTTTTCGCTGTGGTGGTTGCAGTATTCGTATCAATTTTGTATGGGGAGTCCATTACTGGAAAACTCCTGACGGTGCTCATCACTGCCGGTGTGGTGGCCTTATTCGAAGTGCTAAAGATCTGGCTTCCCAGGCACTCTGCCAGAGGGCGTCAGTTATTGGATCCGCGCTCGCAGTTCACGGGGGTCTGGCTGCAGGAGGGTGTAATGCAGTATGGCAGTGAAGGCGTGAATATCGAGGCTCCGAATCGCTTCGCGATTTTCATGGTCGGATACCAGAAAGAAACTGACAACTACGAAGTCGACGGCGCGGCCTATACCGCCGATGGAGTCGAGCACGCCCGTTGGGAATCCACCGATGTGGCGAATTTCGCCAAGGATGGCCGGGCGATGACCTATGAGTGGACAGGGACGATTACGAATACGGACCTCGATCCCAAAGACCCGCGGCGCACGGGTTTCTGCCGCCTGAAATTGCTTAACGACGATTCCGGCCGCGGTCGTGTCGACCATGTCGCCGTGAATGCAGTTCTACTGTTCAACTTGTCTCGAGTCACAACGAAGTGGCTGGTAGCTCGGGATCTCCCTCAGTTCAAATTGGAAGACCTGAAAGATCCTGGCCAGCGCAACAGACTTGCTAAGGCCTTGGTTGCTTCCGGAAGCATTCCCATCCCTGAAGACAACGCTGGCCCGCGAAAAAAATCCCAGACCGCCGGCGTGTAAGAATCCACGCTTTGGACCGGTGACAAGGCCATCGAAAAAGCGCAACATGTTTGGGGAGTCCGTGGAATTGCCTGATCGGATCTATTCGCCGCTGCCAATACGCCACCGGGATGGTCCAATTTGCGATTTCTAATCGTACTGCCCGGTCAAGTGTCGAATAGGATCGCGGCTGCAGTTTTCACGACCACCGATCCGAAGTGTCCAACCCTTCGTTGGAAAATTCCAACCGTTGACCATCAACAGTATAGGAAGGGTCTTTCAAGATTCGAATGTTGGCATCGCGGTGGGAACCTCATGTTGCGGAAACATATCGGCGCAAGACGAGGTCAAGCTTGTTGGAAGGAAACTTGAGTTCGAAGTCTCCGGTTGGTTGAAGTCCTGGGGATTCAAATGTGGTGCAATTTACAAGTTGAGTGGCTCCGACCGTTACGATGACGTTTACCTTTCGTTGCTACCGCTTCTAGGAATTTCAAATGGCGGGAAGAATGGCGGGATAGTTGGATATTTTCTGCCATGCCTTTGATAGCATTAGATTGTTCAACTCCCGTTGGGGCTACTCCAACAACATCCGCCAAGGTCCAACCTCGTCTAACATTCACATATAGATCCATAACTTAGGCTAAACCGTGACACGATCTCGTGCGACGAAAGATATCTTCGTCCCGATAATATTTGGCGGGACGAATGGCGGGACGGAAAAACAATATGGCGAGACAGAGGAAGAAGCAGGGATCCGTTCGCGATGCGCTGGTAGCTGCGCAGCTCAAGAATCTCAAGCCGGGATGGTACTGCGATGGCCGAGGACTGTATTTGAATGTGAAGCCGTCCGGTTCGCGGTCCTGGATTCTACGAACGATGGTGGCCGGCAAACGCCGCGAAATCGGCCTCGGTTCACTGGCGACAAAGCCCCTGGCGCAAGCGCGCGAGGATGCAGCAAAGCTGCGATCGAATGCGAAGAAAGGCGACGACATTCTCGAACAGAAGCGCCTGGAGAGACGTCGGGCTTCCATTCCGACATTTGAAGAGGCTGCAACATCCTACTACGCCGAACAGGAGAAGACCTTTACCAACGAGGACCACGCGTACAACTGGATCCAGACCTTAAAGACCTACGTGTTCCCGGTGTTCGGAAAGAAAACGGTCGAAAAGATCGATTCCGCGGATGTCCTTCAGGCTATCGGTCCGATATGGAATGAAATACCCGACACCGCAAAGCGGACATTACGCCGCGTCAAGAACATCATCGACTATTGCTCCGTCAGCGGTCACCGCACGATCAATGCGAACGGCACAAAGATCACGTTACCCAATCCATGCGACGGGGTTCGGACTGCACTCCCAAAACACAGCACGATCGAGAAACACCACGAAGCGCTTCCCTATTCCGAACTGCCGGAATTCGTCACGAAACTGCGCACGACGAATACTGCGCTGTCCGTGAAGCTCGCGTTTGAATTCCTGATCCTGACGGCCGCGAGAACGTCTGAAGTACTTGACGCGAAGTGGGAAGTAATCGACCTGGAGAAGAAAGCATGGGTCGTGCCAGCCGCGCGCATGAAGATGAGCATTTAACATCGCGTGCCCCTCGCTGCCCGAGCTATCGAAATTCTAACCCTGGCGAAACAGTTTAACGATGACACCGTCATTTTCCCGGGCCGATACCCAGGACATCCTCTGAGCAAAACCGCACTCCTGATGGTGCTGCGGCGCATGGGTAAGGGCGACCTCACTGTTCACGGATTCCGCGCAACGTTTAAAACCTGGGCTGAGGAGACAACCAATACGGACACGCTTGTTATCGAGGCGTGTATGGCGCACACAGTCAGAGGGATTGAACGGCACTACCTGCGAACAACGTTTTTCAAGGAACGACAGAAGCTGATGGAAACATGGGCCGATTTTGCGGCTGGGAGTACAGCATGAGCATGAAACCAGTTTTTTCACTTCCGGAAGTTCTCGTAATCCTTCCAAATTGTGCGACTGCAACTTGGACACTCCCAGAAGATCCGCACCTTAACATCGAATTGATTGTCGATCCGATGCCGAACCTTCATGTCGGCCTTGCACTCCAGGTATTATTCGCCAAGTAGTTTATTTTCAATTCAGCATGGGTATCGGAACTGGCAGACGCACCGGGCTCAAAATCCGCTGGACCGAAAGGTTCGTGGGGGTTCAATTCCCCTTCCAGGATTGAAAGTAGGATCAGTTCATGGTTGAGCTTTCGGCCTCGGCCTCGGTCGCTGCGATTCCATGGCCATCTTGAGGTTTCAGGATTCTGTAGCCCGCAAAGAACGAGAGAATACCCGCTAGTCCGGAGCCAAAAAGAATCGCAAACTTCGCCGTTTCCAGTGACGGACCTGGTGGAAACGCGAGTTGAGCGATAAACAGCGCCATTGTGAAACCGATGCCGCCAACTATTCCGACGATGCTGATGTGAGACCACTGGACGCCGCGCGGAAGTGTGGCGAGACCCGAACAAGCCGCCAGCCACGAAGCAATGAAGATTCCGATGGGTTTGCCTATCGCGAGTCCGAGAGTCACGCCCCAAAAAACCCACAGGGCATCGCGATCAAAGCTCACCTGACCGAGCTGAACTCCGGCGTTGGCGAACGCGAACAATGGCATGACTCCGAAGGCTACCCAGCCGTGAAGCGCATATTGGAGTCGCTCGACGGGAGAAACGGCCTCACGATTGGCGACCCGCAGGTTGTCTAAATGGGGTAACAGAGTGGGCCCATCGGGTATGCCGTTCGAGCGAAGCGAGCGAACACGTGCCTCGGTCTGATCAAGAAACTCGTCAGCCCCGAACCAGGCTTTAACTGGGGTCATGAAACCCACAATCACACCTGCGAGCGTCGGATGAATTCCCGCGAAGTAAGCTCCAGCCCAAACGAAGATACCTGGCACGATATACGCCATCGGCGAGCGTATCCCAAAAAGCTGCATGATAAATATTGTTGCGATGCCGATCCCCAGAACTGCGAAGCCCATTACAGCCAATCCATTGGAATAAAAGAGTGCGATTACGATAATCGCGCCAACATCGTCGATGACCGCGAGGGCCAACAGTAAGATGCGAAGTGCGGGAGTCACCCTTTTTCCCAACAAGGCAAGGGCTCCTACGGCAAAGGCAATGTCCGTGGCCATCGGGACGGCCCATCCGACTGCAGAGGGACGGCCAACGTTCAGGGCGAGAAAGATCAGCGCGGGAACCAGCATCCCTCCGATGGCGGCAGCTAGCGGCAATGCGGCGCGGCGGACCTCACAGAGTTCGCCAGCGTGCATCTCGCGGCGGATTTCCAGTCCGACAAGAAAGAAAAACACCGTCATCAGCCCATCATTGATCCAAAAATGGAGATCGCGCTCAAACGATAGGCCGCCGAAGTTGAATCCGATTGGGGTGTGCCAGAGATCCGCGTAAGCTGCCTGCCAAGGGGAATTGGCCCAGGAGAGCGCGACCACTGCAGCGATCATCAGGAAGATGCCGCTGGCCGCTTCGATCGCAAGAAACCGTTCCACGGGAACGAGAATGCGCTGGATCCTCTTCCTGAAGGGTGACCATGCGCCAGGCGGATTCAGATTTGCTGGATTGGGAAATACAGGGTTGTTTACATTGGCCACGCGAACCTCGCCGTGCTCATGCACGATCTACGGTGGCGGCCCGACCATCCGATAACCTGCGGTGAATGTCACCGCACCCTTAGCTCCCATTGTTTCGAGCTTGAAGCTCCGCGTCAACTAAGTTCGAGACTCGTAGTTCGTCTATGGGGAACCGTTCTTGAAAGTAGTTGTGCTTCCCTCAGCCTCATTTCTGCAGACGAACAACGATCCGCGTCAATCTGCTGTCAATCTGCTTGCGGAAACCAGGGAGTCTCGCTATAAGTCAGCGCGTACATGCAGAATCGAATTGACGCCGATGCAATTGACAATGAAATCCTCCTGCTGGGGGGAGTCACGGATCGCAAGCTCGCATTGCTGCGGCTGATACTGACGGCAACAGCGCTTTTGATTATCTATATCGATCCCACGAAACCGGATCGTTATATAGATCTCACGTACCTTTCAATAGTTGCGTTTACGCTCTACAGTCTCTTCATCTACTTTGCCGCACGCCGCAGGACCAATTTCCGGGCGACTGTCATGAACCGATTGGTGTGGATCGATATCGCGTGGTCCACGCTATTAATTGCGATGAGCAGCGTCTTCTACTTCTTCTACTTGTTTGAAATCATTGTGGCGTGCAGCCGCGGGGGGAAAAGACTCGGATTGGCGGTCACGGCAGTCTCATCCATTCTCTGTATCTGCGTAGGATTGGTTGCTCCATCGTCTGGTGAATTCCAACTGAATCGTTTTCTCTTGCGGCCACTCGCCATCATCGCGTTGGGATACACCTTGTCCGACTGGGGCGGCACTGAACTCGCATTGAAGAGGAAGTTGATTCTGCTGAAGGTATTGTCCACAGTATCGAATCCAAGATTCGGCGTAGATCGTACAATCGATCAAATACTTCGGAGCCTCCTGACGTTCTACAAGGCGGACCACTGCGTCCTTCTTTTGGACCTCGCTGCAGACGCGCAGTTCTTTTACGCAACCAATCCTGATTTCGCTAATGCTCCTGTCATCGCCATCACTGAAGATGCGGTTCGGAAGTTTTTGATTCAGGATACGGACTCCAGTCCTGGAGTTTTCAGCAATCCGAAATCACCGGAAGGCCGGCGTGCCACCTACCAGAGATACGATCTGCAATCCAACAAGGTCCGGAATCTCGATCCTGCGCCGGTGGAATCCGTAGCGGGCTTGCTCGGAGTGAATTCGCTGATTGCCGTAACCTGCCAATACCGCGAACATATCCGGGGACGTCTGCTGGTGAGTTCGCGAACGGCAAACGCATTTGATTCCGGGGACGCAGTATTTCTAGTACAGGTTGCGAACCAGGTTCTTCCCCTGATCGAGAATATCCGTCTGGTAGATCGACTCGCATCCGATGCGTCGGAAGCTGAACGTCAAAGGATTGCGCGAAGCGTTCACGACAGGGTCATTCAACCTTACTACGGTCTCCAGATCGGGCTTAAAGCATTGCAAGGCATCCTTCAGTCTGAAGAACTGTCGCCGGCAGATCGGGCAGGTCCGTCCCGCCATTCAGGAAAACCAGAACTGCTGCTCGAACAATTGATGTCGATGACCACCGAGGGGATCAACGAACTTCGCGGATATATCTACGGACTAAAGCAGACCCCCGCAAATGCAACCAGGCTGGCCGATTCCATCCGGCGTTTTGCAGGCAAATTCGAAGGAGCCACTGGAATTCGGGTGGATGTGGCAGGTGGAAATGATGGACTTGCCCCAAACGATCGCCTTACCGCAGAAGTTTTCCAGATTACAACCGAAGCGCTCAGCAATATCCATCGGCATACTCACGCACGGAGTGCGCAGATCACTCTCAGTCTTGACAGCAACAACCTGATCCTTCAGGTCGAAAACGAATCGGACAATGGTCGGAGGCCAACCGATTTCACACCATCGTCCATTTCCGAACGCGCCAATTCTCTTGGCGGCACAACTGAAGTGTCGTGGCAACAAGGCCGCACGATTCTCAGAGTTGAGGTGCCACTGTGAAGCACTCGGATAATGCGATTCCAATGGAAGCGCCAACAATCCGGATTGCGATCATCGAAGACCATGCGATTGTTCGAGCTGGATTGCGCATGTTAATTGAGAATCAGCCGGGAATGGAAGTGGTTGGCGAAGAGGCGAAAGCCTCAGACGCACTTAAAGCAACGTACGCAAGTCGGCCAGACGTTATCCTACTTGATCTCGACCTTGGCGACGAAGATGGATTGGATTTCCTGCCGGACCTTCTTCGAGTGTTTGGTCCGGCGAGAGTTCTCGTGCTTACGGCAACCCCGGAATCCGATTCCCATCTCCGTGCAGCCGCAGGGGGGGCGAGGGGAATTGTAATGAAAGAGCAGGCTCCGGAAAATCTTATAGAAGCTATTCGAAGCGTTCACGGTGGCGAGGCGTGGATGGGGCGCTCCCTGATGGCGGCGGTACTCAATCGCCTGTCTCAATCCAGTCTTGAACGGCACGAAAGGAATCCGGAAGCAGAAAAAATTCAGCAGCTGACTCCACGTGAACGCGAGGTCGTGACCCTGATCGCAATGGGTTTGAATGGCGCCCGCATTTCAAGAGAGCTTCGAATCTCCGAAGCGACGGTTCGTAATCACCTCACATCGATCCTGGCCAAGCTGGAACTTGCCAATAAATTCGAATTAGCTGTCTACGCGTTCACTCACCGCCTCACCGGACAACCAAAAAGCTAAACCGCTCCTAGCGATCGGGAAATAGGACCGTAGTCCCAGGCGATGGGTGATTCTCGTCCAATGCACGAGCCGCCCTCCCCACGATATAAGGTTCGCGGTTTCAAACAAATGACCAGTTACACGCATTCGATGACAGGTTTTTTTCCCGCATACAATGACCAACATACGATCGAGAACATCGTAAGAACTGCCGGAGAAGAACTGGCGAAGATCACTAGTGACTTCGAAGTGCTCGTCATCAACGACGGAAGCCACGATCGCACTCGTGAAATTCTCGAAAGATTGAAATTCGAACTTCCGTATCTTCGGGTCATTCACCATGAAACGAACCTTGGGTATGGCGCCGCATTAATAACCGGATTCCAAAACGCTACAAAGGATCTGATCTTTTACACCGACGGCGATGGCCAGTATGACGTGCGAGAAGTGCACAATCTTATTGCGCTTCTTCAACCAAACACCGATCTGGTAAACGGCTACAAGATTCGACGAGCCGATCCCTGGCATCGTATCGTGATCGGCGAAATCTATCGCCGGTCAATGCGATGTGCATTTCATCTGTCCATGCGCGATGTGGATTGCGACTTTCGGCTCGTCCGCCGACGCGTTTTTGAATCCATTACGTTGGAATCCCGAAGCGGAGTGATCTGCGTGGAAATGGCTCGGAAGTTCGATCAGGCCGGATTTCTTATGGCCGAAGTTCCCGTCAGCCACTACCCGCGACTGCACGGCACCAGTGAATTCTTTCGGATCCGTCATTTGACCCACACATTCCGCGGATTGTTACGAATCTGGTGGGAGCTTGTTCTAGCCCGCAGGCTGTTTCCATCGCTCGATCTTTCGCCCAGGAAATCCAAATCGTGAAAGCCGCAATCTTGACGAAACATGAGCTGACCGTCGGAATGGCGCTCAGCAATTTGGAGAAGGTGACCGTATAGAAATCCGGCCCAGACTTTATTCCTGTACACGCGAAATCCGCTGGAACTGACACAGTCTCTGGTAAATGTGCATCACGAAATTCTGATGGGTCTTTGCATTCTGTTGGCCGATTATCGTCCAGCGTCGAAGCTACCCCCGTGTTCTTGTACGAAGAGGGAACGGATTGCCCATGATCGAACCATTTGCTGAAAGACTCTCATGTCCAACTGAACGAACGGCGCGTCGCGAGATTATTTCCAGGAAAACTTTCTGGCCTGTGGTGTGCCTGCTGTTGTGCATTCTGGCAACCCGACAGATCTATACGGCGCTAATCGAGTCCGAAACCATCGATGAGGGCGTTCATCTCACGGCAGGATACAGCTACTGGAAGACACACGATTTCCGGCTGACTCCGTCGCATCCTCCCTTTGCCGAGCTCATCTCCGCATTGCCGCTGATTCCATTAGACCCGGAATTCAATCCGGATCCGGCGGCCTGGCAGGATGCAGACGAATACGGCATCGCGAAACAGTTCATCTATATGAACCGCGTTCCGGCAGACACGCTGCTGTTTGCCGGTCGTCTGATGACGATCCTCATTACATCGATCTTCGGCGTCGCGATAGCCTGGTGGACGAGAAGGTACTTCGGTCGCCCTTCCGCACTGTTTGCCGTGTTCCTGTTCTCGTTGAGCCCAACGGTGATAGCTCATGGCCACTACATCACGACAGACATGATGGTAAGCGGTCTTATTCTGTGCAGTTGCATGAGTTGGTTGGATTATTTGCAAAGCGGAAGCAGCTTTCACCTGTTCCGCACCGGGGTGCTTTCCGCGTTGGCATTCGCGAGCAAGTTCAATGGGCTGATTCTATTTCCGTTTCTGTTCCTGATGTACATTGCATGGCGGTGGCTGAAGCCCACGGCGCCGCGTTCGGGGCAGTCGTGGAAAGCATTTTCATGCGCTATGTTTCTCGTGCCGTTCCTGATCGTCTATTCGATGTTCTTCTTCGATACGCGATCCGTGTTGCAGGACCCGCGCATCGGACCGCGGCTGGCGAAGAAGACCGGACTCACGCATGCGCTGGCAAGCATACCGATTCCCGGCTACTACTATGCGCGCGGTGTTCATGTGTTGCTGCGGGACATGAAGGGCGGACATTACAGTTACTTGATGGGAAAAAGCTCGTCCCACGGATCGTGGGCGTATTTTCCAGTAACGTTCCTGGTGAAGACGTCAGTTGCGATGCTGACGTTGATTGTTTTTTGCTTCGGCCTCATCGCGAGAAAGCTCTACCGAAAAACGCCGATTCCGGTGATCTGGATACTGTTGGCGATCCCGCCAATCGGATATTTTCTTGTCAGCCTTACGAGTTCGATGAACATTGGTGTGCGGCATTTGCTCCCGATCTATCCGTTTCTATTCATACTGACGAGCGCCATTCTGCTTAGAGAGCGTCGACCGACCTTCGGTCGCCTCACGAACTTCGCGGCAATACTTTTCGGAATGGCGATGGTTGTGGAATCGGCGAGTATCCATCCGGATTATCTCGCTTACTTCAACGTGCTCGCCGGGGGACCGCAGAACGGACCGCGCCACCTGATCGATTCCAACCTGGACTGGGGCCAGGACCTGAAGAAGCTGCGAAACTGGACGTTACGTCATCCCGGCCTTCCTCTTTGTTTGAGATATTTCGGCCGCGCCGATCCCGGATACTACGGAATTCATTACAAAAGGCTCGAAGCGATGAAGAATCTGGATGAGGTGATGAACGCCGACTGCGTCGTCGCCGTCAGCGCCCAGCTGTTGTTTGGCAGCGAATCTGAAGAGTTTCGCTCGCTTCGGGACGTTATGCCGGACGATCGGATCGGCTACTCGATTTACTTATACGACTTCAGAAAAAACAAGTCTGAGATTTCAAAATAGCTGAGCTCGGGGAAAGGGACCCATGTCCCCCTTCAAATACAGGCGTCCGCGAGTTAGACGGAAGAATCGCTCGTATCACCGTACAGCAAACCGGTCACGCCCTTGAAGTACAGCCGGAATTAGCCGCAGCCTTGAGATACACAAAGGTCGATGTCGCGGAAAAAGTCTCATGTGGGAGGATGATGCCGCAGGCTCAATGCGGTTAAGGGAAGGTTTTTCGCTGAGATTAGGACGGATTTCGAAGAAAGACGACGAGATTCGACGCTTTGAGAGCACCGAGAGCCACCGCGTCGTCCGCATCGATCAAGTTTCGGATTGTCGAATCGGCAACTCTTGCGTCCGGTATCCCACCAAACGTGCGTCCGTACGATTGTCCGAGTTGCCCGAAATCGTTCGTTTGACCGTTGCGTATTCTTGCTTCAAAGTCCGAGGGTACCGGTACAGGACAACGCTGAGCGGACATTGCGCCGCGTCAATGTAGTCCTCGACTATTGCTCCGTCAGCGGTCATCGCACCATAAATGCAAACTGCACGAAGATCACGTTACCGAGTCCTTGCGATGGGATCAGAACCGCACTCCCAAAGCAGAGTGCGATCGAGAAGCACCACAAAGCGCTTCCCTATTCCGAACTCCCGGAATTCATCACGAAACTGCGAACGACGAATGCAGCGCTGTCGGTGAAGTTCTGCGACCACGCCAAGTGTTCCGACCGCTCGTAGATTTTACGGGCGGCTTCCTCGAACCCATTGCGGTCATCCATCAGCACGAGATCCGCTCGAAGCATCTCTGCCAGAGCGAGTGACGCAAGTACCCCTCCATTCAGCAGCGTCCCAGATTCTTCAGCGACGTCGATATCTCGAATCTCCCGTCAAACTGGTGGGCTTCCAATCCATTCCCATACGGACCCAGGCGCGCCGAGATGCCGAAGTTCGTTGGCAAAGGTAGTGGGAATGATCACCTGTCCGTAGAGGCGATGGAGGAGATCAATGTGTCCGATGAGGATGAGGTAATTCAGTGACGTCGTGTCAGAGACGACAATCATTGCTTGCGTAATTGACGGACCGTCTG
>Ga0210380_10000613_pt1 | contig 15474 bp, 9 predicted proteins | sample PLM4_5_coexredo_FD_155476 | JGI IMG/M metagenome (GOLD analysis project Ga0210380, IMG submission 155476) | Groundwater sediment microbial communities from an aquifer in East River, Colorado, USA - PLM4_5_coex redo | ecosystem: Environmental > Terrestrial > Soil > Riparian zone | place: USA... | reverse complement strand
GCGGTCGGGCGCGCGCGGTCGGAGAGTCCGAACGACCACTCGAACCGGTGGGGGACCCATCCGTGGGCCTCCTCGGTCGAGCGGCGCAGCCACTCGCGCAGGTCGCCGCGGATCATGTTCACGCCGTCGGCCCACACGCGCGGGATCGCGGGCGCCAGCCGCTCCTCGTACTCGGCCGCAACCCGCAGCACCGCCTCGTCGAGCAGGTCGAACGCGGCGTCGCGATTGCGCGTATCGAGCGGCAGCAGCCCGCCGTCGCGCAGCGCGGTCAGCACTTCGAACTGCACTTCGTGGAACAGCGAGCCGCGCGTGAGCGGATCGATGGTCTCGAGCGCGACCGCCTCCTCACGCGGCTGGAGGCGATGGACAGCCTGCAGCAGGAACCGGTACGGGCACGCCGAGAAGTTCTCGAGCGCGGTGGGGGAGAACGAGCGCGCGCCCATCTGATGGCGCGCGAGCGCGGCGAGCGCGTCGGGATCGGGATCGACCAGGCCGTCGGCGGGCGTCCAGCGCTTAAGCCACCGTCTGGCACGCGCTTGCAGCGCGCGCTTGAGATGGTGGTTTGCCTGCAGCAGGTAGTGCGCCGCCCCGCGGCTCGTCTCGCGGTCGGCGCCCTTGATGCCGGCGAGCACCGCCAGGTCGTACTCGGTGTCGTCGATCGCATCCTCGGGACGGTCGGGCGCCGGCCACCCGAGTCGCGCATGTCCGCCGATCTCGGCGCGGTTCCGCAGTTCGTCGAAGCCGGGCAGCCGCCCCTCGGCCGCGCGCATCGCTTCGAGTCCGTAGAACGAGGGCACCCGCGGGCGCGCGTTCTCGAGATCGATGCGCGGCCACGACAGCGCGACGTGCCGCGAGGCGGCGCCGACTGCCAGCCGCAGCGCGAGCCGCTCGTTGGCGACCCGCGAATCGAGGGTCGCGAGATCGTCGCCGAGCGCGCGTCGCGCCTCGTCGGGCAGCAGCGGATCCTCGATCACGCGCGCCGGGAACACCTTCTCGGCCAGTCCCGGCACGAACACGACTTCGAACTCGAGGCCGCGCGCCAGGTCGATCGATGCGACGAACACCGCGCCGCCGGGACGCGGGTCGGGCCGCACGGTCAGATCGCACAGTCGCGGCGCGATCACCTGCTGCACCATCGTCAGGTCGACCGGGCCGACCGGCGCCAGCGGTTCCAGTTCCGCAAGCACCGCGAGCACGCCCTCGGGATTGCGGATCGCGGTTGTGGTCAGATCGCGTAGGACCGCGAGCCAGGTCTCCCACGTTGCCTCGTTCGGGAGTGCGGCGAGCTTGTCGATGATCGGCAGCGCGAACTCGCGCAGGTGCACGAGGTCGGCGGCGGTGCGCGCGAGACTCGCGGCGCGCGCGTCTTCTTCCTTCAGCTCGCTGATCCGCACGCGCACTTCTTCCGCGAGCCCGTCGAGCCGGCGGCGCCAGCGCTCGCGTCCGCCGATCACCGCGGCGTCGGTGAGCAGGCGCTCCCAGCGCCACGGTGCACGCAGGGCGCCTTCGAAGGTGGGATCGTCGGGATCGGGAGCGTCGGGCGAAGACTCGTCGCCGTTCTGCGGCTCGGTTTCGGCGCGCGGCTCGACCGGCATCAGCTCGTGGCTCGGCGGCGCCCACGCGCCGCGGTCCGAACGACCCGGATCGGGCACCTGCGCGAGCGACACGTACTCGGCGAAGCGCCGCGCCGACAGACCTTCGGTCGCGCACGCGAGCAGCGCGAGGATCGCGCGACCGGCGGGATCGGGGCGGGTGGTGCCGCGCGCGAACCACGCCGGAATCGCCGCGCGCCGCAGCGCTTCCTCGACGTGTGAGCGATAGGCGCCGGGTGCGCGCAGGAGGATTGCCATCCGGTCGAAACGCACGCCACGCGCCGCCTCGGCCTGGATCGCACGGGCGATCTCGACGCACTCGCGTGCCTCACCGGGCCACGAGGTCAGCGAGACGCTGTCGTCGAGCGGCCGCGGCTCGGGGGTGGTCGCTTCGAACAGGTGATGCTGGAGCAGCGCGAGGGACTTGGTTGCGGCTTCGTCGCTGGTGCGGGACGCCTTCACGTCCAGCAACGCCTCGTGCCGCGCGATCGCCACCGCGTCGCCGGCGGCGGCGGTCGCGAACACGGACGGCGCGCTCTTCACCAGCGCCGCGATCAGGTTGCGCTCGAGCACCCGCTCGAGCGGCAGGTCGAGCAGCAGGACCGGCATGCCGGCGGGGGAGACGCCGCGCTCGAGCGCCGCGATTGCGATTGCGAACAGCTCGGCGCGGTCGGCGAGTCCGAGGTCGTTGCGCTCCGATTCGATCCGGTCGTGAATGGTGGCGAGGTCGGGACCCCACGGCTCGAGTGTACGGAGGCGATCCCGGCTGACGCCGGCCTCGCGCAGCTCTTCGATGGTCGACGCAACCGCGTGCGGGAAACCTGGACGGCCCCTGACCCCGTCAAACCGTCCGGATGCGCTGGAGGCGGGGAGTCGATGCACCGCGCGGGTGACGACCGCCGTCAGCGACAGCGTGGTGACTGGCGTTGCGCCCCGCGCCGCCAGCTCGGGCGCGGCGAGTCGCGCGGCCAGCCGGGTCGGCGTCAGGCGCACGACGCCGAAGCGCGAATCGCCGCCCGCGACCTCGTCGCGCACCAGCTGGTCGGCGGCGTGCGGGTGCGAAGCGAGGATCAGCGCGTCGGCGTCACGCGGGATCGCAGCCAGCCAGCGGCGAGCGGCATCGAGACGCGCAGACGCGCCGTCGGAAACGATCAGCGTTCGCGGGGCGGTGAGGGGGGGCGTGGACCGTGGCACAGACGCACAGTGCACCAGTGCCGGGGCGTTTTCCAGCCCCGGCGCGCAACCATGTTAGGCTGCCGTCATGCTCCCCCTTGCGTTCGCTCTGCTCGTCTCCGCCGCCCCGATTCCCCGCGCCGACTCGACCATCGCACTCGCAGTGGACTCTCTCGCCGCACGGGCAGTCGCGCGCGGCCTGGTACCGGGGCTCGGCGTCGCCGTCACGAAGGACGGCCGCACGATCCTCGCGCGCGGATATGGCTTCGTCGACGCCACCGCCAAGGTCCCCGTCCCCGCCAACGAGCGCACCCTCTGGTACGTGGCCTCGACCAGCAAGTCGTTCACCGGATTCGCCGTGGCGCTGCTGGCGGCCGCGTTCCAGCGGCGACTCGATACCCCGATCACGACCTTGCTGCCCCGGGTCAAATGGCATCCGGACGCGCGCCCGGACACGCTGACGCTCGCGCATTTCCTCTCGCACACCCACAACCTGGACGACCGCGCACTGGTGTCGAGCGCGGCATTCACCGGGGCGATCCCGGAGGCCCAGTGGCCGCAGCTGATCGTCCGCGCAGCCCCGCGCAAGGAGCACGGCCTCTACTACAGCAACTTTGGCTACAACATCGCTGCGATGGTGATCGACGGGGTCCGCGCGGAAGGATGGAAGGCGTACCTCCAGCATGCCGTCTACCAGCCCGCCGGGATGACGGAGACCTACACCCGCGTGTCTGGCCTCGATACCAACCGGATCGCGCGTCCGCACGATCTGCGGTCCGATGGCAGCTTTGCGAGCAAGCGATTCGCCAAGACCGACGCGACCATGAACTCTGCGGGCGGTCATCTCGCCACGATGCACGATCTGGCGCGCTGGACGATCGTGCAGATGGACGGCGGCAAGATCGACGGCAAGCAGGCGTTCCCGGCCGACGCGGTGGCGCTCAGCCACAAGCTGATCGCGCGCCACACGGTCGAAGACTCCCGGCACTTTGTGTACTTCGATCGCGAGGGCTGGGCGAGCGGCTGGGACATCGGAGCGTACGAAGGCGAGCCGATGGTGAGTCGGTTCGGCGGCTATGACGCGTACCGATCGCATCTGTCGTTCCTGCCGAAGCGCCGGATCGGGGTGGTGGCGGTCACGAACGGCGGGGTCGGCCTGGTCACCGACCTGATCGCCGCGTTCGCCTACGACCTGCAGGCCGGCCGGCCCGACGCACGCGCACGCGCCGAGCAGCGATTCGCCGAGCTGGAGGAGCGTTTCAAGACCGGCGTCCAGCGGACCGCGAGCAACGATTCGACGCGCGCGGAGCGTCAGAAGCAGTCGCTCGGTCGCCCGCTCGAGGACTTCACCGGCCGCTTCACCGAGCCTGCGTTCGGCGAGATCCAGTTCGCGGTCATCGACAAGCGGCTGATGTACCGGTGGGGCGTGATGCAGGGTCCGGTCGAGATCTTCGACGCCGAAAAACACCAGATGCGGATCGAGATCGCCGGCTCGGGCGTGGTCGTGACGTTCGTCCTGCCGGAGAAGGGCCCCGCGCAGTCGATCCAGGTGCAGGAAACCACCTACACCCGGGTGCCCTGAGCCACTTCAAGTATTACTTGAAGACGGGGTGGGCGATGCACTCTTCGCACTCTTCTCCGGCCCGAACAGCGATGTGAGGTCCACCGCCACGCTCACCATCGCCAGCGCGGTGCACAGCAGGATCGCGAGGTCCCGCAGGAGCGAGGCACGCTCGACGTACAGGCCGTCGAGTTCGAGCTTTTGGCGCACGTGGGCCGCGTAGGCGGGAGACCGGAGGTCGGTCTCCGCCAGCAACGCTTCCTCGTTTGGGAACCGGAGCTGCACGAGTCCGGTCATCCCGGGCAGCACCGAGCACACTCGGCACCGGAGCGGATCGAAAGCGTCGACGAGTTCCGGCGTCTCCGGTCGCGGGCCCACCAGGCTCATCTCGCCGCGGAGCACGTTCACGAGATTCGGCAGCTCGTCGAGTTTGGTGCGCCGCAGCACACGGCCGACCCGGGTCACGCGGAGATCGTTCCGGGCGGTGACCGGCGGCCCACCAAAATCCGGGTCCGACACCATCGTGCGGAACTTGAGCATGGCGAACGGGTGGCGACCGCGGCCGATTCGGACGCTGCGAAACAGCACGCCTCCGCGCGAATCCGCGACGATCGCGATGGCGATGGCCACCAGGAGCGGAGCCAGAACCGCGATCGTGGCGCACGACACGACGACGTCGACAGTACGTTTGAGCGCCGAGGAGAGTGTGCGGTCGGCCATCCTACCCCCTCATCCAGCATCCGGCGGAACCCGCCGATCGAGCAGGTAGGTGATGCTCCTGCCTGGCCGCGTCGGACGCCAGCCCAAACTCTCGAACAACCGCCGGGACGCCAGGTTCTCTTCGGACACGGAGGCGCTGACCCGGTCGAACCCGAACGCGAAGGCCCGTTCGGTCCGCGCGGCCACCAGGCGTCTGCCGACCCCCCGACCGCGATAGTCGGGATCGACCGCGACGCAGATGCCGGCGGACGTGGCGGTGGCACCGCGCTCCGATTCGGTCCGATCCGCACCCCGGTGGCGACCGAGCAGATGTCCCAGCCGGGCGGGGACCTGATGAATGAAATCGCCTCGGACGACGGTCCACGGCCGGCTCGCGACCGCGGCGACCAGGTGCCAGAACAACTCCCGATGGAGCCGCGTCGCGTAGCCTTCCGGTGCCCCGTGCGTGAAGCCGACGATCCGCGGACCGTCCACCGCCACCACGCTGATCGTCCGGGGATTCGCCAGGAGCCACTCGTGGTACCGGCGGCCGAGTCGGGAACTGAGCGAGCCCGGGAACGCCACGCGATGAAGCTCGCCCACGCGGATCAGGTCCGCGGCCGTCATCGCCCGGATCTCGATCGGATGATCGGTTCCCCCGCTCACCGTCTCCTCCCGGTGAGCGCCTCTTCCGAGCACCTCTTCATAGACGCTCACGATCCGACGGGCGGTCTCGGAGATTTCCAGCGGCACGACGCTCGGCCGCAGCGAAGGGCGGGCGTCCCCGCACGCCAGCGTGCGCACGAGCGCCGCGGCAAGGACCGGGGCCGAAGCCTCGGCACACACCTCGCAGCCCGGCAGTCCCGCGAGTCGCTCGCGGACGTCCCCCGAATCCACGGCCACCACGGGCAGGTCGCAGGCCAGCGCCTCCTTGACGACGTTGGGCGAACCTTCGTTCGTGGATGTCAGAATCAGCACGTCGGCGGCGTTCATGAACAAGGCGACTCGCTCCGCCGGCTGACCGGTCACGACCACCAGCTCGAGCGGATGTGAGCGTCCGGCGAGTTCGCACGCCTCCCGTGCGAGCGGAAAGCGCTTGCGCGCGTTGGCGGGATCCGCCACGAACAGCGCGACGCGGCCGGTGGACGACCATCCGAGTTGCGCGCGGGCCCAGCCACGATCCACCGGGCGAAACTGCTCGAGGTCCACGCCGGCGGGGATGACATGGCAGCGCCGTTTCCACAGCAGGGGGCCGAGGTGCGCGGACACCACGATCGCAGCGTCCGCACCCAGCGAGGCGAGCCGGCTCGCGAGCCGCAGGAGGTAGTGGCGATAGCGGCGGAGACCGCGCAGGTAAGGAGCACCTTCGAGGTCGCTGCCGCCGAACGTGACCACCAGTGGGACGCCCCATTGCGCACGGCCGACCAGGCCGCATTGGCCGAACCGCGCATGCACGAGGTCGTACGGTGCCTGGCCGAGTCGCCGACGCAGCTGCCAGGCGGCGCGCAGGTAGCGCACCGGACTCACACCGCCCAGGTACGGGAACACGTCGATCTCCACGCCGCAGGCGCGGAGCGACTGCACTTCGCGTTGAACGAACGGAGCGATGTCGAGGCACGCGTCCGTGGGCCATTGGCTGGTCACGTACAGCACACGCAGAGGCCGCTTCCCGATCCCGGACCGAGCCGGCCCCCGGGATTCGGAAGTCGTCGGTCGGGCTTGCGAGTCGTGCTCCGAGATCACCAGGCCCAGCGCGCCATCGGCCTTCTTGAGCAGGCGGTGCCGGGGCCATACCCGGAGCAGGGTCTGCAGTGCCGCCCGCGACAGCCGCCCTGCCAGTGGCCGCAGGGCCGGGTGCAGCGTCACCACGCGACGAACCGGCACGGCCGTGAACCCGATCTTGGTCTTGAACGCGTGCAGGCCCTGTTCGTTGCTCACCGACTGCAACGAGCTGAGCCCGTAGCTCACGACCGCGAACTCGCGCTCGACCAGGTAGGACTTCAAGGCCGAGAACAACATCGCGTCATTGGGCCTGAGGATCAGGTGCCGGGTCTGCGAGAAGCAGCCTTCCACCTCGCACCACCGCTCGCCCTCGATGATGGACAGGAATCCCGCGAGCGTGCCGTCCTTCCACGCGCCCAGGAACCGGCGATCGGATCGGCCGATCAAAGGCTGGAAGCGCTCGTGAAACGCGCCCGGGGTGCCGTCGCCCAGGCCCACGCGGTGGCGGGTGTCGCAGTAGGCGGCGAGACCGTGCTCCAGCACCTCGTGGCCGGAGATGAAATCGATGCGGAGCTCCGAGCAGCCGCGACGGATGTTGCGGCGGGCCGCCGGAGGGAGAGCGGACAGTCGGTACCCGCGATCGTCGCAGACGTAGAGCCAGCAGTTCGTCGGACGACCCGACGCGGGGGCGACGATGTGGTTGGCGACCAGGGCGCGGGTTTGCGACATCGCCTTGCGCACCTCGGCCGCGCTCGGCCCGCGAAGGCAGAACACCGGACGGCGCTCGACCGTCCAGCGCTCGGAGCGCGCCCACCCATCGGGGGCGTACTCGGTGAGCCGCCGGAGCAGTGCCGGATCAGCCTCGATCGTTTGGCTCATCATTCATTCAGTGTGCACCCGGGTGCCCTGAGCCACTTCAAGTATTACTTGAAGATGAGGTGGGCGAACCGCTCTTCGAGCCCGTAGTAGATCATCCACACCGCGGTGAGGTCGAACGCGGCGTGGACGAACATCAGCCCCCACAGGTTGCGGGTCCGGGCGAACACCGCGCCGAACACGAGGCCGACGATTACGGCCTGCTGAACGCCGGGCAGCCCCTGCCCGCTCCAGTGCGCGGCGCCGAACAGCACGGCGCTGAGCATCACCGTCAGCATGGTCGCCCACGGCCTGGTTCCGAACAGCCGGCGGAACCGATCGAACAGGAAGCCGCGGAACACGACCTCCTCGCCGAACGCCGCGCTGAGCAGGATGGTCAGGATCATCTCCGGCAGCGCCGCGCTATTGCCGGTGAGGTGGCGATAGGCCTGGTTCACGGGCGGGGCGCCGAGCAGCGGCATCACGAGCGCCTTCATGCAGAACTTGAAGGCGACGCCGGTCAGGATCCCGACCACGATGGTGGTGACCCAGCTGCGCGGCCGGACGAAACCGAGCTCGCTCCACGGCTTGTGCGTGAGCCGGGCCCACAGCAGGATCACCAGCGCGATGATCAGCGGCATGGCCGGGACTCTGCCACGGGCGAGCGGCCGGTTCCAGAGGCGAGACGACCGCTAGTTTCGCGCCTTCACGTACTCAAAGTGGAGCGGCGGCGGTGGCGAGCCGTCGTCCTCGCGGAAGTCGATCCCGCCGAAACGGTTCACGCCCGACAGCGTCTCGCCGTGCCGCATGCCTTCGAACAGGACCAGGGCGCGCGGCTGCATGCCGTTCATGAATCCCCACGTCATGCCGGCCGGCGTGATCTTCAGGTACTCCCAGCGCCGGACCTGGAACTGCGGCGGCGCCGCCGGATTTCGCGTCTCGCCGACCACGCGCCCGTTCTCGACCCACACGCGCAGCGTGATCGTCTTGTCGCGCGGCTCCTCGGGCGTCATCCACTGATGGCCGGTCCATTCGCCGAGGTAGGCGCGCGCCTGCTCGGGGGTCGGGAATGGATGCGCCAGCAGTTGTTCCACGGTCTCGGCGGGAGCCGGACGTTGCTCGGCGTCGATGATCCGGGCGATCAACGACTGCTGATCGGCGGGTGGGCCGTATGTGGATGTCAGCCGCAGATAGGTCTTGCGTGCGTCCGCGCCTCGACCTTCGGCGATCAGGTCCTGAATCATGCGGCGGAGGATCGGCTGCGGTGGCACCAGGGTCGCTCCCAGCGATGTTCCGATCGAGTCGTAGTAGGTCAGGACCCGGCCGGGGGTCGTGGGTGCCGCCAGCATCGAGTAGTCGCGGAACACTTCCCGCAGGCCGAGGTACATCGCGAGCATCGGCATGGTCGTGTGATTCTCGTGATCCAGGTGCTCCCGCTGAAGGATCCACGAGCGGGGCGCGGCAGCGGTCAGCGCGCGCCACGTGTCGTCCCGCCAGCCGTAGCGGGCTTCGTAGGAGACGTAGCGCAACGGCGTGGGTGGTTTGGAGCGCGCGCTCGCGGTCGCGTGGGCGATCAGCTTCTTCGGCAGCCAGTCGTCGCCGAACAGGGTCGGCGTGTCGATCGCGATCACGACGCGAATCCCGGGACGCGTCGCGGCTGCCCAGGTGGCGAGGATGCCGCCGCTCGAATGGCCGATCAGCACACGCGGCGCATCGCCGCGGAACTGGCGGTCGACCTCCGGCAGCAGTTCGCGCTCGATGAAGTCGAGGAACTTGTCGCCGTTCTCGCTGGCGCTGCTGCCGCTCACCGACAGGCCGGGTGGCGTCAGGTCCTGGACGCGCAGTCGCGCGGATTCCTCATCGGTGCGGCCGGGACGGTTCGCGATCGCGACGATCACGCACTCGGGGATCTGGCCGTTCGCGGCCAGTGCCTCGCTGACGGTGGTGGCGGTCGCAACGTTCGCTTCGCCGTCGAGCACCACCATCACCGGGTAGCGCCGCTCGGGTCCCGTGCGTTCGTAGGAGGGAGGAAGCACGACGAAGATCTGACGCGTCTGCCCGAGGATCGCGGACTCGAACTGGAAGGCGCGCGCCGGGCTCGACGGCTCGGGGACGCGATCGTGCGCCGGGTCGGCGATCAGTGCGGGCGCCGCGAGCGCGGGGTTCGCGAACGCGAGGAACAGGCCGATCACGAGGCCGCGCAGGAGGGGCATGGCTATGGGACGCTCGATGTCAGGGATTCGTTGGATGGAACAGGATTTCCGCGGCCGGGCGCGCCTTCTCCGGCGCGCTGACGTCGAGTAGCATCGCAGGTCCATGTCCTCGTTCAAGCTCCACAGCCCCTATCAGCCGATGGGGGACCAGCCCCAGGCGATTGCGGAATTGCTGGAGGGCCTGCGCTCCGGCCAGCGTTATCAGACGCTGCTCGGCGTGACGGGATCGGGTAAGACGATGTCCGCAGCGTCGGTGATCGCGGCGTGGGGTCGGCCGACGCTCGTCATCTCGCACAACAAGACGCTCGCGGCCCAGCTGTATGGCGAGTTCCGCCAGTTCTTCCCCGAGAACGGCGTCGGCTATTTCATCTCCTACTACGACTACTACCAGCCCGAGGCGTACGTCCCCTCGACCAACACGTACATCGCCAAGGACGCGACCATCAACGACGACATCGACCGCCTGCGGCTGCAGGCGACCTCGATGCTGCTCGAGCGCGACGACGTGGTCATCGTGGCGAGCGTGTCGAGCATCTACGGCCTCGGCGCGCCCGAGGACTGGAAGGGGATGCGGGTCGACGCGGAGGCCGGCGCGCGCATGCGCCGCCAGGACCTGCTCGAGAAGATGGTCGCCATCCAGTACACGCGCAACGACGTGGCGCCCGAGCGCGGCACGTTCCGGGTGCGCGGCGACGTGATCGAGGTGCATCCGGCGTACGAGAGCCACCTGGTGCGGATCGAGTTGGACGACGACGTGGTCGCGCGGCTGTCGGCGGTCGACCCGGTGACCGGCCAGGTGCTGCGCCGCATGGACCGGCTCGCGCTCTACCCGGCCAAGCATTTCGTGACGCCCGAGCCGCGCCGGATGGCGGCGCTCTCGTCGATCCGCGAGGAGCTGCGCGAGCGACTCGAGGTGCTGCGGGCGGAGAACAAGCTGCTCGAGGCCCAGCGACTCAAGCAGCGCACCGATTACGACCTCGAGATGCTGGCCACGATCGGAACCTGCCCGGGGGTCGAGAACTACTCGCGTCACCTGTCGGGCCGCGCGCCTGGGGAACGACCCGGCTGCCTGCTCGACTACTTCCCGAAGGACTTCCTGCTGATCGTTGACGAATCACACGTTACGATCCCGCAGGTCGGCGCCATGTACGAGGGGGACCGGTCGCGCAAGCAGACGCTGGTCGAGTTCGGATTCCGGCTGCCGTCGGCACTCGACAACCGCCCGCTGCGCTTCGACGAGTTCGAGGCCCAGGTCGGGCCGACCCTCTACGTCTCGGCGACCCCGGGCAACTTCGAGATGGAGCGCTGCCACGGCGTGTTCGTCGAGCAGGTCATCCGTCCGACCGGGCTGATCGATCCGGAGATGATCATCCGACCGATCGGCGGGCAGGTCGACGATCTGATCGCCGAGATCCGCACCACCACCGCGCGCAACGAGCGGACGCTGGTCACCACGCTCACCAAGCGGATGGCCGAGGACCTCACCGACTATCTCGGCGAGGCCGGGATCAAGGTGCGCTACCTGCATAGCGACGTGGACGCGCTGTCACGGGTCGACATCCTGCGTGGGCTGCGGCTCGGCGAGTTCGACGTGCTGGTCGGCATCAACCTTCTGCGCGAGGGACTCGACCTGCCGGAAGTGTCGCTGGTCGCGATCCTCGACGCCGACAAGGAAGGCTTCCTGCGCTCCGAGCGCTCGCTGATCCAGACGGCGGGCCGTGCGGCGCGCAACGTCGGCGGGCGCGTGATCATGTACGCGGACGTCATGACCGACTCGATGAAGCGCGCGATCAGCGAGACTGACCGCCGGCGCAGGAAACAGCTCGCGTGGAACGCCGAGCACGGCATCACGCCGCGCACGATCGTGAAGAGCGTCGAGGAGATCATGCGCGCGACCTCGGTCGCCGACTCGATGCGCTCCGAGGAGAAGGATCAGCTGCGCGGCCTGCTGGCGGCGGTCGAGTCGGAGGGCGCCGACGCGCTGCTGATGCGGCTCGAGGGCGAGATGCTGGAAGCGGCACGGGCGCTCGAGTTCGAGCGCGCGGCCAGCCTGCGCGACCGGATCGACGAAGTACGCTTGACGCTCGCGACCGCCGGCGTGCTGGGGGTCGGCACCACCGACGCTCCGCTCCGCGGCACCGGACGCGGTCAGAGTCGTGGCAAGAGTGGCAGCGGACATCGCGGAGGGCGTCGCTGATGCTCGAGCAGGTCGCGCTTCCCCTGGTGAAATGGGCGCTGTCCGAGGACGTGGGCAACGGCGACATCACCACGCTCAACACGCTGCCGTCGGGGACCGGCGCGCGCGCGTCGATCATGGTGAAGGAGCGGGGCGTGGTCGCGGGGATCGAGGTCGCGCGGCTGGTGTTCCGCGAACTGGATCCGACGATCAAGTTCGAGACCCTGCTCCCGGACGGCACCTTGGTGCAGCCGGGCGTCGCGGTGGCGCGAATCTCCGGCTCGGCGGGCCCGATCCTGACCGGCGAGCGGACCGCGCTCAATTTCCTCCAGCGCCTGTCGGGCGTGGCGAGCATCACCCGCCGGTTCGTCGACGCGGTGGCGGGCACCGGTGTCACGATCCTCGACACGCGCAAGACGACGCCGGGCATGCGCTACCTCGAGAAGTACGCGGTCAAGATGGGGGGTGGCGAGAACCATCGCTACGCTCTGTGGGACATGTACCTGGTGAAGGACAACCACATTCGCGCGGCGGGCGGGGTGACCGCGGCGATCGAGCGGATCCTGCGCACGCGCCAGGACGTGCTGCTCGAGGTCGAGGTCGAGTCGATCGCCCAGCTGCGCGAGGCGCTGCGTCCGGGCGTCGACCGGATCCTGGTCGACAACCGGTCGATCGAGGAGGTTCTGGCGGCGGTCGCCGAGGTCGACCGGTATTCGCAGATGCACCCGGTCGAGGAGCGGATCAAGCGTGCGAGCGCGAAGCGGTGGCCGGAGGTCGAGGTGTCGGGCGGGATCACGCTCGACACGGTGCGCGCCTATGCGGCGACCGGCATCGACTACATCTCGGTCGGTGCGCTCACCCATTCGGCGCCGGCGCTCAACCTGAGTCTGGAGATCGAGGATGTCGGCTGAGCCGCCGCCGCAGTCGCCGCCGCGCGCGCGGCCGCGCGCACCGAGGGCCCCCGAGGACGTCCCGCGTTTCGACCGGACGAGCTTCCACGCACTCCTCGCCACCCGCCGGCTTGGCCGCATGCTGCTGGTGCGCGACCACGCCGGTTCGACCAACGACGTGGCGTGGGAGGCACTCGCCGAGGGGCTGCCCGACGGCGTGACGGTGGTCGCCGTGGCACAGGAGGCGGGGCGTGGGCGCAGCGGTCGCCGCTGGTTCATGGCGCCGGGACGCGGCCTCGCGCTCTCGGTTGCGCTGCATCTGGGCTGCGATCGCAAGCAGGTCAGTGCGTTGCCGCTGGTCGCGGGACTCGCGCTCGCGCAGGCGCTCGAGGCGCTCGGGGTGAAGGCCGATCTCAAGTGGCCGAACGATCTGCTGATCGACGGGCGCAAGCTGTCGGGCGTGCTGGTCGAGCTGCGGCGGATGCCGGGCGGCGACGCACAGCTCGGCGAGGCGGTGGTGATCGGGGTGGGCGTGAACGTAACCGAGCGGGACGAGGATTTCCCCGAAGCGCTGCGCGCGACCGCCACGTCGCTCGCGATCGCTGGTCACGAACTCACCCGGGAAGCGGTGGCGGCGCAGTTCCTCAACCAGCTCGAGCCGCTGTGGGACGAGCTGCAGGAGGGGAGCCGCGCCGCACTGCTGGGTGCGTGGAAGCAGCGCGCGTCGTTCTGGGGTCGTCCGGTGACGGCCGCGACGCCGACCGGCCCCGTCACCGGCGTGGCAGTCGATCTCGATCCGGACGGCGCGCTGATCGTGCGGCGCGACGACGACTCGCTGGTCACGGTGGTCGCAGGCGATCTCACGGTTTCGGCCGGCGGAGTCTGAGCATGACGATGCCCCCCGGCCCTCCGGTCGAACCGCGCGACAACCTCGAGCTGGCCGAGGATCCCGAGCAGGACCCGCGGGCGCGCAATCCGCACTGGCCGCCCGATCGGCGTCCCACCGCGCCGCGCGAAGACGACATGTCGTTCCTCCAGCATCTCGACGAGCTGCGCGTGACGCTGGTGCACGTGGCGATCGCGACGCTGGTCGGTGCGATCGGCGGCTGGATGCTGGCGCCCTACGTGCTCGAGGACCTGATCCACCGCACCACCGGGACGGCGATCCTGATGACGCCGCTCGAGCCGGTGAACGAGCGGGTCAAGATCGCCCTGCTGATCGGCGTGATGCTGGCAGGGCCGTACGTGTTCTATCGGATCTGGCAGTTCATCGTGCCGGGGCTGCTCAAGAAGGAGCGGTCGCTGGTGCTGCCGATGTCGCTCGCGTCGATGCTGCTGTTCGCGGCCGGGGTGGCGATCTCGTACGTGTACGTGGTGCCGATGATCGTGGACGTGCTGGAGGCGTTCAAGACGCCGAGCATGGTCGTCCAGGTCCGCTTGTCCGAGCTGCTCGGCTTCTTCTATAACGTGTCGCTGGCGTGCGGGGTGATCATGCAGCTCCCGCTCGTCACCATGACGCTGACCTCGATGGGTCTGGTCACTCCCGGTTTCCTGATGCGCCAGTGGCGCTACGCGGTGGTGGGCGGATTCGTCGTGACGGCCGTGATCACCCCGGGTGACGTGATCACCGCGCAGCTGGTGCTGGGCGGACCGATGGTGCTGCTCTACTTCATCAGCGTGGGTCTTTCGTGGCTGGTGGCGCGACGCCGCAAGCCGAATGTCGACTCCGAGGAGGTTCCGAGTGCCGACCAGGCGTAAGGCAGCGGGCGCGAAGAAGGCACCGGTCGCGAAACGCGGCGGGCGCGCGAGCCTCCGTTCGCGACCGGCCAGCCGCCACGACCGGCGGTTGATCGCGGTCGACGTCGGCAACAGCGAGACGGTGGTCGGGCTGCTCCACCAGCGCGCGGTCCTGAAGTACTGGCGGCTGACCAGCGGGCGACAGACCGCCGACGAGGTGCGCCTGCAGCTCGATGCGCTGTTGCGCGACGCCGGCCTGGCGGCGAACGACAAGCCGGGGGCGGTGCTGTGCTCGGTCGCTCCGTCGCTGACGCTGCCGTGGCTCGCGGCACTCGAGCAGCGCTCGGGTGCGGCGCCGATCGAGGTGAATGCGCAGACCGCGCGCTCGCTGCCGATCCGCTATCACGATCGCTCGGCGGTCGGCGCCGACCGGATCGCGAACGCGATCGCGGCGCGCGGCTTCTACGGCACGCCGGCGATCGTGGTCGATCTCGGCACCGCGACCACCTTCGACTGCGTCTCGCAGCAGGGCGCGTATCTGGGTGGCGTGATCGCGCCGGGCGTGATCACCTCGGCCGAGGAGTTGTTCCGCCGCGCCGCGCGCATCCCGCGGGTCGAGCTGCGGCGGCCGGCGCGCGCGCTCGGTCGCACGACCGAGGAGAGCCTCCAGGCGGGGGTCGTGTTCGGCCACGCCGGCCAGGTCGACGTGCTCGTCCGCCGGCTCGCGCTCGAGATGAAGGGAACGCCGCATGTCATTGCAACCGGCGGGCTGGCGAAGGTAATCGCGCCCGAATGCGAGACCGTCAACGTGGTCGACGAGACGCTGACCCTGCGGGGGATGGCGCTGCTGTGGGAG
>Ga0210380_10000612_pt1 | contig 15476 bp, 14 predicted proteins | sample PLM4_5_coexredo_FD_155476 | JGI IMG/M metagenome (GOLD analysis project Ga0210380, IMG submission 155476) | Groundwater sediment microbial communities from an aquifer in East River, Colorado, USA - PLM4_5_coex redo | ecosystem: Environmental > Terrestrial > Soil > Riparian zone | place: USA... | reverse complement strand
ACCGGGACCTCTCTCGGCGCTCCACCGTGGCGATTTTCGGATGCGGACCCACGAAGCCGGCTCCCGGCAGTGGAACCGGAGCCGCAGCGACTGCCCGCGCCAGGCATTAATGCCCGGCGGTCGGGGGCCGGACCTCCCGCGGTGCGGTTCGCGCCGCAGTCCCAGGACGCCACTCCTTGCTCCGTCTCTAGGATCGTCTCCGGAAGACGCCCCCTGCTGAGCCAGGATGCGAATCCTTATATTATAAATTCGTTACGTAGTCAATAGCAAAGTCGAGATGTAGTCGAAAATGTCGATCCTGGGCTCGCGCTTCGCGGTGCTTGCCCGGACTGCCGTTAGCGCGCGGCCAGCACGATCATGAGCGTGCCGTGCGCAACGTAGTAGCCGGCGATGGCGGTGATGATCCGGTTGGCCCAGGAGCGATACTGCCGGTCCGTCATCGCCAGCAGCACTTTGGCGGCGAGGCTGGTGCCGATCATCGACGCGATGATAGCCAGACCGGCAACGATCGGATCGATTGACGCCGCCTGATCGATCACGGCGCCGAAATAGATCAGCTTCGCGGCGTGACCGAAAATCTGGCACACCGCCTTGGTGGCGACGATCTCGCGCCGGTCGAGCTTGCCGCCGAGGAAGAACGTATCGATCAGCGGCCCGGAGACGCCGGTGAGCAGTATGAGCGTCATGCAGGCGACGCCGTAGATCGCGCCCTGACGCATGCTCTCGGGATTCGGACGGTAGCTCGCCGGCGCCATCCGCGCCAGGAACGGGGTCAGCCCGAGCATGAGCAGGGCCGCGGGCTTGCTCGGGACGTAGCGCCACAGCGACCACAGCAGCAAGGCCGCGGCGCAGCCGAGGATGTAGGGCGTGACGGCGCCCCAGCGCACATAGCGCCACCACAACAGCCCGCGCCATCCGTTCGACGCCATCTGCGTCACGCCGTGCAGCATCATGGCTTCCGGCACCGGCAGCATCGCCAGCAGGACCCCGACCAGGATCATTCCGCCCGCCATCCCGAAGATGCCGGAGAGAAACGACGTGCCGACCATGGTCAGGCACAAGGCGGCGATCAGAAGCGGGCTCATGGCGCGAGGCTCCGCCCTCCGAATGATCCCGGCGGCAGCGCAGGGCAAGCTGAGTTACCGCACGCTCAGCATCAGCTTTCCTGATGCTTGTCACATTTGACTGCCTGCCCGGTCCCGCGTTATCGAAGGATCAGGACCAGCTTTCTTGACGATGGCGCGATGCGCAAGCTGCCCTTCCTCAACGGCATCCGGGCATTCGAGGCGGCCGCGCGCGCCGAAAGCTTCGCCAAGGCCGCCGGCGAGCTCAATGTCACGCCCGCCGCCGTCAGCCGGATGGTGCAGCTGCTCGAGGAACGCACGGGCGTGCCGCTGTTCGAGCGCAAGGCGAACCGGCTCACCCTCACCGCCGCCGGCCGCGCCTATCAGGGCGGTCTAACGCCGATCTTCGATCAACTCGCGAACCTGGCCGCGCAGGTCACCGCGCTGGCGGGATCGCGCGTGCTCACCATCGGCGTCGGACCGACCTTCGCCACCCGCTGGCTGATCCCGCGGCTGGCGGACTTTCAGCGGCGGGAGCCGGAGGTCGAGGTCCGCTTCGCCACCGGCGGCGCGACGGTGCCTTACAACGACGAATGGACCTGCGGCGTCAGGCTGGGCGACGGCAACTGGCCCGGGTTTGCGGCGGAGCGATTGTTCGCGGCCGATCTGCGGCCGGTGTGCTCACCGGTGACGGCGAAGCGCCTGCGCACGCCGGAGGACTTTGCGCAAGTCACGCTGCTGCGGGTCGCGCACGCCGCCGACGAATGGCCGCGCTGGTTCGACGCGGTCGCGCTGCCGAAGGTTCGCGCCAGGGGGCCGGAGTTCGAATTTTACGGCCAGGCCCTGCAGGCGGCGGCCGACGGCGTCGGCGTCGCCATGGGCATCAGCCCCTATGTCGACGACGACCTCAACGCGGGCCGGCTGATCGCGCCGTTCGCGCAGTCGGTATCGAAAGGCGAGCACTGGTATCTGATCTATCGCGAGGGGCGCCGGGACGAGGCGGCATTTCAGGCCTTCCGGGCCTGGATCGTGCGCGCCGCCGCGCGCTCGCAAGCGCGCCGGCGAGCGGACGGCAACCGGCGACGGAAATGACGATCGACGCAGCCGCCTGAAACGTCATCAGTTTGCGCATTGGCGCGCGTAGGCGTTCACGCCGCCGACGCCCTCACGGCGCGCGCATGGCCTCGATGCTCTGCTCGATGTGGGTGCGCGCCTCCTTGAGCGCCGGCACCAGCGTGTCGACCAGGGTGGAGCGGCGGACCGCCGAGCGAAAATAAGTCAGGCCCAGCGTCGCCAGCACGACGCGGTGCGCCATTGATCGCACCGCGATCGTGCCGGAATTCCTGGGCTCGACGTTCAGGTCCCGCTCGGCGAAGCCACGGCTGCGCGTCGAGCGGACCAGCTGCTGGACCACGCGCGCGAGGTTCTTGAGGCGGTCCTCGGCGTGGTCGGAGGCGCTCAGCATACGCACCAGCAGCTGCCGCTCCTCCTTCGGACAGTAGGCCAGATAGGCGCGTCCGAGCGCGCGCGAAATCAGGCTGAGCCGCATGTTGATGGTGGCGTGGAACGGCGAAACCGGGCTGTCCGCAATGGTGCTGAAGCGGACGAACACGGCGTCTTCCTGCAGCACCGCCACCGCCGCCGGCCACTTCAGCTTGCGCGTGAGCTCGATCGCCCAGGGCCGTGCGGCCTCGATCACCATCGGCGCCCCATGGAAGCCGCTGCTCAGCGCGGCGACCTTGGACGTCACCTGGTAGCCGCCGAGCCGGCTGTCGCTGGCGGCAAAACCCTCCGCGATCAGGGTTTCCAGCAGGCGGACAATGGTCGGCTTCGGAAGGCCGGTGCGCTGGTGCAGCTCGCCGACGCTGGTGACGCGCTGCCGGTTGAGCTCGGCGAGGAGAGCGAGCGCGCGCTGCACGGACTGGACCGGCGGGAAGGACGGCATGACACCGCGTTACCGCAGGTCGGCCTGCCTGTCACGATCGACGGCAGATGTCCTCGGCGACCGTGAGCACCACCTTGCCGATCTGCTCGTTGGCGTCCATGAGCGCATGCGCCTCGGCGACCGCGGCCAGCGGAAAGGTGGCACAGACATGCACGCGGATGCGGCCGTCCTCCAGCAGCGGCCAGACCTGCGCCACCAGCTCGGCGGCGATCCGGCCCTTATAGGCGGGCGGGCGCGGACGCAGGGTCGCGCCGGTGAGCGTCAGGCGACGCCGGACGATGTTGCGGACATTGACCTCGGCGGTGGCGCCGAGATGGCTCGCCAGCAGCACCACCCGGCCATCGTCCTTCAGCAAGGCGAGCTCGCGCTCGGTGTAGGGGCCGGCCTGACCATCGAGAACGACATCGACGCCGCGGCCGTCGGTCAGCCGTCGCACCTCCGCTCCCCAATCCGAGGTCCGGTAGTTGATGGCCGCCTGGGCCCCGGTTTCCAGGCAGATCCGGCACTTCTCCTCGGTGCCGGCGGTCGCCAGCACGCGCGCGTCGCGCAGCGCACGTGCGATCTGGATCGCCGCCATGCCGACGCCGCTGGTGCCGCCTTGCACCAGCACGGTCTCGCCATGGTCGAGGCGGCCCAGCCAGACCATGCTGTTCCAGGCGGTGAAGAACGCCTCCGGCAGGGCGGCGGCCTCGACGAAATCGAAGCCCTTCGGGATCGGCATGCACTGCACTGCGGGCACGCTGCAGAACTCGGCATAGCCGCCGCCATTGGCCAGCGCACAGACGGCTTCGCCCGGCCGCGGCCAGTCCACGTCCGGCGCAACGCGGTCGATGACGCCCGCCACGTCGAGCCCGAGCACCACGGACGCGCCGGGCGGCGGCGGGTAGAGCCCGCGCCGCTGCTGCACGTCGGGCCGGTTCACGGCGGCGGCGGCGACCCGGATCAGCACCTCGCCGGGTCCCGGCGAGGGTACCGCGCGCTCGACCAGGCTCAATACCTCTGGGCCGCCGGGCGCGCGGACATGAACCGATTTCATTTGGACCGATTTCATGGAGCCAGCGGCAGCACGGGCGAGGGAGAGTGCCGTCACTGCAATCCCGCAGGCATCGGGTATTCGTCGGCATTGAGCACCAATCCCGGCTTGCGCGAGAAGTCGAGGCGCGGCGGGGCGAAGATGTCGATCAGCCAGGAGCGCTTGTCGCCGACATTGCGGCTCGTATGCACGACCTTGGGCGGGATGACGATCACCGACGGGCTCGCGATCTCCAGGTGCTCGTCGGGACGCCATTGGGACATGTCCGGCACCCAGGGATAGCGAAGATGGTGGATGTAATCGCCCTCGAGCAGCAGCGACGCCTGCTCGAAATCATCATGGGCGTGCGGGCTGAGCTTCTTGACGTCGCGCGGCGCGCTGCGCTTGGTGAGCACGTTGATCATCAGGTTCGTGCAGCGGAACAGCCGCATATTGGTGTCAGGCTTGTCGTAGTCGAACGGCTTGTAGTTGCGCAGCTTGAAGCCGCCGGGTGGATCAGGCCAGGACACCAGCGGCGCGATCTCGCCAGCGCCGTCCGCGTAGGTCGCGGCGTTGTCCGCCTTGGCGAGCAAGTCGGCGGCGCGGTTCGACAGCACGCGAACCAGGTGGCCCGCGCCCTTCGCCACCACCTCGCTCGGCCCGGGCGGGACGATGGTGAGCGACTCCGGCGCCGCCTCGATCGTCTCTGCGCCCGCCTTGATGGTGGCCGCGACGCCGCCGAGCAGCACCATGTACTCGTCGGGATGATCGCTGCGGCTCAGCACCGCGCCCGGCTCGACCGCGGACATGGCGACCACGAAATTGGCGCCGCGCGTGATCCAGGTCCGGCTGCCGGTTTCCGTCAGCTGCGGCGGGGCTTCATAGGCGCGGCCGGCGCTGGCCGGCCTGATCTGCGCGCTCATTCACGGGGTCTCCCTATCGACGCCTGGCGTCAGGCATGAGCACTCTTAGCTTGAGCGGTGTTGGCCGGTGCGCCGAGCGAGCGGATCTCGGCCAGAGCCTGGGCCGCCGCCTTGCGCATGAAGCTCTGGTCGGAGGCGACCACGAACGCGGTCGCTCCCTGGTCGCGCAGCCACGATGCCTCGGCCTGGCCACCGACGAACACGCAGACGGGCTTGCCGGCGGCGCGTGCGGCCTTGCCGATCCGTTCAACCGCGCTGCGCACCTCGGGGGCATCGGAGGATTTTGCCCCGAGCGCAACGGCAAGGTCGCCGCGTCCGATGAAAAGCGCGTCGATGCCATCCACCGTGGCGATGGCGTCGATCTCGTCGAGCGCTTCCGGGTCCTCGATCTGCGCGATCACGGTGGTGGCGGCGTCGGCTGCTTCGACTGTCTTCCACATGCCGGTGGCGCCGTAGCCGGCGTGCCGTGGCGAGCCCGAGTAGCCGCGGCGGCCACCCTGGTAGCGGCAGGTCGCGGCCACCTCGCGGGCGCGGGCTGCGCTGGCCACGTGCGGCACCAGCACCCCGGTCGCGCCGCAATCGAGAACGGACAGAATGCTCGTCGCGCTCTGCACGCGCACCAGCGCCGCCGTGCCGGCGGCCCTTGCGGCGAGCAGTGCCGTGTCGGTCGCCATGCGGTCGAATGGCGCGTGCTCTTCGTCGATCACGACGAAGTCGAAGCCGAGCGCGCCGAGGATCTCGGTCGCGTGGGTGGTCGGCGTCTTGACGAAGGTGCCGATCAGATGCTCGCGGGCGAGCAGCCGGCTGCGGAGCATCGTGGGGTCGGCCATCTCACCTGCTCTCGTCATGCGCTCTTGTCACGCACTCTTGTTACGCACTCTTGTTACGCACTCTTGGCGAGCGCCGGCGCCTCATTGGCGCCGAGGCCGGCCAGGCGCATGGCATTGAGGCTCACCATCTTGCGGATGTCCTCCTCGCCATAGCCGAGCTGCTGCAGCAGGCCGATGATCTGGCGGAAGCCCTCGACCGGGGAGGGGTTGTTGGTCTGGCCGAGATCGGAGCCGAAGAAGGTGCGATCGACCCCGGCGGCGTCGATATAGCTCTTGAGCTGTTCGGGCGTGAACGACTTGAAGCGCGAGTCGATGAACATGCAGATCGAGTGCTCGATATAGACGCCGAGCTCGAGCAGGCGGGGAAAGTCCTTCACCGTCGCGCCGACCGTGTAGGTCGGGTGGTTAACCAGGAGCCGGTTGCAGCCGCGGCGCCTGGCTTCCTCGAACAGCGGCCACACCTCGCTGATATGCAGGTGCCCGCAGGACAGCACGGCGTCATGTTCGGCGACCAGGTCCAGAATCGGCTTCACCTCGTCGCGCAGGTCGCCGTGCTCGTCCACCACGGAGAGCGCGGTCGCGCGCCGCATCTCGGACTTGGCCACCAGAAGCTTCTTGTTGTGCCCTTCGCGGATGTGATTGGCGGCGGAGACGGTGGGCATCCAGACCACCTTGCTGCCCATCTTCAGCGCGTGCTCCACGGCATAGGCGTTGAAGCCACCGAGCGCGTTGTTGAGCACGATGGCGCCGAGCGGCTCCACGCCGAGATGCGCATAGCGCTCACGGATCAGCTCGACGATCGGCGCGGTCGGGTAGTAGTGGTCCTTGAACAGGACCGCGCGCATGCCGGCCGTGGCGGCCTCCTCCACGGCATCAATATGGTCGACCAAGCGCGCCATCACGGAAGGGCCGCTGTGGCAGTGCAGGTCGACGGCGCCACGCATCAGGGCGTCCACTGACGCCTCCTTCGTCCCCGCCTTGCTGTCGCTCATGGCCGCTTCCTTTCGCCGTTGCGGCGACGACGCTAGCCGATAAGGAGCGTGCGACGGCGGGCGAATGCTGCCTGTTTCGCGCTGCGAAACGCGCCCACAAAGGCGCTCCATCGGCAGTCGGGTCGGCTACGCTGCCCAAAAATAACCGGCGCAGCTCCGCGGCGGGCATGGGAGGACAGCATGAAAACTTGCATCGCTCGAAGGGTCGCGCTTGCCATCATCGCAACGGGCCTCTGGGTGGGACCGCCGGTTGCTTGGTCGCCGGCCTCGGCCCAAACCTGGCCGTCGCGGCCGGTCACCATCATCCTGCCGTTCGCCCCCGGCGGGGGGACCGACCTGCTGGCGCGTGCGCTCGCGCAGGACCTCGGCGAGAGGTTTGGCCAGCAGTTCGTGGTCGACAATCGCGCCGGCGCGGGCGGCAATGTCGGCGCCGCTGCCGTCGCCAAAGCCGCCCCCGACGGCTACACGATACTGTTCGGCACGCCCGGGCCGCTCGCGAATAACAAGCTGATGTACAAGAACCTGCCGTTCGATCCGGAGCAGGCCTTCACGCCGATCGTGCTGATTGCCAAGTCGCCCCTGATCATCGCGGCGAAGGTGTCGCTTCCGGTGAAGGATATCAAGGAGCTCGCGGCGTACGCCAAGGCAAACCCGGGCAAGCTCAATGTCGGCGTTCCCGGCAACGGAACGCTTGGCCACATCACCTCGGTGCTGCTGCAGAGGGAGCTCGGGATCAGCATGACGGACGTGCCGTATCGCGGCACGGCGCTGGTGGTGAACGACCTGCTCGGGGGCCAGGTCGACCTCGCGATGGATTTCATGCCGTCGTACGTGCCGCTGGTGCGCGAGGGCAAAGTCCGCGCGCTCGCCGTCACAACCGGCAAACGCTCGAGCGATCTGCCGGACGTGAACACCGTGCAGGACGCCGGATTCCCGGGATTCGAGGCCACCGCCTGGTATGCTCTGGCGGCGCCCGCGGGTACGCCCAACGAGATCATCGACAAGCTCAACGCCGCCGCCAATGCGTTCCTGAAGAGCCCGAAGGGGCAGGAAACACTCGCCAACCTGAGCATGCAGGCCGTCGGCGGCTCCCCGGCCGATCTGAAGGCCTTCATCGCCTCCGAGCTGCAGAAGTGGGGCCCGGTGGTGAAGGAGGCGAACATCGCGATGTGACGCGCTCGGGATCGGCGGGAAGGGCGATGGCGAAGTACCTCGAGGATTTTCGCGAAGGGGAAGTCTGGCAGAGCGGATCGATCGTGATCGGCGAAGACGAGATGGTTGCCTATGCCAAGGCGAACGATCCGCAGCCGATCCATGTCGACCCGGACGCGGCCAAGAATGGGCCGTTCGGCGGGATCATTGCCAGCGGATGGCAGATCGCTGCGCTGTCCATGCGCCTTTTCGTCGAAGCCGGCGGTCACGGCGATGCGCCCATCGTCGGAATCGGGATCGACGAACTGCGCTGGAGGCAGGCGGTCCGGCCCGGCGACGCGCTCCGCACCACTCGCGAGATCGTCGAGGTGCGCAGGTCCGCGTCCAGGCCGGACCGCGGAACGATCCGCACCCGCGTGACCGTCCTGAACCAGCGCGACGAGGTGGTGATGACGTATTATGCGCTCGGCCAGGTGCGGGCGCGCACTACGGTCTCTGAAGCGACGTAACCCGCGGTCAGAGGTGGAGTCGCTATTGGGGAACGATGACCTTGGCTCTTCGGCGCGCCGCCATTCTCGAATCAATGGCAGTCTCGGTCGAGATCTTCTTATGCTCATTCAATTCACGCAGCAAAGCGAGAATGAAGGGGCTTAGTTTCCTGTAGATGTCCTCTATGGAGTCTATTCGTACCGAACGACTGAAAATGCTGCTCACATCGGCTTTGACAGGCACGCCAATGATCTCGACGTGTTTCTCTGCTTCAATGAGGGCCACCACGTCGCGAAAATGGCGCGCAGTAAAATAGCTGATATCGTCACCTTTCTTGCTGATATATGTTCCGCTGGGGTCTCCATCCGTCACGACGAACAAGAGCCGGCGTTTGGCGCGGCTCTTCTTGAGCCGTTGGTAGCACCACATGGCGGCTTCCCCATCGTAAGCGAAATAATGCATCCCTGTGTGCAGGATGGCGCACAATCGGTGGACCGTCGATAAATTGTGAGGCTCCTCGCGGGTCTTGAAGACGACGTAATGCATCGGACGATTGCGGCCGATGACATCAGTGATGATCTCGCCGGTGGTCGTATGACCAATGATTTCTGTTGCGATTTCACCCTTGGTCAAGAAGTCGCTCAAACGGTCGGCGATCATGTAGGCGAGTTTGTAACGCTCATCGACTTGCATGGAGCAGGATACATCGAGCAGAAGGGAGGCGATCGTTTCCTGCTCTTCCTGCGCCTCTTCGATCAACGTCACCTCGGGTGGGGCGCTGATGGGGTCAATGACTTTTTGCGTCAAGTAGCCGAGCAGGAATCCGCCTTCCTCCGATGGGACCCAGCGCATGGTCGATTTAAGCGCCCGCGTTTCTTCGGCGTATTGAAGCCATGATTTTTGCGCCTTTGTCAGCTCCCGCCCGTGCTGCTCATACAGTTCTTTGATCGAGGCAGGGACGGTCCACACACGAAAGTTCTGGGCTCGCGTAATCTGATCTTTGACGGCGGCCGAAGCGGGGCGGTAATAATTCAGCTTTGGTCGCGCTTTGCGTTCTGTCTTGCGTTCAAAATCGGTCGCATGTTGTTCGGGGTAAGTGCGTGACTTGTTTTTCTCTTTAGTCGGTGCGTCCAGCTGTCCCTGCAGCGGGCTGCCAAGGGTGGCGCGGATTCTTTCCTTCATCTCGAGATAGCTCAATACGGCTTCATCCGGCTCCTCCATGAGAAGTGGAAAGAATCCGGCCACGACCTCGTTCAAGTCGGCAAGTCGGCCAAAGAATTTGGCGAACTGATGCCTTTTGCTGTAAATGCGCCGAATCAGCTTGGCATTTTCATGAGGTCTTCTAGCTGTTCCAAGAGTTTGTTCGTCTGTCAGCAGGGGTTCCAGCGCAGTTGTCGCGGCGGCCAATGCGGGCACGGTCTCGCGCGCCACCCGCAACGTGATGAGAAAGGCCTGCAAATCATAGTTGATGATGTCTGTCCCGGACGTGGTGAGGAGATATTCGTGGAGAGCACCGAGGTTCTTATGGATGCCGGCATATTCCCGGTATCTGCTCTGTACGAACGCGGCGTAGCCGATGACATCTATGCCGGCATCGAGCATATGGGCCGGCTCTGAGTGCGACGGTCTTATGGCCGTGACAAATTCCACGTCGAGAAAGCGCAAAGCAACCGCCCGCAAATCATGCAAGGCGCGTTCGGCTTTCGGGTTCGACAGAACAACAGGCAGGAACCCGACAGGACTGCCGCTCTTCAGCCCGGCCAGGCTTCTCAGCACATCATGCGGATTTGCCGAGAGTCGTTTTCTGGCGCCGTCAGGCATAATGAGCTGAAGACCTTCGTTTCACTGAATGCTTGTCGGAAGCGCGCGATCGGCGCACCGACAATCTTCGGGCCGTCCGGGCTCTTGCTCGGGAGCACAAAGCTCGAGAGCGCCGTCCGATATCGGGCATTGAGGTCGATGACGCGCTCGCGATAGCGGAGCTAGTTGACGTCTGATGTACCTGGGCAGAGCGGACATGCTCTGCCCGCCTGCTGTGAGCCGGTTCGTCCCAGGAAATGGACATAGCCTCCCTCGAGCGATATTGGAAACTTAAGCACGAATTGCCGGCGCAGTATCCCAATCCGAGCGGCCTTGCACCAACCTGCCGTTGCGACCGCGGACCTCGAAGACTGGCCTGAGGCCATCCATCGGTCATCTCACTTTCTGGTCGGGCGTCCAGCGCGGTCCCTGAAGCGACGTGACTCGCGGTCAGAGGTGGCGTCCCTCGTCGACGATGATGCTTGTACCGGTGGCGCTGCCCAGATGCGTGACGCAGGCCAGGACGGCGCGTGCGACGTCGTCCGCGGTGGTGACGTGGCGCAGCGGCGTGGTTTCGGCGATCTTGCGCAGCCGCTCGGGGTCGCGGCCCTTGACGAAGTCGGTGTCCACCGCCGCCGGCGAAACCGACAGGATCCGGATCCTGGGCCCCAGCACCTTGGCCAGCGCTAGCGTGAGCGCATCCAGGCCCGCCTTGGCCGCACAATAGGCGAGGTTGCTGCCGACGCCGGTCAGTGCGGCCGCCGACGATATGTTGACGACCACGCCTTGGGGCGTCTTCTCCAGCAGCGGCCGGAACGCGCGGATGACGGCGAAGGGCCCGCGCAGGTTGGCGCGGGTGACCTGGTCGAAAATCTCGTCGGTCAAGGCGTCCAGATCGGCCGCCGGCACCATCACGGTGCTGCCGGCGGAGTTGACCAGGACATCGGTGCGGCCGAAACGCTGCGCCACGGTCTCGGCCGCCGCGCGCACGCTCGCTCCATCGTCGATCGTGATCTGCACCGCCATATGGTCGCCAGGCGGCAAAGCGGCGACCACCCGCTCGGCCGCGGCGCGGTCGCGATGATAGCCGACGACGACGCTCGCGCGGTGGGCGGCGAACAGCCGCGCCGTCGCCTCGCCGATGCCGCTGCTGGCGCCGGTCACCACCACAACCCGGCCGGAAAGATCGTCGTGCATCGTCACTATTAGCGCTCCCTGCCCATGCTCGCCGGCATTGAATACGCGGCGCGCAGCTCCTGCTTCAAGACCTTGCCGATCTCGGAGCGCGGCAAAGCGGGACGTATCTCCACGCCCGCGAGCCGCTGCATGCGATCCAGGCGCGCGTTGACCCAGCCTCGTATCTCGTCTGCGTCCGCGCTGCGACCGTCATGCAGGACCACCACCGCCCACGGGGTCTCTCCCCACACCTCGCTCGGGATGCCGATCACGGCCGCCTCGCGGACAGCCGGATGCTGCAGCAGCACGGATTCCAGGTCCGACGCATAGATGTTGAACCCGCCCGAGATCACGACGTCCTTCTTGCGGCCCACGATCCGCAGGAAGCCGTCCTGGTCGAAGGCGCCGAGATCGCCACTGCGGAAGAAGACGTTTCCCTCGCGGTCGCGCCACAGCAAGGCTTTCGTGTCCTCAGGCCTGCCGTAATAGCCCGTCATCATCAGGCCGGAGCGGCCGACGATCTCGCCGGTCTCGCCCCTGGGCCGCTCGTTGCCGCGCTCGTCGATGATGCGGATGTCAGTGCCAGGTGCCGGCCGTCCGACGGTGGCGAGCTTGTCGGCGTTGGCGGTAGCGTCGAGAATGACGGTGCAGCCGCCCTCGGTGAGACCATACACTTCCAGGAAACGGCCGGGCCAGCGTGTGATCAACGCCTGCTTTACCTCGACCGGAAGCGGCGCGCCGGTGCACTGCTTGAGGACGAAGGCGGACAGGTCGGTGTCGTCGAACCGGGGGTGGGCGACGATGCGCTGATACTGGACCGGCACTAGCATCGTGTGGGTGGCACGCACCGCCTCCACAACACGCAGATATGCCTCCGCGTCGAATTTCGGCATCAGCACCGTGTGCCCGCCGTGGAACACCGTTGCGAGCAGTGGCAGCAGCGTCGTGTTGGAATAAAGCGGCGTGGCCAGCAGCATGACGCTGTCGGCACCGATCATGAAGGTGTCTCGCGACGCCTGGCGGAACCGCATCTCCGACGAATGTACGATGCCCTTGGGCATGCCGGTCGTGCCGGACGAATAGATGATGTTGAACGGCGTATCGCCCGATAGTTGCGGCTCCGGGACATGCCCCGGGCCGGCAAGAAAGTCGTCGAGCGCGATCGTTCCGACGGCCTTGTGGTCGAGAGCGATCACGGCGGCGCTGTGCGGCCTGCAATCCGCCAGGGTCTCGACGGCCGCGGCATCCACGATCAGGATCCTCGGTCCGCAGTCGGCGATCAGGCGTTCGAGCGTGCCCGCGCCAGATTTGTTCGGCATCGGCACCATGCACGCCCCGGCCGCGACGCCGCCGAAAAACAGCGTGATGTAAGCCAGCGAAGGTGCCGCGAGGACCGCAACGCGGTCGCCGGGCGAGATGTCCAAGCGCCGAAAGGCGGCCGCCGCCTGCTCGACCGCCGCGGCGAAGCCCGCCCAGTCAAGTCGGCTTTCACCGCAGGTGAGCACCGGTGCCCGCGGCCGCTCCGCGGCATGCCGGCGGATGGCTGTCATGAACGGCGAGGCGCTCACGGCGCTCGCTCGTGCATGATCAGGATGATGCCGCGCGCCACCAGCGCCGGCTTATCGCTGCCCTCGAGCTCGATCTCGCTGTCGAGGGTGAGCCGCGTGCCGCCGTCGGCCGGTCGGGCCTCCACCAGTGTCTGGGCGAGCCGCACCCGCGCGTCGCAGGCGACGGGCCGGACGAACCGCACCCGGTCGTAGCCGTAGTTCAGGCCATGGCCCCGGCGCCGGACATGGAAAATCTGGCGCTGCAGGGTCGGGATCAGGGACAGGAGCAGGAGCCCATGCGCGATGGTGCAGCCGCCGGGCATCTCGCGCGCCGCCCGGCCTGCATCCACGTGGATCCAGTGGTCATCGCCGGTGACGTCGGCGAACGCGTCGATCGTCGCCTGGGTGATCGTACTCCAGGGCGTCGCGCCGAGCGTGCGCCCGGACCACGCGGCGAGATCGCGCGCATGCTCCACGTCGACAATGGCCATGGTCATCCTCACATCGGCATGGTCGCGCGGACCCACGCCGGTCGGCTCGCGATCGCGGGTTGATCGTACTCAGCCCGCTGCGATCCGGCAGGATGTTTTGACGCGTTTCTCTATGCGAAATGGTCGGACGCGCACCGCCCGGCCGCCGACAGGACGCCTCAGCCCTTCTGAAATTGCCGGAAGTCGGGTTCGCGGTGGAACCAGAACTCGTAGCCGCCCACCGTTTTCTGCATCGCCACGTCGTGGATCGGCTGGTTGAGCGGGATGACCGGCACCTCCTGCATGCAGAGCGCGACGAAGTCCTTCACGCTCTTGTCGTATTCGGCGGGGTCGTCGGTGAAGCGGGCGCGATCGATGAGCCGGTCCATCGCCTCGTTCTTGTAGGCGGAAATGTTGAAGATCGAGTTGTTGCCGTGCAGGTTCCAGAAGAAATAGTACTCGGGATAATCGAGCCAGCCGCTGAAGCGGTTGAGCACCATCGGCAATTCCTTCTTGTTCAAGGTGGTGCGCCAGTTCGCCCCCGGAATCTTCTCGATGGTGATGCGCACGCCGATCTTGGCGAGGCTCTCCTGGATGAGGACGGCGGTGGGCTCGCCGACGGTCGCGGTGCCGACGTCGAGCGCGAAGCTGGTGTCGAGGCCCTGCGCGAACCCGGCCTCCTGCATCAGTGCCTTGGCGCGATCGAGATCGGTGCGGTAGGGGGAGGGCTGCGGCCATGCCGCGTGCTCCACGGCCGTTCCGCCGCCATACATCGGCTTGGCGCGGCCGAAGAATGCGCTCGCCTGGATCTGCTCGTACGGCATCGCCCAGGCGATGGCCTGGCGCAGCTTGACGTTGTCGAAGGGCGGGCGCGAGGTGTTGAGCGCGACGTACCAGAGCGCGTTCGGGATCGGCACGCCGACGACCTTGACCTTGCCCTCCTTGATCATCTGGTCGAAGTCCTTGGGCGGAAACCCGGTCGAGATGTCGGCGTCGCCGCGCTCGAGCATGGCGCGGCGGGTGCCGGGCGAGGGGACGTCGCGGGCGATCACGCGCCGGATCTTCGGCAGCGGCCCGCTTTTCCAGTTGTCGAACCGCGCGAGGATGGTCTCGCTTCCGGGCCGCCAGCTCTCCACCCGATAGGCGCCGCCGCCGGCCTCGTTGTTGCGCAGCCAGGCCATCGACCACGGATCGGCGGCGGTGGCATTCTTTTTGGCGAGCGCGGAATTGATGACGAACGGCACCACCACCGCGAGATTGAACATCAGCATCTTGTCCTTGCGGACGAAGTCGACGCGAAAGGTCTGATCGTCGACCGCCACGAACTGTTCGGGCTTCTCCAAGCTGCCGGCCGACATCTGGAAGGTCGGAAAGCCGCCGACCGACACCGCGCGATCGAACGACCATTTCACGTCATCGGCGGTGACGGGCGTGCCGTCGTGAAAGGTCGCGTCCTTGCGCAGCTTGAACGTGCACGACATGCCGTCGGCGGCGACCTGCCAGCTTTCCGCCAGCTCCGGCGCCAGCGCCTGGCGGTCGTAGGACACCGTGCCGTCGGCCAGCGTTTTCGGCGCGTAGGTCATCAGCCGGTCGTAACAGTTCCAGGCGAGTCCGTTGACGGTCTGGTTCGAGCCGACGCCGTGCATGTCGAGACTGTTGGGGCCGAGCTCCTGCACCAGCAGGAGAACGTCGCCGCGGCCCTGTGCCACGACGAGCGATGGGCTGACGCACGTCGCCGCCCCTGCCGCAAGCGTCGCCTGCAGGAATGTGCGCCGGTCGAGATCGAACGATGGCATGTGAACCTCCCGAGTGATCACCCGTGGCCCGCACACCGGAGGGGTGCGCGGGGAAGCCCCCCAACGCGCGGTACGAGCGCGAGACGTTGTTCCGGAAAAAACAGCAAGTTTCGTGCCATCAGGGCAGGATCAGATTGCGCGCCTGACGCACGGAGATGTTGCGGGCGATGAACGCCCGCCGGCTGTGCGGCCGGGCCGCAAGCTCGATAGCTAGAACGAGATGATTTTTTCCTGAATCGTCATCCCATTCTACCTTCTTGTTTGAGCATGATCTTTCCGA
>Ga0210380_10000611_pt1 | contig 15484 bp, 16 predicted proteins | sample PLM4_5_coexredo_FD_155476 | JGI IMG/M metagenome (GOLD analysis project Ga0210380, IMG submission 155476) | Groundwater sediment microbial communities from an aquifer in East River, Colorado, USA - PLM4_5_coex redo | ecosystem: Environmental > Terrestrial > Soil > Riparian zone | place: USA... | reverse complement strand
GCTGGACGAGGCGGAGAAGGAACTCGAGAAGGTGAAGAGCGACCCGGACTGGGACGCGAGGGTCGAGGCCGTGAAGCAGGGTATCGCCTACGCGAAGGCGGGAAAGAGCGGCCCGGGCGAAGCCGAGCTCAAAGCGAAGCTCGCCGCAAACCCAGCGGACCACGACACCCGCGCCGCGCTCGCCGCGCTCTACGCGGGCACGCACCGCTACCGCGAGGCGATGGACGAGCTCCTGGAGATCGTGCGCCGCGCGAAGGACTGGAAGGAAGGCGAGGCGCGCAAGCAGATCCTCAACCTGTTCAACCTCTCCGGCGAGCCGGAGCTGGTGAGCGAGTACCGCAGGAAGCTCTCGAGCGCGCTTTACTGAGCCTGCCTGGCAAGAAACCGGTCGAGCTGGTCCGCAAAGCGCTTGCGGTCGGTGATATCGAGCGCCTCGGGCCCGCCGGTGCGCACCCCGGTCCCGCGCAGCTCGTCCAGGTAATTGCGCAGCGCCAGCCGCTCCTGGATGGTCTCCGTCGTATAGAACTCCCCGCGCGGATTGAGCGCATGCCCGCCCTTGGCGATGACATCTGCCGCAAGCGGAATGTCCGCGGTGACCACCAGGTCGCCCGGGTGCAGCTCGCGCACGATATGGCTGTCCGCCACGTCGATGCCGCGCGGCACCTGCAGCGCGCGGATGTATTTGGAAGGCGGGGTGCGCAGCATGCGGTTCGCCACCAGCGTCATGGCACGCCGCGTCCGCTCCGCCGCGCGATAGAGGATGTCCTTGATCACCGCCGGGCAGGCATCGGCGTCGACCCAGATGTGCATCACTTCACGATGCGCTGGGCCACCTGCACGACATCCCGGCTGCGCACGACCTTGTCGCCCCACGCGCGGTCGAATTCCGCCACCAGGCGCTTCAACGCAGCGGAGCCCGGGAGGGCGCGCGCCCGCGCCACGTCGTCGAACTCGTAGCAGGCGTAGTGCACGCTCGCATCCATCTCGCTCCAGCCGCGCCACGCGCGCTGCGCGCCGAACGCCTTCATCGCCTCCGGCAGGTGCTCGTCCCGGTACCAGCGGTCGAACTCCTTCTTCACGGCTGCATCCGCGACCTGGGCACGCACGATGAAACAGGCGCTCATCCGGCTCTCCCCATTTGACGGCATAGTAGCGGTTCCCGACGCATAATTCAGGCAGCAGGAGATCGCTTGGAATTCAGGGACTACTACCAGACGCTGGGCGTGGCGCGCGAGGCGCCGGCCGACGACATCAAGAAGGCCTACCGCAAGCTCGCGCGCAAGTACCATCCGGACGTCTCCAAGGAGCCGGACGCCGAAAAGCGCATGCAGGAGGTCAACGAGGCCAACGCGGTGCTCTCCGACCCCGAAAAGCGCGCCGCCTACGACCAGCTCGGGCAAAACCATCAGCCAGGCCAGGACTTCCGCCCGCCGCCCGGCTGGGACGACGGCTTCGAATTCTCCGGGCACGAGCGCTCCGGCGCCGAGGCCGCGGAGTTCAGCGACTTCTTCTCCCAGATCTTCGGCCGCATGGGACGCGGGCCGCGGCGCGGCGGCGCCGCGCACGCGCAGGGGAACGACCACCATGCCCGCATCCTGCTCGAGCTCGAGGACGCGTTTTCCGGCGCCACGCGCCAGGTCACGCTGCGCGCGCCCAAGCTCGACGACAAGGGCCGCGTCATGCTGGAGGAGCGCACCCTCAACGTCAGCATCCCGAAGGGCATCCGCGAAGGCCAGGTGATCCGCCTCGCCGGCCAGGGCGAGCCGGGCTTCGGCAGCGGCAAGCCCGGCGACCTGCTGCTCGAAGTGCAGTTCAAGCCGCATGCGCGCTTGCGCAGCGACGGCCGCGACCTGCTGCTCACGCTGCCCGTCGCCCCCTGGGAGGCGGCGCTGGGCGCGGTCGTGCGCGTGGAAGCGCCGGGCGGCGCGCTCGACGTGCGCATTCCCGCCGGTGCGCAGACCGGCAGGCAGCTGCGCGTGCGCGGCAAGGGCTTGCCGGCGGATCCGCCCGGCGACTTGCTGCTCGAGATCCGCATCGTCGCCCCGCCCGCGACGACGCCCAGGGCGAAGGAACTCTACGAAACCATGGCGCGGGAGATGCCGTTCGACCCGCGCAAGGAGTCCCAGTCATGAACCACGACGACGCCGCCCTTACCCTGGAAGAACTGTGCTCGGTGTGCGCGCTGGAGCGCGAATGGCTCGTCCTGCGCGTGCGCGAAGGCCTCATCCCGGCGACCGAGGTCGGCGCCGCGGAATGGCGTTTCACCGCGACCACCCTCGCGCGCGTGCGCCGCATGCGCGACATCGAACGTACCTACGACGCTGCACCCGAACTCGCCGCGCTGGCGGCGGACATGCTCGAAGAGATCGACCGGCTGCGCGCGCGCCTGCGGCGCGCCGGCATCAATTCCTGACGCTGAGCGTGCCCCGGTCGATGACGAGGAGGCGATCGACCATGCGCTCCGAATGCTGCAGGTCGGACTCCGACACGATCACCGTCATGCCCTCGCGCTTCAGGCCGGCGACCACCTCGACCAGCCGGTGCGCGAGCGCCGGCGCCACGCCCTCGAAGGGCTCATCGAGCAGCAGCAGCTTTTCGCCGCATATCAGCGCGCGCCCGATCGCCGCCATTTTCTGCTGGCCGCCGGAGAGCTGCGTGCCCTTGCGCGGCGCGAAGCCGCGCAGCTCCGGGATCAACCCGTAGACCTTCTCCAGGCGCTCTGCGCCGTCGGCCCGCTTCGCCGCCCAGGCCGGCAGCAGCAGGTTCTCCTCCACCGTCAGGTCGGGAATGAGGCGGCGGTCCTCGGGCATGTAGCCGATGCCCATGCGCGTGCGCTGCCAGGTCGGCGAAGCGAGCAGGTCGGCGCCCTCGAAGCTGATCGCGCCGCTGGAGACCTTGAGGATGCCCATGATGCTCTTCATGAGCGTGGTCTTGCCCGCGCCGTTGCGCCCGATCAGGCCCGCCATGGTGCCGGTGGGCAGCTCGAGGGACACGCGGCGCAGGATCTGCACCGACTCGATCGCGACATCGACGTCCTCGAGCTTAAGCACGGGGCCTCGACTGCGCTTCGTCCAGGCGCTGCAGCGCGCCGCCGACCACGAAGCGCTTGACCTCGGGGTCGTTGAGCGCCTGCGCGGGCGGCCCGTCGGCGATGATGCGCCCGTCGTAGAACGCGAGCACGCGCCCGGCGAAACGGCTCACCACCTCCATGTCGTGCTCCACGAAGAGCACCGTGGTGCCCTCGGCGCGCACCGCTTTCACGATCATTTCCATGATGGCGAACTTCTCCTCCGCCGAGACGCCGCTGGTGGGCTCATCCAGCAGCAGGATCTTGGGCTTGGCCACCATGGTGAGCGCGATGTCGAGGAGCTTCCTGACCCCGCCGGGCAACACCTGCGCGTTCCTGTCCCGGTATTCCGCCAGCCCGAAGCGCTCGAGCAGGCGCTCGGCGACTTCCTCCGCGGGCAGGTCATAGCCCGGCACCAGCGGCCGGCCGCGCGAGAAGTACCCGCCGCGGCCCGCGTTCCACAGCACCACGCCGATGCCGACCATCATGTTCTCGAACGCGCTGAGCGAGGCGTAGAGCTGCGGGATCTGGAACGAGCGGCCGATGCCGATGCGCGTGATGTCGCGCGGCGCGAGCGCGGTGATGTCGCGGCCCTCGTAATGGATGCGGCCGCGGTCGGGCTTCAGGTAGCCCGTGATCATGTTGAGGAAGGTGGTCTTGCCGGCGCCGTTGGTGCCGATCAGGCCGAGCACCGAGTCCCGCTCGATGGCGACGTTGATGTCGCTCGCCGCGGTGACCGCGCCGAAGCTCTTGTGCAGGCCCTGCGCGTCGAGGATCGCCGCCATCTCAGGCCGCCTTGCGCCGCCGGAACAGCGACCACAGGCCGAGCGGCAGGAACACGATCACCACCAGGAGCGACGCGCCGAGCACCATCTGCCAGGTGTTGGGCGAGAGGCCGAAGGCCACCGTCTGGATGATGCCGAAGATGAGCGCGCCGAGGAACGGCGCGATCACGCTGCCGGTGCCGGCGAGGATGGTGATGAAGATGAACTCGCCCGAAGTGGTCCAGTAGGCCATCTCCGGGTCGATGTGCCCCACGGTGGTGGCGGCGAGCGCGCCGCCCAGCCCGGCGAGCGCCGCGGCGATCACGTACTTCACGTGGATCGCGTAGCGCGCCGAGGCGCCCATGTACTCGACGCGGATCTCGTTGTCCTTGATCGCCGGCGCGAGCTTGCCCAGCGGCGTGTCGAGGTAGCGGTGCACCGCGAGCGCGGCGACGAAGGCCACCAGCGCCGCGACCGCCAGCACCGCATAGCGCACCCAGGCATCCGCGGGGCGCACGCCGAAGAGCGTCGAGGGCAGCACGTGGAAGCCGTCGCTCGAGCCGAGCGCTTCCGTCTTCACGAGCAGCCCGTACAGGATCATCGAGAGCGCGAGGCTCAGCAGGCCGAAGAAGATGCCGCGGTAGCGGGCGAGCAGGTACCCGAGCACCAGGGCGGCCAGGGCCGCGGCCGCCATGCCGGCGAGCATCAGCGTGAAGAGGTCGCTCATGCCGAAATAGCGCCCGAGCATGCCGGCGGCATAGGCGCCGATGCAGTAATACAGCGCCTGGCCGAAGGACACCAGGCCGCAGCGCAAGAGCAACATGAGGCCGAGCACCACCAGCCCCTTGGCAAGCGCGATGGTGAGCAGGAACAGCGTCCACTGCGGCGCGAACGGCCCGGCCGCGAGAATCACGACGAGGATCAGGGCCAGCGTGAACGGCGCGCGCCCGGCGCTCATATCTTCCTCGCCTCGGCAATGCTGAACAGGCCGCGCGGGCGGAACGCGAGCACCATCGCCATCACCAGGTAGATGACGAAGAGCTCCACCTGCGGCAGGTAATGGATGGTGGCCGAGCGCACCAGGCCGACGATCACCGCGCCGAGCGCCGCGCCCGGGAGGCTCCCCAGGCCGCCGATCACCACCACCGCGAACGACAGCACGATCACCTCGACGCCCAGCCCCGGCACCACCGACACTGTCGGCGCGGTGAAGGCCCCGCCGATCGCGGCGAGGAGCGAGCCGAAGGTGAAGGTGTAGAGATACATGCGCTCGACGTTGATGCCCATGGCGCGGCTCACCTCGGTGTCGTGGATCACCGCCACCAGCAGCTTGCCGGTGCGCGTGTGGTTGAGCATCCACGCGAGCCCTCCGCCGCAAAGGATCGCCACGCCGACCAGGATCAGGTTGTAGTACGGGTAGGTGAGGTCGAGCACGTCGAAGCTGCCGAGCAAGCCGTAGGGCTCGGCGATGAAATACGGGCTCACGCCCCACACCAGCTTGATGGCGTCCTCCAGGATCAGGAACAGGGCGTAGGTGATGAGCAGGATCACCACTTCGTCCTTGGCGTACATGAAGCGCAGGATGCCGCGCTCGATGAGCGGCGCGACGATGAGCGTCACGAGCAGCGCCGAGCCGAGCAGCACCGCGTACGAGAGCGAGGGCGGCATGCCCCTCGCGAGCAGCGCGCCGGTGATCGACGCGGCGGCGTAGGCGCCCAGCGCGTAAAAGCTGCCGTGGGTCACGTTGACGATCTTCATCACGCCGTAGATCAGCGTCAGGCCGACCGCCGCGACGAACAGCCACGCCGAGTAGATGATGCCGTCGATGAGGACGGCGAGAAGCTGTTCCACGCTCACCCCGGACGAAAAAACGGCTGCCCCGGGGGCAGCCGCTGGTCAGTCGAACCGCTTACTGCTTGAACCCGCCGGCGATCCAGTCGGCGGCTTTCACCCCGTCCGGCGGGTTGACCGCGGTCGCCGGGTAGCGCTTGACGTTCGCGACCGTCATCTTGCCCTTGACCTTCCTGCTCACGCCGTAGACCGTTTCGGTGATCGCCTGGTGGCCGGCGCCGATCGCCATCTCGATCCTGCCCCCGGGGCTCTCGAAGCTCAGGCGCTCGAAAGCCGCGATCACCTGGTCGGTGTCCGGGCGCTTGCCGCCGTTGGCCGCCTGCGCCTTCTCCCACGCCGCCTTGGTGCCGAGGATCGCCTGCGCCATCTGGTACGCGGCGTAATTGGGCGGCACGTTGTAGCGGTCCGCGAAGGTCGTCGAGAACCACCGGTTCAGCTCGCTGTCCGGGGCGTAGGGACCGTAGGGTCCGCGCGCGCCGATCACCACGCCGTCCGGGATGTGCTCGGCGAGCTTGTACATCGCGGTCTCGCCCGTGGTGAGAACCACCGTGCTCCTCTTGAACAGGCCGCGCGGGCCCGCCTGCAGGATGAACGCCTCGAGGTCGCCGTCCCAGAAGCTGGAGTGCACGACGTCCGCCTTGGCGCCGAGGATGGTCGAAATCTCGGCGTTGAACTGCCCGGCGAAGAGCTTGGGCATCTGCGAGGTGGCGACCTTCACGCCCGGCGCGAGCTTCTTCATCGACGCCTCGAAGTCCGACCACGAGTCCTGGCCCCAGGCGTAGTTCTGGTTCACGCCGGCGATCGAGCCGACCTTGCCCTTCTTCAGGTCCATCACGTAGAGCGCCGCGCCGACGCTGTCCATGGTCGCGGTCGAGGCGGTGCGGAACACGTACTTGTAGTTCTTTTCCTCGAAGATGCGCGGCGTGCCGCAGTCGAAGAACACGGTGAGCTTCTTGAGCTCCTCGGCCACCGGCGCGATGGCGAGGCAGTTGCCGCTCGAGATGTAGCCGATCACCATGTCCACGCTGTCGCGCTGCGCCAGGTTGCGGAACTCGGTCACCTGGGTGGTGGCGGGGCCCGCCTCGTCCACCAGCTGCATCTGCAGCGCGGCGCCGCCGAATCCCTTGGCGGCGTAGGGCGCGGGCACCTTGCCGGCGTTGAGCATCTCGACCATGATCTCCGCGGCATTGCGCGCCGGGACGCCGAAGGGCCCCGCGGCCGCCCCGGACAGGAACGAGACGACGCCGATCTTGAGCGGTGCTTCCTGGGCAGCGGCGAATCCCGGCACCAGCGCGGCGGCGACGGCGGCCGCCGCAACGGCTTTCCTGACGACGTTCATGAACTCCTCCTTTGGAGCCGGCGATGTTGCAGCAAAAGCGCGCCGACGGTCAAGCAAGGCGAACCAGGCATTCAAATCCGCGGCGCGAGCGACTATCATCGTTCGACACATCCCGCAGAGGCGACCCCCGTGGCATTCGAAACGATTCTCTTCCAGGAGGACGGGCCGATCGGCTGGCTCACCCTCAACCGTCCCGACGACGGCAACATGTTCACGCCGCAGATGTGCCACGAGATCCGCGACTGCATCAACGAGGTGCGGCGCGAGACGCGCACCCGCGTGCTCGTGATCACCGGGGCGGGCGACAAGTTCTTCTGCATCGGCGGCCGCAAGGAAGGCATGGAGGACACCCTCCTCTACGCCGGCGTGCTGCCGACGCTGGAGATGTACGAGGCCATCGATCGCCTGCAAAAGCCGGTGCTCGCCTCGGTCAACGGCTTCGCGGTCGGCGGCGGCAACGTGCTGCAGGTGGTGTGCGACCTGACGATCGCCAAGGAAAGCGCGGTATTCCGCCAGGTGGGCCCGATGATGGGCAGCTTCGACGCCGGCTACGGCACCTGGTACCTCGAGGACCTGGTCGGCAAGAAGAAGGCGAAGGAGATGTGGATGCTCAATCCGCGCCTGAGCGCGCGCGAGGCGCTCGCCCTCGGGCTCATCAATCGCGTGGTGCCCGACGAGAAGCTGCGCGAGGAGACCCGCAACATGGCGCTCGAGCTCGCCGAGCGCGGCGCCTTCGCGCTCGCCTCGATCAAGGCCGCCTTCAACGCGCGCCACGGCGGGGTCGCGGGGCTCGCGCGCGTGGCGCACGACCTCCTGCTGCGCCCCTACCTCGAGAGCGACGAGTCGCACGAGCTGGGCGACGCCTTTCGCGCCAGGCGCAAGCCCGACCCGGACAAGTTCGGCCACTAGGGGCCATGCACACGGTCCTGACGCTCCTCAACCCGCAAGAGGCGGCGCGCCATTACGCCTCGGGCGCGTGGCGCAGGGACACCTTGTATTCGCTGCTCGCGAAGCACGCCGCCGAGCGCCCGCAGGCGCACGCGCTGCGCGATGCGCGCGTGCGCCTCACCTGGAAGGAACTCCTCGCCTGGGTCGACGCCGTGGCGCAGCGATTCCAGCAGGCCGACCTGCGCCGCGGCGAGCGCATCGGCGTGTGGCTGCCTTCGCGCGCGGAAAGCGTGGTGACGCTGCTCGCCTGTGCGCGAAACGGCTACATCTGCATCCCCTCGCTGCACCAGAACTACACCGCGGCCGAGATCGTGCAGCTCCTCGAGCGCACGCGGGCGGCGGCGCTGGTGATGCAGGCGGGCTACGGCGCAAGCGGCGCGCCGGTGCTCCCCGCCATGAAGGCCGTGCTCGACGTGCATGGCATGTCGTTCCCGGCTGCAGGCGCAGCGTGCGAAGTGCCTCCCGTCGCCGACCCCGACAAGATCGTCTACCTCGCCTTCACCTCGGGCACCACCGGCGTGCCCAAGGGGGTCATGCACTCGGACAACACGATGCTCGCCAACGGCCGCGCGATGGTCGCCGACTGGCGCCACGACCACTCGACCGTGCTGCTCAGCCTTTCGCCCACGAGCCACCACATCGGCGCCGTGGCGCTCGAGCAGATGATGGCCGCGGGCTTCGAGCTGGTGCTGAACGACCCGCCCGCGGGCATGACGCCGCTCGACTGGGCGTTCGCGTGCGGCGCCACCTACATCATGGGCGTGCCGACGCACGCCATCGACATGCTCGCCGAGGCGAAGCGCCGCGGCCTTTCCAGGCTCGGCGCGGTGCGCCTCTTCTACATGGCGGGCTCGCCGATCCCGCGCGAGGTGGCGCAAACGTTCCTTGGCATGGGCATCACGCCGCAGAACATCTACGGCATGACCGAGAACGGCTCGCACCAGTACACGCTGCCCTCGGACGACGCGCAGACCATCGTCGAGACCTGCGGGCGCGCCTGCCACGGCTACGAGACGCGCATCTTCAGCCAGGAAAACCCGGACCTCGAGGTGCCGGCGGGCACCGTGGGCGAGATCGGCACGCGCGGGGCGCTGCTGATGCTCGGCTACTTCGACAACCAGGCCACCACCGAGGATTCCTTCAACCGGGACGGCTGGTTCATGTCGGGCGACCTGGGCACGCTCGATGCGCGCGGCTGCCTGCGCGTGGTGGGCCGGAAGAAGGACCTCATCATCCGCGGCGGCCACAACATCCATCCCGCGCGCATCGAGGACCTCGCGCACAGGCACGCCGCGGTGCAGAAGGCCGCGGCCTTCGGCGTACCCGATGCGCGCCTGGGCGAGAAGGTCTGCCTTGCGGTAATCTGCCGCGAGGGCGAGCGCGTGTCCGGCGAGGCGCTGCTCGATCACCTGCACGCGGTCGGCCTCTCGAAATACGACATGCCCGAATACTTCCTCGCGCTGGATGCCTTCCCGCTCACCGCGAGCGGCAAGATCCTCAAGCGCGAGCTGCAGGAGTGGGCGAGGAACGGCCGCATCGCGCCGCAGGCGGTGCGCTGGAGCGAATCCGTCAAGGAGCAATGACATGGCCGTCGAACTCTCGCGCGTGGAGGAATTCGCGCTCATCCGCCTCAACCGCCCGCAGGCACTGAACGCCCTGTCGTTCAAGCTGGTCGAGGACCTCTCGCGCGCCATCGACCAGGTCGCCGCGAGCGACGCGCGCGCGCTGCTCGTCACGGGCGCGGGCGACAAGGCGTTTTGCGCCGGCGCCGACATCGCGGAGCTCGCGGGCAGGACGCTTGTGCAGACCAGGCGCGGCGCCGAGCTCGGCCAGGCGGTCATGGCGAAGATCGAGCGCCTGCCCATGCCCTCGGTGGCGATCGTCAACGGCTACGCCTTCGGCGGCGGCCTGGAGCTCGCGCTCGCCTGCACCTTCCGCCTGGTGACGCCCAACGCCAAGCTCGGGCTGCCCGAGATCAAGCTCGGCCTCATCCCGGGCTACGGCGGCACGCAGCGCCTGCCGCGCGCGGTGGGCGAAGCGCGCGCGCTCGAGATGATCCTCACCGCGAAAACGCTGGATGCGCAGACGGCGCTCGCCTGGGGGCTCGCGAGCCGCGTGGTGGAGGGCGATCCCCTCGCCGCGGGCATCGCCTTCGCGCGCGAATTCTCCGGCTACAGCCTGCCGGCGCTGGGCTTTGCGCGCGAGGCGGTGCAGCGCGCACTCGACACGCCGGTGCACGAGGGCCTGAGGATCGAGGCCGACCTCTCGACGCTCGCATTCCAGACCGCGGACGCGGCTGAAGGCATGGCGGCGTTCCTCGCCAAGCGCAAGCCCGCGTTCAAGGATCGCTGAGATGGCGGGCAAGGTGATCGCGGTCACCGGCGCGAGCCGCGGCATCGGCGCGGCGATCGCCGCCGAGCTGGTGCGCCGTGGCTTTGCGGTGGGCTCTCTTACCCGGAAAGCGATCGGTGTGGACGGTACCCTCCCTATCGCCTGTGACGTCAATGACGAAGAATCCCTCAAGCAGGCATTCAAGACCCTCGCGGACAAAACCGGGCGCATCGACGGGCTGGTCAACAACGCCGGGGTGCACCTGTACGGCAAGTCGGCCGAGCTTCCCACCGCGCGCTACGAGGAGGTGATGGACACCAATGCGCGCTCGGTATTCCTGTGCAGCCGCGAGGCGTATCCGTACCTCGCGCGCGCGGGCGGCACCATCGTCAACATCGGCTCGTTCTTCGACAAGCTGGGCGTGAAGCAGAACCTCGCCTATTGCGCCTCCAAGGCCGCGGTCGGCGCCATCACGCGCTGCCTTGCAGTCGAGTGGGCGGCGAAGGGCATCCGCGTGCTCGACGTCGCGCCCGGCTACATAGAGACCGAGTTGAACGCCGAGGCGATGAAGGGGCCGCTGCGCGCCTTCCTCGCGAGCCGCATTCCGGGCAAGCGCCCGGGCACCGCTGCGCAGGTCGCGCGGCTGGTGGCGTCGCTCTTCGGCGAGGACAACGCCTTCCTCACCGGCGAGACGATCTATCTCGACGGCGGCCAGGGCATGGCGCACTGATGAACGTCTTCGAGCGGCTCGACGGCACGCTTGCACTGGAGGAAGAGGAGCGCATGATCGTGGAGAGCGTTCGCATGCTCGCGCGCGAGAAGATCGCGCCGCACGCCGAGCACTACGATCGCAGCGCGCAGTTCCCCTGGGACAACGTGAAGGCCATCAATGCGCTTGGCCTGAACGCGATGTTCATCCCCGAGGCCTACGGCGGCGCACCGTTGTCGTATGCCGCCTATCTCGCCTGCGTGCGCGAGATCAGCAAGGCCTGCGCCTCCACCGGCATCATCTGGGCAACCAATTTCCACGCCATCAAGCCGCTGGTGGATTTCGGCGCCGAGGAGCAGAAAAAGCGCCTGCTGCCGCGCATCGCGCTGGGCGGCCTCGCCTCGCTCGCCATCACCGAGCCTTCCGCGGGCTCGGACGCCACCGGCATGAAGACACGCTTCCGCCCCGAGGGCGACCAGATCGTCGTCGACGGCGGCAAGACCTTCATCACCAGCGGCGACGTCGCCGACCTGATCCTGCTCTTCGGCAAATGGAGCGAGATCGGCGACGACCGGAAATCGATCTCGGCGCTGATCCTCGAAAAGGGTACGCCGGGGTTCTCGGTGGTGCGCACCGAGGACAAGATGGGGCACCGCGCCTCGAGCACCGCTACCCTCGCCTTCGACAACTGCCGCGTGCCGCGCGCCAACCTGCTCGGTGAGCCCGGCGAGGGCCTCGCGCTGCTGCTCGCCTCGCTCAACCGCTCGCGCCCGAGCGTGGCGGCGCATGCGCTGGGCATCGCGCGCGCGGCGTTCGAGGACGCGGTCGCCTACATCAACGAGCGGCGCCAGTCGGGCCGCCGCATCGTCGAATTCCAGGGCATCCAGTTCCTGCTCGCGGACCTCGCCACGGAGCTCGCGCAGTGCGAGGCCTGGCTGTGGCACGTCGCGCGCCTGGTCGACGGCGGCGCGCAGGATTTAGGCATCGAAGCGTCGATGCTGAAAATGCGCGCCTCGGACCTCGCCATGCGCATCGCCACCGAGGCGGTGCAATTGCACGGCGGCTACGGCTACTGCAAGGACTACCGCGTCGAGCGGCTGATGCGCGACGCCAAGATCACCCAGATCTGGGAAGGCACCAACCAGATCCACCGGCAGCTGATCGGGCGCAGCTTCATCGCGAAGCTCGGCGCCTAGCCGGCGATGCGCGCGGTCCTCGTCCGCGAGCACGGCCCGGTCGCGCGCCACCGGCTCGAAACCGTGCCCGACCCGGTGCCCGCGCGCGGCGAGGTGCTGATCGAGGCGCGCGCCATGGGCGTCAATTTTCCCGACCTGATGGTGATGCAGGGCAGCTACCAGTTCCTGCCGCCGCGGCCCTTCAGTCCGGGCAAGGAGGTCGCGGGCGTGGTCGGCGCGATCGGCGAGGGGGTCACGCGTTTGCGCGTCGGCGACCACGCGATGGCGCTGCCCGAGTACGGCGCCTTCGCGGAAAAGGTCGTGGTGCCCGAGGCGATCTGCTATCGCATGCCGCGCTCGATGCCCTTCGAGGACGGCGCGGTGCTCGCCCTCGCCTACCAGACCGCGCACTTCGCGCTCCTGGAGCGCGGCGCCTACAAGAATGGCGAATCGGTGCTCGTCACCGGCGCATCGGGCGGCGTTGGCCTGGCGTGCGTGCAACTCGCCAAGGCACTCGGCGCCACCGTGGTTGCCGGCGTCACCAGCAAGGAAAAGGGCGAGCTGTGCAGGCGCCACGGCGCCGATCACGTCATCGACCTCGCGGCGCCGGAGCTGCGCGAGAGCGTGCGCGCGCAGGTGCATGCGGCCGTGGGCAAGCGCGGCGTGGACATCGCGCTCGACAGCGTGGGCGGCGACGTGTTCGACGGCGCGCTGCGCGCGCTCGCCTGGTGCGGCCGCCTCGTATCGATCGGCTTTGCCTCCGGGCGCATTCCCGAAGTGAAGGCGGGCTACCTGCTGGTCAAGAACCTCACAGTGGCGGGGTTGCAGTGGACCGACTACCGGGCGCGCGAGCCCGCGCGCGTGCAGCGCGTGCAGGAGGAGCTCTATGCGCTCTACGGCGAGGGCAAGCTGAAGCCCGAGATCACCGCGCGCTACCCGCTCGAGCGCTTCGCCGAGGCGCTGGCGAAATTCGAATCGCGCCAGGTGCAGGGCAAGATCGTGCTGCTGCCCTGAGGGTCCTGGCCGGGATCCTGAACGGGTTGCTTCGGCGCAAGGCCCCGTGCTACGGTCGCCCCTCAATCCAACGAGGAGAAATCGGGATGAGAGTCGCTCGACGGACCGCGCTTGGCGTGCTGAGCGCCGTGCCCCTGCTGTGCGCCGTTCCCGCTTATGTTGTCGCGCAGGGCACGCCGCAGGCGGGAGGCACCCTGGTCATGGTGGTGCAGCCCGAACCGCCGACGCTCGCCTCGTACCAGAGCACTTCCGGCCCGATTGGACAGGTGGCGACCAAGGTCTACGAAGGTCTCCTCGAGTACGACTTCGAACTGAAGCCGCAGCCGGGCCTCGCCAGGTCGTGGAGCGTCAGCGCAGACGGCAAGACCATCACATTCATGCTGCAGGAAGGCGTCAAGTTCCACGACGGCAAACCCTTCACCAGCGAGGACGTCAAGTTCACGATTCTCGACGTGCTCAAGAAAACCCATCCGCGAGGCCTGAACACCTTCCGCGCGGTGGAAACGATCGATACGCCAAACCCGCTGACGGCGGTGTTCAGGCTCTCGGAGCCGGCGCCCTACATGCTGATGGCGCTCTCAGGCTACGAATCGCCGATGCTGCCCAAGCACGTCTTCGGCACGGGCGACATCGCCAAGCACCCGAGCGCCGACCGGCCGGTCGGCACCGGACCTTTCCGCTTCGTCGAGTGGCAGAAGGGCCAATTCATGCGCTTCGACAGGAACCCCGACTACTGGAAGAAGGGCCGCCCCTACCTCGAGCGCATCGTGGCGCGCTTCATCGCCGACGGCTCGACCCGCGCCGCGGCCCTCGAAACCCAGGAGGCGCATATCGCGGGGTTCAGCGCGGTGCTGCCCGTGGACGTGCGCCGGCTGGAGAAGATGCCCCACATCGCCATCACGACGCGCGGCTACGAAATGCAGTCGCCGATCGTCGAGTTGGATTTCAACACCAAGGCGAAGCCCTTCGACGACGCGAAGGTCCGCCAGGCGGTTGCCTACGCGGTCGACCGCAAGTTCGTCATCGACAACGTCTGGTTCGGCTTCGGCCGGCCCGCGACCGGGCCGATCAACTCCAATTTCAAGGCCACCGGCCTCTACACCAGCGACGTGACGAACTACAACGTCCCCAACGGCGTGGAGGTGGCGAACAAGCTCCTCGACGACGCCGGCTACGCCCGCGGCGCCGGCGGCGTGCGCTTCGAAATCGTGCACGACGTCACGCCCTATGGCGAGGAATGGCGCCGTTTCGGCGAATACGTGCAGCAGCAGCTCGCCAAGATCGGCATCAAGGCAACGCTGCGCTACGAGGACGTGCCAACGTGGCTGCGTCGCGTCTACACCAACTACGACTACCAGCTCACGAACAACTGGATACAGACGCTCGCGGACCCGGTCATCGGCGTGCACCGCCTTTACCACTCCAAACTCATCCGCGCCGGCACGGTGTTCGTCAACGGCACCCGCTGGAGCACGCCCGAGACCGACTCGCTCATGGACCGCGCCTCGGTGGAAACCGATGCAAAGAAGCGGGCCACGCTCTATCACGAGTTCCAGAAGCGCGTCGTGCAGGAGTCTCCGATCGTGTTCGTGCACGAGCTCGATTTCGTCACCGTGCACAGCAAGCGCCTGCAGGGCTTCCTCGTGAGTCCTCTGGGCATCTACGCGAACTTCGACCAGGCCTGGCTGCAGAAGTAGCGCTGCGCTGTCGCGCCGGCACGGGCAGGGCAGCGCACGGATGCTGATCGCAAAGCTGCGCTTTGCCGCGCGCCGCGTGCTCCTGGCGGCGCCCACGCTGCTGGTCATCGTGGTGCTGAACTTCGGGCTGCTGCAGCTCGCCCCCGGCGACGCCGCCGATGTGCTCGCCGGAGAGGCGGGGGCTGCGACGCCGGAGTACATGGTGCAGCTGCGGCAGAAGTTCGGACTCGACCAGCCCGTGTACGTCCGGCTCGCCAAGTACGTGGGCAATATCGCGAGTTTCGACCTGGGCTTTTCCTTCAGGCACAACCAGCCGGTCGCGCAGCTGATCCTTGCGCGGCTCGGGCCCACGCTGTTGCTGATGGTCTCGGTGCTGCTGCTCGCCGTGGGAGCCGGCGTGCTGCTGGGTGCGCTCGCCGCGCGCCACCTGAACCGCTGGCAGGACAACGTGATCTCGCTCGTCGCGGTGTTGACCTATGCCACCCCGGTGTTCTGGGCGGGGCTCATGCTGATCGTGGTGTTCTCGGTCAAGCTGGGATGGTTCCCGACCAGCGGCATGGAAGCGGTGGCCGCCTTTCACACCGGCTGG
>Ga0210380_10000608_pt1 | contig 15529 bp, 11 predicted proteins | sample PLM4_5_coexredo_FD_155476 | JGI IMG/M metagenome (GOLD analysis project Ga0210380, IMG submission 155476) | Groundwater sediment microbial communities from an aquifer in East River, Colorado, USA - PLM4_5_coex redo | ecosystem: Environmental > Terrestrial > Soil > Riparian zone | place: USA... | reverse complement strand
AAGCAGCTTGTAAGGTTCGCGCAGTCCACCACCCTGCAGTCGTTCTCGCCGTTATAGCCGCGGGGGGCCGGTCCCCGCAACAGAAACCGGTAATCAACGTCAGGAGGAATCGCAAGGAATGGCGAACGCAGATCACGGGTTGGTGTCGCCCGACAAGCCGGGCGAACAGCCCGGAGGCCCCGCGCGCACGAGGGCAGGAAGACCGGCCGGTCCCGCCTTCAAGCCGATGCACCACGAGGACATGGACCCGCAGGAGTTCGCTGCCCTGCTGAGCGTCTACGACGACAGCTTCCGCAACATGGCGGAAGGCGAGGTGGTCAAGGGCACCGTGCTCAAGGTCACCGAGAGCGCGATCGTCGTGGACGTCGGGTACAAGTCCGAGGGCCTCATTCCCATCCACGAGTTCCTCGACGAAAACGGGCAGGTCACGGTTCAGTCGGGCGACGTCGTGGACGTGCTGCTCGAGCGGACCGAAGACCGCGAAGGCCACATCGTGCTGTCGCGCGAGAAGGCCGAGAAGATGAAGATCTGGGACGAGGTTGAGAAGGCCTACGCCGAGCGGAAGGTCGTCATCGGCCGCGTCATCGAACGCATCAAGGGCGGCCTTGCGGTCGACATCGGCGTGCGTGCGTTCCTACCCGGTTCACAGATCGACGTGCGGCCGGTGCGCAATCTCGATGCGCTCAAGGGGCAGGAGCTCCGGATGCGCGTCATCAAGGTCAACAAGAAGCGCGGCAACATCGTTTTGTCGCGTAAGGCGCTGCTCGAGGAAGAGAACGCCGAGAAGAAGAAGACCACGCTCGAGACGCTGACCGAAGGCAAGGTGCTGCGCGGCACGGTCAAGAACATCACGGACTACGGCGCCTTCATCGACCTCGGCGGCATCGACGGCCTGCTGCACATCACCGACATGTCGTGGGGCCGCGTCGGGCATCCGTCCGAGCTGTTCAAGGTCAACGACGAGGTGGATGTCATCGTCCTCAAGTACGACCCGGCCACCGAGCGCGTATCGCTCGGCCACAAGCAGCTCGTGCAAGACCCATGGGCCTCGGTGCAGGACCGGTACCCGATTGGGGCGCGCATGGGCGGCAAGGTGGTCAGCCTGACCGACTACGGCGCGTTCGTCGAGCTCGAGGCGGGCGTCGAGGGGCTGATCCACGTGTCCGAGATGTCGTGGAGCAAGCGCGTCAAGCATCCGTCCAAGATTCTCAACGTCGGCGACACGGTGGACGCGATGGTGCTCGGGGTCGATCCCGCCGCGCGGCGCATCTCCCTCGGCTTGAAGCAGGTCGAGAGCAACCCGTGGCACGAGCTGACCGAGAAATATCCGGTCGGCACCAAGATCAAGGGCAAGGTGCGCAACCTCACCGAGTTCGGCGCGTTCGTCGAGGTCGAGGAGGACATCGACGGCCTCATCCACATTTCGGACATGTCGTGGAGCAAGCGCATCAAGCACCCATCCGAAGTGCTGAAGAAGGGCGACGTCGTGGAGGCGATGGTCCTCAGCATCGACGCGGAGAACCAGCGGCTGTCGCTCGGTCTCAAGCAGCTCGCCACCGACATCTGGGATGACTTCTTCTCGCGGCACCAGTTGGGCGCCACCATCGAGGGCAAGGTCACGCGCATGACCAACTTCGGCGCGTTCGTCGAGCTCGACGAAGGCATCGAGGGGCTCATCCACGTGTCCGAGTTCGACGATTCGCACGGCGGCGAGAAGATCGATCTGCAGGTGGGCAACAGCTACCAGATGAAGATCATCAAGCTGAGCCCGCAGGAGCGAAAGATCGGCCTGAGCATCCGCGCGTTGAAGTCAGACGACTACCGTGCCGACTGGGAGTCGTATTCCGAGAACGAGGGCACCGGCACTGCCACGCTGGGCGATCACTTCAGGAACCGGTAGGACCAGGGGACTTGGGGACGGGAGCGTCATAAGTGAATACGCCCGGCGGGAGCATGACCAAGGCGGAACTCGTCGAGGAAGTGTCGCGGGTGTCCGACCTCACGAAGAAGCACTCGGAAGTGATCGTCGACACCGTCTTCAAGAGCATCATCGACGCGCTCCATCGGGGCGAGAAGATCGAGCTGCGCGGCTTCGGCAGCTTCCGCCTGCGCAAGCGGGAGCCCCGCAAGGGCCGCAACCCGAAGACGGGCGACAAGGTGGACGTGCCGCCGAAGAAGGTGCCGTACTTCAAGCCCGGCAAGGAACTCAAGGAACTGATCAACCGCGAAGCCGAGGCCGCCGAATCGGCGTCGATGACGGGTATCGAAGGCGCGGTCTCGTCGGCGTAGGTGGACCGCCTCTGGTCTCCCTGGCGGCTCGAGTACGTGACCGGCAGCAAGCCTGATACGGGGTGCGTCTTCTGCCAGGCCCCGGCATCGGCCCCGGCCGATTCGCTCATCGTCTTCGAGCGCCGCGCGTGCTACGTGATCCTCAATCTCTATCCGTACAACAACGGCCACCTGATGGTCGTGCCGTATCGCCACGTGCCGTCATTGGCGTCGTTGACCGCGGGTGAGCTTCACGAGATGGCCGACCTGATGCAGCTCACCGAGCGCGTCCTCGAGGAGGCGTATCGGCCGCATGGCCTCAACATCGGGGTCAACCTGGGCAAGTCGGCCGGGGCGGGCGTGCTCGAGCACGTGCACATGCACCTGGTGCCGCGCTGGAACGGCGACACCAATTTCATGACGGTGGTCGGTGAGACGCGCGTCCTGCCGGAAGACCTTCAGCAAAGCGTCGCGCGGTTGAAGCCGATCTTCGCTCGCCTCGCAGCCAGCTAGAGCGCCGCCCGACAGCTCGCGATATGTTCCTCGGAATGGACTTCGATCCGACGGCCCGCCAAGTCGCACGATCCGAAGCCGGCCGGTCGATCGGTCTGCACCTGCCGTCGGGCTGGTCGGCGGAAGACGTTATTGCTTCTGCGTCGGGCGCTGGCCTGATCGACGATGGCGACGACTTCGTGGCGACGACGCTCGCCGTCGAGGCGTTGGCAGCTGAATCGGCAGCCGCAGCGATGGTGCTGGCGCTCCACATGGCGGTCGTCCGGACGCTTGGAAACCGCGAGGCGACGGCGCTGCTGCAGAACGGCGCCGTGGGGTCGCTCTCGCTTTCGACCGATCAAATCCCGTCGATCCAAGGTGCGTTGCTGACCGGTCGTGCGTCGTGGGTGGGGCCCGTCACCGCGCACGGCGTAGCCATTGTCGGTGCCAGGCTGGACGGTGACATCACGGCTCGCGCGGTGGTGCTCGATGCATCGGGTGTCGAGGTGCAGTCAATCGACACGTCCGGCCTGCGCGGCGTGACGTGGGCCCACGTGACGTTTGCGGATACGCCGAGCGTGTCCGTGGGCGCGCCGGCCGACATCATGGCGCTGGCTCGAACGTCGATCTCCGCGATTGCGCTGGGAATCGGCAGCCGCGCCTTGCGGGAATGCCTTGCTGGAGCCGGACGTTATCGAGGCGCCGGCGGCGAACAGACGGTCCAGGGACTCCTGGCGGACACCGCGACCGAGCTCGATGCGGCACGGCTGCTCGCATGGAAAGCCGCCGCGGCACAGGGCGGGCCGTCGCTGGCCGACGCGTCGATGGCCAAGCTCGCCGCGACAACGGCGGCTCAAGGCGCCGTCGCGCGTGCGACGCAGGTGATTGGCGTCGACAGCTTCCGCGAAGGTCACGTGATCGAGAGGCTCACGCAGGACGTGCGCGCGATCGAGCTGTTCGCGGGTCGAACCGAGGCCTTGCGAGAGGCTGTCGCCCAGGACGAACTGCCGCGGACCTGATCCAGCCGCGCCACAAGGACACAGAGAATCATCCGGCGGATGGACGCTGTGTGGCGATGGCTCCTGTCCGGTGCGTCGGCTGGTGTCCCATCAACCAAGAATCTGCTTGGCGATCGTCTGCAGCTGCAGGTTGGTCGTCCCCTCGTAGATCTGTCCGATCTTCGCGTCGCGGAAGAGCTTCTCGACGGGATAGTCCTTGACGAAGCCGTAGCCCCCGTAGAGGTTGACGGCCAGCGAGCTGACGTGCTCGGCAACTTCGGACGAGAAGAGCTTGCACATCGCCGCCTCCTTCAGGAACGCCTCTCCCGCCTCACGCAGCCGCGCCGCGTTGTAGACCATCAACCGAGCGGCCTCAACCTCGGTCGCGGCACGCGCGATCTGGAACTGCACACCCTGAAAGTCGGCGATGGCCTTGCCAAACTGCGTGCGCTGCTTGACGTATGCGACCGTGGCGTCGAGGGCGCCTCGCGCCAGCCCCACCATCTGGGCGCCGATCCCGATGCGTCCCTCGTTCAGCGTCTCGATCGCCACCTTGTACCCCTTGCCGACCTCGCCGAGCACGTTCGCGCGCGGCACCCGGCAATTTTCGAACAACAGCTCGCAGGTGCTGCTCGCGCGAATACCGAGCTTGTCCTCCTTGTGGCCCACCGTGAACCCCTCGGCGTTGCGCTCGACGATGAATGCGGTGATTCCGCGGTACCCGGCCTCGGGATTGGCGTTGGCGAAGACCAGGAAGATGCCAGCCTCTCCGCCGTTGGTGATCCAGAGCTTGCGACCGTTCAGGACGAACGCGTCACCGTCGGCCACCGCCCGTGTAGCCATGGCGAAGGCGTCGCTGCCGGATCCCGATTCGGAGAGCGCGTACGCACCCACCGTGTCGGCCGCCAGCCTCGTCAGGAACGCCGTCTTCTGTGCGTCGGTCGCCCACCGCATGAAAGCGTTGATGACCAGTGTGTTCTGCACGTCCACGAGCACTCCGATCGACGGGTCGACACGCGACAACGCCTCGACGGCGAGCACGGAGTGAAAGAACGTGGCGCCAGCTCCGCCGTAGGTCTCGGGCACCTCGATACCCATGACGCCGAGGTGGAAGAGTTTGGCGACCAGCGAATCGGGCACGGCGGCCCGCGCGTCCATGTCGCGGACGTGGGGACGGATCTCGCGGTCCGCGAACTCGTAGACGCTGTCGCGGAACATGACTTCGTCTTCGGACAGTCGTGTCAGGGGAGGGGTGTGGGCCTGCGGCACCCGTGAAATGTAGCGCAGGTCGGCAGTGGTTGGTGGTGGGTGGTTGGTGGTTGGCGGTGGGTGGCGTAAAGAGGGTTCACATTCGGCCCTCTGGGGTCTATCATGCCGGAAGGTATCCATGCGCTTTCCGGGTCGCGCGATTGCGGCGGTGCTCGTAGCAGCGGGCCTTGGTGTCGCCGGCACCCAGCAGTTGGCCGCTGGCGGTGGGCAGCAAGCGGCTGGCAGTGGGCAGCCGGCAGCTGGCAGTGGCCAGCAGTCAAACGGCAGCGGCCAGCCGGCACCCGACAGCGGCCAGCAGACAGCCGGCAGCCAGCAGGGAGCCGCTGGCGCGCAGCAGGCCGACCCGAACGCGCCGACGTTCCGAGCCGGCATCAACTTCGTCGCCGTCGATGCGTACGTCAGCGACAACAAGGGACAGCCGGTCACCGACCTGAAGCAGACCGACTTCGAGGTTACCGAAGACAACAAGCCGCAGGCGATCGAGCAGTTCCGTCTCATCCATGTCGATGGGAATCCGAAACCGGGCGAGCCTCCACCCCGAGAGATTCGCAATCGCGAGGACGAGGAACAGGAGGCGGCACGCGACGATACGCGCGTGTTCGTCATCTTCCTGGACGACTATCACACCAGGCTGGGCAGCTCGCTCGCGGTGCGACAGCCGCTGACCGAGTTCATCGAGACGCAGATGAAGCCGCTCGACATGATGGCGGTGATGTATCCGTTGACCCCGGTCGAAGACCTCGACTTCACCCGCGATCCGAAGAAGATCGTCGGTGCGATCCAGCGTTTCGAGGGACGGAAGTACCGCTACGAGGCGCGGAACCTCTTCGAGCAGCAGTACGAGCGCGCACCCACCGAGGTGGTCGAGCAGATTCGCAATCAGGTGGTGATGTCGGCGCTGCGGGGGCTCTCGGTCCGGCTCGGTTCGATTCGAGAGGCGCGCAAGTCGGTCATCTACGTGAGCGAAGGGCTGCAGGCCATGTTACCGCCGCAGTTGCGCAACGCCGACGCGTCGATGGGGAAGGCCGGCAACCCCGCCGCGTTCAACCCGATGGCTGGCGAGAACAATCCCCGGGAGCAGACGGCCCAGCTGTTCGCGCAGAGCGACCTCTATTCGCAGTTGAAAGACGTGTTTGTGGCGGCGACGCGGAACAACACGGCAATCTACACGCTGGATCCTCGCGGCCTCGCCGTCAACGAATTCGACATCGACGAGAACGTCGGGCCACAGCAGAATCGCGACATGCTGCAGGCCTCCACTGATTCGCTTCGCACGATCGCCGACGAAACCGACGGCCGCGCCATCGTCGGACGCAATGATCTGGCGAAGGGTCTTGCGCTGGCGATGCAGGATTCGACCAGCTACTACCTGCTTGGCTACACCTCGTCGCAGATGCCGAACGACGGCAAGTTCCACCAGATCAAGGTACAGCTGAGCGCCCAGGCCCGCCGGCGCGGCCTTCAGATACGCGCGCGGCGTGGGTACTGGGCGGCGACGGTGTCCGATGTCGAGAGAGCCGTCAAGGCTGCCAATCCGGTGTCCCCCGAGGCGGCCAAGCCGCTGATGAACGCGCTCGCGACGATCTCCGTGCAGGTTCAGGCGGGCAAGTACGTGCGCACCTGGCTTGGCACCGAGCGCGGGTCGAACGGCAAGACGAAGGTCACGCTGGTATGGGAGCCGCTGGCACAGCCGGCCGGCGCACGACGCGATCCGGCTCCCGGCAGCGTGTCGCTATTGGCCGCGACGGCGAAGGGCGACCTGGTGTACCGCGGGCGGTCTCCAGATCAGAACTCGGAACCTCCGCTCTCGAACTCCCAACTTCCAACCTCCACTGCGAAGCGGTTGACCTTCGAGGCGCCGCCAGGAAAGCTGGAGTTACGGATGACGGTGGAGGGCGCCGGGGGCGGCGTGCTCGATCAGGAGATTCGCGACGTCACGATTCCCGATCTCACGGCGCCGCAACCGGCGATCAGCACGCCGCGAGTGTATGCGACGCGCACACCGCGAGAGTTCCAAGCGGTCGCCGGCAGCGCCGACGTCGTGCCGCCTGCCGCGCGCGACTTCTCGCGCACGACACGGCTGCTCATCCGCTTCGACAGCTACGGTCCCGGCAACGAGGTGCCCGTGCCCTCCGCCGCCCTGCTCAACAAGAACGGCCAGAAGTTCGCGGACGTCCCGGTGATGGCCGCCACTGCGGGCGGCACGCATCAGATCGACATGAGCCTGGCGTCGATTCCGCCCGGGGAATACGTGATTGAAATCACGGTGAAGGGCGCGACGGGCGAGGCCAAAGAGCTCGTCGCGTTCCGGGTCGTCAGCTAGGCGTACATCCCTCGCATCTTCGTAACCGAGCCGACGCGCTGAATCGCCACGATGTAGGCGGCGGTGCGGAGGTCGGTTTTGTACTTCAGCGACGTCCGCAGCACCGCGTCGAACGCTGTGCGCATCTTCTTTTCGAGCTTCGCGTTGACCTCGTCTTCCTCCCAGAAGTAGCCGTGCCGGTCCTGCACCCACTCGAAATATGAGGTCGTCACGCCGCCGGAGTTGGCGAGGATGTCCGGGATCACGAAGACGCCGTTGTCGTGGAGCACGCGATGGGCGTCCGGCGTGGTCGGGCCATTGGCGCCTTCGGTGAGGATTTTCGCCTTGATCTTCGGTGCGTTGTCCATGGTGATCTGGTTTTCGAGCGCTGCCGGAATCAGGATGTCCACGTCGAGGGGCCACAGCTGGTCGTTGTCGATTGCGTCGCCTCCCGTAAATCCGGCCACGGTCTTGTGATCGCGCGCGTACTCGCCGAGCGCCGCCACGTCCAGCCCTTTCGCGTTGTAGACGCCTCCCTGCCAGTCGGTCACGGCGACGATGCGGGCGCCGATGCCCGCGAGCTGCTGGGCCGAGACCGAGCCGACGTTACCGAATCCCTGCAGTGCGACGGTTGCCTGCTTGATGTCGAGTCCGATGTGGGCCGCCGCGTCGCGCGTGACGATCATCACGCCGCGTCCTGTCGCTTCCCGCCGGCCGAGCGATCCCCCCATGTCAACGGGCTTGCCGGTGACGACGGCCGTGGAGGTGTAACCCACATGCATGCTGTAGGTGTCCATCACCCAGGCCATCACCTGGTCGTTGGTGTTGACGTCTGGCGCCGGGACGTCCTTGTCGGGTCCGATGAGATCGGCGATCTCGGCGACATATCGGCGCGTCAGCGCCTCGAGCTCGCGACGCGACATCCGCATCGGGTCGCAGATGATGCCCCCTTTCGCGCCGCCGAACGGGATATGCGCGATGGCGCACTTCCACGTCATCCACGCGGCCAACGCCGTCACTTCGTTCAGCGTGACATCCGGGTGGTAGCGGATGCCCCCCTTGCCCGGTCCGAGCGTGACGTTATAGAGCACGCGGTAGCCGGTGAAGACCTCGATCTCGCCGTTGTCCATCTGCACGGGGCACGAAACGGTCACCTGCCGCTTCGGGTGCGTGAGGATGTTCCAGATGCCGGGCTCGAGATCGATGATGCGGGCCGCGACATTGAATTCCCGGAGCATGGCACCGAACACGCCTTCGTTCTCGGACATCGCCGCGTATTGTGGCACACGGAAATGGTGCGAGGGGTGCGAGGGTGAGAAGGGTGCGACGGTGCGTGCGGTGGTGCGACAGTGCGACGGTGCGAGGGTGTGGCGGGCGCGCAGTACAATGACGGCGATGAAGGCCGCTGCACCAGCCTCGCGCGCGTCGAAGCCCGGGCGATCGTGTACGACGATCTCCGGCCGGCGCGTCGAGGAGCTGTACACGCCTGACGACGTCGCCGCGCTCGACTACGCACGCGACCTGGCCGACCCGGGCGAGTTCCCCTACACCCGAGGCATTCACCGCGACGGCTACCGCGGCAAGCTCTGGACGATGCGGCAGTTTGCGGGCTTCGGGACGCCCGAGGACACCAACGAGCGGTATCGACATCTGCTCGAGGCCGGAGGCACCGGTCTGAGCGTCGCCTTCGACCTGCCCACGCTGATGGGGCGCGACCCGGATCACGCCCTGTCGCTCGGCGAAGTGGGGAAGTGTGGCGTCAGCATCGCGTCGCTGGCCGATGCGGAGACGTTGTTCCGCGGCATCGATCTCGCGGGCATCACCACGTCGATGACGATCAACTCGCCCGCGTCGGTCATCTTTGCTATGTATCTCGTGGTGGCCGAGCAGGAAGGCGCGAGCTGGTCGGCGCTGTCGGGCACGATTCAGAACGACATCCTGAAGGAATTCATCGCGCAGAAGGAATACATCTATCCGCCGCGGCCTTCCATGCGGCTCGTGACCGACGTGTTTGCGTTCGGCGCTGCGCAGGTGCCCCGCTGGAACACGATTTCGGTCAGCGGCTATCACATCCGCGAGGCGGGCGCCACGGCCGCTCAGGAGCTGGCGTTTACGCTGCGCGACGGCGTGGAGTACGTCCAGTACGGCATCGACGCCGGCCTCGACGTGGACGCGTTCGCGCCGCGTCTCTCGTTCTTCTTCAACTCGCACAGCGACTTCTTCGAGGAGATCGCGAAGTATCGGGCGGCGCGACGCCTGTGGGCCCACCTCATGCGCGACCGGTTCAAGGCGAGGAACCCTCGCTCGTGGCAGCTGCGCTTCCACACGCAGACCGCCGGCGTATCGCTGACAGCCCAGCAACCGTACAACAACGTCGTGCGCACGGCCTTGCAGGCGATGGCGCCCGTGCTTGCCGGTACACAGTCGCTGCACACCAACGCGCTCGACGAGGCGCTGGCGCTGCCCACGGCAGAGGCGGCGACCCTCGCCCTACGCACGCAGCAGATCATCGCCTACGAGACCGGCGTGACCAATGTGGTCGATCCCCTGGGCGGGTCGTATTACGTCGAGCGTCTGACGCGGGATCTCGAGGACGAGGCGCGCAGCTACATCGACACGATCGATCGCATGGGCGGCATGGTGAACGCCATCGAGGAGGGATTTCCGCAGCGCGAGATCGCGGAGAGCGCCTATCGGTTTCAAGAGGCCGTCGAGCGGCGCGAGAAGATCATCGTCGGTGTCAACGAGTTCGTCGGCGGCGAACGACAGCCCGTGCCGACCCTCTACATCGACGACACGGTGTCGGAGCGCCAACTCGAGAAGCTCGGACGGCTGCGGGCGACCCGCGACAACGCCCGGGTTGAGACTGCCCTCGACGCGCTTCGCGAAGGGGCGAGGGGCACGGCCAATACGATGCCGCTGCTCATCGACGCCGTGCGCGCCTATGCCACCGTCGGCGAGATGTGCGACGCGCTGCGTGACGTCTGGGGCGAGTATGAGGAGACGCCGATAATCTAACAGTTGGCGGTTGGCGGTTGGCGGTCGGCGGGTCGTATTCGATTGCTCGCCGGTGGCTGTTTACGGCCGATTGCTTGGGGCTGACCCCTACTCCCAGCCACCAACCACCAACCACCAACCACCAACCGTTTATGTCCCACACACTTCGCGTGGTCATCGCCAAGCCAGGCCTCGACGGGCACGACCGGGGGGCCAAGGTCATCGCGCGCGCTCTTCGGGACGCCGGGATGGAAGTAATCTACACGGGCCTGAGGCAGACGCCCGAGCAGATTGCCGCGGCGGCGCTTCAGGAAGATGCCGACGTCATTGGCCTCTCCATCCTGTCGGGCGCCCATCTGCATATTTGCCCGCGACTGATGGAGATACTCAAGGACAAGGGGCTGCACGACATCCTCGTCGTCGTTGGTGGCATCATCCCTGACGCCGACATTCCGAAGATGCACGCCATCGGGATTCGAGGGGTCTTTCTGCCGGGCACCCCGATGCAGGAGATCGTGGACTTCATCAGGGCCAACGCGCCCGCGAGAGCCGACGTCTAACACGCCATGTCAACCAAGCTCCTGCTCGCCGACGACAGCGCCACCATCCAGCGTGTCATCGGTCTAACCTTCGCCGGACTGGACGTCGAGGTGATCGTCGCCGGCGACGGGGACGAAGCCATCGCTCGCATCGCGCTCGAGAAGCCCGACATCGTGCTGGCCGATATCGGAATGCCGAAACGCAGCGGCTACGACGTGTCGGCGTTCGTGAAGAACCATCCCGAGCTCGGTCGCGTCCCCGTCGTGCTGCTGGCCGGCGCGTTCGAGCCAGTGAACGAGGTGCGCGCGCGGGAAGTGCGATGCGACGGGGTGCTGGTGAAGCCCCTCGAGCCGCAGCAGGTGATTTCGACCGTGCACGACCTGCTCGGCCGCGCGAGAACCGCGTCGCCTCGCGCGTCTGTCGATCGCTTCGCTCCCGGCGTAGTGGATCCGCCCTTGCGGGCACCGGCGCCCCGAGCGTTCGACGACGAGGCCGTTCTGGACTCGGCGCTTGACGACTACTTCCAGCGGATCAGTCAGCCGTTCTCTGCGGCGACCCTGCCGGACGTGGCGCTGACCCGGGAAATCGGGGCTGGTTCCCTCCAGCCGGACTTGCGACTTGTCGCCGACCTGGCCGACCCATTTCTCATGGGCCGAATGGATCGGGGTGAGTTCGCCCAGACGCCCGCTGTCCGCGAAGACGCCGTTGTGGAGATCTCCACGGCGATGCCGGCGCCGTTGCTCGAAGATCTCTTGTCGAGCGAATCCCTTCCGGATGTCCGCCTGGCTGCGGCACTAGTCCCGGCGACGCCGACGAACACTCAGGACGTGTACGCGGCGCCCGACGCCGGGGCCGTTGCGCGGTCGAAACGAAGCGTCGTGGCGCAGGCGTTCAGCGCCATGCTCGCCGCCGAGAGTGGTGAGCGGCCCGCGGCGCCCATTCGATTCGGCGCCGCTGGCACGTCTGCGGTCGTGACCCAGGCGGTCGTGACCGAGACGATGGTAGACGACCTGGTGAAGCGGGTGCTCGCGCGTCTGTCCCAGGAATCCTCCGAACACGTCAGCGCCATCGTTCGTCGGGTGATATCGGATGTCGCCAGACGTCTCGTGCGAGAAGAAGTCGATCGGGTGCGCGCCGGGCAGCCCACCACGGGCAGCTGGCAGTAGCCGGTCGGCGGCTTGCAGCCGCTAGCTCGCCTGCCCGCCGCGAGCAACTCACCGGGCTGCGAGCTGCAGCCTGCCAGCTGCCAGGTACACTAGTACCCGATGCCCCCTCCGATGCCCCCTGCGTTCGGCGCCAGCCATCCAATCACCCTGCCAGAGAAGCCCGCGCTCGAGGGTCTCGAGGCGAAGTGGAACGCCCGCTGGCAGGAGTCGCAGGTCTACCGCTTCGATCGGAGCCGCCCGCGGAGCGAGGTGTACGCCATCGACACGCCGCCACCTACGGTGAGTGGATCGCTGCACGTCGGGCACGTGTTCTCGTACACGCACACCGACGCGATCGCGCGGTTTCAGCGCATGCGCGGCAAGGCCGTGTTCTATCCGATGGGGTGGGACGACAACGGGCTGCCGACCGAGCGGCGCGTGCAGAATTTCTACGGGGTACGCTGCGATCCGTCGTTGCCCTACGATCCCTCGTTCGTGCCGCCCGACAAGCCGCCGAAGCACCCCGTGCCGATCTCGCGGCCCAATTTCATCGAGCTGTGCATTCGGTTGACGGCCGACGACGAGCATGTGTTCGAGCATCTGTGGCGCCAGTTGGGCCTGTCGGTGGACTGGTCGATGACGTACAGGACGATCGATCGCCGCGCCCAGCGCGCGTCGCAGGCCGCCTTCCTCCGCCTGATGCGCAAGGGCGTCGCGTACCAGCTGGAGGCGCCCACCCTGTGGGATGTGGACTTCCGGACCGCCGTGGCACAGGCCGAACTGGAAGATCGCGAGCAGCCCGGGGCCTATCACCGTGTCCGTTTCGTCCGCGCCGCCGGCGGGACCGTGGACATCGAAACGACCAGGCCCGAGCTGATTCCGGCGTGCGTGGCGCTGGTCGCCCACCCCGACGACGAGCGGTACAGGCCGCTCTTCGGCACGAACGTGGTGACACCACTCTTCGGCGTCGAGGTGCCCGTGAGGGCGCACGCCCTGGCGGATCCCGAAAAGGGCAGTGGCATCGCCATGATCTGCACGTTCGGCGATCTCACGGACGTGACGTGGTGGCGCGAGCTGTCGCTGCCGGTCAGGGCGGTGATCCAGCCCAACGGAGCGTTTCGACCGGTGACCTGGGGCGCCGCCGGGTGGGAGTCGCAGGACGCGGCGCGCGCCCAGCAGATGTATGACCAGCTGGCGGGCCTCCAGCCGTCGAAGGCGCGGACGGCGATCGTGGCGCTGTTGACGGAGTCTGGCGATCTCCTCGGCGAGCCCAGGCCGATCACCCATCCCGTGAAGTTCTACGAGAAGGGCGACCGGCCACTCGAGATCATCACGAGCCGCCAGTGGTTCTTCAAGACCGTCGAGTTCAGAGACTCGCTGCTGGCGCTGGGCCGGGAGCTGCACTGGCATCCCGACTACATGCGTCATCGCTACGAGAACTGGGTGAACGGGCTGAGCGGCGACTGGTGCGTCAGCCGGCAGCGCTTCTTCGGCGTGGCCTTCCCGGTCTGGTATCCCGTGCGCGCGGACGGCACCGTCGACTACGCGCGTCCGATTCATCCGGATGAGGGGCGCCTGCCCATCGATCCGTCGACCGATGTGCCCGATGGCTACGCGGCGGAGCAGCGCGACGTGCCCGATGGCTTTTCTGGCGATCCCGACATCATGGACACGTGGGCGACCTCTTCGCTGACGCCGCAGATCTCCGGAGGCTGGCTGGACGATCCGGATCTGTTCGGGCGCGTGTTCCCGATGGACCTGCGCCCGCAGGCCCACGACATCATCCGCACGTGGCTGTTCACGACCGTGCTTCGCGCGCACCTCGAGCACGGCTCGCTGCCGTGGACCAACACCGCGCTATCGGGATGGATTCTCGATCCCGATCGCAAGAAGATGTCGAAGTCCAAGGGTAACGTCGTCACGCCGATGGCGTTGCTGGACGAGCACGGGTCCGACGGCGTGCGCTACTGGTCGGCCAGCGCCAGGCCCGGCACCGACACGGCGTTCGATCCGGCCCAGATGAAGGTCGGGCGCCGGCTGGCGATCAAGGTGCTGAACGCGGCTCGGTTCGCGCTGCTGCAGGCCGAGCCACGCGGTGCGATCGTCGAGCCGCTCGACCGGGGGATGCTGACGGCGCTGGCGCGGCTCGTGAACGAATCGACCGAGCAGTTCGAGGCCTACGACTACTCACGCGTCCTCGAACGCACGGAGAGTTTCTTCTGGGCGTTCTGCGACGACTACCTCGAACTCGTCAAGGGGCGTCGCTACGGAGACTTCGGTGCCGACGCTGCCGCATCGGCAAATAGTGCCATGCTGGTCGCCCTCTCGACGTTGCTGAGACTGTTCGCGCCGTTCATGCCGTTCGTCACCGAAGAGGTCTGGTCGTGGTGGCGTCCCGGGTCGGTGCACCAGGCGCCGTGGCCAGACGCGGCCGAGGTGCTGGAGCCGATCGGCGGGTCCGACGCGTCGGCCTTGGCGGTGAGGGAAGCGGCGCAGGGTGCACTGGCCGAAGTGAGGCGCATCAGGGCGATGCTCAAGAAACCCACCAAGGCGGTCATCACGAGGGCGGTGTTCCCGGTTTCGTTTTCCGGCCTTCGTCCCGCCGCGAGGGACGTCCAGGCCGCGACGCATATTCAGGACCTGCGCTTCGAGGATGTGCCGGAGGTGACGCTCGAGTTTGCGGAGGACCCGGTCGCGTGAAAGCGGAGCCCTTCGTGCCGCTGGATGCTCGTCTGTACCGCGACCTCGTACGCCAGGCGCTCGCCGAGGATCAGGGCGCTGGCGACGTGACCACGGACGCGACGATTGGCCCGGACCAGCGGGCCCGCGGCGTGTTCGTCGCCAAGGCGAGGTGCGTGCTGGCAGGGATCGACATCGCCGCCGAGGCGTTTCGCCAGATGGATCCCGATGTCGCGGTCACGTTTCGACGCCACGACGGCGAGTGCTGCGTTCCGGGGACCGAGGTGGCCGACGTCAGGGGACGGGCGTCGGCACTGCTCACCGCCGAGCGCACGGCGCTGAACTTCGTCCAGCGGCTCTCGGGCATTGCGACCCTGACCCGCCAGTTCGTGGACGCCGCGGCGGGACGGATCACGGTGCTCGACACGCGCAAGACCACGCCGCTGCTTCGCGTGCTCGAGAAGTACGCCGTGCGTGCCGGCGGCGGCGTGAACCATCGCGGCGGACTGGACGGTGGCATCCTGATCAAGGACAACCACATCCGTCTGGCGGGAGGAGTCGGCGCGGCGGTTGCCCGCATGCGCGCGGCCAACCGCGCGATGCTGCTCGAGGTCGAAGCGCAGTCGCTGGCGCAGGTTGACGAAGCGCTCGTCGCAGGCGCCGATATCGTCATGCTCGACAACCTGTCGACCGCAGACATCGTCGAGGCGGTGACACGGTGTCGGGGGCGTGCCAGGACGGAAATCTCTGGCGGGGTCACGCTGGCACGGATGAACGAGCTGGCCGCGACCGGTGCCGACTTCGTGTCCATCGGCGCGCTGACCCACTCGGCGCCGTCG